>Ga0210399_10003687_pt1 | contig 11925 bp, 8 predicted proteins | sample IncBWC14MmetaG_FD_150865 | JGI IMG/M metagenome (GOLD analysis project Ga0210399, IMG submission 150865) | Forest soil microbial communities from Barre Woods Harvard Forest LTER site, Petersham, Massachusetts, United States - Inc-BW-C-14-M | ecosystem: Environmental > Terrestrial > Soil >...
TCTTTCTCCTGCGCCCTTGAAAGACGTCTCGATTGCCGCCGCCCTCGAAACTCTGACCGGGCAGCCCATCGGCTCTCCCGGCACTCTCACCGGCGCCGCCACCATCACCGCCGCCATCCGCGACATTCAGGTGAAGCAGACCGGCTATACCGGCCTGATGCTGCCCATCCTCGAAGATTCGCGCCTAGCCCAGCGCTGGAGCGAAGGCCGCATCTCCCTCGACGCTTTGCTAAGCTACAGCGCCGTCTGCGGTACCGGCCTCGACACCGTCCCGCTCCCCGGCGATATCACCGAGCAGCAACTCGAGCTCATCATCGGAGACATGGCCAGCCTCGCCGTCAAATGGCACAAGCCCCTCTCCGCCAGGCTCTTGCCCGTCACCGGCAAAAATCCCGGCGACACCACGGAGTTCGACGACCCTTATCTGGTCAACGCCACCCTGCAACCTCTCCCCGCCAAGAATCAGTGACAAACGGCACCGAATAAGCGCACCTACGCTAAAGGCAAGTGAAGAAATGACCCCGCTGGACTAAGCTCAGTTCTTCTTTTGTTCCAACTCCACCCATCGCGCGTAAAGCTGATCGATTCTTTTCTGCGCCGCGTCCATTTCCAGGGATGCCGCGTGCAAGCGCGCGCCGTCGCTCATGATCGCGGGGTCAACCAGCAAGTCATGTTTCGCCTGCAACTCCCGCTCCGCCTCCGCGATGCGCTGCTCCATCGCTTCCAATTCGCGCGCTTCTTTATAAGACAGCTTCTTCTTGGTTAGCGACGTCTTGGGGGCATTTGCTATTCCGCCCGGGCTCTGCGTTTCCACCGACTGGTTGATCTTGCCGCTCGCCAACTGTGACCGCTGCCAAGCCTCCCATTGCGAATAGTCGGCAAAGCGTTCTGCGCCTCCCAGCCCGTCGAGCCCCAACACCACGGTGCTGACGCGATCCAGCATGTAGCGATCGTGCGTGACCAGCACCAAAGCGCCACGGTATTCCAGCAAGCTCTCCTCCAATACCTCCAGCGTGGGGATGTCCAGATCATTCGTGGGCTCGTCCAACAGCAAGACGTCGGCTGGTTGCAGCATGAGTTGCGCAATCAGCACGCGCGCGCGCTCCCCGCCGGAAAGCCGCCCAATGCGTTGATTCAAATTTTCTCCGGTGAACAGGAATCGCGCCGCCCACGCCGCCACGTGAATCACCCGGTCTTGATAGATCACCGAATCGCTGTCCGGAGCAAGCGCGCGCCGCAGCGTGACGTCCGGATCCAGCACGCGATTCTGGTCGAAGTACACGATGCGCAACGCCTCCGCCTGCCGCATGCTGCCCCGTGTTGCCTTTAGTTCGCCCTTAAGCAGCCGCAGCAGCGTGGTCTTCCCGCTGCCATTGGGGCCCACCAGCCCAACTCGCATGCCGGAAGTAATAATGAAATGAATATCGCCAAACAGCGTGCGCCCGCCCAGCGCATAGCTCACGCCATCCAGCGTGATCATTTGCTTGGTTTGCCGGTCGGAAGCGGAAAAATCGATTTTCGCGCTCGTGCTGCGCGTGCGCGCGTTCATTTCCGCCAGTTCCCCGATCATTTCGTGCGCTTTATCGATGCGCGCCTTCGATTTCGTGGTCCTCGCTTTCGGACCGCGCCGCAGCCAATCGATTTCCGTATGCACGCGATTTTCCAGCGCCTCTTGCCGGTTGCGCTGCGCGTGCAGATATAACTCCTTGGCTTCCAAAAAGGTGCTGTAGTTTCCGGAAACCCTCAGCGCCCCGTCTTCATAGGCGGGATTGAGTTCCACAATTTCGTTGGCCACGTTTTCAAGAAAATAGCGGTCGTGGCTGACGATCACGCTCGCGAACGGCGCGCTCTCCAGCAGCGTTTCCAGCCACTTGATCCCCGCGAGATCCAAATGGTTGGTTGGTTCGTCCAAGAGCAAAATATCCGGCTTCTGTACCAGTGCCTCGACGATCGCCAAACGCTTGCGCCAGCCCCCGGACAGCGTGGCCGCCTCCGCGTCGAGATCGGTGAACCCCGCCCGCCCAAGGATTTCCGCGATGCGTGAGAGTCGCTCGGAATCCGGAATCTTTGCCTGATCGAGCGCTTTGTCGATCACCGTTCGAATCGTTTCGCCCGGCGCGAATTCCGATATCTGCAGCACGCAACGCACCTGCGTGCCTTTGCGGATCGCCACGTCTCCACTGTCCGGTTTTACCCGGCCGTTCAGCATCTCCAGCAGCGTTGACTTGCCGGAACCGTTCGGCCCGATAACCCCGATGCGCTCTCCGTCCGACACGCTAAACGAAATGTCCCGAAAAAGTGGAGCGGCCCCGTATCGTTTGGATAGTCCCTGCGCGCTGATGATGGGTGGCAAGTTGCTCGCTGTTCTCCCGCAGCTAGGTTCGTTTCAGAATACCGTAGCCGCGCGCGGATTCGAAGCCGCCAGCCAGCTGCGGGAATCCGCACTCGGCACTTCGGACGCAGCGCTGTGCTAAACTTAAGTGGAATGCACCCTGCGATTCCGCGCCTTCTCGAACTCCAAACCATTGACCAGCACATTGCCGCAATACGCGCGGAACTGGACTCTTTCCCCAAGCGCGTTCAAGACGCCGACCTGAAACTGACCGGGGCGCGCAACGCCGTCGTCGCCGCCCGCGAAGCCCATACTCACGGTCTCACCGAACGCAAGAAATTCGAGCTCGACGTCCAGCAGTGGAAAGAACGCGCCAAGAAATACCGCGAACAGAGCGGCGCGGTCAAAACCAACGAAGCCTACAAAGCCCTGCAGCACGAAATCGCCAATGCCGAAGCGGAAGTCGCCAAAGCCGAGGACCGCCAGCTCGAAATCATGATGTCCGGAGAAGAAGCCGATCGCCGCTTGAAATCTGCGGAAACCGCGCTGAGCCAGGCCGAGCAATCCATCGCCGCCGAACGCAAGGAACTGCACGCGCAGCACGCCGCGAAGAAAAAGCAGCTGGACGCGGCCCTCGCCGAGCGCCAGCCCGCCATCGCACCCATCCCTGAAGATTTGCGTGTTCTGTACGAACGCATCGCCAAGCGCCACCACGGAGTCGCGCTGGCCGAAGCCCGCGACGGCCAGTGCCGCGGCTGCGGCATGCGCGTCCTGCCGCACATCCTTCAGCAGCTCATCCAGGACGCCAACGACGAACTCTTTCGCTGCGAAAGCTGCGGCTTGATTCTGTATTCTCTCGAACCCATTCCCGCGTCCGGTCCGGAAACCGGTTCCGGCAGCGCCGCGTCTTCCGCCTCTAGCTCTTCGTGATGTCCAAGCCCCCGTCAGCAAATCGCGGCGCCAGGCTCTTCGCCGATGCTGCCGCCGAATCAAATGCACCGGCCGCCGCATACCGCGCCAATATCGATGGCGGCTCGCGCGGCAACCCCGGTCCTGCCTCCTATGGCGTGGTAATTCGCGATCCGCGCGGCGAAATCGTCGCCAAGCTGAAAAAATATATCGGCCGCATGACCAACAACGTCGCCGAATACTATGGCCTGATCGCCGCGCTCGACTACGCGCAGTCGCACGGCATCCGCGCCCTGCGCGTCGAAAGCGATTCCGAGCTGCTCGTCCGCCAGATGCGCGGCCAATACAAAGTGAAGAGCGCCGAGCTCCGCCCGCTGTTCGAACGCTCCCGCAAAATGTCCCACGCCTTCGCTTCCTTCAAAATCGAGCACGTCTACCGCGAACAAAACGCCGAAGCCGATGCCCTGGCCAACGAAGCCCTCGACGAAACCTCCGGTGCGCCGCCACGAACCAAGCCGGACACGCCGGCAGCAAAGCCTCAGCCGCCGCGGTCCCGCAAGGTACGCGCCCGATTCCGCAACGGCGTGCTCGTCCCGCTTGCTCCCCTCGATCTGCCCGAAGGCTCCGAAGTGGAATTAAAGATAGAACCAGCTTCAAAACCCTGACGCTATCTGATTTATTCGTAGCGCAGCGCGTTCATCGGTTCCACCCGGGATGCGCGATATGCCGGAATGTAGCTGGCCACCAGAGCGACCGCGGCCAAAAATCCCGCCGCGCTAAATAACGTCAGCGGATCGTCGGCCTCCAGGCCATACAGCAGGGAGTTGGCGCCTTTGGCCGCCGCCATGGCCAGCACCAGCCCTGCGCCAACTCCCACGCCCAGCAGCGTCAGCGTTTGCCGCACGATGATGCGGACCACGCTTCCCGGGCTCGCGCCCAACGCCATGCGGATGCCGATTTCATTCTTGCGCATGGCCACCGTATACGAAATCAAGCCGTACAATCCGATCATGGCCAGCAGCGCGGCCAGCGCTCCGAAGAATCCGGAAAGCACCGCCATCAATCGTTCGCGCACCAGGCGGTTTTGAATGTCCGTTTCCAGGACATGAAAATCCGCCGTGATCGCAGGATTCAACGCGCTGACCTTTTCGCGCACGGCGGTCATCACCGCGGACGGAGGGGAAGAACAGCGAATGAATAAAACGGTCCATCCGCCGGCGGCGGGATACTGATCGCCTGGCGCAAACGTGATGGGCGAAGGGGGCTCGCGCAGTTCATTGTATCGGGTGTCTCTGATCACGCCGACAATTTCCAATTCAGATTCCGGAAACTCGGGTTCGGCGTTTGTTCGAATCACCTTGCCGATGGGGTTTTGCCCGGAAGCGTACTTGCGGACAAACGCCTCATTCACAACCGCCACTTTTGGCGAAGTACGCGTGTCACGGTCGTCAAAATCGCGCCCGGCGAGCACAGGTATCCCCATGGTCTGAAAATATCCGGGGCTGACCCACGTAAATCTCGAGCTGCCTTCCGCCCCGTTGACGCGCACTCCCAAATTCCAACTGCTGCCGTTCAACGGAATGTGCGTGGAGCTGGCCGCCGATTGCACCTGGGGAAGCGCGCGCGTTTGCGCGAGCATTTCGTGAATGAAGTCGTTAGCGCGCGCGGGCGAATACGCCAGGCGTCGGAAATCCAGGACGGCGATCAAAATCCCGCGCTCGCGAAAGCCGGTGTCCAGGGTCGCCAGGTTCCAGAAACTTCGTACGAACAGCAGCGCGCCCACCAGCAGCACCACGGACACCGCAATCTGCGAAACCACCAGCAAGCGCTGAAAGGAAAATCGCTCGCGCCCCGCGGTTGTCCCGCGGCTCCCGGACGTGAGCACCGAGCCGGGCGCGGCGCGCGAAGAGCGAAACGCCGGCACCAGCCCAAAAACCAGGCAAGTCAATAGGGCGATGAGCCCGGTAAAAAGCAGCACCCGCCAATCCACGCTGAGATCCAAGCGGATGACATCGCCTTCCGCGCCGAGAAAACGAATCAGGCTGCGGCTGAAAATTTCCGCCAGCACGATGCCGAAAACCGCGCCGCCCGCGGCAAGCAGCAACCCTTCGGAGAGAAGTTGGCGGATCAAGCGCCAGCGCGAAGCTCCGAGCGCCAGGCGCACCGCCATTTCGCGCTCTCGCGTGCTCGCGCGCGCCAGCATCAGGTTGCCGAGGTTGGCGCACGCGATCAGCAAGACCAGCGCGGTGATGGCCAGCAGCAGCCACAAGGAAGTGTCATACGTTTGGCGCAGCCAACTGACTCCGTTTCCCGCGGGCAACACCGTCAGCCGGAAATTGCGATACACGTTGAGTGGAATCGCGCCGTAGCCGTTCGGAGTTGTTGCCTCTATCAAGCCCGGACTCATCGCCGTGAATTCGGAGGAAGCCTGCTGCACACTGACGCCGGGTCTCAAACGCCCCAAAACATGAAGCCAGAAATAATCCTGGCGGGCGAGGGTTCCCGTGCCCGGGAAATAGGTTTCGATTGTGCAGAAGGGAACGGCGAAATCAAAACTCCGGCCCACCTCGAGGCCAAAAAAGCTGCGCGGCGTCACGCCAATGATTTCTGTCGGACGCCCGTCCACGATCAACTTGCTGCCGATCGCAGAGTCCTGCCCGCCGAATTCACTCTGCCACAGCCCATAGCTGATCACCGCGCCGGGAATGCCGCATCCGGGGCGATCGTCTTGCGCGAAAAAAAAACGCCCGCGCACCGGAAAAATACCCAGCGTCGTGAAGATATCGCTGCTCACCCACAAGCCGCGCGCGCGCCGCTCTTGTGCGCCTTCGCCCAGCGACGCGGAGCCGCTGTCGGCCCAGGCAGACACCTCGGAAAAAACTTGCTGGTGCAGGCGAATCTGCTCCCACAGTGGATACGTAAGCGAGTTGTCGCTCATGGTGATGCCGAAGCCGCTGGTGCCGTTTTCCACCTGCACGCCGGCCAGCATCTCCGGATGCGGCGCCGGCAAGCTGCGCAGGCGCACCGCGTCCAGCAACTGGAAGATGGCGGCGTTGGCGCCGATGCCGAGCGCCAGCGTCAGAATGGCGGTGACCGTAAAGCCCCAACTCTTGCGCAGGGTGCGCAGCGCGAAGCGGACATCCTGCAGCAGCGATTCGGCGCGCCATTCGACACTGTGCGAATCGCCGCGCGAGCTGCGCGGTGGCAACTGGGCGCGCTGCGCGCCAGCTCCCCGGCTCACACCTGCATCGACGCGGGCGTCGCCGTTGCCCGAGTCGGCGCCGCGGTCTGCGCTCTGCGAGCCTTGGTTGGAAGGATTGCGAACTTTCTCAGCCATCCGAATGCTTGCCCCACTCAAGCGGAAGCATGCAGCGCCGTATCATCTCACACTACGTAACCGTTCGGTATGCTAGGTGCCCGGTTGGTATCCAGGGGCGAGCGCCTTCTTCCTTTTGGTTTAACAGCGAGTTTAGGCCAGCTTTAGACTCTCTTGATTCTTATTTTAGGGCGTAGGAGCGGTAGAGGGTGTCGCGCTGTGCGGGAATGAAGCCGGCATCGGAGATGATGCGGCGGAGTTCGCTCTCGTTCGTGCGGTTCTTTACGCCGGCGGCAAAGACTACGTTTTCCTCGATCAGGATGCTGCCGACGTCGTCGGCGCCGAACTGCAAGCCGATTTGGCACACCTTGATTCCGGGGGTGAGCCAACTGGACTGGATATGATCGATGTTGTCCAGATAGAGGCGGCTGACGGCGAGCGTTTTGAGGTAGTCGACCGCGGTGGTTTCCTGGACTTTTTTGCCGAGCGCGGTGTTTTCCGCGGCGAACATCCAGGGAATGAAGGCGGTGAAGCCGCCGGTGTCTTCCTGGATGCGCCGCAAGCGCTCGAGGTGATTGACGCGGTGGCGGAGTTCCTCGCCGCAGCCGAACATCATGGTGGCAGTAGTGCGCAGCCCGAGCGAATGTGCGATGCGATGGACTTCTTCCCAATCGTCGCTGGTGCATTTCAGGCGCGCGATCTTGGAGCGGATTTCGTCGTCGAGAATTTCCGCGCCGCCGCCGGGGATGGACTGCAGACCGGCGTCCATCAGGCGCTGGATGGTTTCGCGCACGCTGATTTCGGAAACCTCCGCGATGCAAAGAATTTCCGGCGCGGAGAAGCAGTGCAGATGCACTTGCGGGAAGCGCGCTTTCAGGGAGCGCAGCAGATTTTCGTAGTAGCCGATTTGCAGGTCGGGATGCAGGCCGCCCTGCAGCAAAATCCCGGTCCCGCCCAGCTCCAGCATCTCTTCAATTTTTTTGTAGATGGTTTCAAAGGAAAGGATGTAGCCGTCTTTGGCGCCCATCGGGCGGTAGAAGGCGCAGAAGGAACAATACTCAGTGCAGAAGTTGGTGTAATTGATGTTGCGATCGATCTGGTACGTGACCACGCGCGGGTCGTTTTTCTGGAGGCGCATTTGATGCGCTTCCATGCCCAGGCCGACGAGATCGTCGGATTCGAGCATCTCGATGGCTTGCTGTTTGGTCAGTCCCACAGTTGGTTCCTTACGTCACCCATTGTAGCCGAGAATCGCGTTGTACGTTTTGCGCGCTTGAACGTTGGAACGTTCTGAACAAGCTGGAACTTTTGAAGGTTTGGGGGACTGTCAACGCGCACCGAAGGTTCGGAACAAGAAGGTGCTGCGGGCACCCTGCAGAAGGGGTTTGCCATTGAAGGACGCAGCGCCATACGCATAGCCGCCCGGGACATACTTCCATCCGAAGAGGCTGCCAGCACCGCTCAACTCGATGCTGTAAAGCTGCCCAGGCGAAACTCGCAAACCGCCGTAGGGAAAAATAAACAGAACGTGGCGGCAGGCGTCGGCCGGCACGGTCTTGGCTACAACCGCCATCGGTTCGCCCTCTGTGTTCAGCAGCGTCATGGTGACTTCGGCACTGTCTGGGCCCGGGTTGGCCTCCACGAGTTCCACTTCCACAGCGGTCAGCATCGACAGAGACGGCGTGAAACTCTGTCGCAAGACGTTGGACTGGAGGGTCGTCCACGCGTTTTCCCACGGCGCGGAACGCCCGCCGTGAGCTCGTCCCACACGAATCGTTACCGCAAACGTAAGTCCGTCCGGCAAATCTGGATTGGAACAATCGGTAATCGGTATTCTGACCTCTGCCTGTCCTTCGGCAGCCGCCTCGAAAATGTAGGCATGGGTCGCGAGGCCCGGGTTCGGCGGCCAGTCCAGCGCAACGCTCTCGAGCCGGATTGGAGAGGAGGAGACCTGCGGGTCGCACGGAGCCATCGCTCCGAGGCGTATTTCTATCTGCTGACCCACTGTGGCGGCCACGTGTTGTCCATTATTCGTGAAATTGAGGGACAGAACCGGTTGCTTGGCGCGCGTCGAGGGGATGCCGGCCTTCTGAGCGCCGGCATTAGCGCAGCAGATCCACAAGAAGGCCAGCGTCACCAAGGAGAACGCTGATCGTGAGTTCGTCATAAGTCTTGCCCTCGGCATAACCTACGACACTTTAGAACGACCGTGGCTCGATTTCTTGCATGCTAACCCTCCGCCGATGGCTCGGGGCAAGCAGTCGATTGTTGAAAGGGGTTTTCAGCAAAAGTGTTTCTAAGTGAACAGACAGGAGTTTTTCAGGCCTCTATCATGCGGGCATGCCTTGTCCTCCCGGGCGAAGGCAAGGAAGCAGGGGCCGGCGCTTTGGCGGCCCTGCCCACGGTGGAATCGCCTGGCAGCGGGTATAAATACCATTCCCCAGTAAGTAGTCCCTGTTTTTGGCGGGTCGTTCCCAGCGAAGCCTGCTGTAAACAAAAGCAAAAGGAGAGAAGAGATGATCAGGAATCGATGTCTTTTATTGAGTATGGTTTTGCTCGTCGTTTGTCTATTCACGCCACAGAAATCCCTGGCCCAGTCCACGATTGCTTGCAACTCGGACGACGGAAGAAGGCATTCCTGCGCCGTGGATACGCGCGGCGGAGTGCAGTTGGTCCGGCAGAACAGCCAAGCGCCTTGCACCGAAGGCCGCAGTTGGGGCTCTGACACCGAAGGTATCTGGGTAGACGACGGATGCCGCGCGGATTTCGCCGTCGGCGGGCGCAGGGATTACCAGGACCAGAACCGCAACGAGCGCAATCAGCAAAACGGGCCAGCACAAGTGTTTGCGTGCGGCTCGGAGGACGGAAGAAGGCACTCCTGCGCATTGGATACGCGAGGCGGGGTGCGCCTGGTAACGCAAAACAGTCAATCGCCTTGCATCGAAGGCGCCAGTTGGGGCACTGACAACGACGGTATCTGGGTAGACCACGGATGCCGCGCAGATTTCAGTGTCGGTGCGAACAGGGATTTCCGCGATGAGAACCGCAACGATCGAATCGTCGCAAACCCGAATTATCCGGATGAGCACCATTATGACCAATACGGCGGAAACCGCGAACAGCAAAGGTTTAACTGCAACTCCAACAACATGCGAAAGCACTCCTGCTACATCGACACGCGCGGCGGCGAAGTGCGCCTCGTGCGCCAACTCAGCGATGCAGCTTGCACCAGAGGCTATAGCTGGGGCACGAATCGTCGCGGAATTTGGGTAGACCATGGATGCCGGGCCGATTTTGCCGTTGTCATCGCCAGATACCACGGAGATTCCTGGCGGTAACAGTTTGCCTGCACAGTTTCCTTGGCAAGCGAGGGGGCGAAGTTTGCCCCCTCTTTTTTTTTGTGCGAGATGGGTCAGGTGCGTTTCAGCACCTGTTCGATCTCAACGGTTAGGGCGCCGGGGCCTTTGAAGTAGGCGGAGCGGGCGCCCCAAGAGCGATCCTCTGGAGCCTCGATGGTTTCCGCGCCAGGCCGGTGAGCGTTCGGTAGTCCTCGTCGCAATCCTCACTATCGAAGCCGAGTGTAAGCGTGCTATCCGCCGGCGCAGCGTCCAGAATCACGCCAAAGTCGCCAAAGCCCAACCAGGGGCCGGGCCGGTGGCACAGACTTGGGCGTCTGTGCCACTGGCGTTGGCTGTTGCGCCCTTGGTCAGAAGCGCGCTTTGTTGGAAACAGCGACGCAGGTCAGTCTCACCGTCGGCGAAGCAGAAACCGACCAGCGCGTAACGAACACCCAGGTAGACTCCGGGAACAATCAAGAGCAGCAGGCCAATCACAACCATTAATAGATACAGGATTTGCGCGGCCAAGAATTTCGGACCCAAGGGCAAGTACGCAAAGGCGTCGGCAAATGCCGGCACTTTCCCATCGCGTAAGGCGCGGCATATTTGGAGAAGGCCGAGTTCGACACCCGCGAAAAAGATCAAAAATGCCAAATGCATTGCCGCCCACAACACGATGCCAAAGCGCTGACCAGCAATTACTACAATTTCGAGGACGACCCAAGCAGCGAGTATGGTCAGTAGAACTGCGGTGAAGAGGCCAAAACGCTTCTTGAAGGTAGGCCAGGCGAAGTCGAAAGCGTGACGCATGGAAATCGGCCGATGCTTCACTTCTCAGGCCTCCCATTTCGCGAATGGACTGAGGCATGCAACTGCGTGGGACCTCAGTTGGGAGAGATGATGGCTCATCTGAGCCGGTAGAAGCCACCACCGAGGAATTCGAGGAGTCCTAAATCGCCCCGAGAGGGTCGGAGGAAACTCTGGACTTGGAGTTGTTGGCGGATTTTGTCGCCGATGCATTTTTCGGGCTTGCATCGGTCGAGAAAGGGGTCAAAAACCGCAGCCTTTAAAGCGAGGCTGCGGTGCCCGACACCGACGAATGGCTTGACAGCGGGAGAGTGAGAGCATATCGTCAGCGTACACTGGTCGGAACCGTAGTTGGAATCCCCGGCGCAAGCCGTTTTTCCCAGGTTACCCAAGAGAAGATTGGACGCCGTATCCCCCCAGCCTGCGCGGGTTTCCGCGTGCGGAACGGCGAAGAGCACTTTCCTTCTGTGGTTTCGGAACGGTATTGCGCTGCGGCCTGCCAGTCAGTTCAAGGAGAGAACGATGATGAAATGGATAACGGGCCTGGTTGTAGTGGTGTTGGCGGTGGTTATTGTGCCGGCGGCGATTTCACAGATGGAGTCGACGCAGCGGGTGTACACGTATGTGGGCCAGTTCCAAGTTCCGCGGGCGAATTGGGCGGCCTACGCTGAAGATACCGACAAGACGTTTGTTCCCATTGCAGAAAAGGCGTTAGCGGACGGGACCATCGTCAGCTGGTCTACCTTCGAGCACATCATACATACACCCGAGGGATATACGCACGGGTCGGCGTGGTCGTCAACCTCCATCGCAGGGCTGATGAAGGTGCTGGACGAAGTCCGCAAGAATGGTCCGCGGCCGGGCCAGATCGCGGCTACGAAGCACGAAGACCTGCTCATGCAGTCGACGATGTACCACACAGGTAGCGGAACACCGACGTATTTTCGAGTGGTCTGCCAGATGGCGAAGGCCGACAAGCCAGAAGCTTACACGACGATGCTGAAGAAGCTGCTGGTGCCGACGTTCGACGACCAGCTCAAGAAGGGCGCGGCTACGTACTGGGGTGTTGACGAGCAGTACGTAAACACTGGGGCGCCGTCGCTGCGCTGCACGGTCATCGACTACCCGGACGCCGAGGGCATGGACAAGTGGGCGTCAGCCATCAACGCGACGATGGGTAAGTGGAGTGCCGCGGAACGCGCGGAGTTCACAGGCGCCACCGT
>Ga0210399_10003690_pt1 | contig 11922 bp, 9 predicted proteins | sample IncBWC14MmetaG_FD_150865 | JGI IMG/M metagenome (GOLD analysis project Ga0210399, IMG submission 150865) | Forest soil microbial communities from Barre Woods Harvard Forest LTER site, Petersham, Massachusetts, United States - Inc-BW-C-14-M | ecosystem: Environmental > Terrestrial > Soil >...
GGCCTGGGCTGCTTGGGCTAATCGTGCCATCAGGCAGCACAGTCGCTGCATTAGAAGGGTTGTAGAGAGAGGGGTAGAAGTTGCCCATCCGGTTGTTCGCTTCATAGGTGTGCGGCACGCCGTCCCAGCGCAGGCCAAGGTTTAGGGTCAGCTTACGGTTCACGCGCCAGTTGTCCTGAAGGTATAAAGCCCAAGATACGTTGTTCCAATAGCCGTGGTCCTGAACGGCGAGTTCATTATAGGTATTGGCGTAACCGAGCAGCATGTCGGCGAAATCGTTTCCGGTGTAGCTCCCGTTAAAGTTGTATGCCCCCTGAGTCTGACCGAAAAGGTCCTGGATTTTCTTGTAGAGAGCCCAGCTTCCCCCAAATTTGAGCTGGTGAGAGCCCTTGGTGAGGGAAATATCGTCGCGGACTTGGTAGTCATCGGCCTTGTTGTGCCATGGCCAGCTGGAGATTTCGAAGTTCGCGCCGGTGGAGCCTCCCAAGTCAATGTTCGGAAGGCGACTCAGGTTGTTTGGCCCCGCAAACAGTCTCGAAGTGGAGCTGTCATAGCCACTGGGAAGCGCCAGACTTTGCAGCCCGGATCCTGGGATGGGAACGATATTGATGCGGTTTCCGTTGTAATTAAAAGCCGTTTCGTTAAGTAGCGTTGGGCTGATCGTATAGGTCGTATGAATAACGCCGCTAAACGACGGATTGCCAAAGGTGTCGCCAACCGTTGGAACGTTGTCACCGCTCCATTGGCTAGTCCCGAAGGTCTGACTGACTTGTTCAGCAATGAAGTGCCCGAACACCGAGAACTTGTCGGTGAAATTGTGATCGATTCTGACGATCTCTTCTTTCAGATTCGTCGGCGAGTTGTTGCCGCCAATGAATGCTGAACCGCTGGTGGCCTTGGGAAAAATTCCGGCGGCTATCAGGGCTGAGGAGTTGCCGTTCACAAACGGAAGCGTGTTGCCATTGAACGGTACGAAAGTAGGGTTCTGAGATGCAAGAACACTTGAGTTAACAGCGCAGGATCCGCTCGCCGTCGGTATACTGAAAGCTTGGCCGGCAGTCGTGAAAAGAGCCTGTTGTGTTGTCGAAAGTTGATTTGCACAAGGGGCGTGCAGACCTGAGTTCGGGATGATATTGCCAGCTGAGTCCTTCTTATCCGCTGGCACCATGCCCGTGAAGTCGCCGGGGCCAATCAGAGAAGGAGGGACAACTTGGTTGCTTAAGCCTCCCTGAATGAGCCTTCGCCATTCCATGTTGTAAAAGAAGAAAGTCTTCTTCTTGTCCGGATTGTAGAGCTTGCCAAAGGTGACCGGGCCTCCGGCATTGAAGCCAAAAACGTTGAGGCGCAACTCGGCAACTTTTTGAGGAGCCGGGTTGAAAAAGTTGCGGGCATCCAAAGCATCGTTACGGTTGAATTCCCATGCCGCAGCGTGGAACTGACTAGTTCCGGACTTCAAAACCATAGTCATTGTGCCGGCCGAAGAGAGACCATAGTCCGCGCTGTAGTTCGAAGTAAGAGCGCGAAACTCTGCAATCGCATCAGTCGATGGGGCAATGCTCATACCGCCAGCACCGCCGCGGTCATCATCTTCGCCACCATCGAGCAAATAGATGTTGTGGTTCTGACGCATGCCGTTGAACTCGACCATTGAGTCTCCGCCGACGGGTGTGTTGACGACACCTGAGCTCATGCCACCAGCGCCAATCTGGCTCGAGGCTCCTGGGGTCAAAGCAGCAAGTTGGTAAATGCTGCGCCCGCTCACGGCGATCTGGCTCATCTGTTTGTCAGTGATGAGGTTGCTGACCTCTCCCGAATCGGTCTGAACGCGTACCGCATTGGCTTCGACGGTAACGGTTTCTTGGGCGGCGCCCATTTGCATCTGGAAATCCACGCGGACGCGGTCGCCAACGGTCAGTACGATGTTCTTTTGCTCTGCAGCTTTGAATCCGACTGCCGTGGCCTTAACGTTGTAATGGCCGATCTGGAGATCGGGCGCCACATATTGGCCGGAATCGTTGGTCGGAAACGCACGAGTCGAATTCGTATCGGTATTCGTAATACTGATAGCCACGTTAGCGACAACGGCTCCCGATGGATCAGTTACGGTTCCTACGATCGTGGCTTGCTGAGCCGACGCCAGCAACGGCAAGAAAAAAAGCAGCACACCAAGTGCGATAACGTGATGTACAGCAAATTCTTTAACCGGAGATAAAAAGTTTTTTCGATCGAACATTACGACGCTCCCTTATTCGGAATTAGGCCTTCCGCTTTCTCATCCCTCGCGGTGGAAAGCTTGCTCAAGCCTCGCGGAGCATCCGCACCCATGCGCCGTGACTGCTTCGACTAAAAAAACGCAATCAACAATATCGATATTTTTGATCTTGCTCGGAAGAGTGGTTGGGAGCAATATCCACATTTGACAAATCTGCTATGACCACTAGGATGAGGGAATGAAGAAAGTACCGAGCACCATATCGCCGGTTATAACTGTCAACCGGAAAGCGGCGAAACCCCTACACAAGCAAATCTACGACGCGTACCGCGCTATGATCGTCGGGCGCAACTTGGCTGTCGGCCAGCAGATTCCATCAACTCGGGCACTCGCTGTCGAACTTAAAATCTCTCGCATTCCAGTCTTGACCGCCTACGCGCAGCTTCTAGCCGAAGGTTACTTCGAATCGCGTGCCGGCTCGGGGACGTTCGTATGTCGATCTCTCCCCGAGCTGCTAATGTCCACCGAGCGCCGAACTCCCCGGCCTAGGGAGGTACATTCCGGATCCCGGCCAATCGCGGAGCGCGCGTTGCGCCTTCCTCCGTACAAGAAACTTCCTTGGATGAGCGCCACCGGAGCATTCAGCTTGGGTCAACCCGCTTTCGACCAATTCCCCTTCCACATTTGGTCGCGTCTCGTCATGCGCCACTGCCGAAACCGGCACGCGAGTGCACTTCAGTACGGTGGCCCTCAGGGCTCGGAGCATCTGCGCAATGCCATTTGTACCTATCTTAGAACCGCGCGTGCAGTGCACTGTGATCCTCAGCAAGTCATGATTGTCACGGGCTCACAACAAGCCTTAGAGATATCTGCGCGTGTTCTTCTGGACCCTGGAAATCCTGTTTGGATGGAAGAGCCAGGCTATTGGTTGACACGATATGTCCTCATCGCCGCTGGCGCTCGGCTGGTGCCGGTTCCCGTCGATGGCGAAGGCCTCAACGTGTCCATGGGAGTCAAACTGTGTCGCAAGGCGAGAGCTGCCTTTGTCGCGCCGTCCCATCAATACCCACTCGGGGCGACGATGAGCGCGACTCGCCGCCTCCAACTTCTCGATTGGGCACAACGCTCTGGATCGTGGATTATCGAAGACGATTATGACAGTGAGTATCGCTACGACAGCATGCCCATCGCATCATTGCAAGGTCTGGATCAAAACTCGCGCGTCATCTACGTTGGAACTTTCAGTAAAACTTTATTCCCCTCGTTGCGTCTAGGTTACGTCGTCATTCCGGTGGACCTTGTCGATCGCTTTGCGGCAGTTCGCAACGCGATGGACGTGGCGCCCCCGACCTTTTACCAAGGGGTTCTGGCCGACTTTATGAATGAAGGGCATTTCGCGCGCCATATTCGACGGATGCGGCTGCTCTACGGCGAGCGGCGAACCGCGCTTGTGCAAGCACTGCGAACGGAATTTGGATCTCAGATCGAGATTCTTGGAGCCGAGGCCGGAATGCACTTGGCTGTGATAATTCCTAATGGGCTTCGTGACATGAAAATCGCCAGCAGCGCCTCCCGCGAGAACTTTTGGTTGTGGCCACTCTCTCCTACTTATATCGGCGACAATTCCCGACAAGGATTCGTCTTGGGGTTCGGCTGCACCCAAGCTGCAGAAATGCCTGGCGCCGTCCGGCGATTGAAGAATGCTTTGAAATGACACTCCGACTACTTTCTAAATCGGAATTGACTGTGGATACGCCCATTGTCTACTGGCTTAGCCATTTCCTGGGAGGCTGCGGTGATACACCATCCATGGCTACGAGTAGCTGGCTATATGTAAATCGTGCAAAGTGGATATTGCCGCAATTATTCTTAATTCGTATTGTTCCGCGTGGAGGGTTAAGTCGTGGGCGGATCTCGGTCGGCGATTCCCGTGAGTCTGAATCCGACGTCGCCACGACAAGCAGAACCGTGACAAAGAAAACTCGATCCAGAATGATACCGACTCTCGTAGTGATGGCCGTCGTATCGCTTGCATCCATTTTGGGCAGCGTGGCTTCCCAGAGTGCGCCGGCGAGCGCGAAATCAGCAAAAGAGAAGGAGAAAGTTGTTTACGTGTGTGCTTGTATGAAAACAAAGTCCTGTTCTTGCATGACCGAGGCCAAAACCAAGGGGCCCTGTGCCTGCGGTACTGCCGGCGGCCCCCCAATGAAGGCAGTGGCGGCGGATAGTGACTGGGCCAAGGAAAATCGCGAAGCGCTCGCGAATTAACTACAAATAGTGAGCTGACTGGCGACGCTTGAAGCGATATCTGGACCTTAGAAGTGGCGTACTCGGAGGGCCAATTGGATCGCGCTTGCCTGGTCGGCTATTTCAGTCTTGAGACCACCACGCAGAGCAATCTCTTGCGCGAGAGGCGGGGAGCAATATTCCGGGAGTGGCGCGCTCCGTTTGCTTCGTGCATCACTGAGCTTATCGGCACCACCATCCAAGAATGGCTGATCGACTTGGGATTTGGTTCCAGTCCACAACGGAAGGCAGCAATGTTGGTATTTCCTCCAGTGAGTAGGTCAACCTCTGTATTTTTCCAGCCCGCATAGATGATCGCTATGGCTTGGTGTCTTCGGTCGTGCTAGCAGGTCGTGGATGCAATCAGACAAGGAGAGTGGTGTCGAGCTTAGAGCGCTTAACGCTAAAAACTTTGAGTGCATTCAGGTAGGGTTTCAATTGCCCATCGAGGTGAACTGCTTTTGGCCGAGAAAGTCGCTGACAATCCAGGCCGCTCCGGTTATCGCCAAATTCTGCGCGTTGCCAGCCCAACTGATTATTTTATGTGGATCGACGAACGGTGCGGGCAGCCACACCAGCAGGCCGAACCCGACGAGCATCACGGTAAGTAAGCGAGACGCCAGAAGGGCTGAACGTCCAGAAAGGAGAGCGATGGATGCAAGCGCAAGCGCGACCGTGGTCGTCACAGCCCAGAACATTTGCCCGGGAGGAATCCATCTTGGAACGAAAGATGCCGTTCCAGAAAGGTAAAAGAGCTGTTCGAGCGTAAATGAAATGACGCAGATTCCGAAGAATATGTAGCCGAACCGAGCCGCCGTTGCCGATCGTTCCGAATTGCCTGGGCTCAACGACGCGTAAACGATCATTGCGCCCGAGACCAAGGAAAATTGTTCGAAAAAGTTGCCCCAGCGGTCAAAAACACGTGGGTCCGCCACGATGTGCGGCACCCAGAGGAACGCAAAAATAAGATAGATGGAGCCTAGGGCGAAAGCGCCGACTCGAGCCGTTCTATTCTGTTGAATCGCCACGCCCCCAAAGATCTCGATCGCAGCCGCAGTGTAGGCGAGAATTTCTCGGTGATGAATATTGCCAAGCGCCCGGATCTGTTGCCAGTTGTTAAAGTCATGCCAGGCCAAAGTGATAATGCCAAAAGCAACGGCTGCCAATCCGTATACACGACGTCCGAGGTAAACCCCCGCCTTCTCCATACTAGGCACGAGGTATGTTCGGCCACACAGGAGAGCAAGACAATAACCACTTTCGAGTCTATCCCCATAGCCACTTTGAGGAAACGCAGCTTTCTAGACAGCGCAAAAGTGAACCTATACGAGAAGCGGTTCTCGTATAGGGGACAGCGGAATTGCAATAACCCTGTCAAGGGGCAAGTAGCAGCGAACGGATGGTTCATTCTGGGATAGGTGCATGAAACGCGATCTAATCTCACTTAATAGCTATTCCCTTAAGCCCGAGAGGATTCCTTCCATCGTCAACAAAAATGCTACTTATCTCGCCATCTGCGCAGCACGACGAGGCTCCGAACGCCCCACGGTGAAAAGAACCGGGGGGTTTGACAGGAGTCCCCTTGTGAACTAAACTAGTTGGACTAAGTTCGATAGAGGATCCATGATCACCATCAACATCCATAAAGCCAAAACGCAACTGTCCCGTCTGGTGGATGAAGCAGCGAGCGGAAAGCCCTTCATCATTGCCAAGGCGGGAAAGCCGATGGTCAAGGTTACAGCTCTGGACACGCCGACTGGAAAAGAGGTCCGGAGGCTCGGGTTTCTTCCCGGCCCGTTTTCTGTACCCGATGACTTTAACACGATGGGTAGCTCTGAAATCGAACGGCTGTTCCAAGGTGAGGAGTGAAGCTGCTGCTGGATACGCATCTGCTGCTATGGGCGGCCCATGATCCCAAACGGCTGTCAAGGGCGGCACGTGCACTCATCGAGAATTCCGAGAATGAGCTGTTTTTCAGTGCTGCGAGCCTCTGGGAAATCACGATTAAACAGAGCTTGGGACGCGAGGACTTCCGTGTGGACGCGAGGCTGCTGCGCCGCGGGCTGCTGGATAATGGCTACACCGAACTATCAATCACGAGCGAGCACGCGATCAGCACAGGCCAACTGGCGCACACGCACAAGGATCCCTTTGACCGCATTTTGCTGGCTCAAGCCATCGTGGAGGGATTCACACTGGTCACCAACGACCGTAGACTCGCGAGATATCCAGGCCCGATACGCAAAGTGTAAGAGATCAAGTTGTCCGAAACAGCGCAACGAGGGTGCTTGGCTCCCCCCGAACAGCAGTCATGACGCAGCGCGCCTGGCTGTCAGGCAGACGTTCATATTTCGAAAAAAAACAGGCGCGCTACTGTGCACGGACTGTGCTCGAATGCATCTTTCGAGCGAAAGCAGATTCCCCGATTTGTTCGAAACATTAGTAATTAGAAGAAATGGATGGAATCGTTGGAGTCGATTGGCGTGCGCCCAAGTCAGGCGTTCGAGAGGAGCGGCTTGACGTTATCTAAGAACATGAAAGGATTGGCGCCGTTTTGGACCAAAGCGAAATACGGCAAAATGCGCGTCGAGGGACGCCACCTGGTCGATACCCAGACGTCGCATCACAGCGAAACTCGTGCGATCCACGATGGAAAAATCCTGGTCACGCCAGGAAACGCCAAGGTCCCACGCGACCTCCAGGTCCGCCAAAGTAACCGCTTCGATCACCGCTATCCCGCTCCGCAAGCCTTCCCAAAATCGCTCCGCAGCTTTGCGGTCAAGTTTGTGGTGAAGCAACGTCCATGTTTCGACCAAAACGTGATCCGACGTCACCAGTGTTTCACCGGACTTGAGAATTGCTTTTGATCGAGCGTTGTTGCGGTCGGAAGAGTCTGCCGCGGCATACCAAATGGAGGTGTCGACAAATAAGCTCATATGGCGAGAGCGCTAGCGGCGGCGCGGTTTCCTGCGCGCAGATCGGAAAGCCTCGGCGATCATGGAATCCTTGTGGCTCGCAATGTCTGAGCCGCCCGAGGTTCCGAGATCAAAGATACGGTCCACGTGAGCCGCCGTCTCGGGACGAGCAAGATCACGTGCGAGTAGGCGGCGAAAATACTCTGCCAAAGACACCCCGAGATCATTGGCACGTTGACGCGCACGGCGCTGCATCTCAGTTTCAAGGGTGATCTGAGTCTTGGCCATCATGATGGCTCCATCATACCACACCATGCGGAGCTTACAATCGAAGATCTTAACCGCCGTACATCCGAAGCCTCGCGAGCTTCTGTTCTCGACCAAGACCAGCAATCGAATCCTCGAGCGCCCGCTCTAAGTCTCTGGCTGTAAAGGGCTTATAAAATTGCCTCCGACCGGCAGAGAGTCCGACGCCCTACAAAGGCGCAATTCGTAAAGGTGTATGGGCCGCAGGGACCCAAGATGACCTGGGAGCAGCGCGCCAAAGCGGGAGTTGATGCGAAGCACTTTCAGGCTGCCCTGGCGGGGAAAGGCTGGTCCTGAATCGTCAGCACAACCTCTGAGGCCCTCGGTCGCATAACGGCTGGGGGCCTTTTTTCTAACTAGAGAGCCGGAAAGACTGATGGCGTGTGAGAAGTCAACCCTACTCAGTGGGCGCAAGGTAATAAACCGGCTTAAGGGCAAGCAGTTGTTGTCTGACTCGGCTATCTTATCGCAGTGCTGGACCCAAACCCTCAAAAAGCCGGTGTACAATGGTTGTCGCCCTCGGATTTAACGAGGAAATTCTCGGCTCCCTCCTTTTCAGATAATCAGGCCGTGGCGCTCGCAGGTTGCGTCTGCCGAAGAGTTCCGACCGATACTAGCGAAAGCGTCTAAAATGTTCGCTGCGAGTGGGTTAGCAGGCCGCGCGAGCGCGGTAGACGATTCCCGTTTAGTGGCCTGCCAGGCGCTGGCGGATTTCGGGAAGTAATGGGTCCTCGTCCGCTTTCTCGCGGATACTCAGATAGGTTCGGTAGGAATCGCGGAAGGCTGCATTGTTCATGCCTTCCCGCGCCCCCCCTGATAATAGTAAACGGGCGGCAAATAGGTGGTGTTGCATCCACCGGTTGAATCCACCCCGACGCAATCAAGCACTGAAATTTGGAATCCTTCGCGAAAGCTAAGGGCCGGGCACTTGGGGTTGCCGGCCCCCATTCCGTCTAGCGCCCGTGATCGTGATCGCGATCGTGATCCTTACCAAACTCATGGACTTTGTAGTGCTGGCGAAATTGGCCATTGTCGCCATATTCCCAAACGTCGCCACTGCGGGCATCGAAGAACGCGTGGTTACCCCCGCTATACGAGAATTGGACCCCGACGTACTTTCCGTCGGCCATGGCGGGCTGGGGTTGAAAAAGTGGTTTCAGTGCGATCACCGCGAGAAGCAAAGCGATGATCGTGAGGATCGTCTTCGTGTAAAGGTCAATGCGCATGCGAATGCCTCCTAGTTTCCGCAGATTGCGGGACTTCTCAAATTCACCATTCTTGAGCCCCAAATCCCGACGCAGCCTGAGAGGACCACGCCACGTTGGAAGTGCCCGATCACCGCGCAGGTATACCAAACATCTTTTGCTCAGACTGTTCAATTTTACACACGCCTTGCGGTGGCCCGAGCGACGAGCAGGAACAGCGACAGTAGGCAACAGGGGGCATGCAGTCGGCAAGCCACGGGTGGGTGCCGGGCGGCACGGCGAAGTCAGCGTAGCTGAGGGTGGGGATCGAAACGGCATCCCCTCACTTCTAAGGCTTATCGGCTGAAGGCGGTACTAGCCGCACTTCAAGCCAATTGTTAGAAATGTTAGAAAGCGAATTGCACCGACGGTTCTCTTTACGACCAACCATTCCTTTGGTGAACAAGCGCATACGCTATGGTGCCTGGGCCCGGAACGGGCCATCTACGCTTCGATACACCGAAACATGTCCAGGGCCCTTCAGCCCACAGCCCTAGACACGCCTCTTAACCTGGTTGCCTCCCACGATCCTCTGAACTGCACGGAGCAGGCCTGGAATTGTATCCGAGCTGGCAGGGATCCTCAACTTCTGCCAGTACGCAGGGTTATCAACGAACTTATCAGCGGATCGACCTCTTTCTGGTCACGAATGTAAAAACGGGCAAGCGAGGATCGCTTCGCCCCCACGCGAATGGTCAGAAATCGGTCCGGTGGCAGCAGCGCGAAAACAGCTTCATCCGTCTCATCGTCGCCGAGAAAGATCACCTTGTCACAATGTTGCCTTCGTCGCTCTCTTTCGACAGCCAGTCCCTTGTCAGGTACTCCCTTTGGGACTATGTTGATCACCTGTTTACCACCTATGAAATGGGCGCCTATGAGCGTTTTGGCAATCTTTTTGATGGCCTTGATGGTCTTCGTTTTATTCTGTGCCTTCCGATAGTGAACGGATAGCGAATATTGTTTATCTTCAAGAATCACGCCCTGAAGAGGCTCAAAGCGTCTCTTCAAGACAGGAATCCACGTTCGCACGGTCTCTGCAATCGCGGGCGACGAATCCCAAGGCTCGATTCCATGGTTCCCGATGACTTCCGCAAACTGAATTCCACTAAGTCGCCGCCGGACATCTGCGCGGCTACGACCCGAGACAACTATGCATGGATATTGAATGGCGAGTTTCTGGAGCAGCCTTCGCGTGCTGGGCAGAATCGCAGCCCGGTCAGGCTCCGAGGTGATGGGCGCGAGCGTTCCATCAAAGTCGAAAGCCAGGAGCACGTTCCCGGAGGCAAACTTCTTGAGATCTGACCCGTTTCGCGCGGACAGGAGGTAACGCATCAGACCGGTTTTTCTTCCACCCAATGTTCCGCAAGGCGGCCCGTCAACCGCTCGCGTCGCCGAACCCGTGCCGCATCCACGAGCATCCGCCCCGCCCAGCGGTACACGTTGAACTCGGCAAGGAATGCCCGCATCGAACGCATACGCTCCATCTGCTCGTTGGGCGACATTCTGAGTGCCGTCGCTAAGGCTGAACTGGCTTCGTCAATGTCGTACGGGTTGACGATGAGCGCTTCCGTCAATTCCAGCGCGGCGCCAGTAAATTGGCTGAGAACCAGGACACCGCGCCCATCTTCTCGGGCTGCCACGAATTCTTTTGCGACCAGATTCATACCGTCGTGGAGACTTGAGACGTAGCAGACGTCCGCCGCACGGTAGTACCGAAACACGGTAGGGGGTTCATGATGGGCCCGGTGAAGTATGATGGGCCGATAGGATCCTTGCTTGAATCGTCCGTTAATGCGCGCCGCCAATTGCTCAAGGCTTTCGTTCAGTTGACGGTAGCGTTCGATTAGCGTACGGCTGGGGGCAGCGAGTTGAATGAAAGTAAATCGTCCATGGTACTCGGGATGCCGCTCCAGCAGACGCTCCACTGCGAGGAAGCGCTCCTCAATCCCTTTCGTGTAGTCGAGGCGGTCGACTCCAATTCCCAACAACGCATCGGGCTTCAATCCGTGTTCCGCAATCACTCCGGCACGGCATTCCTCTTGGGCCGGAACTGTCTTGAGCCAGTGCACCGGCCATTCTAAGGAGATCGGATAGGGGCGGACAAGTGAGGCGTGCCCATGCTGAATGACGGCGTTTTGTTCGCGGTCAACACGGCATTCAAGTAATCTATCAACGCATTCGATGAAATTATTGCAGTGAAATTGGGTGTGGAAGCCGATAATGCTGTTTCCCAACATCCCTTGCAGAATTTCCTTTCGCCAGGGACATATCGCGAATCCTTCAGAATTGGGCCACGGAATGTGCCAAAACATCAGCAATGTTGCACGAGGTAAGCGCTCGCGGATCAGTTGAGGCACAAGAGCAAAATGGTAATCCTGGACGAGTATGATTGGATCTTCGGAATCCACTTCCTCACAAGCCGCATCAGCAAATTTCTGATTCACTGTCTGGTAGTAATGCCAGTCTTCCGTCCGAAAAATAGGGCGGGCATGAGCCACATGGCAGAGTGGCCATAGCCCTTCGTTTGCGAATCCGTAGTAATAGCCTTTTTCCTCTTCCTCCGAAAGCCATAGTCTCCGTAGTGAATAGGACACTTCTCCGGGAGGAACGCCAATGTGTCCCGTCGAATCAACTACATCTCGGTCGGCCGAACCGCTCCCATGGGAAACCCACACACCCGAACAGGCATGCATCACCGGTTCCAGGGCGGTGACGAGCCCGCTGGCAGGGTGTTGGACTTGGATCCCCCCGTCACTCCGACGTTCGTGGATGTAAGGCTCACGATTTGCCACAATGACAATTCTCTCCCCCTGAAGATGACGATTCAGAGTCAGCTTGAGCCGCTGCGCAGTCCATGCACCGCCCTCGAGTTCGGTTTCCCGTTCCACCATGATTCGGTCGACCAAGTCACGGACGTCTCTCAAGATTGGCTGGAACTCGGGTCGCGCGGGTGCCTCCC
>Ga0210399_10003692_pt1 | contig 11921 bp, 10 predicted proteins | sample IncBWC14MmetaG_FD_150865 | JGI IMG/M metagenome (GOLD analysis project Ga0210399, IMG submission 150865) | Forest soil microbial communities from Barre Woods Harvard Forest LTER site, Petersham, Massachusetts, United States - Inc-BW-C-14-M | ecosystem: Environmental > Terrestrial > Soil >...
GCGACAAGGGCAACCGCATCATAAGCCAGCGTCGCGGTTCGCACCGGCTCGCCGCCATAACGGGTGCGATAACGGCCCGAGAAGGCGCGAAAGCCGGCCGGGTCCGGCGCGGCATAAAGGCCGCCCTGCAGGTTCGGGCTGGAGAACACCCGCGGATTGTCCCACAGCCCGGTGCCGAGCAGTTGGATATTGCGAAGATTCGCGCCCGCTGCGGTCAGCGCATCGGCGGTGGCGACGACGGAGTCGCCATCATCGGCAATCAGAAGCGCGTCGGCCTGGCCAAGCTGCTGCGCCACATTGCGCGCCGGCGTGGCGCGATCGGCGCCATATTTCTCGAAGGCGACGACGCGGCCGCCGCGGCGGCTCACCGCCGTCTTGAACGAGGCCTCGACCACATTGCCATACGCATTGTCCGGCAACAGCGCCGCGAAGGATTTTTTGCCGATGCTCGCGGAATATTCGACGATGCGGCTGACGTCGGATTCCGGCAGGAAGCTAAGGAGATAGACCCCGCGGCTGGCAATGCTCGAATCGGTCGAGAAGGCAATCACGGAAATGTTTCGGGCGCGCGCCACTTGCGCGACTGAAGGCACCGACAGTGCAAACAGCGGCCCCAGGATGATCTCCGCGCCTTCGCTAACCGCCTGCTGCGCGCCTTGCTGGGCCCCTTGCGGGCTGCCGCCGTCGTCCTTGACCAGAAGCTGGATGTTCGGGTTCTGGAATTCCGCGAGCGCCATCTCGGCGGCGTTCTTCATCGATTGCGCGGCGAGGCCGGCATTGCCCGTCGCCGACATCGGCAGGATCAAGCCGACCTTGACCTGGCCGTTGCCGATCGCGGTGGGCCGCTGGGCGGGTCCTGCCGGTGCCGTCGGTTGCTCCGGGCCCGAGAACGGATTGGAGAACTGGCTGAGGCTCTGCTGCACACCGGCGCAGGCGGAGAGCAGCGGCGCACCCAGCAACAGGCCAAGCGCCGTCCGGCGGGTCGCGCTCACCTTAAGCGAACCCGTGAACTCAGACTTCGGTTTTTGCGGGCCCAGCATTGCATCTCTTCGCTTGACCGGCCGCGATCGGCCGGTACTCCCCCCTGGCAAAAGATTGGGAGGGCGGATTCAGGCATATTGTCGGCGAATAGTTAACCAAAACAAAAGGATTATGGCCCCGCCGCTGGCCCATGAGACGGCTTCATTGCCGCCGTACGCCTCTTCGTCCTGGCATGTAGCGCCGAGGCGATCTCCCCTCTAAGTTAGGCATTATGCGCGCAAAAACAGCCCCGATAAATACCGAAGGCCGCACGGAACCCGCCCGTCACTTCACGGTCGGCGGCCATGTTTTGACCGCAGCGAAGGCGGCGGCGGGGCTTCATCTTGTCGCGACGCCCATCGGCAATCTTGGCGACATTACGCTGCGCGCGCTGCAGACGCTGGCCGGCGTCGACCTGATCGCCTGCGAGGACACACGAATCACGCGACGGCTGACCGAGCGGTACAACATCACCGCGGAGCTGACGCCGTACCACGAGCACAATGCCGCGACCGCCCGGCCGAAGCTTCTGGCGCATCTCGCGCAAGGTGGTTCGATCGCACTGGTGTCCGATGCCGGCACGCCGTTGATTTCCGACCCCGGCTACAAGCTCGTGCGCGAAGCCTGTGCCGCCGGACACGTCGTCAACGCGCTGCCGGGGCCGTCGTCGGTGCTGACGGCATTGTCGGTCGCGGCGCTGCCGACCGACCGGTTTTTCTTCGAAGGTTTTTTGCCGGCCAAGGAGACCGCGCGCCGGGCGCGTCTCGCCGAGCTCGCGCGGATCGACGCGACACTGGTGCTGTTCGAATCCGGCAACCGGGTGCAGGACACGCTGCACGATCTCGCTGACGCGATGGGCATGCGCGACGCCGCGATCTGCCGCGAGCTCACCAAACTGCACGAGGAAATTTTGCGCGCGACACTCGGCGAGTTGTCGGCCCAAGCGGACACGCTCGAGACCCGCGGCGAGTTCGTGCTGGTGATCGGACCGCCGGCAGCCGATGCGCAAGTGCTGACATCAGAGGCGCTGGACGATCTCCTGCGCGAGCAACTCAACCATCACAGCGTCAAGGATGCGGTCGCGCATGCGGTCGAGCTCTCTGGCCGGCCACGCCGCGAGGTCTATGCCCGCGCGCTCGAGCTCGCCAAGCAGGTCAAGGGTGATGGCTAAATCTGAAACCAGGACTGACACGCCGGACAAGCAAGCGGCGCCCGAGCGCGTTGCCGCCTTCCAGACCGGCCTTTCCGCCGAAAGCCGCGCCGCCGCCCTGCTGATGGCCAAAGGCTATCGCATCCTGGCCAAACGCTTCCGCACCCCGCATGGCGAGATCGACCTCGTCGCCAAACGGCGCAACCTGATCGCCTTCATCGAGGTCAAGGCTCGCGCCAGCCTGGATGAGGCCGCCTATGCGGTGACGCCGCGCCAGCAGGCACGCATCATCAACGCGGCCCAGGCCTGGCTCGCCGCGCATCCTGACCATGCCGAATTGGAGCTGCGATTTGACGCAATCCTGATTGCGCCGCGGCGCCTGCCGCGCCATCTGTTAGCAGCCTTCGATGCCTCGCCGTAACGCTTCCCTCGAGAACCGGGTCTTCCCATGAAATTGAACGTCGCCGTCCAGATGGACCCCATCGCGCGCATCAATATCCGCGGTGATTCCACCTTCGCGCTGCTGCTGGAGGCGCAAAAGCGCGGCCATGGCCTGTCCTACTACACGCCGGACAAGCTCTCGCTGGTCGGTAGCGAGCTGTTCGCCCCGGTCCAGCTTCTCACCGTGCGCGACGAGCAGGGCAATCACTTTACCCTCGGCGAGCCCCGGCGCGAGCAGCTCTCATCCTTCGACGTCGTGCTGCTGCGGCAGGACCCGCCCTTCGACCTCGCCTATATCACCTCGACGCATTTCCTGGAGCGCATCCATCCGAAGACGCTGGTGGTGAACAACCCGGCTGCCGTGCGTAACGCGCCGGAAAAGCTGTTCGTGATGGATTTCCCGCAATTGATGCCGCCGACCCTGATCTCGCGCGATCTCGACGAGATCAACGCCTTCCGCGACACCCACGGCGCCGTCGTCATGAAGCCGCTGCACGGCCATGGCGGCGCGGCTGTGTTCCGCGTCATGCCGCAGGACATGAATTTCGGCTCGCTGTACGACATGTTCTCGGTGACCTTCAAGGAGCCCTGGGTGATCCAGCGCTTCCTCCCCGAGGTGAAGCATGGCGACAAGCGCATCATCCTGGTCGACGGCGAGTTCGCTGGCGCCGTCAATCGCGTGCCGGCGGCGGACGATCTCCGCTCCAACATGGTGCGCGGCGGTGCAGCGCAAGCGACCGATCTCACGCCGCGCGAGCGCGAAATCTGCAACACGCTGGGCCCGGAGCTGAAGAAGCGCGGGCTGTTGTTCGTCGGCATCGACGTGATCGATGGTAATCTCACCGAGATCAACGTGACCTCGCCGACCGGCATCCGCGCCGTCGCCCGGCTCGGTGGACCCGACATCGCCGCGAAAATCTGGGATACGATCGAGGCGAAGCGGCGCTGATCGCCGCCTCCACCAGATAGATGCTTTAAAGCGTCGCGCCTGCGGACCGATGGAGCCGCGAGGCGCCGACGGCTAACGCCGTCAATCAGTAATCATACCGAGATTCGTCCTCCGAACGATAACGCCTCGTTCACCATGACGACCAAAGCCTTGGTCGCGGCCGCGCGCCGCGGTCACGTTTCAAGGCGGATTATACCTTTGCCGCTTACTCGTGCTCATTGGGAAGGATCACTGTCCTTGCCGATCGACGTCACAGAAGTGGCCAAGGATACCGTATGCAGTGCCGCGAGAATAAACCGAATTTGCCAGCCTTCCGTGTACTCGCCACCTCGGCGGTTCTCGCGCTGGTGCTCCAGCTAGGCCCGACACAGGCAGCAGACGAACCGCATTCCGCGCCGCCGGCCACTACGGCGGCTTCCCCCGCGACGAGCACTTCGGCACCGACGTCGAACGAGCCTGCGACGATAGTCGACCCGCAAGCCGCTCCGATCGTGACATCGAGCATTCCCGTGCGGACCCGCTTCCTTCCACTGGGTGTCGGCAAATCCGTCGTGATCGACCTGCCGCGCAATGCCAAGGACGTGCTGATCGGCGATCCGAAGATCGCCAACGCCGTCATCCATTCTTCGCAGCGCGCCTACATCATCGGCATGGCTGTCGGCCAGACCAATATCGTGTTTTTCGACGCCGACGGCGGGCAGATCGCAAGCTACGACATCGCGATCAAGCGCGACCTCAACGGCGTGCGCGCCGCATTGAAGCAGTCGTTGCCGGGTGTCCAGATCGAAGGCGTCGGCGATAGCGTGGTGCTGACCGGTACGGTGGCAAGCCCGGTCGAGGCGCAGCAGGCCGGCGATATCGCCGCGCGGCTCGCCGGAGGCCCCGACAAGGTCGTGAACAGCATCGTCGTGAAGGGCCGCGATCAGGTGAGTTTGAAGGTCACCGTTGCGGAAGTGCGGCGCGACATCATCAAGCAGATGGGCATCGATCTCAGCGCCAGCATGAACTACGGCACCGCCGTCGTGAACTTCAACAACACCAATCCCTTCACGGCAAACAGTGCGCCACTCGTCGCCAACAACGGCCTGTCCGCGACGTCCGTAACCAAGGGCCTGCCTACGGTCCAGGCTACCATGCGCGCGATGGAGAGCGCTGGTGTCGTGCACACCCTGGCGGAGCCGACTCTGACGGCGATCTCCGGCGAGTCCGCGACATTCATTTCAGGCGGTGAATTTCCAATTCCGACCGGCGTAACATGCCAAACCACGACCTCGGGCGCGATCGGACAATGCGTCCAGACGGTCGCCTTCAAGAAATTCGGCATCTCGCTCAATTTCACACCGGTAGTGCTGACCGAGGGTCGGATCAGCTTGCGCGTGATGACCGAGGTGTCGGAAGTCTCAACCGAAAACGAGCTAACGGGCGGCGTCGGCGGAACAACGATTCCATCGATCAGGACTCGCCGCGCGGAAACCACGCTCGAGATTCCGTCCGGCGGCTCGATGGCGATGGCAGGCCTGATCCAGAAGCAAACGAAACAAGCCGTTAACGGAATGCCCGGTGTCGACCAGTTGCCGATCCTGGGAGCGCTCTTCAGGAGTCAGGACTACGTCAACAACGAGACCGAAATGATGGTGCTGGTGACGCCCTATGTAGTGCGGGCGGTACCTCAGAAAGAGCTGTCGCGACCTGACGACGGTTTCGCGTCAGCCTCGGACTCGCAATCGACATTGCTGGCCCGCATGAACCGTCTCTACGGGATTGCCGTACGCGTGGATCCAGTGACCGGCACGCAGAGCAACTTCGGCTTCTTCATTGACTGAGGCGACGCGACGACGCGTAAGGGGAAACACGATGACGAATGCAGTATCGATCGGGCGTGGCCGCAGCCCACTCCTGTCCGTGGCATTGGCCGTTCTCTCTGTCATGTTGGGCGCCTGCAGCCAGACGCCCGGCACCATTATCACGGGCAGCGTGCCCGATGACTATCGCGAGCGTCACCCGATCGCGATCACGGAAGCAAATCAGTCGCTGGTTGTCTTTGTCGGTCAAGCACGTGGCAACCTGACCGTGACGCAGCGCGATGACGTCATGGGATTGGCGCGGAATTGGGTTCGGGAAGGCACGGGCGCCATCGTGGTCAACGTACCCGTCGATACGCCAAACGCACGGCCGGCGGCTGCAGTTTATCACGAAGTCCGCTCGGTGCTGGTGGCCGGAGGCGTGCCCGCACGCGCCATCACGATGTACCATTATCACCCGGTGGATCTACAAGCGCTCGCGCCGATCAAGCTGAGCTATACCAGGATCGCCGCAACGGCCGGACCCTGCGGCCTCTGGCCGGATGATCTTGGTCCATCGGTCGACAATCCGGGCTATAATGAGAACAAGCCGTACTACAATTTTGGCTGCGCGAACCAGCGCAACCTTGCGGCAATGGTCGACAATCCATCGGATCTGGTGCAGCCGCGGGCCGAGACGCCGGCCTATACGATGCGACGCACCGAAGGCTTCGAAAAGTATCGCAAGGGCGAAGCGACCTCGACGAGTTATCCTGATGCCGACAAGGCCAAGCTGAGCGACGCAGGCAAGTAATGACCGACTCCCAAAAGAAACCCGAACAAACGTCCGAACTTCCGCCGTCGCCGGCCGCCAACGATTACATCATCGCGGCACCGCGCATCTCGGTGCAGGCGTTTTGCGAAAACAACGAGACCGCAACTGCGATTCGATCGGCCAGCGAAGATCGCAGGCTCGGTAAGGCCCATGTGACGGTCAAGATGGGCGGCATGGCTGCCGCTCTCGAGACCTATGACGGCGCGCCCACGCCGAATGTGATCGTGCTGGAGAGTGCCGGCAAAAGCGATCTGCTGGCCTCACTCGACGAGCTTGCCGGCGTGTGCGATCCCGGCACCCGCGTCATTGTCGTCGGCAGCGAGAGTGATGACGTGCCCTACCGCGAGCTGGTGCGCCGCGGCGTCAACGACTACGTCGTTGGTCCCGTCGCACCGATCGACATCGTACGCTCGATCTGCAGCCTGTTCTCGGCTTCCGAGGCGGTCGCCGTCGGCCGCATCATCGCCGTGATCGGCGCCAAGGGCGGCGTGGGCGCTTCCACCGTCGCGCACAACGTCGCCTGGGCGATCGCACGCAATCTCAAGCTGGATTCGGTCGTCATCGACCTCGATCTTGCTTTTGGCACCGCCGGCCTCGACTACAATCAGGATCCGATGCAAGGCATTGCCAACGCGGTGTTTCAACCCGACCGGCCCGACAGCGCCTTCATCGATCGCCTGCTGGCGAAATGCACCGATCATCTCAGCCTGCTCGCGGCCCCAGCCACGCTCGAACGGGTCTATGATTTTGGTGCTAACGCGTTCGACGCGATCTTCGACACGCTGCGCCTGACGACGCCCTGCATCGTATTGGATGTCCCGCATCAGTGGACGGCATGGACGCGGCGCGCTCTCGAGGGCGCGGACGAGATATTGATCGTCGCCGAGCCCGATCTGGCGAACCTGCGCAATGCCAAGAACATCCTGAGCACGCTGAAGGCCGCGCGGCCCAATGATGCGCCCCCGATGTTCTGTCTCAACCAGGTCGGCCTGCCGAAGCGGCCGGAAATCGACCGGAGCAGCTTTGCCAAGACGCTCGAAAGTCAGCCGCTTGCGGTCATTCCGTTCGATTCCGGCTTGTTCGGCACCGCCGCCAACAACGGGCAGATGGTTGCCGAGGTTTCTGCGAACCATCGCGCCAGCAAGATGTTCCTTGAAATGGCGCGCAAGCTGACCGGTCATGCCGAGGTGAGGAAGCGTCGCGGTTCGCTGCTCGCTCCGATCAGGGAAGTCGGCCGTCGCCTGATCGCAGGGGGGCGTTGACCGGGTGCGGCGGCCGGCAATGCCGTCGCGTCACAGCTTTGGTCGCGATCTTTTCAGAAAGCCACTCACACCTTCCGGATCGGCACTCAATCAACCGCACGACCCCTGGCGCGGTCGGCGCTCTTCTCCGAAGAAGCCTCCTTCTTCGACAAAAGCTGCTTCAGCTCAGCCACCCTTGCAGCCGCATCATCCGGCGGCAGGTCAGCCTTCACGAGGCTTTCTGCCTCGGGCAGTCGCCCTTCCAGACCCAGGACCACCGCCAGATTCATGCACACGCGCGAATCCTTCTCATTACGGCTGTGGGCGCGACGCAGCGTTTCCTCGGCCTTTGCAAGGTCCTTCGACAGCAGGTAGGAGAGGCCGAGATTCGACAGCACCGAGGGCTCATCCGGGGCGATCTTCAACGCGTTGGTGTAATATTGCCGTGCTTCTTCGTAGCGGCCCATCTGGTCGAGTACGGCCCCCTGTGCCGAAAGCAGCCGCCAATCGGGATCTTCCGGCGAATGGGCCTGGCTCAGCACATCGAAAGCCTGCTGGAAGTTTCCATTCGCGGCCAGCGCTCGCCCGTAGCCGCCGAGCACGGCCTTGTTGCCGGGATTGGCGATCGCCGCCTGCTCAAGCACCGCAACCGCCTGGGACCGTTCGCCCGTCAGGCGCAGTGCCGTGCCGTATTGGAGCGCGGCGGCGGGATCTTTCGGATTTGCGCGGTAACGGTCCCGATAGGCATTCAGGTCGCGCCTCGGATCGGAAGACTGGCTCGCCTCGGCCTTGGCGCCGAGCGCCCCCGTCACATCGGAAGCATCCGACAAGGCAGTGGTCTGGCAGCCGCCGAGGCTGATCGCCAGCGCTGCCGATGAAAGAAAGGCAACGAGCGGTCGCAGCAGCCGACCTTCTTTGAGTGGAAGCCGATACATGTAGTTTTTTTGGCCTTGAGGGATTGGCAGCTGGCCAAAAAATCGTTGCAGCTTAACCCTAAGTTCGGGTTAACCGCGGCTGCCCTCGCGCCATATTTCGGCGATGGGCGGCCGCCCGTTCGCTCAGGCGACGAACTCGGCCCCGAATTCACAACCGATGCGCCACACCAGACGGCACTGCCGGGGACTTCCGGTCGAGAAGATCAGAGTGAACTCGGGTGGGAGCTCGAGATGCTCGGCGACCACTTTCACGCCACCGTCCGAAATGTCCGTGATCACGCAGTCGCGCGGCAAGGAGCCGTTCCCGACCTGGATTTTCGCGAGAGTCCTGCACAGGCGACGCTCGGCTCTACGACGATTGGCAGCCAACATGTCGATCTTCTACCCCGTACCATTCGATCGGTAAGTTCCCTTTTTACAGTCGAAACGTTGGAATCGGCCTATTGATATTGATCGCAATCGACGGATTGAATTCGATCCAATTTTAGCGATCACGCGGCCCCGCGCGACCGAAGCCAGGCAAGATGTCCTTCTCCCTCAGGGTGAATGGCTGAAATATCTCTACTACGAGATTTCCGGATGATCCGCCTTGCCAGCCTCCAAAGGCGGGCGCAGCATGGCCGCGTCCGGTTCCGATCGAGCGGCCGATCGTCCGGGCGATAAGCACATGCAAAAGCAAAACACGGCCAAAAAAGTTGGAGGAAGACGCATGACAATGTCTGTTTCGCGACGATCCTTGCTTGCCTTAGGTGCTGGTTTTGGCGCGTCCGCCATGTTCGGCGACAGCGCGCTGGCGAAAGAGCCGAAGCTCGGCACGCAGTCACCCTATTTCCACCGCATGAAAATCGGCGACGCGGAAGTGACCGTGGTTTCCGACGGACCGCTTCCGCTGGGCCCGCCCAAGGGCACGTTCACCGGCGCATCCGACGACGAGATCAAGAAAATGCTGGTCGACAACTTCCTGTCGCCGGACAATATCGTGCTCGAGCAGAACTCGCCGGTCGTGAACACCGGCGACAAGCTGATCCTGTTCGATACCGGCATGGGCACGTCGCAGGCTTTCGGGCCGACCACCGGCCGGCAACAGAAGAGCCTGGCCGAAGCCGGCATCAAGCCGGAGGACATCGACGCAGTCGTGTTCTCGCACGCCCATATCGACCATATCGGCGGCGTGGTCGATGCCAGCGGCAAGGTGCTGTACCCGAATGCGCAATACTACATCGCCCAGAGCGATTTCGATTACTGGACCGATGAGGGCAAGATGGGCAGTCCGCTCAAGGACTTTGTGGTCCACGCCCGCAAGAACCTGATGCCGATCCGGGATCGCCTGGTGTTCTACAAGGACGGCGAGGCGTTCCTGCCCGGCGTGCAGGCGCTCGGCGCGCCCGGGCACACCGTCGGCCATACCATGTTCATGATCACCTCGGGCGGCAAGTCATTCGCCTTCCTCGGCGACCTTACCCATCACCAGATCCTGTTGATGGAAAAGCCGCGGATGGAGTTTTCCTACGACACCGATCCGAAGCAGGCGGCCGAAAGCCGCGTGAAGATGCTCGACATGCTGGCCGCCAACAAGATCCCGGTCATGTCCTATCACTATCCATGGCCGGGCTACGGCCATGTCGTCAAAACCGGCGAAGGTTTTCACTATCTACCTGCGCCGATGGAGATGCTGCTCTGAGAAGCTAGCGCACGGTTCAAGGAGTGGCGGATGCAATGTCCGCCACTTCGTTGCTTTGCACTCACGCCTCACAGCCGGAATGTTGTCGCGGTTGTGTTACCTATTTCTTGTATATCTTTGGATGTGCCGCTAGGATTGCGCCATTGCGACGCAAGCCCATTGCACTCTGCCGACTACATTTCAAAGCCTGATTTCCGCCTTCGCCGGGAAGGAGTTCGTTCATGCCTCGAAACCTCGTGCTCTGTCTCGACGGCACCAGCGATAAGTTTTCAAACACCAACACCAACGTGGTCAAGCTCTATACGATGCTGGCCCGCGTGCCGGATCAACAGCTTTCCTATTATCAGCCGGGCATCGGCACGATGGCGCCCGCCGCCTTTTGGGGCCGCGTCAGGAAGTGGTTCGTCAAGCAGATCGATCTCGCGATCGCCTGGTTCCTGTCCGAGCATGTCACCGACGCCTACCGCTTCCTGATGCGCTACTATCAGGATGGCGACCGCATCTACATTTTCGGCTTCAGCCGCGGCGCCTACACCGCGCGTGCCCTGGCAGGCATGCTGCACAAGGTCGGATTGCTGACGCAGGGCAATGACGAGCTCATTTCCTTTGCGTGGGACAAGTTCAAGAACGAAGACAACAAGGACCTCGCGCAGAAATTCAAGGACACGTTCAGCCGGCCGGTGCGCGTCCACTTCCTCGGCCTCTGGGACACCGTGAGCTCGGTCGGCTGGGCCTGGGATCCGAAGCATCTGCCTTACACACAGAACAATCCGTCGGTGGAAATCGTCCGGCATCTGGTCGCACTCGATGAGCGCCGCGCCTATTTCGTGCAGAATCTCTGGGGCGCCGTGCCGACCAACGTCGAGCAGCTCTGGTTTCCCGGCGTGCATGGCGACGTCGGCGGCGGCTATCCGGTGGATCGAGCCGGCCTCTCGGCGCTCGCGTTGCAATGGATGACCGACAAGGCGATTGCAGCCGGCCTGCTCATCGACCCGGCGATACGGGCGATCGTGTTGCCACAGCAGAGCTCGCCCGATTATGCGGCGCCCTATGCCGGAGGCCCGACCAACGAGTCCCTGACGGGTTGGTGGTGGATCCCGGAGTTCATCCCAAAACCCTACCGCGACCCCAAAGCGAATTTCGAGAAGCGCTGGATGATCCATGCCGGACGCCATCGCTACGTCGCCAAGGACGCCAAGATTCACCCGGCCGTCTATGAAAGGATGAAGCTGGTCCCAGGCTACAATCCGCCCAATTTGCCCGGACCACCGCCTCCAACGCCTTAGTTATGTTCACGTAACGTTCTTGCAGACTTCCTTCAGTTCCGCTACCCTCGATTGCGGCAAAGAGGGGCAGCATGGTTCAGCGGGTTTCCACCGTCGCCTTTGAGGGCATCGAAGCCCGTGCGGTTGACGTCCAGGTGCAGGTTTCGCCGGGGCTGCCGGCGTTCCATGTCGTTGGCCTGGCTGACAAAGCCGTCTCCGAGGCGCGCGAGCGGGTGCGATCGGCGCTGATTGCCTCCGGACTCGCACTCCCGGCGCGCCGAATCACCGTCAACCTCGCCCCCGCCGACCTTCCGAAGGAAGGCAGCCATTATGATTTGCCGATCGCGCTGGGGCTGATGGGCGCCATCGGCGCGATCCCGCCGGATGCGCTGACCGGCTTCACGGTTCTCGGCGAATTGGGGCTCGACGGTTCGATCGCGCCCGTTGCCGGCGTCTTGCCGGCCGCGATCGGCGCCAATTCGCGTGAGGAGGGTCTGATCTGCCCGGCGGCTTGCGGCGCGGAGGCGGCCTGGGCCAGTCCCGACATCCAGATCATCGCGGCCAATTCACTGATCCAGATCGCCAACCACTTCAAGGGCACGCAGGTGCTGTCGCGGCCGCAG
>Ga0210399_10003693_pt1 | contig 11919 bp, 9 predicted proteins | sample IncBWC14MmetaG_FD_150865 | JGI IMG/M metagenome (GOLD analysis project Ga0210399, IMG submission 150865) | Forest soil microbial communities from Barre Woods Harvard Forest LTER site, Petersham, Massachusetts, United States - Inc-BW-C-14-M | ecosystem: Environmental > Terrestrial > Soil >...
TCGATCTCAAAACGCTCAAGCCCATCGGCAGTAACGTCAAGACCGACGTCAACCCCGACGCCATCCTTTACGAGCCCGTCACCAAACGCATTTTTACTTTCAACGGTGGCAGCAGAACTGGTGGCGGCGGGAAAAACGCCACCGCTATCAACGCCGCCGACGGCACCGTCCTCGGCAACATCGACTTGCGCGGCAAGCCTGAATTCGCCGCTGCCGATGGCAAAGGCTCGGTCTATGTGAACAATGAAGACAGCTCCGAGCTTCATCATCTCGATGCGGCTACCCTCAAGGAACTCCACCACTGGCCGCTGGCGCCCTGCAAATCACCTTCCGGCCTCGCGATGGACGTCAAAAATCGCCGCACTTTTTCGGTCTGCGACGAAAAAGTGATGTCCGTGGTGAACGTCGACACCGGCAAGGTCGTTGCCACGCCTGCCATTTGCGAAGGCCCAGACGCCGCTGGCTTCGATCCTTCGACAAGTCTCGTCTTCGCTTCCTGCGGCGACGGCAACCTCACAGTGATCCATCAGGATTCCCCCGACAAATACACGGTTGTCGAGAATGTCCCCACCAAGCGGAGCGCTCGCACTATGGGCCTCGACCTGAAAACCCACAACATCTTTCTTCCCGCTGCCGATTTCGACGCGCCTGCCGCCGGCGAGCGCCGCGGCAAAATGAAGCCCGGCTCGTTCGTCATCGTAGTTGTTGGAAAGTAGTCTGAAAGATCAAGCACAGCGCAAGAACGCGCCTGCCGAAAACAAAAGCGTCCCGGTGAGGTGACTCACCGGGACGTCTTCTGTTTAGGGATTGAGGGAACTCTTAGTGCACGACTCCGACGTTGTGCACGCCCGACACAAACGAGAAGCTCGCGCCCGCCGTCTGCGGCAGCCACCACATCTTCCGCACCCATTTGCGCTGGCTGGTCATCATCTGCTTGCCCAGGAAGTCCATCACCAGCGGGCTAACCTGTGTCGCCGCATAAATTGCATTTGAACCGGCGAAGGGACGCAGAAAGGGGTTGGCTTCCTGCCCGTACCCGCCGGCCACTGCCCGGTGCGTCGACCACGCATCAAACGCCGCTCCGCTGCTTCCAGCAATAGCCAATCCATACCAGATCTTCCTCTGCCGTGGCGTCTCGCGCGGTCCAGTGAACACCGGCTTTATCGGTTGCAGAGGCTGCGCCGCCGGGCTCAGCCCGATCGGCTCGGGATCAGCTTTCACCTTGGGTGCCGGCGCAGAAGGCAGCGCCGCAGCAACCAATGTCGAATCTTTTGTCGCGCTATCGGAAGAAACCGCAGGAAGGTCGTTTACCACTTTGGCCGTATCGTCCATCTGCGGGATGGAACAGATCAGCAGCAAGGTTGCGAGGACCATTTTGTCACCTCAGTATTGCCTGTGGGTCTTGCAAGTCCATCCCCACTCACAATGGGGAGAATACTGTACAAAAGGACAGGCAACACTGGCCCATTGGTCACATTCTTATTGGTACCCTCCTCTGGCACCTCCGTTTCCCGTTTTTAAAACGGCAGTACTAGGCCATAAATGTGAAAATATTTTTACATTTTCGCCCGTGCGCTAACTCCCACCGCACACCGGCGAACCTCGCGTTCCTCCGTCTCTGACTCTGCTATAATCCCTTCGCTGGTCCCTGCTCATCAGGGACTTCACGAACCGATGCCCGGCAACGACTCCTCCGCCGCCAAACGCGCTCGCACTCCGCAGCGCACTCCCCAGCCTCCCCGCTTCATCGTCATTGAAGGCCCTCTGCGCGTCGGCAAAACCACCCTCGCCCGCATCCTCGCCGAGCGCCTCCACGCCCGCCGCATCTACGATTGCGACGACAATCCCTTCCTCGCCGACTTCTACAACGCCAAGCCCGGCTCCGCTCTGCGCGCCCAGATGCATTTCCTCATCGAGCGCCAGAAGCGCCTTCGCGAAGCCCTCGCCGTCGAAGCCCCCGGCCCCGTCCTCTCGGATTTCCTCATGGAAAAGGACCGCATTTTCGCCAATCTCAATCTCGACGACTCCGAGCTCAAGCTCTACGAGCGCTACTACGAGGCCCTCACCGCCGACATTCCTGCTCCCGACCTCGTCATCTATCTCCAGGCCAAGCCCGAAGTCCTTCGCGCCCGCATCGCCAAAAAAGCATCGCGCGACGAATCCCACATTGCCCCCGAATACATCGAGGAAGTCGCCCGCGCCTACGAACATTTCTTCTTTCGCTACGCCGCCTCCGACCTCCTGGTCATCAACACCTCCGACATCGACTTCGTGGAGCGCAGCGAAGACCTCCAGCTCCTCCTCAAGCGCCTCCAGGAACCCGTCAAAGGCACCCAATACTTCCTCCCCCTCGGCGCCTCTGAGTAGGTGCAATTGTAGTGGCGGGTCTTCAGACCCGTTCTTTCTGTAGGGGCGCAGCACCGCTGCGCCCGCCCTCGAATTCGCGTTTGTATGTGCGACTTATCGTGGTAGCTCACTCTTCGGCAACTACGTTTGGTATAGATCTCCAGCGAGGTATTTAAAACCGGTATCCACTGCCACTGTGGCGACGATGCTTCCCCGCCCGAGTTCTTGAGCCAGCTGCAACGCGGCGGTGACGTTCAGGCCGGAGGACGTGCCCGCGAATATTCCTTCCTCCTTCGCCAGCCGTCGCGCCATCTCGCGAGCCGCTCCTTCTTCGATCGTGCGAACTTCGTCGCATACGCCGTCCTTCAAGTGCGGCGGCCGGAATCCGGCGGCGATCCCCTCGACGCGGTGCGGACCTCCTTTCCCAGTGGTGAGCACCGGCGAGGTTGCAGGCTCGAGCGCCACAATCCGCGCCTTGCATCCGGCTTCTTTCAGCGCACGCGACACACCCACGATCATCCCCGCCGTGCCCACTCCGCCGCAAAACGCCGCTAGATCCGTGCCCGCCTGTTCCACTAGCTCCGTCCCGATTCCCATGTACGCGCGTATCGCGTCCGCGTTGTGGAATTGATCCGTATAGAAAGTGCCCGGCTCTTTCGCCAACTCTTCCGCGCGCCGCTTCATCTGCTGGTAAAGCTCCGGCACCAGCTTGCCTCCTGGAGCCGGAAAAATCTCCAGGTCCGCGCCGAAAAGGCGCATCGTCTGCAGCTTTTCTTTCGCAAACCCGTCCGAGGAAATGGGCGTGAACTGGTAGCCCTTGATCGCGCAGACCATCGCGAGAGACGATCCCGTGCTTCCTCCTGTCCACTCGACCACGCGCATCCCCGGGCGCAGCTCGCCGCGCGCCTCCGCCCCTTCAATCATCGTCAGTGCCATGCGATCTTTGTAAGAGCCAGTGGGATTGTAGTATTCCAGCTTGACGAGCACCTCCGCCATGGAGGGCGATACGACTCTCCGCAGCCTCACCACCGGTGTATTGCCGATCGCCTGCAGAACCGAATCTCGAATTGCATTGGTGTGCGCCATAACCTTCTCCCCACGTTCCCCTATAATCCCTATCCACATATAACCTACATCCGCCGCAGCTTATGCCCGTGGAATGGATTGCAGCAAGAACCGCATTGGACTCCTGATTCTGCCGCAGCGCCGTAGGCGCGTCAGAAGTTAGCCCAGCCTGTGAGGGCTGGAAAGGTAGGAATGAACAGCGAACCGCGAGCGCCGTAGGCGCGACACTCAACCGTAAATATGTAGGAAACTCGATCCTGCGGAAGCTTTACGCGGCCCCGAACGGCTACGCCCCGCGTTGCCGGCTCAATCCCGTCAATACGCGCAGCTCGCCCACGATCAACATATCAATATTCACCGGCTGTTCGTTGCGCGCCAGGCGCACATCCCGGTCGTCCCGGCCGGTTCCCTTCCGGTAACCCTCAATGTACATGATTACGTCTTTCTCGTGCTCCAGCCGCGCGCCGTTTTTCACCGTAATCCGCAGTCGCTTTGAATCGTAATACACCATCAACTGCTGATTTCGCGCCGCGCACCAGATGCGCAGATCTCCCAGCGCCGTTTCCTTGCAGCTCAGTGTCTCTTCCCCCGTGATGGCATTCCATTCGCGGCAGCTCTCGAAAACCGCGTCCCTGAAATACTTCCAGACCATGGGCGACCGCGCCAAAGCTAGTGCCTTATTCTGCGTGTCTTCGAAAATCTGCTCTTCTTCCGTCAGCTTTGCGGCCAGGTATTCCTGCGCCGCCTGCTTTGCGCTCTCATCAATCATCGGGCCCGTCTCCCAAGACAGTAAACTATTTTACACGACCACTCTTAGCAATCCCCCACTCTTTTGGCAATGGGATAGAAAACGTCTTCTGCCTCCCCGTTTCCATCGGTCCCTGCGACACCGTCGTACCTCCGGTATTTGGTAATCGGCACGTCCTCATCCTGTCCCGCCGGGCATTTTTGACCACTGCCCCCTCGTTCTATTCGCACTCTCTGCCTGCCTCGATATGATTGCCTCCAGTCAATTCCAATCGAATGCCGCGGGCTCCCAGCCTGTTCCTTGGATGAATCGTTTCCTTCCAGGAAGGAGTTCGCCGATGTTCAAGCGCTCTTACAGCTCATCCTGCCGGACAAGTCTTGCCCCTCTTGCCGCTTTCACTCTGTTGGGTCTTACCTGGGTTCCCCGCATCGCCGCCCAGTCCCGCATCTCCGTTTCGGTCTCTCCGGCAACCGCCAGCGTCCGAGCGGGAGGCGGTACCCAACAGTTCACCGCCACCGTGAGTAATGACCGGCATCATCGCGGCGTGCGTTGGACACTCTCCGGCGCCGGTTGCAGTGGCAGCGCCTGTGGAACTCTTTCCACCACTTCGAGTGCCTCTGGAACTCTCATCACTTATTCCGCCCCTACGAATGCGCCAAATCCCGCCACGGTCGCCCTAACCGCCACTTCCGTCTCGAATAATTTGAAAGGGGCCTCCGCATCCATCACGATCACCACGAACACTGCTCTTAGCGTCACCATCTCTCCGAAACGCGGTGGCCTCACCGTCACTCAGTCATTGTCCGTCACGTCTGCCGTTCTGAACGATATCGGCACTGCCGGTGTAACCTGGTCGGCCTCTGGCGCAGCTTGCTCTGGCACCTCCTGCGGCACGTTCACCAATGTGAGCTCCACCTCTGCCACTTACGTCGCTCCTTCCGCCGCAGGCATCTATTCCATCACTGCCACAAGTGTAGCCGACGTCACCAAAAGCGCCTCAAACTCACTTGCTGTTACCGATCTCTCCGGCGTTCTCGCCTACCACAACAACCTTTCCCGCGACGGCACGAACACTCACGAATTTGCCCTCACCACCGTTAACGTGAACAAGTCCACCTTTGGCAAGCTCTTCTCCTGCCAGGCCGACGGCGTGATTTACGCCCAACCGCTGTGGATTCCAAATCTAACGGTCGCCGGCACTCCGCACAACGTCATCGTCGTCGCCACGCAGCACGAGAGTCTCTACGCCTTCGATGCCGATGCCTCTCCCTGCACGACTCTCTGGCATGTCAGCCTTATCGATTCCGCCCACGGCGGCACCGCCGGCGAAACGTCCGTTCCATCGGTGGGTACCGGCGCGCTTGTTGGCAGCGGCTATGGCGACATCTCCCCCGAAGTCGGCATCACTGGTACGCCCGTCATCGACCCAACCACCAACACGCTCTATGTCGTCAGCAAATCCGTCAATGCCAGCCTGCAATTCTTCCAGCGTCTTCACGCGATTGACATCGCCACCGGCAGCGAACGGATCACTCCTCCGCAGAGCATCGATTCTTCCATTTCTGTTCCCGGCACCGGCGCGGGCTCAGTCTCTGGACGAGTGGCTTTTGATCCGCGCAATGAAAGCCAGCGCCCCGGCCTCGTTCTTTCCAACGGTGTCGTTTATGTCGCGTGGGCTTCGCACGAAGACCACGATCCGTACCACGGTTGGGTAATTGGCTTTAACGCTTCCACGCTCGCGCCCGTGGCCAACGCCGTCTTCAACACCACGCCCAATCAGGTTGGCACGCTTTCGTATTCCCGCGGAGGTATCTGGATGGGCGGCGGCGCTCCCGCTGTCGATTCATCCAGCAATCTTTTCTTCATCACCGGCAACGGAACTTTCGACGCCAACACTGGCGGCTCAAACTATGGCGATAGCGTTCTGAAGCTCAGCACCGCCACCGGTCTTTCCGTGGCGGACTACTTCACTCCTCTCGACCAGGCCTCGCTCGACGCCAATGACACCGATTTCGGCTCCGGCGCCGCAACCGTCCTCGTCGATCAGCCTTCCGGCCCCGTCGCTCACCTCCTGATCGGCGGTGGCAAGCAGGGCAATCTGTTCCTTCTCAATCGGGACAATTTGGGAAAGTTCAGCGGTTCCACCAACAACGTCGTCCAGGCCATCAACCTGGGTAACGCTATCTTTGCCACGCCTGTCTTTTGGCAGAACAATCTCTACGTCGCGGGGGTTGGCCCCCTCAAGCAATTCGCTTTCAACACCAGCACCGGCAAATTCAACGGCGCGCCATTTTCCCAATCCGCCACCAGTTACGGATTCCCTGGTGCCACTCCGTCGCTCTCTTCCTCAGGCGCTACCAACGCCATCATCTGGGCCCTGGACAATACTCTCTACTGCACTCCCCAATCGCCCGGCTGCGGCGCAACAGTTCTCCACGCCTACGATGCCACCAATCTTGCGACGGAATTGTGGAATAGCTCGCAGGCCGCTGCCAATCGCGACCAGGCCGGACACGCCGTAAAATTCACCGTGCCCACTGTGGCCAACGGCAAAGTCTACGTCGGCACCCGCGGCAACGACTCAAGCGTGCTGGGCGAACTCGAAGTCTACGGCCTCCTGCCCAACTAAACACCGCGCCCACTCTTGCCGTTGCAGCGGCGACTCTACGTCGCCATCTTTCTTTCCGCCTTTTTTGCAGGCGACAAGATTATTCCTGTCTGCCCCTCGATTCTGTCCTTGCGCTGCCCGGCGGAGATCCTTACGCGGTCGGGACGTTCCAACGTCCGGACGTTCAACGCGTTTTTAATGGGCGGACGCCAAGGACATTGGGAACCGGCCAAGGAATCGAGTTGGTATCGTTTTCTTTAAAGGAGGTCTCGTAGCTGCCGAACATCTCTAACTCAAAGCTGCCGGCGCGCACATAAATCTGTGCTTCCGGCCCGCCTTCGAGGTGCTGAGCGGCGACGAGGCCGATGCCTGCGGCCAGCAATTCTTGATTCAGGTCGTGCATCGAGAAGGGCGACCGGGAAAAGATAAAGAGGATCCGGCCCGCATTGTCTTCGCCCAGGGCGGCTTCGCTCCACGTTTTTGGTTGCTGGGCCCACTGGTTGGAGCCCGGGCGTTTTACCAGCCGCAAATTCTGCACCGCGGAATCGTAGTCCTGCTGGATGGATTGCATGGTGACCCCGGGAGCGTCCAGGTCAAAAATGCGGAAGCGAGGAACGTCCTTGCCGTCGCGCGGGTTGAAGGCTGCAATCGATTGATATTTGTTCACATGGCTCGTGTAGAGATGGTCGCGGAAACGCATGTAGCCCAGATGAGTTTTCTGGTCGGTTTCAAACATGCCGGCGTTGATCGCCGCCACCAGCTTGTGTTTTTCGCACCACTCGCGGGCAGTGTGTCCCGAGGATTCGCCAGTCTGGCTGACGCCAATCGCGGCCAGTTCCCAAAGTTTGGGGTCCATCCGCAAAATGGCGATTCGAGAATCTCCCGCCGCGCTTGGCTCGTGCGCCGTCACATAGCCGAGTTCCATGCCCGGAGCCAGAGTATTCCAGCTGGAATTTGTAGCGGCCACCAGCACCGGCAAAAGTGCCAGCACAAAGCCCAGCAAAGAAACGGCGGCAAGGCTTATCAGGAGTTTTTTACGGAATATCGGCAACTGACCACCAACCACTTTATACTCCTCGCAAACCACTGCTCACCGTCCACCGCCCACTTTCTTCTCAATGATCGTGAGACATTCCCGTCATGTCGTGCGACGGTTTGGAATTCCGCCGCAGCGCGGCCATTTTCGCATCATCGGTCGCGGCGAAATACCCGACGGCGATTCCCATCGCTCCGTCGTGCAGCAGCTTCCCAGTGGGGTTTTCGTACGTTGCGGAAATTTTTAGGACGTCGCCTTTTGCAAATTTGTAGCCGCCTTCCTGGACAAACAATTTCACGGGCACGGATTCCAGATGGCCTTGCGCGTCCGACGTGGCATCGAGTGTCGCCACCGTTTCTTTGCGCGACACATCTTGCAACACAATCTGTTTCCCGTAATCGTGCATGTGCCCGCCAACGCCTAGCAGCACGCCGTCGTACTTCACCGTCACCGATCCGGTCTTTTCGCTTTTCCCCGCTGGCACGTCGTAGCTGGAATCTCCGCACGAGCCCACATCCATCCACGCGGGGTAAACATTTTTGCGCGGCGCGGCGCTCGCGTCTCCCGCTGTTTCCTGGAAGGGAATCACGACTTCGAGATAAGTTTTTTCGTACGACGTCGCCGTAGGGTTATACATCATCGTCTCGATGCGGATTTTGTCGCCTTTTTGCACGTGATAGCCGAAGCCGGGGATTTCGGCCCAGTCGGTCATTTCGCTGCCCGCGCCGAAAATATGTTCTTCCTTGTTGGGACAGAGAAAATCGGCGCGATTCTCGTTCCAGAACGCCACGTGATGCAGAACTGTTCCCGGCACCGCATTGCCGCCGGAATCCACGAGTTTGGGATGATACGCGAGCAGCCAGCCGTCCAGCGGGGCTTCCCAAACCAGATCGGGCGGCTGTGGCATTTTCATGTGCGAAGTATGCGCCGGCAAAGTCATGGGGCCAATGCGGAGCCTGATTGTATCGGTAGCCATGTCGAAATTCGGATCGAGCTTGACGCCCTTGGCGACGGCGTGGTTCATTCCGCCCTGCATGAAGCTGCCATGCTGCATGTGCTCCATGTCATGCGGCGGGGCCGCCGGTTTTTCCTGGGCAAAGGCAAAGCTTGCGCTCAGCAAAACTATTCCGCACATCAAAATTGTTTTCATCATCGGACTTCTCCGCGCGTTGTTTCCACCGTACAGACGGGAACTTGTTTCATCATACTCCCGCGAAGGGAGCAGCGGAATTGTGCGGGAGTGCATGTTGCATGGCGAGAGTGGAAGAAATTGGAAAATAGAAATGTGAAAATGGAATGCAAAAGATTTGTGCAATGGAGGAATGGATTGAAAAAATGCGGCAGCCCCGGCAACCACCGGAAAAGCTGCCGCCCTCCAAGTGGTCGCGGAGGAAATTGTGGGCTACTGCTTGTTGGGAGATTCGCCGGTGACGATGGGCAGATTTGTGCGGTGGCTCCAGTCTTCCCAGGAGCCGTCGTACATTTTCGCGTCGTAGCCGAGCATCTTCGCAGTGAAGTAGAGAACGGTGGCGCGCTGGCCGATGTGGCAGTAACTCACCATCGTATTTCCCGGCTTCAATCCTGCCGTACGAAATAAATCCTTGAGTGCGTCCGCATTCTTGAATTTGTTGTTGTCCTGATCGACGACGTCAAGATAAGTGAGATTTGTCGCACCCGGAATGTGGCCGCTGCGGGGATTTCCGTCGCTCTGCGAGCCGTTGTAGAACTCGTGGGTGCGCGCGTCAATGATGGTGACCGTTGGTTTGTTGAGATGGCTGCTCACCCAGTCCGCATCGGCGACAATTTCGTTGCGCGGGGCGGGCGTGATGGAACCTTTTGCGGGTTGCTTAACTTCATTCGAAACGGGATGGTGAGTGGCCTCCCACGCCACCAGGCCGCCATTCAAAATCGAAGTGTGGTCGCCGAGGCCGAGGTAATCAAGCGTCCAGTAAACGCGGGTGGTGGGGCTCACCCAATTCGTGCCGAAATACAAAATGACGTGGGAGCGATTTGAAACGCCAAGGCGTTCGAAAACGGAGACGAGCTGCTCGACAGGCGGGAGCTCCAGCATCAGGGTCACGCCGTGATTGTGGGGAGTGGAGATGCTTTCGTACTCGAGGAACTGGGCGCCGGGAATGTGACCCTTGTCGTAGTCTTTTTTTTCGCCGATCTGGAGGAGCACGAGGGAAGGATCGTTGAGGTGATCCGCAAGCCAGTCGACGGTGACGAGCATGGGTTCGCGGGCGAGGGTTGCGGGATTGGCCGCGGCCTTTCCCTGCGCAATCGAAGGGCTTCCCGGGAGCAGAAGCACTAGAAGCGAAAAGGAGAGCAAAAGTTTTTTCATCGGCTTATTCCTTGGAGTCCTTAAGGAACCGGGCTCCTTATGACGGACTACGATATAGCGTAGGGCGCCATAGTGTCAAGCGCCAAAGCGTGGCTTGGCAGGCGCGTACTTCCGCGTGAACTCCGGGAACAAAGCAGGTAGTATGCGGGGCGATGAGAACGCGCGAACGGTTTGCCCTCCACTCTTGCACTTTATTTTTGATGGTTGTTCTTTTCTGCGGGCCCATCCGAGCGCAGAAGCCCGCGACTCATGATTTGCTCGTGCTGCAAAATGTGACAGTGGTGGACGTTCGAACGGGAGCGCTGCAGCCAGAGCAAACTGTCGTTCTCGAGCGCAATCACATCTTGTCGATGGGACCGAGCAAGTCGGCGAAATATCCGCGGAACGCGGCGAGCGTGAATTGCCACGGACTATTCCTGATTCCCGGGCTGTGGGACATGCACGTGCATTTGGTGTTCGGCGACTGGTTTCCGGACGCGCAGGAAATTTCGCTGCCGCTCTTCGTCGCGAACGGCGTTACCGGCGTGCGGGACATGGGCAGCGAACTGGACATCGTGCAGGGATGGCGCGACGAAATTGAAGCAGGACGGATGCTTGGGCCGCGCATTTTTACTTCCGGGCCGATGCTGGATGGACCGAAGCCGCGGTTCCCCAGTTCGGTGGCGATTGCCACACCGGAGGATGCGCATCGCGCGGTGGCGGATCTGAAGCGTCGGGGAGCGGACTTCATCAAGCTGCAATCGCTGATTCCGCGCGAAGCGGTGTTTGCCATCGCAGAAGAGGCGAAAAAGCAAGACATCCCGTTCGAAGGGCACGTGCCGGATGCGGTGCGGGCGAGCGAGATGTCCGAAGCGGGAATGAAGAGCTTCGAGCATCTGATCGGAATATTTGAAGGGAGTTCGCCGGCGGAGGATGAGTTCCTAAAAGGGAAGAAGACGGAGGGGAAATTCCTGGCCACGTACGATCCGGCGCGGGCAGGTGCGCTGGCTGCGATGCTGGCGAAGAATCAGACATGGCAATGCCCGACGCTAGTATGGGAGCGCGGCGGAAACCTCATCGATGTGAGCGATTTCAGCAAGGACGATCGTGTGAAGTATGTGCCGGCATCGTGGAAAAATAAAACGTGGAAGCGATTCACGGAAGAAATCACACAAGGCTATGGGACGGACGATCTCGCAACGCGCAAGAAATTTATCGAGAAGGAACTGGAGGTCGTGGGGATGTTGCACAAGGCCGGAGTGCCGTTTCTTGCGGGGACGGATACACCCGCAGGCGTGCACATATTTCCGGGCTATAGCCTGCATGAGGAATTGCAACGGTTCGTGGCGGCGGGATTCACGCCACTGGAAGCATTGCAAACCGCGACGATCAATCCGGCGCGTTTTTTTGGAATGGAGGACCAGGCCGGGACGGTCGAAAAAGGAAAGTTCGCTGACCTGGTGCTGCTTTCAGCCAATCCCCTCGAAGATATTTCCAACACGCAGAAGATTGCGGCTGTCATCTTGAATGGCCAGTATATTCGCCGCGCCGATCTCGACAAAATGCTGGGCCGCGTGGAAGCCGCGGCGCACCACTAGGGCTCGGGACTCAAGGAAAAAGGGGTGCGCTGAAAAAAATCAGAGCGGGGTTCTCAGGGCAAAGTTGGCGTCCGGGGAAACCGGCGGAGGTCGCAATGAGTTTGACTCTCAGTTTTTTACCGCTGCTCATGTGCCTCGCGGCGTTCTTTGGCTGCGAGAGCAACCAGGGCGGGACATCCAAGGAGCCTCCCACGA
>Ga0210399_10003694_pt1 | contig 11918 bp, 10 predicted proteins | sample IncBWC14MmetaG_FD_150865 | JGI IMG/M metagenome (GOLD analysis project Ga0210399, IMG submission 150865) | Forest soil microbial communities from Barre Woods Harvard Forest LTER site, Petersham, Massachusetts, United States - Inc-BW-C-14-M | ecosystem: Environmental > Terrestrial > Soil >...
GCAAGAAGGATGGCACGCGCAACCTCGCGCAGCCTCCGTCGTCCCTGCAAGTTGTCGTTTGTCTCCCGCGCATTGCGGTCAAAGGCGCGCAAGCGGATTTCATCGACGGATCGCATCGCTCCCCCCTGTTACGCCGGTTCCGGCTGTTGTTTTCGCTGCATGAAATTCAGTTGTATCACACGCGCGGAGGGTGCTCTGCGATTGCTGCAATTGTGTGGTCCGCCGGCTGGCTCGCTCGTGGTCCGATGCCGACATTCGCATTTCTTCGGGATGCGAACGTCAAATCCGCTCCACTAGCGGTTCGCGGATTGCTGCAGGCGCTGCCTTGCCTCCGGCGATCCGAGTTCGGCGGCCTTCATGTACCAGTCACGGGCCTTGGCCGGATCAGGCCGTATGCCGACGACATGCAGGCCGGCCAGCACGGTGCCGTCGAATGTTCCCGCCAGCATGAGGGTCGCATCGGCGTCGCCCGCCTCGGCGAGACGGGTGAGGATCAGGCGTGCGCTGGCGATGTCGCCGACGGAAAGCAGGGCCTGGCCGCGCTTTCGCAACGAGACGACTTCCTCTTGGGACAAAGCCTCGACCGCCCGCGGCGGCTCTGCGGCAGGAGACGCGGTCGGCGCCGGCGGATCCAGGCGGGCTGGCGGATCAAAGCGGCGTGGCTCGACCGCGCGCGCCGTCTGCGGCACATCGGGCAGAGCGCGCTGCGGCACATCGGGCAGAGTTCGCGCGGCCTGCGGCGCCGCAGGCAGCGGCGTCGTCACTGCGACGGCGTTGGCCTGGGTGTTCGCAAACAAGGACCCGACCGGCCGCGGGCCGTCCTCTGCCGGTGGCACCTTGGCTTCGGCGGCCGTGATCTGGGTCAGGTTTTCCAGGACGGGAGTTGACAAGGCGGGAGTTGACAAGGCCGGCGCGGAAAAGGACGGCCTGTCTCGCGATCCGCTGTCGTTGGATGCGACCATGCCCGTCGTCGGAACCTGAATTGCGCGCATCAGCACAAAGGCTATTCCGGCTGCGACGACGATCGCGCCGATCATGCCGGCGGCCATCTTCAAAGCCGGCATCCCGTCCTTCTCCGCCGGTGGCGGCGGCATGATGACGGGCTCCAGGGTGGGCGACCACAGCCCACGGTTGGTATCGGAAGGATATCCCTGTTCGGACGGGCTCGCCTCGTGCTCACCCTCTACGGTCCACCGGTTGGCCGGCGCACGTCGCGATCTCTGCGCCTCGCGCTGAATCTGAGCCGCAACCGCGGCTACTTCATCGACAAGGTGACGGGCCCGCTCCTGCTCCTGTTTCTCGCTCGCCCATGGTGGGCTGCGCCGGACCGGTTCGTCGCCATCATCACTGATCGGGGAACTCATCACCAACCTCCCGCCGCGAAGGGTGATGCGCCCTCACCCTTCCCGCCTACAACGCCTCGATCGCTCAAACGATGCATCTGCCTGTCAGGTTCCCTCGAAGCGAACCTGTCGAGCAGCAGTCCTTGGTTGCCGATTGAAGGAGATACCCGCATGCGGCGAACAATCTGCGACCAGGCGATCCCCATGTACCGCGCCGGCCGGCAACGTTCGACGCCTGGCCCGCCAGCGCAATCGTCTGGACCCGGTCAGCGAAGCGGTCGTGCAAGTTTAGACGCGATCGATTTCCTTCCGACATGCGCGATGCCCCATTTTCTCTTCGAGAACCGTTCGAAGACGCCTCATTTTCGCGCGAGTTAGGCAGGGTGACAAAAAAGCAAGGCTAATGTGTGTTCATTTTTCAGCGATTTCTCCCTAACCCTCGCGCGGTGCGCGTCCCACGCGCGACTCTCACGTGTCCGGGTTGCAAACGTTTGTCGTGATGACTCCACTTGATTGGCACGGCGCTTTGCTCTTGCATCACATGACGGTTCCATCGGCCGGATTTCAGATCTGCGGCCTTCTGATGGCACGGCTAAAACCACGACCGTCAGTTGCGTGACGGTGGTCTGATCTGCAAGAATGTCTTCGCCTTGAGGGCGCGTCCGCACCTTCATTCGCCCTTACATTGATATCTGAGCCGAATGGAAATCTTCGATGTTGGATCTCCCGCACAAAACCGAAAAATCCCACGCCGATGGCAAGATCCTGCAGAGCGTCGATGACGGGGTGGGTGTCATCACCTTCAACAATCCGGACAAGCGCAACGCAATGTCGCTGGAAATGTGGGAGGGTCTCGGCCAGGCCCTGACCGACCTCCGGGATGACCCCGCCGTGCGCGTCGTCATCCTGGTCGGTGCCGGCAGCAAGGCGTTCGTGTCCGGCGCCGATATCAGCCAGTTCGAGCAGGTCCGCCACAACGCCGAGGCGTCGGAGGAATATTCCGGGCGCAGCGCCGCACAACGCGCGCTGCTCGCCGATTACCCCAAGCCGACCATCGCCTGCATCCGGGGTTTCTGCCTCGGCGGCGGCATGCTGGTCGCCATGCTGGCCGACATCCGGCTTGCCTCCGACAACAGCCAGTTCGGCATTCCCGCAGCCAGGCTCGGCATCGCCTATGGCTATGACGGCTTGCGCCAACTCGTCTCGCTGGTCGGTCCATCCTGGGCGCGGCTGCTGATGTATACCGGGATGCGGATCGACGCGACCGAGGCGCTGCGCATCGGTCTCCTCAATCGCGTGCTGCCCGACGCCGAATTGTGGGGCGAAACCATGGACATTGCGCGCACGATCTCGGCCAACGCGCCGCTCGCCATCCAGGCGGCCAAGATCACCATCGCCGAAATCCTGAAAGATCGGGCTGACCGCGACATGGAGGCGATCAATGCGATCGCCCGATCCTGCATGGACAGCGAGGATTTCCGCGAGGGTCGGCGCGCGTTCATGGAAAAACGCAAGCCGACATTCCAGGGGCGGTGACGTACGATTGCCGGGACGTGGGTCCGGCAGCAGAAACATCGATGTCTGAATCGACGTCATGGCGAGCCAACAAGTCCGCGCCAAGCGCGGCCCCGGCGAGCGCGATGAGCGCTCGCCTCGAGATGACAGGCTCCGCTGAGCAGTCCAGAAATCTCGCCGTGACGGGAGACTGGAGTGCTTGGTCGCTTTCGGTGCTCGCAATGACGACGCATGTGAGACATTTTCTGATTCAGTCAAACAGGGAGAGCATGGCTCCGCAGTCTCGCGGCACGATGCGCCCGAGCTTTGCCAGACATCACCCTCAAAATTGAAAGAGGGCGCAGGGAAGGCTGGGTGCTGGTTGCACCCATGGCCCGTGTGCAACAAAAAAGCACGCGGCGGTCACCACAGGTTCAACCGGATCATCCGGCCTTCCCTGCGCGATGGTTTTAACGGTGTCCTTCGCGCTCCCTGGGGACCGGGCTCTCTTGCCCCCATCACGAGCAGATCGTTCCGCTCGCTTGGCATCAGCGTCGGGATGCCAGGACCACACGACTTCTTACGTCCGCCTCGGCGCCGTTCGTCCGCACGTCACAATCGCGCGCGCCGCCAAAGCGTCCATCGCATCCCCGTCTCACGTGTCGTGACGATCGCGATACGTACCTCTCGATGAGACGGGTCTGAAAAACGGAAGCAAAATATCTTTCGTGTCGGCGCTGGACAGCGGAATCGGCACAAGCAGCGTTGAATTGCTTCACGAATTTCCGATTTACGCGAACGCGACGTCCTGCGCTGGGGCGCGCACGAGCGAGCCGGCATCCCGACCAAATTGCGGCCGTCAGGGGGAATCAGCGCTTCACGGCGTGGGTCAAGCGCGCGGGAGACAATCGGGAGACCGCTTCCGCCCTGCCCTCGCTCGTCCTGGCCGGGCTTGTCGGTGCCAATATTCGGTGTGGTCACATGTGGGACATTCAACTCGCCGGGTCGCCCTTTTGCGGTGAGCGTGCCGACGCGCAGACCAGATCCAGCCCTGGCCTCTGAGCTACTGGCGTTGGCATGGAGGTCGGGCCGAGATAGGCTGCTGCTCCGGAGGTCCACCACCGACCATCCGAACAATGTCGGTTTCTGCTGGAACAACATATGCGTCTGCTGGCATTGATCATGTCCATCGGAATTGCGGTACTGCCGAAGCTCGCCCAAGCGCAGACCGATTGCGGCACGCCGAGTGCAGGCCAGGACTACTGGCCGGTGGCCGCTCCGGAGAGCGTCGGACTCGCCAGCGCGACCCTCTGCCCGATGGTGAAGTGGCTCGACGATTGGAAGCAGAGCAACATCCATGCTGTGCTGGTGGTGCGGCACGGCACCCTCGTCTTCGAGCACTATTTCTCCGGAGCGGACGAGCATTGGGGCCGATCGGTCGGCGAGGTTGCATTCGGCCCAGACATCAAGCACGACGAGCGGTCGGTGACCAAGAGCATCGTAACCCTCGTGCTCGGGATCGCAATCGACCGCGGGCTGATCAAAAGTCTCGATGAGCCCGTGCTTTCTTTCTTTCCAGATTATGCGGATCTGCGGACACCGGAGAAAGATAAGATCACGTTGCGCGATCTTGTCACCATGTCGGGCGGGTTGGAGTGGCACGAGGACGACACGCCATATACAAGCGAGGCGAACAGCGAAAATCGCATGGACAACGCCGCCGACCCTTACCGCTACGCGCTGCAGCAGGCGGTCGTCGCGCCGCCAGGGCAGGTCTGGAACTACAATTCGGAATCGACAGAGCTGATCGGCGCGGTGCTGAAGAAGGCGACCGGCAAGTCGGTCGATGAATTGGCAGGCTCGCTGCTGTTCGCGCCGCTCGGGACCACCGATGTGGAGTGGCCCCGAAACGCGCGGGGCGACCCGATCGCCGCCGGCTCTCTCCGCCTGCGGCCGCGCGACCTCGCCAAAATCGGTCAGCTCGTGCTGCAGCACGGTGCCTGGAACGGCGCGCAGGTGGTGCCGGCACCGTGGATCGAGGCAGCGACGGCTCCGCAGATCAATGTCTCGGGCTTCACTTCGTTTTTCTACGGCTATTTCTTCTGGCTCGGCCGGTCGCTCGCCGACAAGAGTGAGGTCCAGTGGTCGGCTGCGGTGGGCCTCGGCGGGCAACGTGTGTTCATAGTGCCCTCGCTGGATCTCGTGGTTGTGGTCAATGCGGGCCTCTACAGCAGTCGACTCCAAAGCTCGGTGCCGATGACAATCCTCAATCAGTATGTGCTGAAGGCCATTGCGTTTCGCCCATGATGGCGCCGCCAGATTGCGGCCAACGTCCGTAGCCGTAGGTTGATGCCAGAGGGCACTCCGGCCGAATGTCTGTGATGGGTCACAACCGGCGGTCGAGGATCCCCGGGCACACGTCCGGTCTGCCCCTGATCAGCGGACCAGCGCAGCGTTCCCAGCTTGTTCGCCTTGGGGGCCAGGATGCGACCTGGCTGGCATAACGCGATATGAAAAGCGCCGCCGACTGAAGTGACCGAAGGAAAAAGACGTTATGAGCTGGCTCAAATATATCTGGGCTACACTTATCGGTTTTGTGGCGATGATAATATTCGTCGTCTCGGCCGCCTCTTTGATCCTGTGGCTGACCACTTCTCGAGTTGTTGCACATAGCTGTGGCCAGATGCCGACGCCAATCAACGATTGCGGCGGATGGACTGCCTTGGGCTGGGAAATCACGATTGTTGCAGGATGTATTTTCATCGGCTTGTTCATAGGGACATTCGTGGGAACGACGGTCGGTATTGGCTTTTACCGCCGCAACCAAAATTCAAAACCGACCACCGCGAGCTGAGCCGACCCTCGTGGTGTGGCGGCTTGATCGCGAACTCCTCCAAATCATTCCAGCCGCGACCGCGGGCTAAAAGGGGAGCTGGGAAGCAAAGGCAGGCTTAATGTCCTCTCCGGGTCAGATACTGAAAATCTCGAGGCGAGCACCGCCTGTTTCAGCTGTACTTCGTCGAGCCCCCTGTGTCCGACCCGCCGCGACTTCGTGCCTTGGCGCTCTTTGGACGCCGGCCGCAACAACGCGTCGAAGAGGTTGTCATGTCGGCGTCCAAAAACCTGCACATCAACAGACATGGTCGCGTGACTCCACGACGAAAGGGTCATGAACCACGCTCGCGCGACAGTTCAAGCGTCACGAGCCTGGCCAATAAAGTCGCTGGATAAATCTGGCCGATGATCGCCTCGACATTGGCGAGGCTGCGCGCATATGGATGCAGGGGCGCAATGTCGCCATAGCCAGTGGTCGTGAGGGTTACAAAACTGAAGTAGATGAGATTGCCGGCGACGGCGAAGTCGCCATGAAGCGCTGGAAGATTCGTGAACGCCCCGGGCGCCGCCAGGGCAACGAAGCCGTACAGCGCCACGAATATCAGCCCGATGGTGAGATAGAGCAGGACTGCGCCGACGACGCGGTGGTACGTGATCCGGCCCGGCCCGAACACGGCACGCGCCACCACGACGCTGAGCGCGAGACCTGCGATCAGCCACGCCGTCGAGTCGAGGTAGAGGTCGGTGCGGTGTGACCGCTCGAAATCCAGAAGGGCGGCCGTAACCACGAGCGCGATCGCGACCGCGATCGGGGCAGCTACAAGGAGGTTGCGCGAATACAGAAAGGCGGCGGGCAGGAGCACCAGGGCGAAGAAGTATCCGAAGTGCTGTCCGGTCACGACGCCGGCGGCTTGCATCGGGCCGAGCACAAACAGAAGAAATGTGAGCATCACCGTCAGCACCGTCAGGAGGGGATCGCTGAGACGCTGATGGAGGCGACCAAAGTGCGTGGGCATCCCTCTATCCTTCTCGGGCATTCAACCAGCCGGGTGGTCTCCTCGCGAGTCCGCGCCGGACCATTGATCTATATCAAGCCCGACTGCGCCGGACGCCAAAACCCCGGATCACAGCGCCTTCATCTGACATCAATTTAGCGGGTGCATCAGGAGCGAACGATGCTTATTAGAGCTATGTCGGCGGGATTTGCACCCGCCGGAATGGCAGCTGGCTTCGCTGCACGTCCACCCCCAGCAGCCGGCGTAATCAGCAGTGAGAGCGTTGGTCGGCTCAGGGCCGGCCATTGACGGACTCACACACCAAAGCAATGACCGGCTTCGCCGTGGGGACGCTCATTGCCGAGCGCTCCTGCACACAGCGCGCCGCGGACTTGAGCGCTTTATCGCCTCTGATCTAGATCAGGCCGCGGACTTAGCGAGTGCGCTGGCGAGACGATCTTCTCTCGGAGGACTGCCCTTCCATTTTGTTGGTCCTAGTATAGGCTCTGAGTCCCGGTCCTGGTGCAGGCTCGGACGTGTCGGGAGGGCTGTCAGATGGATCGACGTGTCGCTGATGTCCGCCGCAATGCGTTTGAGTTCGTTCAAGGTATCGAGCGTCTTTCCACCACCGGGGAGATCATGGATGCGATGGACGCGCTTCTGAAAAAGCACGGATGCGAATATCATTGCGTCAGCTTCCTTGCCACTGCAACAGAGACACTTGAAGATGTCCTGCTGTCCAACCGGCTCCCGGAAGAGTGGCTTAAGCTCTACGTCGAAAGAGAGTATGTGCACGATGATCCTGCTTTCCGCTACGCCAAAACGGTGGTTCGACCGTTCCGATGGTTCAGGGAATCTCCATACGATCCCGAGCGAGAACCCCGCGCCGCCGAAGTGGTGCGGCGTGCGGCGGACTTTGGCATCTTGGATGGTTTTCTGATCCCGGTCGTTTCGACTGCGCGCAGGATGGGTCAAATATGGTTTGGAGGTCGGACGCTCGATCTGCCGGAGCACCAGTTGCCGGCCCTGCACCTCATGGCGATCTATGCGTTTGACCGTATCCTCAAGCTTCGTGGCTCGCCTGCGCAGCACCAAGCAAGCCTGACGCCGCGTGAACGAGAAATCTTGACATTGGTCGCGAACGGCAAGTCAACGTGGGAGATTGGCGAGACGCTTCACATCAGCGACCGAACAGTCAAAGAACACATCAAGCATCTTTGTCGAAGGCTTGGTGCAGTGACCCGCGTCCAAGCTGTGATGATCGCCGTTCGCGACGGGATCATTCAACCATGAAGCTACCACGCGGAGTTGAGCATATGCGTCCGCAATGGGTCCAGGCTGTGTGAAGACTCAAAAGTTCGGAGCGCGACGAGAATGATGTTCTCGAGCTCGATTTCTCAAATTGAATGCGCTTGCGATGTGGGCGCCGAAAACGGCCTTTAACGAAGAACTTGGATACGAAAAAGGCCGCCAACCGAGGTGGCCTCGGGACATTCCTAATGCTAATTGTTATTTTAGCCCGAGACTCGAGCAATACCACCAGGTTTCGAAGTCTCTCCAACCGAGTTTTTTAAGTGACCCCTCCTTGCACTCGATATAGGTCTTGTAGTGGTTATAGTTTCTGCACGTTCCCGACAACTTGAAGCCAGCAGACACGGAGCATCCGACCCAAGGACCGTTGGCGTCCGGGAAACTCGAATTTACGGCTGGATCGGCCGTCGCAGGAGCGATCAACAAGGTTGCGACAGCAAGGCCCGCAACAACTATCGAAGCGGCTTTCATGGCCATCTCCCGAATTTTCCGGGACGGCGCTTGCCGTCCTGGAGCAAGAGCGTATGCCCGTTTCAAAAGGGCGCCACTGGAAATCTTTTCCAGTCGTGATGCCACTGCCGTCATCGGCATAACAGCGAGCGAACAAAGAGCGGACCGCAACCACCGGTGGGCTCTCGCTTCAATTCGAATCCGAGGGGCCATGACGGTCCCGACCCGGCATGCTTCATCGACATGCTGGAGACAAGCAGAGGCCCGCCAGTCGGGCGCCGGCGAGTTCCGCTTCCAAGCTCGCCCGTTCGCTCTCTGGCAACCAGACATTTTTTCGGAGCTAGTTGTTTGCAACGCTCGCAACGATCGACTGTGCGATTGCTTGACCCACCAGGCGATGACCGATCGGCGAGAGATGAAACCCGTCGTGTTGCAAAACCAAACGTCTTGGCACACTTTCGAGTGCCTGTACGCAATCGACCAGAATGACGTTCTGTCCCTTCGACAGCTCCCGCAGTGCATTGGTGTAGCTCGTGGCCACCTTCATGGTGTATCGCGATCCGTAGACAAAGGGGGACAACACCACCGGGATTGCGCCCGCGTCCTCACAATCCTTCACGATACGCTCCATGGCTGCGACATAAAGCGGCAAAGGCGTGATCGGATCAATTTTCCGGAGGTGCCCTACGAGGGAAGCCAGCTCCCACCGCAGACGACTGATCGGGGTCGCTGGTCGGCGGTGATGCGAGAGATCGGCCTTGCGTCCCGGCATCGAGGATGTGGACCGATTTTCCGATCGAACGGGACATTGTGCGTCAGTCGATGCAAGCTGAATTACGACGTAGTCTGGTTTGGAATCCAAAGCCTTGCGCTTCAGATATTTCGCCGCGCGCGGAGCAGGAAAGCCGCCAAGGCTTGCCACTGTTGATCTAACAGGCCGCGACAGACGCTTTTCAATCTGCCTGCACGCAACCTCGAATAGCCCCTCAGTTTCGTGTGGATAGCCGGCGATCATGCACGCGCCGAACCCCACGATCGTCAGCTCAGCACTACCCGATCCAGCATCCATGAAGATGCGATCCGAATTGGACGTTCGCACATCCTTCGCAAGGCGTGCGCCAGCCGTTGCCTGCGACAATGTTAGCCATTGACAAACAGGTCCGCAAGCATGCAGCCGTGGTGGTACTATTTCACCCTTGCCGGCGCGCCTGAACTTCGGAATCGGTGCTGCTAGGATGCCACTCGGGCCAGATGATAGACCGACATCGCCTTGCTGACGCCCTTGAGTTGCGCCTCGCTCCTTGCCACCGGGTATGGCGCAATGATTTCCGCCACCGAAGGCGCGCCGTGAACCTCTTCGGTGATGCAAATCTCGTCGCCATCGGCAAGGTTTTGCACCCGCGCCGCGATATTCACCGTCTGGCCAAAATAATCGAGCCGCTCGTTGAGCGTGACCGCGATCGAGGCACCCCGATGCACGCCGATTTTCAGGATGAAATCGCGCTGCGGGCGGTCGCGATTGAGCTGATCCACGGCCTCGCGCATATCGAGCGCCGCCCGCACCGCATCGGCCGACGTCAAAAACGCCGCCATCACGGCGTCACCGATCGTCTTGGTGACGGCGCCATTGTGCCGAACAGTGGCGTCGAGAAGATGCTGGAAATGCCGCTGCACCTGAACGTAGGCGTTGAGGTCGCCGATCCGCTCGTAGAGCGCCGTCGAGCCCTTGAGATCGGTGAATACGAGGGTCACGTCGAGAACCGCAATGCCTTCCGTCGCGCTGATCACTTCGGAGCGGAAGAAGTCGCGAAAGGTCTGTGTCATCAGCAGTCGCTTGCCGGACAAGGCTGGCGCGAAGTGAAGTTTTGGGCGCTGAAACGTCGCCATCGGAAGCTGCAGGATGCCGAAGACCACCGGCAGCTTGCCGGCGTTGCGAACTTCGAACACGACCTTGCCGGGTGCGATGTCCGGTGTGGCGGCCACGCATTTGCCGCTGTCGAGCATCACCGGCACCGGGGATGGCGTTGCACTAGCCCGCCCTGCGACCGGGAAAAAAAATTGGGCGTCGCTTTCGAAATCCTGGCCCAGAAGCGCGCCTTCGGCCGCATCAACCTCGAGGTTGGCCACAGAACCTGGTTCGATGCGGGTGAGCACCCTCACCAGCTCCTTGGCAGCCTCGCTCCATGGCACGCCGTCGGGCAATATGCCGCCCGGCGTCAGTTTATAGTGGAAGACGAAATCCCAGGCCGACAGCGCATCGGGTTGATGGAAGCGGATGCTGCGCACGGCGGGCGAAACCGTAAACGTCACCGCGATGTAATCGTCGAGCGCGGCGTCGTAATCGCTTTGACAGAGGTGGCAGTGGAAATGCGTGTGCAGTTTGCGCAGGCTTCGGAAGCTCTCGACAACGTCGGAGCACATCGGACAAACGAGCATCCAGTCCATGTCGAACAGCCCGACCATGCAGCCATGGAGGAAGAGATCGATCGCCTCAGCTTCGGCGATCGATTTTTCCGTGGCGAACTGGATCGGATTGATGCGGTAGAGTGCCTCGTCCGTGCCCGAACGCAGCAGCATCTCCAGCCGCGAGACGACGCGCGGACTCCAGGATTTGGCCGCTTCGAGTGCGACCAGGCGCTCTTCGAGCTTTTTTTCGTCGATCATCGCATTACACCGCGATCAAACCTCGATCATCCCCGGGCGTTCGGTCGAGCCTTGAATACACAATTCATGAACCCGGTGCGAGCCCATCGGGGCGGAAATCTGGCTGGCGACAACCTTGCGGAAGGCGACGGTTTTTCGCGGCGTTCCTCGGCCGCTCTCCCGACCAGGCCCGGATCGTTGGTCCGCGCTTTGAGCATAATTTGAACGGCACGCGGTCAGAAACCGAACAGGCGAAGCTGTTGCTTGCTGACCCGGTCGGCCGAGTCGATCGATTGCGCCTTGCGGAAATCCGCGATCGCCTCCGCACGGCGGCCCAGCGCTTCATAGGAGAAGGCGCGGTTGTTGTAGGCCTCGACATAGGACGGACCGAACTGGATCGCTTGCGTGAAATCTCCAATCGCGCGGTTGCTGTCACCCTTTGCGACATAGGCTTTGCCGCGGGAGTTGAACGAGTTGAAATCCTTGGGGTTTATCGCGATCGCCTGGTCATAGTCGGCGATCGAGTCATCGATGTTGCGCAGCGCCGCATGGGCATTGCCGCGATTCCAATACGCCACGCCGTTCCTCGGATTGATGCTGATCGACCGATCATAGTCGGCGATCGCGCGCCGATAGTCCCTCAAGCCTTCATAAGCGACGCCGCGGCAATTGTACCCGCCGGAATTGTTGGGTTCGCGTTTGATGACCTCGCTGCAATCCGGAATGGCGAGGTCATATTGGCGATTGTTGCTGTAGGCAACGCCGCGTGAACTGTACAGCCAAAGCAGATTTGGATCGAGCTCGATTGCCTTGCTGTAGTCTGCGATGGCGGGCTCCCATTCGGACG
>Ga0210399_10003696_pt1 | contig 11915 bp, 9 predicted proteins | sample IncBWC14MmetaG_FD_150865 | JGI IMG/M metagenome (GOLD analysis project Ga0210399, IMG submission 150865) | Forest soil microbial communities from Barre Woods Harvard Forest LTER site, Petersham, Massachusetts, United States - Inc-BW-C-14-M | ecosystem: Environmental > Terrestrial > Soil >...
GCATCTCTCCCGCCCATCGCATCCAGTTGCGGCGCGGGGATGCCGTGCTCTCCTTTGAGGAAGGCACACTCGCCTTTTTCACCCCGCTCGACGGGCAAATTACCGGCGCGGTCTTCTACGGCCGAGGCCACATTCTGGCGGCTCCGCGCGATCCCGTCGAAAAACAGCAGATGGGGCGTTTCCTTGGCGCTCCGGTACTCGATCAGGAAATCATCAGCGGATATTTGCGCTTCACGGACGATACCGCGGACGAACTTCTTGGCCAATTCCGCGCCGCGCAGCTTGCGGCTCAGACGAATGCCTCCGTTGGAGCGCAGTGGGATTCCGCCGTTGCTGAACTAAATCCCAGCTATACCCTGCGCATTCTTTTTGACCGGCTGTCGTCCCATCCGAAACCCTGCTTTTATGCTGGGCTTGAGGGCGCAGCCACTGGCGCTTTTGACGTGGTGCTCGACCCCCAGCGGGACGAGCCGTTCGTCCTTGGCCAGCTCCACAAAGCAGGCGGCAGATCGCTCTACGATGTCTGGACCTCGCATCGCCTGCCGGATGCTCCCATTCTCCCCGTGGCTTTTCGCGCGCTGCACTATTCCATCGAAACTACGATCTCCCCCAACAACTCTCTGGACGCCACTGCCACGGTGCTCTTGCGCGCGGAGACGGGCTCCGACCGCATCCTCGCTTTCCAGCTTTCCCGGGCCCTGAGCATTGACAGCGTCACCGGCGAGCAGGGCGAACCTCTGGCCTTTTTTCAGAATGAAGGCATGACCCTTCAAGAGCGCAGTGCGCGGGGCAACGACTATTTGGATGTTGTTCTTGCGCAAACTCCCTCGACCAAGCAGGAATTCACGCTTCATTTTCACTACCGCGGCAACGTAATCCAGGATGCCGGCAACGGCGTGCTGTTTGTCGGCGCCAGGGAAAGCTGGTACCCCCACCTTGGGGATAACACGGAATTCTCTTCCTATGACTTTCTCCTGCGATGGCCGCGCAAGCTGCGCTTGGTCGCCACCGGCTCCAAGATCGAAGAACATGAGGATGGTGATTTCCGCGCGGGCCATTGGAAGTCGGAGAAGCCGATTTCCGTCGCGGGCTTCAATCTCGGGGAATATGCCTCGGTCACGGTCGCTTCCGGATCTCGTTCTATTGATGTCTACGCCAATCGAGAGCTGGAGGAAAATCTCCAGAGACGCATGGCCACTCAAGACGTCGGTGCCCTCTTCGGTGCTCCCGCGCAATTCGGATCCGCCACGGCCGGCCGCGCGATGCCTCCGCCTCCCCCCTCTCCCAGCCCCGCCGATGCACTCAAGCAACTTGGAAAAGAGATCGATTCTTCCATCCATTTTTACGAAACGTTCAGCGGCCCCTTCCCTTTTCACAACCTGAGCGTGTCGCAGATTCCAGGAACCTTTGGCCAGGGCTGGCCCGGCCTCCTTTACGTTTCCACTTATTCCTTTTTGCGTCCGGAAGCCCAGGAGCGCGCGGGGCTCAGCGTCGCCAGCCAGGAACACTTCACCGAGCTGGTTCCTTACCACGAGGTCGCGCATCAATGGTGGGGCAACGTGGTGGCATGGTCCAGCTACCGCGACCAGTGGATTGACGAAGCCATTGCCAATTATCTCGCCGTGCTTTTCGCCGACACCAAAAAGAACCCGGACCACACCCTGCGCGTCTGGCTCACGCGCTATCGCCAGCAACTCGCTGAGAAATTGCCGGGCGCCACCGAAGCCGCTGGTGATATCGGCGCGCTCACCCTCGGCTCGCGCCTCAATTCATCGAAGTCTCCTTCTGGCTATGAAGAAATTGTCTACAGCAAGGGCACATGGATTGTTCACATGCTGCGGGAAATGTTGCGCCAACCCAACGCCAGGAATCCCGATGCGCGGTTCACCGCGCTGTTGCAAACGCTGGTGACCAAGTACGCTTACCGCGCCCTCTCCACCGACGACTTGCGGCACGAAGTCGAAGCCGTCATGACTCCGGGCATGGACCTCGAAGGTGGCCGCTCGATGGAATGGTTTTTCGAAGAGTGGGTGCGCGGAACGGGTACCCCGCATTACCGCGTGGAATTCACCGTCCACCATACGGAAAAGGGTTATCAGATTCGCGGGAAGCTCCACCAGACGGGAGTGCCACACTCGTTCATCGCCAGGGTCCCGCTCTATTCCGGTGGCGCCGGGCACGGCACGCTACTCGGCACGGTTATCGCCGCCGGGCCGGAAACATCATTTCACTTCGAAACGCAAAATCCCCCGCGCAAAATTGTGGTTGACCCGCAAATGACCCTGCTCTGCACCTCGGAATAGTCGATCCTGCCAACTATTTGGAGTACGGCAGCTTGCTGCCGCTTTTCCTCCATCCGCAAGCTTTCCTTACTTGAATCGTTCCAGCAACAGCTGTTGTTCGAGCAGCGGACTATCGAGATTGAGCTCCGCTTTTCCGTCCTCGCCAAAAATATAGGGGAACCCCAGGGGATCACCCGGAATTCCCTGGAGGAATCCGGCCTGCACCAACTCGCTCATGCGCACCGGGCGTTTGCCAAACCGCTTCGCGTATTCATCCGCCAGTAAGTCAAGCTGCCGGCAGTCTTCTTTCACTTTCAGCAATTGCAGGTGCATCAGCGCATTCTTCTTTACCGAGGGGTCGCTCGTCGAATTGTAAATGTCCTTCCACAGGAATACAGAAGTCTCCAAGGACTCCCCCTCCGCCGCCACTTTGGCCGCCATCACTTTCATCCACAGCTGCGCGTTCGGTTTCTTGCTTCCCTCCAGAAAGGCATCCGAAGCCTTCTTGTAATCTTTCAAGTCGAAGTAGTAGATGAATCCCAGGTCTTCGTAGAGTCGCCAGTATTCAGGATTCGTCTGAATGCCGCGCTCGATGAGTTTCACCGCAAGGTCCGGCCTTCCAGCCCCGGCCGGAGGCGCCTGACTCAGAAACATCGCGCCAAAGCGGTAGGAGATCAGCAGATTCGGATCGAGGGTTGTGGTGATGTCCAGCAGCGGCCAGAGCAACTCGAGATTCGCCTGCCCTCGCACGTGCTTGTTTCCGTAGTATTGCACCACGCGCGTCCAATAAATGTCCGCCAGCAACGGCGCGTACTCCAGGCTCATCACTTTCATGAGCTTTCCTGAGCGCAAGAGTACGTCGTCGCGTTCCTCGCTTAACGACACGCGCTGCGCGTCGATGTCGTGCTGCAAGCGCCAAATGCCTGCAAATCCCAACAGCAGGACCACCAATAGCAACCATGCGATGGGATTCTGCGTTTTCATTTCAAATTCTTTCGCGAAAATACCGCTGCTGCCGCCGTCAAAACGATCGCGCAATAAACCACCGTATAAAGCGTGTTTTGCAGGATTAATGCGCCGGGAACCGCTCGCCCGTGTGCGGCCAGCGCCATCACATTAAAATTCTCAAAATTAGGAAGCAGGTAGGAGAGCCATCTCGTGAAAGCCGCCATCGCCGGACTCATCACCTCGACCGGCAAGTTCCGCAACTCCTGCACGTACAAACCCACGATGTAGAGGCCCACGGTGAACAAGATCGCCAGAAGCGGTGTCGTGAAGCAGGAAAACAAAAGCGCCAGCGCGACGATCAGCGCCAGCTTCAGCCAAATGAAATACACCGCCACCAGCACCGCGGCATCGCTGCCTTCCAGCGAGTGCTTCACATAAATCATCACCAGCAGCAGTCCAAGCGCCATCGCCGCCGTGTTAACCGCCAGCGTCAGTACCAGCCCCGCGAATTTTCCCAGCAGGAATTCCCACCGCCGCACCGGTTTCGCCAGCAACGCGTAGAGCGTGCGCTTGTCCATCTCCTTGGAAACAAGCGCCACGCCGATGAAAACGGAAATCAGCAGCCCGATCACCGAAATGGCGCTCAAGCCCAGGCTCACGATGACGGTCTGCTCGATGCCGATCGAAATTTGCCCTACGGCGATGGCCGCAGCCATCATCAGCAGCGCGAAAAACACCAAGTTATACAGCACGCGGTCGCGCACTGCTTCCCGAAACGTGTTCAATGCCACTACCCCGGCGCGCTTCATTTCCCGCTCACTTCCACCGCCGAAGCTTGCGCGCGGTCCGCCGCCACCAAATTCATGAAGAATTCTTCCAGCGTCGCTTTCACTTCCGACACGGAGAGAATGCGCGCCCCAGCGGCACGCAATTGCTCGATGGCCGCGTAAAGCTCTTCCTCCGCTACTTGCAGCCGGTAGCGGTCGCCCGTCCGCGTCGCCTTGGCGATCAGCGGCGCATTGCTCGCCGCCGCCAGCTCAAAGAGTATCTCCATCCCCTGGGTCTTCATGTCCACGAGCGTGCCCGGGGCGCCGACGCCGTGCAATTTCCCACCCACGATGACACCCACGCGATCGCACAACATCTCCGCATCGGAAAGGATGTGCGTGGAAAACATCACCGTCTTCCCATCCTTCTTCAGCTCCAGAATAATGTCGCGCACCTCGCGCCTGCCCACCGGATCCAGCCCCGACATCGGCTCATCCAGGATGACCACTTTCGGGTCGTGCAGAATCGCTTGCGCCAGTCCCACGCGTTGCAGCATCCCCTTTGAGTACTTGCGAAGCTGTATCTTGCGCGCGGTTTCGAGGCCGACCTTCTTCAGCATGCGCTCGACGCGCTCTTTCCGGTCAGCGGCAGTCAGGTCGTGGAACCGTGCGAAATAGTCGAGCACTTCCGCCGCGGTCAAATAGTCGTAGAAATACGGCTGCTCGGGCAGGTAGCCAATATTGCGATGCATTTCCACGTCGCTGATGGGCTTGCGGAGGATTCGCGCGCTCCCCGCCGTAGGGAAAATCAGCCCCATCAGCAGCTTGATCGTGGTGGACTTGCCGGCTCCGTTCGGCCCGATAAAACCGAAGACTTCGCCGGTCTCCACCTGCATGTTCAGCCCTTCGAGCGATGTCTTTTTTTTGAGGTGCAGAAAACCGAAGGGATATTCCTTGGTCAGATTTTCAATCTCAATCGCTGAAGCTGGCATGTATTCATTGTTAGCATGCCCAGCCCGACCGTCAATCGTTCAGCTTGAGGGTGTGCGCGGAGAGAAAATACGGAGAAGGGTACGAAGGACACATTTCCAGGTGAAATCAGGAGTCGCTGCGGATTTGCCCGATCTGAACTAACTCGGCTGGTGCGGCGGCCGGTGTCATGGGCATCGGATTCAAGTTCTGCGGGTCACGCCAGTTATCCAGGATCCCCACTTGTTGCACGCACGAAACCGTGCACCGCGGCGCGCAAAACTTCTTCGTAGAATACTCCCGGTGCCGCATTTCCGGTGTGTACTGCGCCAGCGGAATCCCCGGATACCCGCGCTGCTGCGAGCACCAGTGCACCAGCCCGTCTTCGCAAATATAGAGGTACCGCGACCCAGAGCGGCAGCGCCAGTTGTGTTCCTTCCCGCGCGCCACGTTGTGCTGAAACTCATTGAACCGCGAGAACGAACGCTTCCCCAGCTCCATCACTTCTTCAAATATTTCCTGCTCGTGTGGCCCCAGCGGCTTCAATTGCCCGTTGTTGTCGTGAATAATCCCCACCGTGCTGGTGAACCCCAGCGCCACGGCCCGGTGCGCGATCTTCAGCGCATCTTCCGGATCTTTCACGCCGCTTCCCAGCACCGAGTTGATGTTCACCTGAAATACCGCGTACTGCGACAGCATCACCAGCCGTCCATCCAGCGTCTTCAAACTTTTCTTTGAGACTTCGTCTGGCACCACGTTATCTATGCTGATCTGCAGATGCTCCAGACCCGCCTCATTCAAGCGCTCGATGCGTTCCTTGTTCAGGTAAAAACCATTGGTGATCAGCCCGGCGATCATGCCCCGCCGCCGCATGTGCCGGATCACTTCATCCAAATCCGGATGCATCAGCGGTTCGCCTCCGCTAATCGTGATGATCGAGGTCCCCATGTCCGCCAGGGCGTCCAGCCGCTTCTTCATTTCCTCCAGCGGCACCGGCTTCGAGAAATCATCGTACTCGTTGCAGTACGTGCAGGCCAGATTGCACTGCCTCATCGGGATGATATGCACCAGGATGGGGTGCTTCGTCGAGACGAGCGCCTTCCCGATCATCTTCAACTCGCGCGCGCGCGTCCGCAGGAAGCGTAGCCGCCTGCGCAGCCGCGTTTTCGCGGTTGCCCGCACTGCTTTTATTTCTTCAGCCATGAAAGAAGCAGAATCCCCTAGCTAAAATTATACATGACCGCCGAGCGCCCTGCTGCCGAATTGCCCCGTTCGTGCTATTGCCAGCGGCAAATCAGCCATTTAACATGCTTTTTGGACAATAGTGCAACTGGTGGTCGCAGCACTTCCGCCGTTAAGCCCGTCGAACGCGCTTCTAGAGCCGTCGAATCAACAGCAGCGACTGGTCATCAAACTGTGCTCCATGCCGCGCCACGCTCTCTTGAACCGACCGGTAAACTGCTTCCAACGGTCCTTTGCCGTGAGCCCGCAATTCCGCCTCGAGCCGCGCAATTCCAAACTCTTCGCCGGCGGCGTTCGCGGCTTCCAGAAATCCGTCCGTGTACAGCGCAAACATTTCTCCGGCTTCGATCTGAATTTCTGAAGTCGCAAAATCTCCGTCCGGCAGAATCCCTAGCGGCATGTTCGGGCCTTCCAGCGCCGTGATCGCCCCCGTCCGCGCCGAAAACTTCAGGATCGCCGGATGCCCGGCAAGCCCCACGCGCAACCCCTCCCCGCATTTCGCCACAAAACAAAATGTCGCAAACATATCCGGCTTCTTCAGCGGGTAGAGGACCTCGTTCAACCTCGCCATCAGATGCCGGCTGTCATCGCCGGAGCTAAGCAGCATGCGCGCCGCGCTTTTCACCATCCCCATCACTACTCCCGGTGCGACGCCATGGCCCGACACGTCCGCCAGATAAGCGACCCAGTTCTCTTCCGAGCCCGCCACGTCAATCAGGTCGCCGCCGACCTCGCTGCTCGGCACCGACCGCCCGTAAAACTCGAACGCTCCCAACTTCGTATCTATCGCCGGAACGATGACGTGATGAATCTCTGCCGCCAGTGCCATCTCCGCATGCACGCGGAAGTATCGCCGCCCCTCGGTGATGAACACGAACAGGAAGAAGGCATAACCCAATGCCATGGCCGCCACGACCGCGAGCGCGTCAAACGTCAACCGATTGTGCAGCCGGGCAATCTCGGAAGCATCCATTTGCACCAGTCGTGGCGCGGCGGGCAGCGCCCGTGCCAGTACATTCATCAGCAGGAAATGCACCGCAAAAATCGGCAAAAACGCCTTCCAGAAATCTTTGCGAAGAATAAATCCGCACAGCGCATAGATGATCGAGAATGAACCCGCCAACATTACACCCAGGATGTAGTGCAAGACTGGCTCGCGTCCCATATCAAAAATGTCGCTGGCAATCCCAAACGTACTGAAAATGCAAAAAACTCCAAGCAGGAAAACAGCAAGAGACTTGCGTGGAATAGTCTTCAGGAAAGGTCTGCTTATGCCCATGGGTGGTCGCCGCCCGCGCGAATCCTACCACAACGCATAGACACCTCTGTGGAATGCAGTCCAGGCGACCTAACCATTGCCACCCTTCCGTCGTCCAATGCTCCGAAGGTCTTCGTAGGCGAAGTGGTTGCCATGCGAGGTGCTCATGCAATCCTTGATGTCTGATCTGCGTTACGCCGCCCGGGAGCTGCGCAAGCGCCCCGGCTTCACCCTGACCGCGGTCCTCTCTCTCGCCCTCGGTATCGGCGCCACAAGTGCCGTGTTCAGTGTCATTTACGCGGTCCTGATTGACCCCTTCCCGTACCCCGGCTCCGATCGCATTGTGGAACTGCGCCTCGTGGACAAATCCGGCAGCGATCGCTTCGCTGGCCCCAACGGCCAACAAGCAAACCAGCTTCGCCAAGCGAAATCCATCGAAGACGTCACACTGATGGATTGGTGGAACCTGACCACCACGGACGGCGACCTCCCCGAAGACGTCCAGGCGATGTACATTGACCCGAACGCCCCAAATCACTGGGGCATCCGCGCTCTGATGGGGCGCTGGTTGATTCCCTCGGACGCGCCGCCGGGACAAACGCCACAGCCCGTCGTGGTGCTGACCTACCATTTCTGGCAACGCTATTTTATGGGCGACCCCGCCGTGATCGGGCGAACCATCCAGCTTGTCCACAAGCCGTATCAGATCGTTGGCGTCATGCCGCCACGATTCAAATGGGGCGACCCGGACATGTACGTACCGCTAAAGGTCACTCAGGATCCGAAAATACACTACGCGGCTTCCATCAAGCTCCGGCCAGGCGTGAACTCGGAGCAAGCCGGCGCGGAACTCCAGCCCATCATAGAAGAGTTCGCGAAGCAGGCGCCCACGGAATATCCGGACAAGTTCAAAGTCAAGCTGCGCAGCATCGTGGAGGTGTACGCGCGACCGCTGGGGCCCACACTTTATTTGCTGCTGGGCGCGGTCGCGTCACTCCTGGTGATTGGCTGCGCAAACGTCTCCATTTTGCTTCTGGCGCGAGGCACAGAGCGACAGCACGAACTTGCCGTACGTGCCGCCATCGGAGCCGACCGCTTCCGCATTATCCGCCAGTTGCTCACGGAGTCGCTCGGCATCGCCACAACCGGTGCGGTGCTGGGCATTCTCCTGGCTTGGGGAGGACTGTCGTTCCTCGTATCGCGCCTCCCGGAAAATTCGTTTCCGGCCGAATCCGTCATCAAGATGAATATCCCGGTATTACTCTTCAGCGTCGGCTTGGCTTTTGCCACCGCCATTATTTTTGGACTCTGGCCGGCGCTGCAGCTCTCGCGGCCGGAAATCGCTCGGCTGATGCAGGCCAGCTCGCGCCGTGTGGCCGGAAGCGTGGGAGCGAGGCGCAGCCACAGCGCGATGGTGGGCGCTCAGTTGCACTGACACTTCTCATGCTCACCGCGGCTGGCGCCGCGGGCAAAGGCTTTCTCCGCCTCGTGCACGCGGATCTCGGCTACGACCCTCACAACGCCATGTCCGTCCCCATTCCTGTGCACGAAAACACTCATGTGCCCTGGAAAGACCGCGCCGAATATTTCGAGCAAATCCGCGCCAAAATCGCCGCGATGCCGCAGGTCTTAGACGCTGGCATCTCGACCAATGCGACTCCGCCCTCGAGCGGCTGGCGTCAGAACATTGAAATTATGGGTAGCACGGCTTCGGAGAAACCCGAAGTGCGCGTGAACTTCGTCAGCCCGGAGTATTTCCCTCTGCTTCACATTCCCTTATCGCAGGGCCGCATTTGGGATCATGCCGAAACGATGCGCGGGGCCCCGCTTGCTGTGATCAACCAGACCATGGCGAAACAATATTGGCCCAACGGCGACGCCATTGGCCATCAGGTCCGCATTCCCTCGCTGAAGGACCAGCCACCCTATCAGCGTGCGGTTCCCGGAAGCGACGGCTGGCTGCAAATTGTCGGTATCGTTGCCGACGCGCGTGATGATGGCCTGCGAAATCCCGTCAAGCCTGGGGTCTATATTCCTTTTACAACGCAGATGTGGATGTTTACCCAAATTCTCGTGCGCACGCGCGTCCCACCGCTTTCTCTGTTACACGATATTCGCGCGCAAATTGTGCAAATCGATCCGGAACAACAAACCATGCGCGTCCGTGACCTTAATCAGTGGATTACCGGCCAGCAGGAGTACGCGCAGCAGCGACTCGTCGCCACCCTCTTCGGCGTTTTCTCGATCTTGGCTCTGGTGCTCGCGGCCGTCGGTCTTTACAGCGTCGTCTCTTACGGCGTTGCCACACGCACTAACGAATTCGGCATTCGCATGGCCCTCGGCGCGAAAGCCGCCGACGTCTTCCGGATCGTCATGTCTTCGACGGCGCTCAATGTAGGTGGCGGGCTGGCGGTCGGTCTTCTGCTCAGCATCGCGTTCGACAAGCTCGCCACAAAGTGGGTGATGGAAAGTTCCCGCGACCCGCTGATCCTCGTAGGCGTAACGCTCCTGCTCATCCTCGCCGCCGCGCTGGCCTGTTTCGTTCCCGCACGCCGCGCCGCCTCCGTCGATCCCATGGTAGCTCTGCGCTACGAGTAGCGTTTCTCACAATGGTTTGGGATGCGCCGCGATGGCCTCGCGGAACACCGCCAGATTGTTTTTATCTACCGCTGCCGTCCCCGTGTCCACCCAGCTCGGCAGCGGCGGCGCCGGCGCCGTCCGCCAGTCCTTGAACTCTTTCACCGCGTTGTGATGCAAGTCGTCCAGGAATTTCAGCCCGTAGTAGCTCATCACGTACGGCTTCTGCGCAATCGTCGACGAAATCGACCCCTTCTCGATCAACTCCAGCGTCTTCGGATCTTTGTCAAACGCCACGATGGGAATCTTGCCTGCCATATCGAACCGGTTCAGCGCGTCCGCCGCGCCCGGCCCTCCGGTCGCTTCCAGGCAAATGATTCCGTCAATTTTTTCCTTCTTCAGGATCATGTCGGAAATCTGGTCAAACGCGCTGCGCCAATCTCCTTTGTCGTCCACGAGCGGCATCAACTTCAGTGATGGATAATTCTTCAACGCATCCGCAACACCGGACAATCGATCGTCCAGATTGCGCTGGCCGGGTATGGTGATCACCACAATGTTCCCTTTCGGGGCCAGCGCGGCCATCCGCTTTACGCTCTCCCTTCCGGCCTTCACGTTGTCCGTTCCGATATACAGCACCCTCCTCGACTCCGGCACATCGGAATCCACGCAAATCACTGGAACGCCTGCCGCTATCGCCTTGTCGATGTCCGCCTTGAAAAAATCTGTTCGCGCCGCGGACAGGCAGATTCCTGCCGGCTGTTTTTCCACGATGTTCCGGAATATCGTCGCTTCCGCGCCCGGATCATACGTCGTCGGACCCACCATCTCAGCCTTGACCCCCAGGTTCTGCGCCGCATCCATAAATCCTGCTTGCGCTTCCTGCCAGTACGGCAAATTAATGTTGGTCGCTACGAAATAGTATTTCTCCGTTTCCTCGTGGTAAGGTTTCGCGCATGCACCAATGATCGCCGCCACCAGGAGAATAAGAAAAAATGCCCATGTTGCCGCATATTTCCTCATCGTCTTTCTCCTTTCGCATTCCGTCCGGCCTTCGGGGTGTTCCTTACACCGATGGCACTTTGGTTGTTAGGGGATTCTCCTTGCCGCTCTCGGGAGGCCGAATCGCAACCGGATTCTAGCACCGCCCGTCCCTGCCGGTGCATCTATTTGATTCAGCAACAGCCCGCTCGGCCGTTCGCCACCGTTTATGGGCGAACCATTCTCGTCTTCAACTCAGCCCTTGAAATACTTGCGGTAGTCACTTCGGGATTTCTTACGGAACTCTTCGGCAGGAACCGCCACAACCTTACCGTCGCGCCAAATATGGAGGGGCAATCCTTCTCGCCAATGCTCTTCGATGACCTGTTCCATCGCAGCCTCCATCGCCATCATGGCGCGCACGGACAAAGGTAACTCAAGGACATTTGGGGGAGGTTTAATCATATTGCTCCGAAACGGATGGTCAAAACATCATACGCTTTCGCAACTCGCTGCATCCGAACCACTTCCTAGTACTCACTTGACAAATTACATAAATGTGCTTTAATGGTGGCTTGAATCGGGCACAACGCTTTCTGTGCCCCGCGCTCATGCTCGCCCGCCAGGCAGTACTTCTAACTCCCTCAAAATCGACATATCATCAAGGATTACTCTTCTATAAAGGCAGTCCTTCCATAACTTATTTAAAATCATCACTTCTACAAGTGTTGCATCTAAACAACTTCATCCCCTTTAGATGCAACACTTGTGAAAAAACCCCAGGGGGTGGGCTGTTATGGTTAACCAGCTATTCCTCCGGAGTAACTCTTCCCTGCCTCAGAGCTCCCATCTTCCGTACACCCTTCCAAGTTCCGTATCCTCCAACCCCTT
>Ga0210399_10003697_pt1 | contig 11914 bp, 12 predicted proteins | sample IncBWC14MmetaG_FD_150865 | JGI IMG/M metagenome (GOLD analysis project Ga0210399, IMG submission 150865) | Forest soil microbial communities from Barre Woods Harvard Forest LTER site, Petersham, Massachusetts, United States - Inc-BW-C-14-M | ecosystem: Environmental > Terrestrial > Soil >...
CGCACCGACGGCCGCTCTCCCAAGGTCAAGGAATTCGTCCCGCTGGCCACGCTCGACGATCTCGTCTTCACCGGCTGGGACATTTTCAATGACAACATGTACGAAGCCGCCTCCAACGCTGGCGTTCTCGACTACCGCCTGCTCGAGCAACTGAAGCCGTTTCTGTCCTCGATTACTCCGCGTGCCGCCGTGTTCGATCACAACTACGTCAAGAAGATCGACGGGCCCAACGTGAAGAAGGGCAAAACGAAGATGGATCTCGCCGAGCAGTTGCGCGACGACATCCGCGACTTCCGCAAGACCAGCGGCGCCAGCCGGCTCATCACCATGTGGTGCGGGTCGACCGAGTCGTACATCGAGCCGACCGAAGCGCACCAGTCGGTGAAGTCGTTCGAGAAAGCGCTGAAGGACAACGACGAAATGATCGCGCCCTCCATGATCTACGCCTACGCGTCGCTGATGGAAGGCGTCCCATTCGCCAATGGCGCGCCCAACCTGACGGTCGACCTTCCCGTCATGCTCGAGCTTTCGCGGAAGAACGAAGCCCCGATCTGCGGCAAGGATTTCAAGACCGGCCAGACCCTGATGAAGACGGTTCTCGCCCCCGCCTTCAAAGCCCGCCTGCTGGGCCTGAGCGGATGGTATTCGACCAACATCCTCGGCAACCGCGACGGCGAAGTGCTCGACGATCCCGGGTCTTTTAAAACCAAGGAGGAATCGAAGCTGGGTGTGCTGGAGCACATCCTGCAGCCCGGCCTTTATCCCGAGCTCTACGGGAATATTTTCCACAAAGTCCGGATCAACTATTACCCGCCGCGCGGCGACAACAAAGAAGGCTGGGACAACATCGACATCTTCGGATGGCTGGGCTATCCCATGCAGATCAAAGTCGACTTCCTGTGCCGCGATTCGATTCTGGCGGCGCCGATTGTGCTCGACCTGGTGCTATTCCTCGATCTGGCGAAACGCACCTCCGAGCTGCGTGGGCTGGGAATTCAGGAGTGGCTTAGCTTCTACTTCAAGTCTCCCATGACGCCGCCGGGCCTGTATCCGGAGCATGACTTGTTCATTCAGCTGATGAAGCTGAAAAACACGTTGCGGCACTTGAAGGGCGAGGAACTGATCACGCACTTGGGGCTGGAGTACTACGACTAGGCGAGCGCAGAGATGAGGTACGACCCGGTGGCGGAACTGACAGTGTAGGGAACTATCGCGGTGGGTGACGATCGTCTTCGGGGAAGAGAAATGCGTCGACGTACTCTACGGCTCTGTGTTTCTCTCCCCGCGACTTTCGCCCGACATCTGCGGCGCGGCCAACCGCCTTGGCACCTTCCCCGAGCCACGCCAGGCGGAGGCGATGATCTTGAGCGATCTGCATAGGACGACGTCAAAGAGCAGGTCCGCCAACATCGGGAATGATCCTCACAAAAGCATTGCGTTCAGGTTGATTCTGCAAGCATAACCAAATCACCACACGGTCTTCAACAGCGGGCTGCGGCGAATCCTTTCGTCGTGGGTGACCAGGGTCAGGCCCTCGGCGCGGGCGGTGCCACCGATGATACGATCGGCGGGGTCGCCGGAGTAATCGCGTGGGAATTGGGCTGCCAAGGTGGCGATCTCGGGCGTGATCGGCAGAACGGTGACTCCTTCGATCAGCAGGTTGAGCGAGGATTCAAGCGTGCCGTACCTGCGGACGCGGCCGCGCGCCAGCAGGGAAGCCAGCTCCCAAACGCTGATGGCGGAAATTGCGATGCCCCCTTGCTTGCGGGCGCGGCGGATCGCGGAAGCGGCGGGGCGGGAAAGAGATTTCGAATTGTCTATCGCCCAGAACAGGACATGCGTGTCCAGCAGAATCAAAACGCGGACTCCCACTCGTCCGCCGGATCCGCGTCGAGGTCCCCGACCACTTCAAATACACCCTTCAGCCTGCCGATAAAGTCGTCGTTCGATTCGTCGATGGGTACGAGTTTCGCAACCGGTTTACCGCGTTTCGTAATCACAAGCGGGCGCCTGGTGGAGCGCACGTCCTCCATCAGCGTGAGGCACTGGGCTTTGAAGACTGCTGCGGGAATCTCCTTCATAGACACATTGTAGCAGACATGGTCAAGTCGAAATGACCACGTTTACCCTCGCCTGAGGTCGGCCAGCATGCGTTCCCGTAAGATGCTATTAGCGCGGGTCTGGTATCCCTTGCCCGACTTCCTGAGCCACGCAATCACGTCGGCATCGAGACGCATGGAGACGGCTTGCTTTACCGGACGATAGTATCTGCCGCGAACCGCGTTCTTCCACGCACCCGGCGGGAGTTCGGGGATGTCCGAGGTATCGATCTGGTCGTCGGGAAGAGATGCCAGAGCCGTTAATTCTCGCTTCTGGCTTTGCGTGAGAGTGTGCGCTCCCGCTCGAACAACTCTGACTGCCTTAGTAGCCTTGCGCATAGATACGTCTCTCCTGCGGCCTCGCCTTTCGCGCTATACGATTCGAATCAGGTCGTCGTCGTCCTCGATCGTGTGAGCGACCACCAAAAGGTAAACTCCCTGAACCATGCCGATGGTCTGCCAGCGCGCTTCGCCTTCCACTTCACGGTCTTGCCACGACAACTGGAAGGGATCGTCGAAGACCGGGATCGCCGTCTCAAAACTGATGCCGTGCTTGCGTTTATTGAGTCGGTTCTTACGGTCGTCCCAGGTAAATTCCACAACGGCCTTCGTAGATACCGATCTGTATATACAGTAGCCGAGTGACGGAGAGAATGCAAGGGGAGACGCGTACTTTGATTACGCCAGCTTCTTTTCCCGTTTGTACTCGTCGAACTTCTCCAGGAACCGGTCAATATCCTTCGTCTGCAGATAGTACGGGGTCGAAAGCCGCAGCTTGTGCGGATCTCCTCCGCGGATTTTGATTTTGTGCGTCGACCACATCCAGTTCTCCAGATCCATGCGCGGCACAGGCGGGACGTTGACGCTGATAATGGCGCAGCGCAGCGCGGGATCGGGCGAAGTCCACGACTCCGCGCCGCGTTTCTTCATTTCATCGAGAATGTAGTCGGCCAGATGGCGGTGACGGCGCTCGATCCGGTCCATGCCGATGTCGCTCGCCAGCTTGATGGAGGCGCGCAATCCCCACAGCGCGGGCACGTTCGAACTGCCAATGTGCTGAAAACGTTCGGCGCGAAGCTTGGTGTCGTCCCAGCCTTCGGTGGCGATGGTGCACCACAGGCGGTCGATCACTTCGTCGCGGACATATAAAAATCCTGAGCCCTTGGTCGCGAACAGCCACTTGTGCGGACTCGACGAATACATGTCGCACCCAATGTCGCTGATGTTCAGTCCCATCATCCCCGGAACGTGCGCGCCGTCGACGGCCGAGAGTATTCCTTTTGTGCGCGCCAGCGCCGCGAGCTCCTTCGCCGGCAAGACAACTCCCGAAAAGGTGGTGATGTGGCTGAAAAACATAACCCGCGTCCGCGGCGTGATCGCGTCGTTGAACAGATTCAGCACCTGCGCCGCGTCTTTGACGGGACGGGGAAGCGTGACCTTCCTGATCACGATGCCGTAGCGCTTGGCCTTCAAATCCCACGGATGTTCGCCGCCGGGATGCTCCTGATCGGTCATGAGCACTTCGTCGCCCGGTTTCAGGTCGATGCCGTTGGCGATGTAGCTATTAGCTTCGGTGGCATTGCGCAGCAGAGCAATCTCGTCGCGCTTGCAGCCCACGAAGGCGGCCAGCGGATCGCGGAATTCGTTCCAGGCGGCGTATCCCCAAATCGGATAGTCTTCGGGATCCTGCTGGTCCATTTTTTCGGTTGTGTTGTAGCCATCGAAAATGGCGCGCAGCACGGGCGCGGGGCTGGATCCGACCGTGCCGTTGTTCAGGTAGATCTCGCCCTCGGGGATGATGAATTGCCGCCGCATTGCGGCCCAGAAGGCGTCTTCATCCTTATCGAACAACGCCCGGTCGGGCGGCGGCGGAGTCTTTTCGAGCTGGGCAAACAGGTTGCCGCGAAAGGCCGGCGAAGACAAAGTCAAAGCGGAGAGTCCGCCCGCAGCGGTCGAGAGAAAATGGCGTCGGTCCAGCATAAGGACCCCCTGGGGCGAACGGACGGCACTATGGAACGGCGCTATGGTACGACCGCCCGCCGCAGGTAGCAAGAAGCGGCGACTGCCAAGCGGCGTTTGCGAATCAGCAGAGGCACCCCGACCAGGTTTTTGCCCCATCCCCAGGTGTTTTATCCGCCCCCGGATAACCCAAACCCCGGCCGACCGCGTCTAAGTTTACGGACCAAGATTGAGCCTTGGTGTCTTCCAGACGGGGCGTATAATCAAGCTCAAGGAGTACCTTATGAAACTCAGATGGCCGGCAATCGCGACGGCAGTAGCGGCGTTCAGCGTGGGATCCTGGACGTTTGCGCAAGTTTCGGATCAAGACAAGGATCAGCCGAAGTCCGGCGAAGTGCAGAATGCGCCCAAGCAGGCGCCTGCCGCCCTGCCGACGGCCGACGACAGCCAGATCAAGCATGACGGCGGCAAGACCGACGTCGATGCGGTGGGGAACCGCAACGTGGGCTGCGGCCGTGGGGTGGGGAACTGGTATAGCGTCGAGCACCAGGTCTCCGACGGGCGCCGCTATGCGCAGATGATCGAATCGCAGATCAAGCTGGTGAACGATCCCGTGGTCACGGAATACGTGAACCGGGTCGGCCAGAATATCGTGCGCAACTCGGACGCGCAGGTGCCGTTCACCATCAAGGTCATTGATTCCGACGTGGTCAACGCCATGGCGCTGCCCGGCGGATTCTTCTACGTGAACTCCGGCCTGATCCTGGCCGCCGACGAGGAAGCGGAGATGGCGGGAGTGATGGCGCACGAGATTGCTCACGTGGCCGCCTGCCACTATGGGCGCGAAATGACGCGCTACCAGCTGCTGCAACTGGCCTCGTTGCCCGCCATCTTCATGGGCGGCGCGATCGGCTATGGGATTTATGAGGGCATGGGCCTCGGCATTCCACTGACCTTCCTGCACTTCTCCCGCACCTTCGAGGCGGAAGCGGACTACCTGGGCGTCGAGTATATGTATCGCGCGGGCTATGATCCTTCGGCCTTCGTTTCCTTCTTCGAAAAGATTCAGGCCATGGAGAAGAAGAAACCCGGCACGCTGTCAAAAGCCTTCGACACCCACCCGCAGACTCCCGATCGGATCGAGAAGTCGCAACAGGAGATTCGAAAGATTCTCCCGGCCAAGCAGCAGTACGTAGTGACCACATCCGAGTTTGACGAAGTCAAGGCGCGGCTGGCGGCGATTGAGAACAAACACAAGGTGATCGACGACAAAGACTCCAGCAAGCCCAGCTTGCGGCGTACTTCGAACACCACCGACAAAACGGGCGATACGAAAAGCGATGACGACCGTCCGACGTTGAAGCGGCGCGACGATTCGTCGAACTAACGCCATATTTAGGTAAACGTACATCCGGCAGCTTCGGCTGCCGGTTTTGTTTTGTGCGTTTCACGATTCTTGAGTCGCGGTATCATTGTTCAGTTCTGTGAGGGGCTTGGCCTTCCTGAGTCATGCGCCGATACCTGCCACATCCGTTCCTTCTGCTCCTGTCCCTGTTCTGCATGTCCCTGTTGTGCCTGCCGACGTTTTCGCAGGAACCCGCTGTAGTACGAATCGGCGTGGCCCTGCCAAGCGTGGGGAGTAAAGACGTATCGGCTTCCGAGCTGCGAACCCGTCTGGTAAAGGCACTCAGCCACAAGGATAATAAGAAGTTGAAGCTGTTGCTGCAGGCAGTCGCACTGGACGCGGTGCCCGGCAACAAGGCAATCGTCGAGGCCCGGGAAAAGAACTGCCAGTTCGTGCTCTACAGCCAGGTGAGGCCGGTAGAGACGTCGTCAAAGTTCCAGCCTGCCAATGGAACTCCAGGCGAAATTTCTGCGGTCGCCGTCGCCACCGTGGAGTACCAACTGCGGCGTGCGCCAGATGGAGCCTCGTACTCGATCGGCACGGCCAAGGGCGAAGGGTCCATCAGCGAGCGGGAGGCGATCTTCGACGCCGTCGAACGCATCGGCGGCAAGGTAGTCTCTGATTTCAAAAGCGGCGGCAACAGCAACGTAGCGCCCGGTGAGCCCGCCGAAGCCGCCACCGAACAGACGTCCCTCGGACCGGGCGAGGTCGTCACCAGCGCTGATTTCTGCTCCTGGTTGCCCGCCAATATTCCGCATGCCGGCGCGCTGCGCGGGGTGTGCGAGTATGCCATCGCCCTGCCGCACGACATGCCCAATTTTATCTGTCAGCAGGAGACCTCCCGCTATCAGAGCCACAACCGCGTGCCCATCGACCTGATCACGGCGACAGTGCGGTATGAGGACGGGAATGAGTCTTACAGCGATCTGAAGGTGAACGGTCGGCCGGTCCCGGACGCCATGGTGAAGACCGCTGGTCTGTGGTCAAGCGGGCAGTTTCAGGGGAACCTGCGCGCCATCTTCCACCAGGGCAACCATGCCGGGTTTGAGTTTTCTGGAGAGAAGCGCCTGGGAGAGCACGCAGCCTGGGTGTTTACTTATCAAATCGCGCGGCAGAACGAACCGCTGTGGGAACTGAGTGGCGAGGATCAGGTGACGGCACCGCCTTACGCAGGAGAGTTGTGGCTGGATCAGAAGACGGGTGCGGTGCTGAGGTTCCGGTCCGCCGCGAAGGATCTTCCCGCTTCGTTTCCGATGCGAAGCGCCGAGATAGTGATCGACTATGACAACGTGGCATTTGGGGATGGCACGGCGTTCGTGCTTCCCGCCTCATCCAGCATAGCCACCAGGTTCCAGGGGATGGAGCCGTCGCGCAATGTGGTGCAATTTCGAGGCTGCCACAAGTTCAGGGCGAAGGCTCGCATGGTATTCAATACTCCGGCCCAAACATCCGGGGGAGAATCGGCAGAAGCAAGCTCCGCCGAATCTCTGGCCAGAGACGCGGAACAGAATGAAACCATCTATGCCATTTTGCGCGAACAGGCCATTCGCGAGGACGCCGAGCGACTGGAAATCGAGCAAAGACAGGACCTGAACTTGGTCACGGTCGCGGCATTCTCACAGGTGGCCGCGTTGGAAAAACAGCGCCGCGACAATGCCGCGTCTGAAGTGGCGAGGGCAAACCACGTGCCTCCGGAATCCACTAATTCGGTCACCACCTTCAAGGTGAGCGTGAAACTTGTTCCAGTCAGCGTCGTGGTGCGCAACGGAAAAGGAAACGCGGTCGGCGATCTCGACAAGAAAAATTTCCAGCTGTTCGACGAACGCCAGCCTCAGGCCATCCGCAGTTTCTCCATGGAGAAATCCAGAGGTGGTCCGGCGTCGTGGGAGCCGCCAAAGTCAGCGCTTCGCGCCCAGTCGGAGGCTAACGACCGGCGACCGGCCCCGGCAGAAGAAAACGATGTGGCCTATGTTTTCGACGATCTGCAGACCACTTTCGAAGATCTCGCGAATGTGATTGCCGCGGCGCAAAAGCATCTTTCCGTCCTGCATTCCGAGGATCGGGCCGCGGTCTTCACCACATCCGGCGAAGTCGCCTTGGACTTCACGTTCGACCGCCAGAAGTTGCAGGCCGCACTGCGGGCGTTGAGGCCGCATTCGCGCGTCACTTCGGACTGTCCGCCGGTCAGCTACTACATGGCGGATCTGATCGTGAACCAGGGGGATGCGGGCGCCAGCGCCCTGGCCGTGGATGAGACCATGCGCTGCGCGAATGTCGTCCCAGTCATAGCAAAGAGCATGGCCAAGCAGAAAGCTTTAGAAGTGGCCGAGTTCGGCCGCGTGGAAAGCGAGCGCACACTTCAGGTGTTGCACGACATCATCGCCCGGACCGCGGCCATGCCCGGCCGGCGCAACATCGTACTCGTCTCCGCCGGCTTTCTGACCGTTGCTCCTGACGCGCAGGATAAGGAAATGTCGCTGATCAACCAGGCCGTGCAGGCGGGCATCATTGTCAATACTCTCGATGCGCAAGGCGTTCCGGATCCGGGGATCTCCGCCAGCAACAGCGAGGACTTGGGCAGGGGTTTGTTCGACCGGCAGGAAGCTCTCGCGTGCAGCGAGGTTCTGGCCGACCTGGCCTATGGCACAGGCGGGATGTTCTTCCGGAATAATAACGATCTGCAGCGCGGCTTCCGGGAAACCGCCAACGTACCGGAATACATCTATGTACTTGGATTCTCCCCGCAGAAGTTGGACGGCAAGTTCCACAGGCTGAAGGTCAAGGTGACTGACGCTGAGAAGATCACGGTGCAGGCGCGCCCCGGCTATTATGCCCTGAAACCGGCCTCAAGCAAGTGAGTTGGGAAGCCCACAGCAGAGCGGGATTTGGCATAGAATTGCCGTTGGGGCAGGTCTCACAGTCCTGGATCCCGATCGCAAATTGCACTTGGGGAACGGTCTTAGGCTCGGCTATGCTCGAAGTCACCACCCGCGGATGGAGGGAACCACTCCCATGCCAGAGAACACACTCACCATCACCGACAATCGCACGAACAAGACCTACACCGTACCGGTCGAGAACGGCACCATCCGGGCGATGGACCTGCGGCAAATCAAGACCAGCTCCGACGATTTCGGGCTGATGACCTACGACCCCGCGTTCATGAACACGGCCTCGTGCAAGAGTGCCATTACCTACATTGATGGCGATAAAGGAATCCTGCGCTATCGCGGATATCCCATCGAAGTTCTGGCTGAGCGCTGCACGTTTCTGGAAGTGACCTATCTACTGCTCTTCGGCGAATTGCCCACCGAGAAGGAACTGAAAGCCTGGGTGTTTAACATCACCCACCACACCATGCTGCACGAAACCACCAAGAAATTTATGGAAGGGTTTCGCTATTCGTCGCATCCCATGGCGATGTTTGTAAGCACGATCGCCGCCTTGTCGAGCGTGTATCCCGACGCCAAGAATGTTCACGATCCCGACAACCGTTTACATCAGATTTCACGCCTCATCGGGAAAGTGCCGTCTATCGCGGCCATGTCGTACCGGCACAACGTCGGATTCCCCTACGTGTATCCCGACAACGATCTCAGCTACACCGAAAATTTCATGAACATGTTGTGGAAGATGGTCGAGCCCAAGTACGTGGCCAATCCCGCGCTGGCGCGCGCACTCGATATTCTCTTCATTCTGCACGCCGACCACGAGCAGAACTGCAGCACCAACGCGATGCGCTCGGTGAGCAGTTCGCAGGCTGATCCGTATCTGTCGGTTGCGTCGGCGGCGTCGGCTCTCGCTGGACCTTTGCATGGCGGCGCCAATGAAGAGGTTCTGAAGATGCTCGACGAGATCGGCTCCAAAGATCACGTCCCGGCCTACATCAAGCGGGTGAAGGACGGCGAGATCAAACTGATGGGCTTCGGTCACCGCATCTACAAGAATTATGATCCGCGGGCGAAAATCATCCGCTGGAGCGCCGAACAGGTTTTCCAGGTGACAGGCCGCAGCTCTAAACTCGACATCGCGCTGGAACTGGAGCGCATCGCACTGGAAGACGATTATTTCGTGAAGCGCAAGCTCTATCCCAACGTGGACTTCTATTCGGGGATCATGTACCAGGCGATGGGCTTCCGGCCTGAGATGTTTACCGTGCTGTTCGCGATTCCGCGGACCGCAGGATGGCTGGCACAGTGGCAGGAACTCATCACCGACCCGGAGCAGAAGATCGCGCGCCCACGCCAGGTCTACACCGGACCCGGGGAGAGGGAATTCGTGCCCCTGGATAAACGCGTTCCGATGCCAATCTCAGCGGCCTATCCGGCGCGCTGAGATTTCCTAAGACAATACGCCTTTCGGAGAATTGCCCCGCTCTCCGGCTGGCGATTTTATTAGTGGATTTTATTAGTGGAATAGCGGGCGCCTTTCCGCACGACCGTGGAAGAGCGGCGCTTTAGCGCCGCGTGAGCTTGGCAGAGCAACCGAGCTTCAGCCCCAGTGGTTGAAACCAGTGGCATAAGAAGCGATGAGCCGCAAGCACCTTGCCTGCGGCCCTGGGGAACGGGAAGGGAACACCCTAACGCTAGATCTTGTCAGCTGCACTGCCAGCCTGGTCGCGGGCGATCCGCCTTTACGCGGCGTGCTTCGCCAGTTCGGCCAGATGCTCCCGATGACGCTCGGGCGAAGAGATGACTTTCATCTCCTGCCAGTCGTACGGAAATTCTCTGCCGCAGTCCAGACAGGCCACATACGTCCCGGTCAAAGCCGCGGCCTGGGGACGGCGCGCCTTTCCCCGGATGGTTACTGGAAAGCTGTAGTGAGCGTGCCGGCAACCAAAAACTGCATCCATTATCCTGGCAATGAAACTAAAAACGGCGTCCATCAACTTAGCAATCATGTTTCACCTTCCACATGCGAGCTGGTTGGCTCGCCCCTGGATTCAGTCTACCTGCCTGCCCCCTGACTGTCTGTGCAGGCGACTACTTAATACTTAGATTCAGGAATTTACAAATCGGTTTCGGGTTTTCGCGAGGCAAATCGCCAAAATGGGAAAACACCCCGAAAGCCTTGTACTAAAGATAGTTACAGGAGGAGGAAAAACGTTTCACATCGAGTGCATACGCTCGAAGTGCCAAGGAACCGCTGGGAGAGCGAGGGCACGCTCACACGTTTCAACACTCGCTACACGCTCTGGGGGCCGCGTTTCTTCTGTTGCTGGCACTTGGTCATGATCGCGGATCGCAGCCGGCTGCGCAGGTCGTCGGGCAGTTCGTAGAGCTGGGAGTCGCGGTAAATCTCGATGGTCTTCTTGGTTGTGTCGCAGACGACGTAGCAGTTGTGGCACCAGGAAAGATGGTTTTCCAACTCAACCTTAGTTTTTTCGTCGAGGACGCCGTCCAGATAATTGGTCAGCTCGGTCAGAAATTCAGAGCATTTCACTGGTTGCCATCTCCGCTCGCCGCATCGTCCGTTTTGACATCGGCACGTTTGGCCTCACTGTTTTTGCCATCGCCATTCTCTCTTCTTTGAAAGTACCGCCCCAACCGTTCGCGAAGCTGCAGGCGAGCCCGCAGCAGCCGCGACTTCACCGCAGGCACGCTCAACTCCAGCGCCGCCGCGGTCTCTTCCGTCGAAAGTCCTTCTACATCCCGCAGCACAAACACCGTCCGGAAACCCGGGGGCAGGCCCTGGATGGTCTTACTCAAAATCTCCCGCAATTCGGACTGCGTGTATTGCTGCTCGGGATTCGGACTCCAGTCCGCGATCTCGCGCGGCAGGGAGTCGTCCTCCGTCTTAATGTCTTCATCCAGCGAGACCGTGCGCTCCGGCTTGCGCCGGCGCAACTTCATCAGCGCTTCGTTGACCGCAATCCGGACCAGCCAGGTATAGAACTTCGACTGTTCCTGGAACTGCTGCAGGTTCCCGTAAGCTTTCAGGAACGCTTCCTGCACCACGTCTTCTGCGTCTTCACGGTTCTGCGTAATGTGCTGCGCGATCCGGAAAACGTTGCGGTCGTAACGCCGCACCAGCTCTTCGAAGGCTGAATCGTCGCCCTTCTTAGCGGCCTGCACCAGCGACAATTCTTCGCTGACTGGCCCTGCTAGTTTGTTTTGGATGGCTCCCATACGCTTGGCGATGCAGTATTTTCCGGTACTAGAAAACCAGTCACGCACCCACGTGACGCCAATCACGAAATCGAAACTGTTATTCTACTTGGTAACCCGGCTCTTTGCCCAATGGCTTTGACGTAGGCGGCAAGATAAGTTTGCGATACAGTTGCAAAGAGCCCGATCTCACCCGGACGAACAGGTACCGAAGTACTCTAATGCCAGCGTACAAGTGCCGTATAATCAGCAGTTAGGGCAGTGTCGTTTGGGGAGTGCGAGGTGGCAGCGTAAGATTCAGGAACGGTTCTAAGAGCATGGCGGATAGCAAGGAACTTCAGCAG
>Ga0210399_10003698_pt1 | contig 11912 bp, 9 predicted proteins | sample IncBWC14MmetaG_FD_150865 | JGI IMG/M metagenome (GOLD analysis project Ga0210399, IMG submission 150865) | Forest soil microbial communities from Barre Woods Harvard Forest LTER site, Petersham, Massachusetts, United States - Inc-BW-C-14-M | ecosystem: Environmental > Terrestrial > Soil >...
GGGGTTGGCGCTCAGCCCATCCAAGCAGACCCGTTGACAGCAGACGGCGGCCAAGGCGAGCGCCGGGCCGTAATGGGGATCGCGTTCGATCGCGCGCTCCAGGAGCCCGAGCGCTTCGGCGATCTGCCGCGCCGACAAGAAGAACATCGAACGGGCGCGCAGATAGAGATCGTAGGCGGTGAGATCGCTGGTCGGCCGGTCCGCCGAGCGTGCGGTTTCGGCGGCCTGCAACGCCGGCTCGATGACGCCCGCGACGCTTGAAGCTACCCTGTCTTGAAGGTCGAAGACGTCTTCGAGCGAGCCGTCAAAGCGATCGGCCCAGAGATGCGCGCCGGTTGTCGCATCAATCAGCTGCGCGCTGATACGCACGCGGCCCCCTGTCTTGCGCACCGAGCCTTCGAGGACATAGCGGACACCGAGCTCGCGGCCGACCTGCTTCACGTCGATAGCTTGGCCCTTGTAGGTGAAGGTGGAATTGCGGGCGATCACAAAGAGCCAGCGGATCCACGAGAGCGCGGTGATGATCTCCTCGACCATGCCGTCGGCGAAATATTCCTGCTCGGGATCGCCGCTCATATTGGCGAAGGGCAGCACCGCGATCGACGGCTTGTCGGGCAATGCGAGCACGGTCTCCGCCGAACCCCGCGTCACGACCCCAATAAAGCGATAGCCGCGGCCGGGGACGGTCTGGATACAGCTCCCGTCCGCTCGCCCCTCGTCGAGGATCCGGCGAAGCGCGGCAATCTGCACGGGCAGGTTGCTTCCCTCGACGATAGTGCCCGGCCACACCGCATTCGTGATCTCGTCCCTTGAGACCAGATCGCCCGCCCGCTCGACCAGAACGCCGAGGATCTCAAGGGCGCGCGATCCGATCGGGAGCGGTACAAAAGCACCGCTTTGATCACGTCGAGAGAGGCCCCGGCGGTCGAGGCGGCAGCCTTCGAACAGAAAGACGTCGGCTGTGGCAAGCGCGTCCATGCCTCCGTCTCCCTCGGCGAGCACGAGCCAGATCAGCAGCGAGGGCCAGCCGTCCTCAGAGCCAACACCCTCGCGTGCAGGCATTTTGGAACATTTCAACCTGATTCAAAAGATTTCATCGCCGCTTTATTGCCCCGCCCGCCGGTATCGGCACCCTATCGGCGCCGGGCCGAAAGTGCCCTGGCGCATTCCACGAGCACATGGGAGATTAAAATGAAGAGATGGATTTCCAAAGGAGCCCTGGTCGCCACGATCGCCTTGCCGGCGCTGAGCGGCGTCGCCCGAGCGGACGATTTCGGGTGCTCGAACGCGACTCTCAAGGGCGAATACGCCTTCGGCGTCACCTCCTACACCCCGCCGGGTCTTCCGGATGGTCCGCCAGCGGTTGCAGCAGGCATCAAGGTTTTCGACGGCAAGGGCAATCTCACCCAGCGTGATTACCGGGGCGACACCCTGCGAACGAGCAACCCCCCCCAGACCGATTTCGCGAAGCCAGGGCAAGAAACCGGCACCTACATCGTCAATCTCGACTGCACGGGCAGCATGGAGATCCACTTGAACGTGCCCAACACTCCCTTCCCTCACGGCCTCTTGGAGATCAGGTTCGTAATCAGCGACGGCGGCCGCCACATCCACGAAGTCGTGGCCGAGTTCACTCCGCCTGGATTTACCACACCCCAACCCACCCAAACGAGCGCCGACGACTGGAAGGTCGCCTCGGAACGGGACGAATGAGTGTAGCGGATGCGCATTCAGCAGGCCTTTCGGCTTGCCATCTTCGCACCAGATCGAGGCGCATCTTGGGCGCCATGATAGGAGAGAAAAAACCGGATCGGGAGGCCGCGCCGCCTCCCTGCTGCTTCCCTGAGGGCGTCTAAAGGTCTCCCTGCTGGCCGTTGGCGGATTTGATCCGTAACCCTTTGAACGCGGAGGTACTATCGCCCATGAACCGTGAGATTTCCGAGCCGGAATCGAGTTTTCTCCCTGAGAGCAGGGAGGGGCGCCCGAAGGCGCCCTCCTCGAGCTTCAGGTCTCGCGGCTGGAAAACCGCACGGTCGTGGCGCGGGCGCGGTAGTCGGTCTTGACGTTGACAAAGCCGACCATGCCCTCCTCGACCTTCTTCCAGGCGCGCAGCAAGGCCGGGCGGATCTCCTCGGGCTCTTCGACATATTCGGCGTAGCAGCCGAGCGCCTCGGCCATCTTGTCGTAGCGCGTGTAGCCGAGATCGCGGCCGGGCTTGTTGCGCTCGGGGTCGGCGGTCCAGCCGCCGTTGAGGCTGATCACGCACAGCAAGGGCAATTTGTGCCGCACCGCGGTGTCGAGCTCCATCGCGTTCTGCCCGAAGGAGCCGTCGCCGTGCAGGCAGATGACTTGTGCCTCGGGCTTGGCGGCCTTGGCGCCGACCGCGAACGGCAGCCCGACACCCATCGTGCCGAAGGGCCCGGAATTGAGCCGGTGGCCGGGGACAAAGGTCGGGATCGACTGGCGGCCGAAATTCAGGATCTCCTGCCCGTCGACCGAGAGGATCGCCTCGCGCTGCATGAAGTTCTTGATCTCCTCGCAGAGCCTGAGCGGATGGATGTCGCCGTCGGTCGGGTAGTTGCCGCCGGCACGGGTGCGCTTTGCCGCCTCGCCGTCGGCGAGCTTCTGGCGCCAGCCCTGGAAGCGCTCGGCGGTGCGCGCATCGACCGCCTCGCACAATTGCTGCAAGACCGACTTGCAGTCGCCGACGATCGGGATGTCGATGTTGCGCGCCGAGGTGCCGAGCTCCTCGGGGTCGATCTCGATGCGGGCGATCTTCGCGTCGGCGCTGAAGCGCGGCGGTGCGGCGTGGCCGATCACGTAATTCGTGCGGGTGCCGAGGATGATGATCAGATCGGCTTGGCGGAACGCGTCGTTGCGCATCGTCAGGTAGGAAAAGGGGTGGTCGTCGGGGATGACGCCGCGCCCCTGCGGGGTCGTGTAGAACGGGATCCCGGCCTTTTCGACGAATGCCTTCATCTCGTTCCAGGCGTGCGACCACAGGACACCGCTGCCCGAGACGATGACCGGCTGGCGTGCGGCCCCGATCGCGTCGACGAGCGCGTTCAATGCCTTCGGCTCGGCATAGGGGCGCGCCTTGATGATCGGCCGGCCCATATAGCTCCAATCGACATCCGCCTCGTCGACCGTGGTGTAGAGCACGTCCCCGGGGAAATCGAGGTAGACTGGGCCCGGCTTGCCGTTCAGCGCCTTCTGAAAGGCAAAGTTCACCTGCTGCGGCAGGCGCTTCAGATTGTGGACGCGGTCGGCGTATTTGACGCAAGCCTTCAGCGCCGCGACCTGGTCGATCTCCTGGAACACCTGGCGGCCGAACTGGCTGATCGGGCTCGAGCCGCCGAGTGCCACGACCGGGCAGCCATCGATCAGCGCGTTGGCGAGACCGGTGCCGAAATTCAAGGTCGCCGGGCCGCTCGCCGCCATGCACACACCCGGCCCTTGTGTCACCCGCGAATAGGCCTGCGCCATGTAGGCCGCCCCTTGCTCGTGGCGCGTGTCGATCAGGCGGATGCCCTCTTTGATCGAGCACAGCTCGGCATCGAGCATCGGCCCGCCCATGATGAAAAACATGTCCTTCACACCCTGCGCCTTCAGGCACCGGGCGAGCATGTCGTTACCGGTCAATTCCGCCATCTGAGTTACCTCCTCTCTCGCGTTATCGGGTCAGATCACCCCTTCCTTGCGCAGCGTCTCGATGTCGCCGGCATTCATCCCGAGCCATTCGCCGAGGATCTCGGCGGAATGCTGTCCGAGCAACGGCGCCGGATCGAGCTTTGGCGGGCGCCCGTCGAAGCGCACCGGCCAGGACGGCATCTTGAAGGGCCCCGTGGGATGGTCCATCGTCTGCAGAATACCGCGCTCGGTGAAGCTCGGCTCGTTCATCAGCTCCATCGTGTCGAGCACCGCACCGGCCGGCACGCCGGCGGCGCCGATGATCCGCATCGCCTCGTGCTTGTCGCGCCGCTTGGTCCAGTCGGCGACCATCGCATCGACCTCCGCCATGCGCTCGCCGCGCGCCGCCGGCGTCTCGTAGCGCGGGTCGCCGATCAGGTCCTCACGGCCCAGCACCTTCAACAGCCGGTGCCAGTGCTCGCGCGGGCGGGCGAAGACATAGATCCAGTCGTTCGGCCCGCCCGGCGCGCAAGGGAAGATGCCGCTCGGCGCGACGCCGCCGGCGAGGCTCCGGCCGCCGCCGCGGCCGGCTGGGCGGCCGCTCTGCGCCTGCACCTGGAATGGGAAGCGCATGTAATGCAGCATCGCGTCCTGCATCGCCACCTGCAACCGTCGGCCCTGGCCGGTGGCTCGGCGCTCGTAAAGCGCGCCGAGGATGCTGATCGCCATCAACATGCCGGTGCCGGTATCGCCCAGGGAGGGGCCGGGCTTGCACGGCGGGCCATCGCGCTCGCCGGTGACGCTCATCGTGCCGCCGCAGGCCTGTGCGATCATGTCGAAGGCGAGGTTCCGCTCGTAGGGGCTGCCCTCGCCGAAGCCTTTGACCTGCGCATAGATGATGCCGGGATTGATGGCGCGGATCACGTCGTAGCCGAGCCCCAGGCGCTCGATCGTGCCCGGCGCCATGTTTTCGATCATGACATCGGCCTTGCGCGCCAACTCCTTGACAAGCGCCAGACCGCGCTCGGATTTGAGGTTTGCGCTGATCGACTTCTTGTTGGCGTTGAACTCGAAGAAATAGAACGAGTCCGCGCCCGGCCGTCCGGGGAAATTGCTCCGGCCCGGCTCTCCGGCCTCGGGGTTCTCGACCTTGACGACTTCGGCGCCGAGCCAGGCCAACGCCTCGGTGCAAGAGGGTCCGGCCTCGAACTGGGTCAGGTCCAGCACGCGGACACCGGAGAGACAATTGAGAGGCGCGCTGTTTTCATTCATAGGTACCGAATCCTCCTAGGCCGCGGTGAACTGGCACGATAGCGCAGGAGCTCCAGCCACGGAAATCGAAACCATTTTGCGGCTGCTGCCTGTTAGGTTAGTAAGCCCCACCTGTGATTACGGCGGCACTCCAATGGCGAGCAATCAACCGAGCGTCTTCATCGACGGCGAGGCTGGCACCACTGGCCTCGGGATCCGAAGGCGGCTCGAGATGGTGCCAGGGATAGGGCTGCGCAGTCTGCCGGAGGCGCAGCGCAAGGATCTGCCGGCGCGGCAGGACATGATGGCAGCGTGCGACCTCGTCGTGCTGTGCTTGCCGGATGATGCTGCGCGAGAGGCAGCCGGATTGGCCGCGGCGCTGGGTACCGGCGCGCCGAAATTGCTCGACGCCAGTACAGCGCACCGGGTCGATCCCGAATGGATCTATGGCTTTCCCGAAATGGCGCCGGATCAGCCCGGCAAGATCGCGGTGTCGCGCAAAGTCACCAATCCCGGCTGCTACCCGACCGGCGTTATCGGTCTGTTGCGCCCGCTCGTCCAAGCCGGGCTCGTCCCGCCCGACTACCCGATCACGATAAGTGCGGTCAGCGGCTATTCCGGCGGCGGCAGATCGATGATCGAGGCGCATGATCGCGACGGCGGCCCGGCCTTCGAGCTTTACGCTCTCGGTCTCGAGCACAAGCACGTGCCGGAGATCGAGCGTTTTGCGGGCCTTTCGCGGCGGCCGATCTTCATGCCCTCGGTCGGGCATTTCCGGCAGGGCATGCTCGTTTCCGTACCGCTCTACCTCGACGACCTGCCCGGGAAGCCCACCGGCGCCGATTTACGCGAGGCGCTCCGCGCCTTTTACGAGGGCTCCGAACACGTGGCGGTCGCGGTCGGCAATGGGCAGAGCAAGCTCGAACCGGAGGCGCTCAATGGCACCGATCGGCTCGATCTCTATGTCTGCGCCAACGAGTCGCGCCGCCACGCCGTACTCCTCGCCCATCTCGACAATCTCGGCAAAGGAGCGTCGGGTGCCGCGGTACAGAATTTGCGGCTGATGCTGGACCTTGACCCTGGTCCTGGCTGATCGGCGAACGCTGGGTCGCAGCCCGCGCCAAGGACGACGCTGCGCGGGAGCGCTGGAACCCGCCTCTCCCTGAGAGCAGGGAGAAAATTTGATGCGACGCGGAAAATCGCCCGTCCGATCGACCATAACGCCGTGCACATCAAATAGTTAGCGACCCGAACCAGGGTTCGGGCAGCAGGGAGGCATTGAGCGCTCCTGAGGGAGGCTGCAGGGAGGATTTGCGTCGGCATGTGGGCACCGCTCCTATTGTTGCGATAGTCACACGTTTATAGTTTATAGTTGATAAATTAGCACATATGGGCTATAAATGCAAGCTCCGAAATGGCGAGGAGGCGCCCCATGGCGGATAGCGACAGCGGTTACAAGGTGGGCCCGGGCCGACCGCCGCTGCACACCCGCTTCAAGTTCGGGGGCTGCTCCGCTCTGAGCCCGTGGTCGGGCTCGGCCGACGCGGCCCCCCGCCGCCCGAACCTCGCCGGCTGGCCGCGGCGGACAAGGAGGCAGTGCAGCAGTTCGTGGCCCGGTTGCGGCGGCAGATCCTGCACGAGATCGAAGAAGCGAGGGCGGCGGACCCGCGGATAGCCCGGCGGTAAATTCGCCCTGAGATTTTATTCGACCTCGCTGGAGCTCTTGTCGGAATTTCTTACACTCAGATTTCGAGGCTCTCCAGCATGCTCGCCCTATTTTGGCGATGGTCACCCTCCGCTTGTGTCGGAAATCTTTACACGTTGGGTTACCGTCTCAATCGGTGAACGCTTTAATAAACCTTAATGTAGCTTGGTTTTAGCCCGTCAAATACCCCCTTTGGGTGAGTCGGAAATCTTAACAACTTAGCCGAGGATCACCTGTGAAAATCCTCTATCAGGTTGATTAATTTATGATAATGCCGATGGCGCGAATTTTGCTCCGAAAGTGATGACTGCCCACATGAATGTGAGAGGGCTTCGATGCCATCCGCTATTGTGAAAGCCTCGGGGGCCGCGGTTCTGCTGGGTCTGATGACCGCGGCACCGACAGCGGCGGACCCGTTTTTCTTCAGCACCGGCAACGTGACGAACCTAATTGCCACCGCCGCGCGCCCGGCCATTGGCGGCAAATTCGAGATCGAGTCGGCTGACGACTTTGTGACTACTGGACCGACCTCGATCACCAGCGCCACCTTCACCGGTCTGCTCACCGGCGGCGCCACAGTAGCGAACGTCGGCGAGGTCGTAGTCGAGATTTACCGGGTCTTTCCCAACGACTCTGACGTGGGCCGGACCAGCGGGCCGCCTATTTTCTCGACGCCGCAGGTTCCGACGCGGGTCAATTCGCCATCGGATGTGGCATTGGACGCCCGCGATACCGCAGCCGGCGATCTCACCTTCAGTACCAGAGTCTTGAACAATGGCAATCCCTTCACTGCCCTCAATTCGGTTCAGCCTGGCGGGATTCATCCGCTGCCAGGAGTGACGACGGGCGGCGACGGACAGATAACTGGTCAAGAGGTCGAGTTCGATGTGACCTTCACCACACCGTTCTCGCTTTCTCCCGACCATTTCTTCTTTGTGCCGCAAGTCCAGGTCACCGGCGGCGAGTTTTTGTGGCTATCGGGCACACGCCCTCTCATTCCGTCGCCGTTTCCCCCGGGCGTCACGGACCTGCAGTCATGGACCCGCGATGAAATTTCCCCGAATAACCTTGCCCCGGATTGGCTACGCATCGGGCAAGACATTGTCGACGGCTCCCCGTTCCCCACCTTCAACGCCGCATTCTCGCTGGTCGGCGAGGTGCCCGAGCCCGCCAGCCTATCGATGCTCGGCGCAGCCCTCGCCGGAATGGGCCTCCTCGGGTGGTGGCGTCGCCGCGGTCAATCCGCGGCGCGCACCTTGACGTAAGGAGCCGGGGGCGTCCTCGAGCGGTTTGAGCTTGCCGTCGCCGGGGTGGCGCGCCGGCACCTCGCCACCGGCGTATTGCGTGTCCCAGCGCTCCCATACCGGCCACCACGAATCGCGGACCGCGGTAGCGGTGGCAAGCCATTCCTCCGACGTCGGCGGGCTCTCGTCGTTCTCCCAATGGCATATTTGCTGCCGGGAGGATTGACGACGCCGGCGATGTGGCCCGAGGCGGACAGCACAAATTTGACCGGCCCCTTGTAGAGCCGGGTGGCGGCATAAGTCGAACGCCGGGGTGCGATGTGGTCCTCGCGCGTCGACAGCAGAAAAGCCGGCGTCCTGATCTTTCAGAGATCGATCGGAACGTCGTCGAGGGTGATGCCACCCGACTTAACCAATAAATTTTCCTGGTACATATTGCGCAGATAAAAGCTGTGCATTGCAGCCGGCATCCGCGTCGAATCGGCGTTCCAATAGAGCAGGTCGAACGGGAAGGGCGACTTGCCGAGCAGATAATTGTTGACGACAAACGACCAGATCAGATCGTTGGCGCGCAGCACGTTGAAGGTCGTCGCCATGTCGCGGCCTTCGAGATAGCCCTTGGCGGCCGCACCGCCCGTGAGGAGAGCCTGTTCTGCGAGGTCGCCGAGGGCATTCACGCCTATAGCGTCGCCAGCCACCGCCATGCGCCGGAGATCGAGCAGGGGCTGTCGATCGCCGCCGGGCGCCGGCTCGTGGTCAACTTCACCCCGCATCTGATGCCGATGAGCCGCAGCCTCCTGTCGACGATCTACGTCCGCCTGGCTCCGGGGGCGACACTGGGCGATCTGCGCGCGGTGCTCGAAAGCGCCTATCGCGACGAGCCCTTCGTTAGGCTGCTGCCCGAAGGCGGCCTGCCGGCGACCCGGCACGTTCGGGGGACCAACCTATGTCTGGTCGGCCTCTCGCGCGACCGCGTGGCGAACCGGGCGATCCTCGTCTCGGCCCTCGACGATCTGGTCAAGGCGCCTCGGGCCAGGCGATCCAGAACATGAACGCGATGCTCGGCATCCCTGAAACCACCGCTCTCGAGCACCGCGCCCTCTTCCCTTGACGAGATCAGCGGGGCGTGGTCTTAGCCAGCCAACTCGCGCGGCGGTGACGGCGCTTTGGCTTCTTTGTTCGACCGTGCTCGCGCGCCTGTCGAAATCCCTTACACTCAAAAAACAAGGCTTTCCAAGCACCTTGCCCCGTCAGGACGAGTTTCACCCTCCGGTCATGTCGGAAATCTTTACACCTGCGGCACCGGGCTAAAATGAGCGAACGAGTTGATAATCTTTAATACAGCCTGATTTTAACCCCTCAATTAACCCTTTTGGGTGAGTCGGAGAACTTAACAGACTGGCCGAGGGGCGCCTGTGCTAATCCTCTAGCAAATTGATTTAACTCCAATAACGCCGATTGGCATGCGTTTTGCGCGTACACCGTGGACCCTATGAATACGAGAGGACCCGATGCAGTCTTTCGCGACAAAAGCCTCAGGGGCCGCGGCGATCTCGGTCGGTTTGTTGACCGCGCTGCCTTCGACAGCAGGACCGGTAGTGTTTTCGGTAGGGGGAACGGCCGCAATTTCTTCGATCCAAACCACGGTGACCGACTTCCAGACCGCTTTGGGTAATCCCAACAACGGCAATGGCGCAGGAACCACCGGCGGTCGGCGCGAAATCAACTGGGACGGTGGTGACCCCACGCTCGTCGCAAATGCTCCCGGTGGAACGCCGTTTAATGTTTTCCTCAACAACCGTGGAGCACAATTCACTACGCCTGGTACCGGCTTTATACAGGCTCCACCATCAGGCGGGCCGCAGAACGGCTTGGCGGGTGCCTTCACCAACCCGACCTACGGCGACATCTTCAACGTATTCAGTCCATCGCGCGATTTTACCCCGGTCGGCAGCAACGTCACCCAAGGCCAGTTTTTCATCCCCGGAACGAACGGCGGCACTGCGGCCCAAGTCACCGGCTTTGGCGCGGTGTTCACTGATGTCGATTCGGCCACCAGCACCAAAATCGATTTTTTCGACATAAACGGAAATCTTCTTACCGAGCAGTCTGTTCCGGCGGGCACCGTCCCGAATAAAAGCCTCTCGTTCTTGGGCGTGGTCTTCAACGCGGGCGAAGAGATTTTCCGGATAACGATTACCAGCGGAAATGCAGCGCTCGCTACCGGTACGAACGATGATGCCACTCACGATCTCGTGGTAATGGACGACTTCTTGTTCAGTGAACCCACGGCGGTGGCGGCGGCGGTGCCCGAACCGGCTAGCCTGTCGCTGCTCGGGGCGGCACTTGCCGGAATGGGCCTCTTCGGGTGGCGACTTGGTCGCCGCAATCAGTCCTCGGCCCGCACCTTGACGTAAGAGCCGGGGGCTTCCTCGAGCGGTTTGAGCTTGCCGTCGCCGGGGTGGCGCGCCGCCACCTCGCCGCCGGCATATTGCGCGACCCAGCGCTCCCACACCGGCCACCACGAATCGGGGACAGCAGTTGCGGTGGCGAGCCATTCTTCCGGCGTCGGCGGGTTCTTGTCGTTCTCCCAATGGCCATATTTGCTGCCCGGCGGGTTGACGACGCCGGCGATGTGGCCCGAGGCGGACAGCACAAATTTAACCGGCCCCTTGTAGAGGCGGGTGGCGGCAAAGGTCGACCGCCAGGGCGCGATGTGGTCTTCGCGCGTCGACAGCAGAAAAGCCGGCGTCCTGATCTTTCCGAGATCGATCGGAACGCCGTCGAGGGTGATGCCACCCGGCTTAACCAATAAATTTTCCTGGTACATGTTGCGCAGATAAAAGCTGTGCATCGCCGCCGGCATGCGCGTCGAATCGGCGTTCCAATAGAGCAGGTCGAACGGGAAGGGCGATTTCCCAAGCAGATAATTGTTGACGACAAAAGACCAGATCAGGTCGTTGGCGCGCAGCATGTTGAAGGTCGTCGCCATGTCGCGGCCTTCGAGATAGCCCTTGGCGTTCATCCGCTCTTCGAGGGCGGCGAGCTGTTCCTCGTCGATAAAGACCGAGAGCTCGCCGGCTTCGGCGAAATCGACCATCGTCACGAAATAGGTGGCGCTCTTGATCCTGGTGTCCCGCTTGACGGCCATGTAGGCGAGCGTGCTGGCGAGCAGGGTCCCGCCCAGGCAATAGCCGATGACATTGGCTTCGCGCTCGCCGGTTGCCTGCTCCATCGCGTCGAGTGCCGCAAGCAGGCCTTCACGCATGTAATCGGCGAACGTCTTGGCGGCGAGCCGCTCGTCGGGGTTGACCCAGGAGATGACAAAGACCGTATGGCCTTCGCCGACCGCCCAGCGGATGAAGGAATTTTCAGGCCGCAAATCGAGGATATAAAACTTGTTGATCCACGGCGGAATGATCAGAAGCGGCCGGCGCTTGACCGTGGCGGTGGTTGGTTCGTACTGGATCAACTGCAAGAGATCGTTCTGGTAGACGACTTTTCCCGGGCTCACCGCGATGTTCTCGCCGATCCGGAAGGCTTGCATGTCGGTCATCTTGATCGCCAGCCGCCCTTTGCCGCGCTCGAGATCGGCAAGCAGGTTCTTCAACCCGTTCAGCAGATTTTCACCGCGGCTTTCGATTGTCGCCCGCAGCACTTCCGGATTGGTCATAACGAAGTTCGACGGGGCGATCGCGTCGACGAACTGCCGGGTGTAGAAATCGACCTTGCGTGCGGTGCGTTCATCGATGCCTTCGACATCCTTGACTGCCCCTTGCAGCCAGCGCGCCGTCAGCAAATAGCTTTGCTTGATGAAGTCGAAGAGCGTGTTGTCGGTCCATGCCTTGTCGCGAAAGCGCCGGTCGCCGGCAGACGGCTCGATCATCGGTTCGGTACTGCCGCCGAGGAAGCGCTGAGCAGTGCGCTGCCAAAGCGTCATGTAGTCGCTCCACAGCGACAGCTGAGCCTGGGCGAGGCGCGAAGGGTCCGACATCATGCGGGCCGTCATCTCGAAGAAGGCAGCGCCGATGCTCAACGGGTCGGCCATCCCGACCCCGTCGCCCGCGGCTTGGCGCTTGAGG
>Ga0210399_10003699_pt1 | contig 11909 bp, 13 predicted proteins | sample IncBWC14MmetaG_FD_150865 | JGI IMG/M metagenome (GOLD analysis project Ga0210399, IMG submission 150865) | Forest soil microbial communities from Barre Woods Harvard Forest LTER site, Petersham, Massachusetts, United States - Inc-BW-C-14-M | ecosystem: Environmental > Terrestrial > Soil >...
GATCGTGGCTGCATCGGTGTGGCAGATTCCGCATGCTTCCACCCGAATCCGAACCTGACCCGCTCCTGGCTCAGCAACTCGCCGTTCCACTAGTTGAAGCTTGCCGGGTGCGGAAACTTCCACTGCCTTGTATGTGTTTTTCATTTGCGTGTGCCTTTCATCCCGTCACTGCTCCCTCAATCCTTTTCTCTTTCCATCCATTCCCGAATATAGGGAGCGCAGTTCTCCAGCTTTACGCCCTCGGCCTCGCAACTCACAAGAAATTGCATTACGTTACGATCGATTACGCTCACGTCCTTCACATCCAAAACAATATTTCGGCGGTTCTTCTGGCCTTCAAAAAGCCTCCTCAACTCGGCAATCGCCTCTTTTTCGATTCGGCCGCTCAGGATAAATACTGTGAATCTTCCTCGCACCGCAGTCTCAATCCTGAAGGTCATCGATTAGGCCTATTTGACTGACGTTTTGGTTACGACTGCGCCGCTCTGCGTTCGTTCCAACCGGCCCACACCTCGACTAGTGCAACCGAGAAGCCAATTGGAACTCGCTGAAAACAGGGTTTAAAAAGGAAACTTAGATGACAGCATCTTAGGAAGTGCCAGAATCCTGGGAGTTCCACAATTGGACTTATCGGACGGTATTTTTCTTTATCTTGAGTTGCTTGATTTTCAAATCCAGCGTCGATCGCGGAATTCCTAGTTTGGCAGCCGCCCCGTTTGGCCCGGCAACTTTTCCCTTGCTTTCCGCAAGAGCCGCCTCGATCAGTTCCTGCTCATAGCTTTTGAGGGCCTTTGTCAAAGGACCTGATGATTTCGGGCGAGGCGCATTCGAGCACGAAAGCCAGGCCTCGTCGATCCGAAAGGTGTCCCCGGCGCAGAGAATTACGGATCTCTCGACGATATTTTGCAACTCGCGAATATTTCCTGGCCAATCATAGGACTGGCATAGCTTAAGGGTATTTTTGTCGATCTTGGTGATTCGCTTCCGGACTTTGTCCGCGTAGCGTTTCACGAAGTACTCGACCAGCATCGGAATGTCTTCCTTTCGATTCCGAAGAGGCGGCACGCGAATCGGGAAAACATTCAGCCGGTAGAAAAGGTCGGCGCGAAATGCACCCGAAGCGATGGCCGCTGCCAAATCACGGTTGGTGGCGGCGATCACTCGAACGTCGGTTGAGAGCACGCGATTGCCTCCCACTCGTTCAAATTGACGCTCCTGCAGCACTCGAAGCAATGCAATCTGTGTTTCCGCCGGAAGCTCGCCGATTTCATCGAGAAAAATGGTGCCCGAGTGCGCCAACTCAAAGCGGCCTTGTCGCCGCTGCAGGGCGCCGGTAAACGCCCCCTTCTCGTGGCCAAACAACTCGGAGGCAATGAGCGAGGAAGGAATCGCGCTGCAATTCACGCTGATAAAGGCCTGGCCGGCACGCGGCGAACCCTTATGTATGGCGCGCGCAATCAGTTCCTTTCCCGTGCCTGTTTCGCCTGTAATCAGCACCGTCGAGTCTGTGGGAGCAACTTTTACGATTGCCGAGAGGGCGTTTTTTAACGCGGGTGACGATCCTATGATCTCCTCAAACATGAAGACCTGGTCGATTTCCTCTCGCAGCGCGAAGTTCTCTTGCTTCGTTCTTTCCTCCGCCCGTTTGCGATCATCAATATCGGTGCCTGTCGCATACCAGCGGATCGCCTTTCCGCCTTCGCCCAGCAGCGGGTTGTATTGGACCAGGAACCAGCGATATTGCCCGTCTTTGCGTCGCGCGCGTAGTTCGCTTTCAAACGGGATGCCCCGCGCAAGCGCCTTCCGCCGTTCTTCGCTGAGCCTGGCCACGTCCTCCGGATGGAATACCCGTTCACGATAGTCCGGCGCCATCACCTCTTCCATGCTCAGACCCGTGTAATCCAGCACTGCCTGATTGGAGTACAGATTTTCTCCGTCTGGTCCCAGCACGGTGATGACCTGGGGTATGGCGTCCGTGATCCGCCGCAGCTCAGCTTCGGATTTGCTTATTTCGTCAAAAGCCTTCTCTAATTCGCCCTCGGCTCGCTTCCGGTCGTCAATGTCGGTAGCGGCGGCATACCAGCGGATGACATCTCCTCGTTCGTCCCGCAGCGGTTTGTACTGGACCAGGAACCACCGGTATTGGCCATCCGCTCGGCGTACTCGCCGTTCGTACTCGAAAGGGACCCCGTGCGAGATCGCCGCGTCGCGCGCGTCGCGCAATCTCTCGGTATCCTCCGGATGAAAGACCTCTTGAAATTTCCCTGCCCTTACTTCCTCTTTCGTCAGGCCTGCGTACTCCAATACTGCCTGATTCGCATACTGAAAAATTCCGTCGGCCCCGATAACAGTGATGAGCTGAGGTATGGCGTCGATGATGGCCCGAAGTTCCGCTTCGGATTTGGCGAGTTCGTCGTAAGCCTTCGTTAGCGCCGTCTGGGATCGCTCTCCCTCGATCGCAATCACCGCTATGTGCCCTGCGCCCTCAATCAGTCGCAGATCAGTCTCGCTCGGAGAGCGAGGCTCCGCATAATACATCCCGAAGGTCCCGAGCACTTGCTGGTTTTTGGACAGAAGCGGCTGAGACCACGCCGCGCGCAACCCGTAACTTAAAGCAAGGTCTCGATAATCAACCCATAAGGGGTCGGTCGCAATGTCGGAAACAATCACCCGCTGTTTCAGCGATGCGGCAGTCCCGCAAGAACCTGCGCTAGGACCAATCTTGAGCGGAGTGATGGCCTCAATCCAGCCTTTGGGAAGTCGCGGACCGGCTGCGGGCCAAAGGCGCATGCCGCCCGTATCCATCATCATAACCGCCGACATGCTCTTTCCCGACTGGGCATCAATCGTGTCGCATAAGTTTTCTAGAATATCTGTCAGGCCTGCGCCGCCTGCGAGCATCTCCAGCGTTCTCTTCTCGGCCGCTAATAGCGACTCGGCCCGCTTTCGTTCCTCGATGTCGGTATTTGCTCCGTACCATCGGATGATCTCCCCCAAATCGTTCCGCAACGGTTCGGCACGGAACAGGAACCATCGAAATTCTCCGTCGTACCTGCGCAGGCGCGCTTCAAGCTCACCAGCCTCCCCGGAAGCCAGAAGTTGCCGCCAATAATTCGTGAGCCTCTCCCGGTCTTCTGGATGAAGCGCAACCGTCCAGCCCCAATCCGCCGTCTCTTCCGCGGTCAGCCCGGCGTAATCCAGCCAGCGCCGGTTGAAGAATTCGGCCGAGCCGTCGGGACGTGCAGACCAAGCCAGTGCCGGAATCGTGTCCACCACAAGGCGCACGTCCTCTGCCTGCTGAGCTTGTTTGGAACCACTCCCTGCGGATACCGTGGCCCGATTATAGTCCCCTTGTGGCATTCCGCGACCTTTGATGCCGGTCGCTCAAAAATGACACATTCCCCCAAAAGACCCGGCCTTGACAGCTGCCCCCTCCTCCTTCAATCATGGCCATCATGCCCGAATCGCTCAGTCAGCAACTCGCCGGCATCGTTCTTCCCGATGCCTTCGGCAAAACCATCCGCCTCGGCTCCCTCTGGGAAAGCAATCCCGCCGTCCTTGTCTTCCTGCGCCACTACGGCTGAATCTTTTGCCGCGAGCACGTCGCGCAGTTGCGCGAACACCAGCAAGCCTTCCGCGAAAAACGCACCTCCCTCGCCGCCATCAGCCTCGGCGACTCTCACTACGCCCGCCTCTTCCAGGAGGAAACCAAAATCGATTTCCCACTTCTCATTGACGAACACCGCCAGACTTACGAAATCGCCAACCTCAAGTCAGCCAACATTCTCCATCTCTTGCGCGGCGACAATTTCAAGAGCCGCAAGCGCGCCCGCGCCGCCGGCCACCAACAGCACAAGCTTGGCCGCAATCCCTTCCAACTCGGCGGCAGCTTCATCTTCGGCCCTGGCAACATCGACCGCTTCGCCCACCTCAGCCAAACCTTCGGCGACAACGCCTCCCCCCAAACCCTCCTCGCCGCCCTCGATCCTGTAGCTCACCCCTTTCAGGGGTGAGGCCTTTCCCGGCACCGGCGAAATCCCCCAAACTCAGCGAAAGTCTTCCGGCTTCCGCGCCCACCAGCACCTACCTGGCGTCCTATTAATATCATTAGAATCATAAATTTACCAAAGACCTACCGATGCTCCCCGCAACTCTTTCCCCCCTCCAGGGTTTAACCAACTGTAAGGCGTTTCCCCAGGGAATTTTCCGGGAAGCGCCCCGGCCACCCCGTTTTACTCCGCGAGGCCAAGCCGGGATCGAGGGGACACAATGCGTTACCTAAAATATATTGCTCTGTTAGGAGTTTTCCTTTTTGCCGCAGCAAATGCTCACGCGCAAGTTTCCGTGGGCATTGGAGTAGGTCCTGTGTACGGCGCCGTCGGGCCAGCGCCTGCCTGCGCCTATGGTTACTACGGCTACTATCCTTACGCCTGTGCTCCATACGGCTACTACGGACCTGACTACTTCGCCAGCGGCGTCTTCATCGGTGCCGGCCCCTGGTACCACGGCGGCTACTATGGTCGCGGCTTCTACGGACGCGGCGGTTACTATGGCCACGGCTACTACGGCCACGGCGGATACTACGGACACGGGGGCTACGACGGTCACGGGGGTTACGGCTACAGGGGCGGTGAATCCCACGGCTTCGTCGGTGGCGGCAACCACGGCGGATACGCGGGCGGCGGCTATCACGGCGGCAATGGTTTCCATGGCGGCGGTGGCGGCGGTTTCCACGGCGGTGGAGGCCACGGCGGCGGCGGACATCGCTAACTGAATCCTGAACGCCCCGGGAATTCTCCCCGGCCAGCGTCCAGAAAAAAATCTTCATCCAGTAATCGGGCGGCTCCCACGGAGCCGCCCTTTTCATTTCCGCTCTCCTCTTCTCTTCGAGCTCAGCGTCTCAGCTTGCCCTGAGCGAATTATGCCTGCCCGCCGCAGGTAGGCGAAGAGCGCCCTCTGCGTTAAATCTTTTTCCTCATCCAAAATTCCAATTTTTCATTACCATCCCAATGGCTGCTTCCAAGCAAGCCAATCCCTCGAAGGGAATTTCTATGATCGAAAATCGCTCCGTGCCCCCAAACACCATCCTCCCGCATGTCGTCTATCCCGACGTCGCCCAAGCTATCGCATGGCTCACCAAAACTTTCGGCTTCACCGTCCATTACCATTACGGCGACCCCGCCAACGGCGCCCAACTCTACTTGGGCAATGCATGGATCATGGTCATGCAAGCCAGAGCAGGCCGCGGCACCCCCGCCCAGCTCGGCTCATGCACCCAAAGCCTCACTGTCTTCGTCGAAGATGTGGAAAAACATTTTCAGCGCGCGAAATCCGCAGGCGCAAAAATTGTCGAGGATCTCCACGAAACCGAATACGGTGAACTTCAATACGACGCCGAGGATTTCGCCGGCCACCACTGGCTCTTCTCGCGCCACGCTCGCGACGTCAGCCCCGCCGAATGGGGCGCCAAGATCGCTCAACCCGCCTACCGCCTCGCCCTGCTTCGCCGCCCGCGTTTCTGCTACTTCGAAATCCCCGCGCAAGATGTCCACCAGTCTGCCGCTTTTTACGCAAAAGTCTTTGGCTGGAACATCCGAGAAGAAGACACCGCCCATCCAAGCTTCGACGACGCCACCGGAAACATCAGCGGCACCTGGGTCACCGATCGCGAAGTCGCTCGCGACGCCGGCCTTTTGCCCTCCATCTGGGTAGACAACGTTGACGTAAGTCTGGCGATGGTCGCCGCCCACGGCGGCGCCATCATCGAACCCGTGCAGTCAGTTTCTCCGGATGGCTCCGCCTGGATCGCCACCTTCCGCGATCCAGCCGGCAACGTCCTCCGCCTCTACACCGAAGCCCCCCGCTGATCATCCAGTCGCGCAGCACACCAAGGGTAGCGCCGGTATCTTGTTTACCCTGAGCCGCGAAGGGCCGGCCAGCATTTCGTAAATTTTTTAGTCTGAGAAATCACAACAGCCAGGCACTTCGCCGCCGCACCCCCTTTCGCTAAAACGGAGGGCGCGGCAGCCAAGCGGTATTCAATCTACTTCACTGTCATGCTATCCACGTGCGCCAGGAAGTCCCGGTGGCCTTCAGTGCTCAGCAGTGATCCGAATCCCGCCCATCCCGCCGGATTCTTCTTCTCGTTTTCATCAATGGCCGCGTTGAACTTGTCGATCCCTTCCGCGCCATTCGCCACGATCGCTATATAAAACGCACCCGGATCCTCCGAGTGCACCGTCTCTTCATCAATCTGGTACGAGTGCAGCGCGCCATCGGCAAGCAGCTTCTCCAGCATCGCCACCATCGTTGCCTTCAGAATCTTCCCGTCGGGATCGTTTGTCCCCGACTTGTACCGCCAGTGGCCGACACGCAGGTAGCCATTCTTAAAGCTTCCCGAATGCGCGTTGTAATCCTTGGTTTCCATGATGTAGTCCCAGTGTTTCGACGCCGAAAGCACCGGTCCCGTCGAGTCCGGTGCTGCCCGCAGCCCTTCCAGCACCTTCATCAGATTCGCCACGGACTTGGCCGAAAACCAGGTTCCATGCGTTGGCGCTCCTTCCTGGTGATTCAGAACCGAAAAGCTTCCGTAGGAAGTCAGCGTTCCGTCGGCCACCAATTTTTTCATTGCTTCGTCTTCGGCTGCTTGGGACTTCTGATAATCGCCCCACATCGCGCGTGGCACGGCCCACTCCGCGACATACGTATACAACGGCGCCTTCTCCGAGCTCGCCGACTGTGTCCACGCCGTACTCGTCGTCAACATCGCAATTGCAAAAGCACACAACACAAACACACTCCCAGTAATTCTCCTGCGCATTCGTTTTCTCCTCAGATTTTCTCCGCCGCAGCGGTTTGATTTGGCCTGGTTTTAAATATGGGCGGGAGAGAGACTGGTCGGACACTATGCTCTGTCTGCGTGATTGTCAATCCACAAACCTGTTTCTCGATTTTTGGAATCGTTCGCTTCCCTTTTGAGCTAAACTCAGCTTCGCAACTCCTCACGCTGCAATCCATCTCCTCACAGGGAGGTAAATCCCGTGTTTGAATTGGATCAATTCATCAACGATTGCCGCTCCGCTCTCCAGCAGGACCCAAGCCTCAACTTTGTCCGCGAAATCACCGCTCGCGGTGTCTCCGATCCCGCCGCAGTTCTGAAAGGACTAGGCGAGCCCACGCGCGCAGGCATTCAAACTCTCTTCCGCTCGGACTCCCTCACGGTCCTAAATGTCATCTGGGGACCTCACATGACTCTGTTTCCCCACAATCACCAGATGTGGGCGGTGATCGGCATTTACACGGGCCGCGAAGATAACATCTTCTGGCGTCGCGTTCCCGGGAGCCCCGCCGGCCAACTTGAGGCCGCCGGTGCTCGCGCGCTCCGCGAAAAAGACGCCGAACCACTCGGCCACAACATCATCCACTCCGTCACAAATCCGATTCCCCGCCTCACCGGCGCCATCCACGTCTACGGTGGCGATTATTTCGCACCCGGCCGCAGCGAGTGGGACCCGGAGTCTCTCCTCGAACAGCGTTGTGATGTGGATAGAATCTTGCGCCAGTTCGAGGAGTCCAACGCTCTCTACGGCAAACTCGGTCGCCAGCCCGGCGCCCGCTAGACACACGGACAGCCACTCATAAGCCTTGCCTGCAAGTTGTGTCAGTAAAGTCTCGGCGCCGAATCAGTCCGCAGCTGCCGCGGCCTTCGCCATCCCCGAATAATGGATCGTAATCAGGAACCCGTTCGTCCCGTCGTACGCAAATTTGTGTCCGTCGCCTTCGAACGCCTCATGCTTCGACTTCCACATCCGGAACCCATCGTTCGACTGCGCTCCCCAATACTTCAAGTTCTGCATCACCACTTCTTGCCCCGGCTTACTTCCAGCCACACGCTCCAGCACCACTTCGCCTTTTCCGTCCGCCATCTTCGCGTGCGCCACGCCGGTCTTCGAGTCCACGTCCCACGAAAACGCAGTGTTGCTCACTGTTTTTTTCTGAAAGGGTATCGCCGAATAGAGCTGGGTGAGCATGTCAAGAAGAGCCGCCTGTTGCTCCTTGCTGACGCTCGGATCGAAATTCACTACCAGCCAGGAATCCTTGCCCGTGCTCCAGTCGCTGCCAAGATCGCTCCCGAGCCAGACCTTCGCGCCATCCAGCTTGGTTTCTTTGTAATGGCCCTTGTCCACTTTCAGCACCAGGTTCGCGCGGCAGAAATGCGCGTCCGCATGATGCTCGTCCATGTGATTCGTCGAATGTGTGTTGAAATAGCACGGACAGAACATGTCGCAACTGCACGCTTCGATATAGCTCGCGGTCATCTCAAAATCAGACTTCGATGATTTCTCTTGCGCGTACGAACTGAAATAAATAAGGCCCGCTGCAACCATAAGGAATACCAGCAAAAGGACTCGAGGCAAGCGACTCATGATCCCTCCAATCAATTTGTCGAATTTTCAGAATGGGCCCAACTCGGAATGAAAAAACTCTACTCCCCGGCCGTCGCGGATTCAACTGGTTTTCCCGGCAAGCTGTGCCAATTTGGGCTGGGGAACTCTCGAGGAGCAAGGCATGGACTTCAATCCGAAGTTCTTGTAGCCTTCCCGCATGAAAACCTCTAAATCTGCCAAACGCGGTTCCGCGCCTAAGTCCAAGCCCAGCGCCGCTCTGAAAACTATCGACGACTACCTCGCCTCCGTCCCCGAACCCGCCCACACCACCTTGCAAAAAGTCCGCGCCGCCATTCGCTCCGCCATGCCGCCGGGCGCCACCGAAACCATCAGCTACAAGATTCCCGCGTTCAAGCACAGCGAAATCATCATCTGGTTCGCCGCCTTCGCAAACCACTGCAGCATCTTCCCCACCGCCCGGGTCATTGAAATGTTCAACAACGATCTAAAACCCTTCACCATATCCAAAGGCACCATCCAGTTCCCTACCGACAAACCCCTCCCCGCCACGCTCATCAAAAGAATGGTCAAGGCCCGCCTCGCCCAAATCGCTGGCAAAAAGGCCCGCTGAATCTCTCACCCCTGCAGCCGATAAATGTGATAAAGAAAATTGTGGCAGCTGTCGATTCCGCAGCCCCTCATTCGATCTATTAGTAGAGTGTGGCGTGCCCCGGCAGCAATCTGCCCGGCGCCCTGCTCTCATCCAAGTACAGGAGACCCCACGATGCGCTTCATGATGTTGGTCAAGGCCTCAGAGAATTCCGGCCCGCCGCCCAAGGAACTGATGGACGCCATTGCCAAGCTCGGCGAACAGGCCAGCAAGGACGGCTCCATGATCGAAAGCGGTGGCCTGGCCCCTTCCGCCATCAGCACCCGCGTCCGTCTCGCTCAGGGCAAAATCACCGCCCTCGATGGGCCCTTCCCCGAAACCAAGGAACTCGTCGGCGGCTATGCTGTTTTTGAATTCAAATCGAAGGAAGAGGCGGTCGAAAGCACACTGCGTTTCATGGAACTTCACCGCAAACACTGGCCAGGCTGGGAAGGCGAAACCGAAATTCGCCAGATCTTCACTCAGCAGGACTACTCGCTCGACACCGGCCGCCTGGCCCTCAAGCCGGAGTCCGCCTCCGGCTCCTGAGCATTCGGCGCCAGTCACACTCGGGTGGCGGCAATTTCAAGTGCTCCACGGCTCGAGACGAGATACCGCCCAACTCAAGCGGCGTGCCTCGTCCTCTGCGCTGATGGGCGCTGCACATCCTTCGCCGACCGAAAACGAAAATGGCGCTCGAAACATTCGTCGCACCTGTAGGGACTGATGAATAGAGCGTAATGGAGAAAGGACTCCACCAAGTCTTTTCTTCTTGACCGGTGAATGGATGCGCTGCCACAGTCCGGACAACATCCGGGATGAGTTCCATTGAGTATGAGCTTCATAATGCACCCTTGCTGGGCGGGACCGCGTTCTGCTAACCGCCGTTGGGAAGGGAGCCGGGAATCAACCAAGCGGCGATCAACCTATTAGTAGAAAGCTCAATCCTACTCGTCAGAACCACATTTTTTCAATAGGCCAGCACACCTTACCCTGGGCAGCCCACATGGCCAGGCTGGGACGCCCTAGGGCGGCTGGCGTCGACCTCTTTCATCCACCTTTCCTTCCGGCGCATAGCAACCGAGACTTCAGCGCCCTGTTTAAAAAGGAACACTTTTTAGCACAGCGCCATGAGATCGTCAGATGTAAGGATCACCATACCGCATGGTGTGGTCCGCACACGAAACAGCTCGAACGCGCTAAAAATGCTGTCTTGGGAGAAGCTACGGACATACCAGCGCGCCGGCTGGAAGCGGCGCCGGTTCGAGGTGGAAGGGAGATTGTCATGTTTCTGCTTTTGTTGATTGTTGTTCTCGTGCTTCTGTTCGGCGGTGGCGGCGGCTATTACGGATATCGGAGATGGGGGACGGGCGGCGGCGTAGGGATTGTAGGGCTGGTCGCGATCGTCCTTTTATTTTTGTATCTGTTCGGCGGGCTGCGCTTGTGACAGTCAGTCAACTATGAAGAATCTTCGCACAACCATTTCGGTTTATTTTGCTCGGGGCAGAAACAGACGACTTGTTTTCTTGTTCCTTATGGCCGCCTGCAGCCTCTTGGCGGTCACCGCAATCCACGCCCTCTCCGGAGATCCGGCGAGTGAATCTCCCTTTGCACAACCTATCGCCGGCGCCCGCTCTGCACGGGCAGTTTCTGTCGCCCCCCAAAATCCCAGCCAAACTTACACCCCAACGGCAGACGAACTCGTGATTGCGGTGGTCGCAAATGAACTGGCGGATCGTGAGCAACTCCGGAAGTGGATCTGGATGATCGAAAAACGCGCGGGAAAGGAGACTCTCACCGAAGAGCAAGTAGAGACTCGGGACGGCCCACTCTACCGTTTGCTGGCGGTCGACGGCGCAGCGCTTAACCCCGGCCAGCGCCAGCAGGACGATGCGCGCCTCGACCGCCTTTTGAAAGATCCAAATCTATTGTTGAAGTTAAAACAAGCCCAGGAGGATGATGAGCTCAAGCTCCAAAAGCTCTTGACCCTGATGCCGCACGCTTTCCTTTACGACTACGATGGCGTCGAAGAAAACCTTCTCCGGGTCAAATTTCGCCCTAACCCTGACTATACCCCGCCAACTTACGAAGCGCGGATCATCCACAGCCTCGCTGGAACGATTCTGATCGACCCGGAGTGCAAGCGCATGACGAAAGTTACGGGCAGCCTGGTGAATCGAGTCGAGTTCGGTTACGGGTTGTTTGGGCGAATTGACAGCGGCACGGTGGAATTTGGACGAGTGGAGGTCGGCCCTCAACAGTGGAAGACCGCATTAATCAACGTTCACTTCTCGGGCCGCATCGCAATATTCAAGACAATGAGCAAAGACCAATATGAACGGCGCTCCGATTTCCGCCTTGTCGCCAGCGATCTCAGCCTTTCCGACGCGAAGGCTCTTCTCGTTTCCCGCGTCTTCCCTGCCCAGCAAACCCCAAAGACCGGTAATTAATTTAATACACGATTTCCCTATCGCTCAGGCGCCGCGCTCAAATCTGCGGCGCGACTCGATCAAGAATCGCGCCGCCGGCCCATTTGTCGTGATCACGTGCCTCTCTAAAACCGGAAGATAACCCCCGTCGAGAGCCTTCCGTTATTCTGTGTCTGGCTTACAAACCTCGTCAGCAAATAGTCGCCCTGAATGATCCGCCAGCTGATTCCCTGCTTTATTTCGTAGTCCATTCCTCCTCCGATCGCCATTGCAAACGAAGTATTCCCGAATCCCGCCGCGCTGAAATGCGCTCCGCCGAGCAGCACGTGCGCAAACGGCGATACGCGAGACGGCAACGACACCTGCGGCCCGAACAGGAACGTGTGCACCGAAGTCGAGATGCCGCTGGGCGATCCGTAATGCCCGTCAAAGTCCGCCACTCCG
>Ga0210399_10003700_pt1 | contig 11908 bp, 11 predicted proteins | sample IncBWC14MmetaG_FD_150865 | JGI IMG/M metagenome (GOLD analysis project Ga0210399, IMG submission 150865) | Forest soil microbial communities from Barre Woods Harvard Forest LTER site, Petersham, Massachusetts, United States - Inc-BW-C-14-M | ecosystem: Environmental > Terrestrial > Soil >...
ATCCTCCATCAATGCGAGAACGCGCGGCGCGCCGCCGGTGGTGGTGGTCACATGGAATCGATCCGTGCCGATACGCGCCACCACGCCGTCGTCATAAATGAAGCCGTCTTCGCGCAGCAGTATCCCGTAACGCGAGCGGCCAACCGCCAAATTGGACCAATTGTTGATGTACAAACGGTTCATGAATTCGGCCGCATCGGGGCCGACGACTTCGATCTTGCCGAGAGTCGAGGCATCGAAAATTCCGCAGGCGCTGCGTACCGCGCGGCATTCACGGGCGACCGCGCCCTGCATGTCTTCGCCGCCGCGCGGAAAATAGCGGGCTCGCTTCCATAAACCCACGTTCTCGAATACGGCAGCCCTGGCCTGTGCCCAAGGGTGGATTGGCGTGATGCGCACCGGGTCGAATAAATCACCGCGTGAGGTACCGGCAAAACTGCCGAAGCTGACCGGCGTGTAGGGCATGCGAAACGTGGTCAAACCGACTTGAGGGATGGCGATGCCGAGGTTTTCTGCCACGATCGCCATCGCATTGAGATTCGAGGTCTTGCCCTGATCGGTGGCCATACCGGTTGTGGTATAGCGTTTGACATGTTCGATCGATTGAAAGCCTTCGCGGGTGGCCAGAGCAAGGTCACGCGTGGTGACATCGTGCTGCCAGTCCACGAAAGACTTCCCGCCGCTGGTGGGACTGATTTGCGGTAGCGCACCCAAGTAGGCGCTGCTGCGGCGGTTCAAGGCGTCGACTTCAAAGCGACGGTGTGCATGATTGGGTTCCGGGGCGGAGGCGGCGCCGGCTCTCGCACCATCCGCCAGCACTTCGGCCAGGCGGTAGATGCCGCGGCAGGCGCCGGCGGATTGTGCGCACTCTGCAGACGATCCCGGAACGAAGGCTTGCAAGTCGTCGTTCCATTGCAGCTTGCCGCGCGATTGCGAAAACAAATGCACGCTCGGGGTATATCCGCCCGCCATCAATACCGCGTCGCAGCGGATGTTCTGTGCTGCCTGCACTTTCCCGCTCTGTACACGGGCGAGGGTGATGCCGCTGACGCGCAAATCGCCTTCGGTGCCGAGGACGGTAGAGCCGGGACGAACATCCATTCCGGCGCGGCGTGCGGCGTCGGGGAGGGCGCCGGCAACCTCGGAGCGCAGGTCCGCAATGGCAGCGATGAGAACCCCCGCGGCATGCAGATCGAGTGCGGCTTGGTAGGCTTCATCGCCCGACGTCACGAGCACTACGCGCCTCCCCACGCACACACCGTATCGATTGAGATACGTATGGGCAGCCCCGGCCAGCAAAATACCGGGGCGATCATTGCCGGGAAACACCAACAGACGTTCGATCGCACCGGTGGCGAGCACCACCGCCCGCGCTCGAACCTGCCACAGTCGCTCGCGCGGTTGATTCACGGGCGCGATGGCCAGATGATCGGCAAGTCGTTGATTGAGGCCGATGAGATTGTGCGGGAAATAGCCAAACGCGGTGGTACGCGGCAACAAGGTCACGCGGCTGTTTTGCGCCAGCGACGCGACGCTGCTCTGCACCCAGGCCCGCGTTTCTTGACCATCGATCATGGCGTTCGTGTCCGTGAGCAAGCTGCCGCCAAACTCGTTGGTCTCATCGCATAACATGACACGGGCGCCGCTCTCGGCCGCGCTCAAGGCCGCCGCAATGCCTGCGGGACCTGCCCCAACGATCAGTACGTCGCAGTGCGCATAGCGCTGCGCGTATCGGTCGGGATCTGCATGAACGGGCGCGCGGCCCAAGCCTGCGGCGCGACGTATCATAGGTTCATACAGTGATTTCCACGCTTTGCGCGGCCACATGAAGGTTTTGTAGTAGAAGCCGGCCGGGAAAAACGCCGACAGCACATCGTTGATGCGCCCGAAGTCTCGTTGCAAACTGGGCCACCGATTTTGGCTCTCAGCGATCAAGCCGTCGTATAACTCCACCTGCGTCGCGCGCAGATTGGGCGTAACCCGCGCCGCATCCCGCGTCACCGTCACCAGGCCGTTCGGCTCTTCAGACCCGGCGGCCAAGAAACCGCGCGGCCGATGGTACTTGAAGGAGCGGCCGACCAGATGCACGCCGTTGGCGAGCAATGCCGATGCCAGGGTATCGCCGGCGAAACCCTCATAGGATCGGCCGTCGAATTTGAAAGTAAGGCGTTGCGTTCGATCGATGCGACCGCCGCCCGGTGTGCGAAGGCCGGCGATCATGTTTTACGCTCGGTCGCGGAGGTCGCGTGCGTCGCAGGGTCCGCGGGGGTCGCGGGCAAGGCGGGCCGGGGCTCGCCGGTCTTGTAGAACGCCAGGAAGTGGTCGCTGGTCGTGTCGCGCAGCGCATTGAAAAAGAGCCCGCATCCGCGTGCGTGACGCCAGCGTTCGGCGTACACACCTTTGGTGTTGCTGCGCATGTATAAAAATTCTGCCCACGCTTGATCATCGAGTTGTGACGGCTGGGTGGGCCGTGCGAGGTGCGCTTGTCCGCCGTAGGTGAATTCGATTTCCGGGCGTTTACCGCAGTAGGGACAGACAATGAGCAGCACAGCGCGACGCTCAGTGAGCCACGGCGGCTGCCGCGGCCTCGTCGATCAGGTAACCGTCGCGGAAACGCTCGATGGTGAACGGCGCATTGATCGGATGGGGTTCATCGCGGGCAATCGTCCAAGCAAATACATGCGCCGATCCCGGCGTCGCTTTGAATCCCCCGGTTCCCCATCCGCAGTTCACATACAGGCCGGGTACCGGCGTCTTGGCGATGATGGGCGATCGGTCCGGCGTCACGTCGACGATGCCGCCCCAATTGCGCATCATCCGCAAGCGGCGAAAGTTGGGAAATAATTCGCAGATCGCATCCAACGTGTGCGTGTTGATATGCAACGCGCCACGCTGGGTATACGAGGTGTAGGCATCGGTACCTGCGCCGATGACCAGTTCGCCCTTGTCCGATTGACTGATGTAAGCGTGAATGGTGTTGGACATGACGACGCACGGAAAGATGCGCTTGATGGGCTCGGAAACCAATGCCTGCAGCGGGTAGCTCTCCAAGGGTAGGTGCACGCCGGCCATGGCCATGATGACGCTGGTGTGACCGGCCGCGGATACAGCCACCTTGCGCGAGTGAATCACGCCGCGCGAGGTTTCCACGCCCTCGACGGCGCCGCTCGTGTCGCGCCGAATGCCGGTTACCTCGCAATTCTCAATGATGTCGACGCCCAATGCATCGGCCGCGCGCGCATAGCCCCAGGCAACGGCATCGTGCCGCGCCGTGCCGCCGCGTCGCTGCAATGCCGCGCCCAATACCGGGTAGCGGATGTTGGCTTCTATATTGAGCGGCGGGCAGAATTCCTTGGCTTGGGCCGGCTCCAGCCATTCATTGTCGACGCCGCTACAACGATTCGCATGCACGTGGCGTTTGAATACCTGGACGTCGTGTACGGTGTGCGCCAGCATCATGACGCCGCGCGGGGAGAACATGACGTTGTAGTTGAGGGCCTGCGAGAGATTCTCCCAAAGCTTCACCGAATGATCATAGAGCGCGGCGCTTTCACTGAACAAATAGTTCGAGCGGATGATGGTGGTATTGCGTCCGGTGTTGCCGCCGCCGATCCAGCCCTTTTCCAGCACCGCGATACTGGTCAATCCATGTTCCTTGGCCAGATAGTATGCGGCGCCCAGACCATGGCCGCCGCCGCCGACGATGATGGCGTCGTAGCGTGCCCTCGGCTCCGGCTTGCGCCACTGTTTCTGCCAGCCGGTGTGATGCGACAATCCGCGCCAGAGGAGCGAAAGCCCGGAGAATGATTGTCTGCTCATGGATGGCTCAGCCTCGAGTCTAGGCTCTGAGGTCCTTGTTCTCCGGATCATACGGCGAATCGACCAGAACGGTGGCCCGCTTGCGCTCACCGAGGATCTCAATCTCGATGTCGCTGCCCACGGCGGCAAATTCCGGTTTGATATATCCCAGGCCGAGGCTCTTGCGCAGCGCGTGGCCGTAATAACCTGCGGTCGCGCGACCAATGATGTTGTTCTTCAGATCGAACAGCGGTTCATTGCCGAGAGCGTCGGCATCCTTGACGCCATGAACCTCGAAGGTGATGAAACGATGCGGTACGCCCACCGCCAGTTGCTTCTCAAGCGCTTCTTTGCCGATGAAAGTACCCTTGTTCAGACGTACGAAGCGGTCCAGACCCGCTTCGTAGGGCGTGTAGTCGGGGGTCAGATCGCTACCCCACATTCGATAGGACTTCTCCAGCCGCAAAGACTCCATGGCGCGCATGCCGGCCATGCCGATGTTGAATTCTTTGCCGGCGCTGAAAAGCGCATCGAACAAATGATGCGCGTACTCGATGGGGAAATGCAGCTCCCAGCCTAAGGCGCCGACAAAGTTTACGCGCAGCAGATACACCCCGGTGGCCAGACCGACCTCGGCCACCTGCCCCGTGAGCCACGGGAACGCCGCGTTGTCCAGCGGCGTATCGACCAGCCTCGCCAACACATCGCGTGCGCGCGGTCCGGCGAGCACAAAAACGCCCCGGTTCATGGTGACGTTTTGCAAGCTGACACTGCCGTCGCGCGGCAGCGTTTGCTGCAGGTAGTCGCTATCGTAGCGCTCGGCTGCGCCGGCACTGACCAGGTAAAAGTGTTGTTCGGCGATTTTCGTGATGGTGAATTCGGAGCGGATACCGCCGCGGCGGGTCAGTGCGTGGCACAGGGAAATTCGGCCGATTTTTGTCGGCACCTTGTTCGCAACCAATCCGTCGAGCCAGTTTTCCGCGCCGGGACCGGTCACCTCGTGCTTGGTGAAGGGCGTCAGATCGATGACCCCCACATGCTGCCGCAGACGCAGAGCCTCGTTACCGACATGCTCGAAGTAATTCGAGCGCCGAAAGCTCCAGGTGTCCTTGGCCGGCACGCCCGCAGGTGCGAACCAATTGGCGCGTTCCCAACCATAGCGCTGACCGAACACGGCACCCATGCGCGCCAGCTTGTCATACACCGGACTGGTCTTCGCGGGACGCGCATCGGCGCGCTCTTCGTCGGGAAAATGAATCACGAAAACGTTGCGATAGGTTTCCTCGTTCTTTTGAACCACATACCGCTTGCTCGTGTACGGACCATAGCGACGCGGATCCACGCCCAGCATGTCGATGCCCGGTTCGCCTTCGACTATCCACTCAGCCAATTGCCAGCCGGAACCGCCCGCTGCAGTGATGCCAAAACTGTGTCCTTCATTCAGCCACAGATTGCGGACGCCCCATGCGGGCCCGATCAGAGGACTACCGTCCGGCGTATAAGCGATTGGTCCATTGACGATATCCTTGATGCCGCAGTTGGCAAGCGACGGCACGCGCCGCTGCGCGGCCTCGACGTGCGGCAGCAGGCGATCGAGGTCGCCTTCGAACAAGCTCTTGCCGAACCAGTCGGGTACGCCATCGGCGAATCGTGCCGGCGCACCGGCCTCGTAGGGACCCAGAATCCAACCCATGCGCTCCTCGCGCAGATAATAGGACTGATCGGATTCACGCAGTACCGCAAGTTCGCGGCCACCCGCCTGCCGATAGGCTTTGAGTTCCGGCGACTCGTCATAAACGATGTATTGGTGTTCGACCGGAATGCTGGGCACATTCAGGCCGAACATGCGGCCGGTCTGCCGCGCATAGTTGCCCGTGGCGCACACGACATGCTCGGCGACGATGTCGCCCTTGCTGGTCGTCAGATGCCACTCTCCCGAGGGCGTACGCTTCACCGCGGTGACTTCGGTCTGCTCATTGATCTCCGCGCCGCGGGCGCGTGCGCCCTTGCGCAGCGCCATGGTGAGATCCGCCGGTGCGATATGGCCGTCATCGGGATGATAGAGGGCGCCGACGATTTTCGACATTGCGGCGCCGCCGCCAAGCTCGATGAGGGGCCACAGTTCCCGCACTTCCTCAGGCCCAATCACCTGGAAGGGCACACCGATGGTGTTCGCCGTACCGCAGTACTTCTGGTACTCATCCATGCGCTCGCTGCAGGTGGCAAGGCGCAAATTCCCAGTGACGTGAAAACTGACGTCTTGCCCGGTTTCTGCCGGCAATCGTTTGTACAGGTCCACCGAGTATTTGTGCAGCTGTCCTACGGTGTAGCTCATGTTGAACAGAGGCAGCAAACCGGCGGCATGCCATGTGGATCCCGCCGTGAGTTCGGAGCGTTCCAGCAGCACCGCGTCAGTCCAGCCCTTCAGCGCCAAATGGTATAGCGTGCTGACGCCTACCACGCCGCCGCCTATTACCACGACGCGGGCATGAGTCTTCATGTCGTCGATCTCCCCACGCAAATGCGTTCCGCAGTGTAACCAGGGCGCCGCTGAACAAGACGCCAATTGCGACAATCCCTTATGGAAATGCGACAGGCCGATCCTGCTCCGGAAACACGGGAAGTGCGGCGCAACGGCGGTGATATGTCTAAAAAGCGACAAAACGTGTCGGAAACCGACGAGACAGTGGCATAATGTCCACCACAAAAGCTCGTCATGGTTGCCCTTCGGAGGCTCCTTGGAATCGCCAGCCTTGTTGCGCAAATGCAAGTACGCATTTCTGACGTTGCCGAATTACTCGTTGATCGCGGTGGCCAACGCGCTCGAGCCGCTGCGCATGGCAAATCGATTGGTTGGCAAAGAGATCTACCAGTGGTCCGTTGTCAGCATGGACGGGCTGGCGGCGGATGCCAGCAGCGCGCTGAACCTCTCCCCGACCGGAGCGCTCGACAAGTTGGGAGCGGTCGATATTTTGTTCGTCTGCGGCGGTGTCAATGTTCGCGAAGCGGTATCGCCGTCGCTGCTGACCGCGCTTCGGCGGCTGGCCGACCGGCGGGTGCCGCTGGGGGCCCTGTGCACGGGAGGCTACGCGCTGGCACGTGCAGGATTACTCGATGATTTCTCCGCGACCATTCATTGGGAGAATCTATCCGCTCTTCGAGAAGAGTTTCCCAGGGTTCGAATCAGCGATCAGTTGTTCACCATCGACCGTGATCGCTTCACTTGCTCCGGCGGTACGGCACCCTTGGACCTAATGCTGAACCTCATCCGGCTGAAATTGGGGCCGCGGATATCGCAGTTGGTCTCCGAGCAATTCATCGTCGATCGAGTCCGCAACGACACGGATCGCCAATACATTCCGTTGCGGGCGCAGATTGGCGTGTCGCATCGTGGGTTGATTCGAGTCGCGCAACTCATGGAGGAGAATATCGAGAAACCGCTGTCGCTCGAGAAAATTGCCAAGTCCACGGGCCTGTCGCGCCGTCAAATCGAGCGCTTGTTCAAGCGGGATTTGAACTGCGTACCGAAGCGTTACTACCTCGAAATGCGCTTGCGCCGCGCGCGGGAATTGTTGCTGCAAACGGCCATGCCGATCATGGATATCACCACAGCCTGCGGATTTCAGTCGCCTCCGCATTTCTCGAAGTGCTACCGCAGTCAATTTGGCTACCCGCCGAGCGCCGAGCGCAAATTGGGCGAGAGCCGCGCGTGATCGATGAGGCGAAGAAGAAAGGCTAAGCGCCGGCCAATCCAATGAATCCCGTCGTCACGAACGCCCACCCAGTTGGATATCCAGATCGTCGATCACGGGCGTGTTACCGGCAGCCTTCTTCGCAATGCGTAACGCATCTCGCAGCTCCCAACCGCTGAAGACGAACCCTCGCAACACGACGGAGCCCTTTTCGACCGACACCGTGACATGTTTGTCGTAGAAATACGGATCGGCATGCAACGCAGTCTTTACGCGATTCCCTAGGTCCTCGTCCCCCGGCTGGGCAGCGAAGTGGCTGATCGCCGGTACGGCCGCATTCGGCACGGCGGCATTCTGCGCGTCAGCCCGTATGGCGATGGCGCCCAATCCTAAGACTACAGGCACGATATATCCACCAATGATCAAATTGCGCTTCTTCGATGAAATCTTCATAGCTCGCTCCTACGTTTTCATGGTGCGGCAACCTTGATCTGCCAAGCTGCCACCTCAGATCACGCGCGTTATTTCGTAACCGACACCAAGTTTTGGACCTTCACCACGTCCTGAGCTTGATAGGCAACTGATTCGGCGATATTCCGTTGCAACCCTGTGCTGACCATGCCGTTCAGATACACGACATTATCCTGTGTCCGTACAGCGATTGGCCCCAATTCTGGATGTTGATCGAGCTGCGTTTGTACATTCGCCGTGATTTTTGCGTCGCCGGGACCATATGTCGCACATCCGGAAAGAACGCCTACCAGGACAAGGGCGCCGGTCATGGCGTAAAGGGATTTTGGCGTGTTCATCTTCGATTTCCTTCGTACTCGCTTAGTGGTTAATCGATTGTCGATGGTTCATATGTTGCATGGCATTCGTTTCCCTTGCGTTACCTCAGGGACCTTATTGGTTACCAATGCAATTTGACGTAAGGAAACGCACAACATGGCCATCGAAGGGTCCTGTCAGAGCGTTGGAGTCAATATCGTTGTTGCCCCCATGAGCTCGCTGCACCAGCATGTCAGCCGACCTTGGGTTGTTCCCGACGCCATTGGTATGGCGTGCTGCCCACGACGTTTTTGAAAACCGTCGTGAAATGCGCCTGCGTTTGGAATCCGACACTTAGAGCGATATCGACGAGCGGGTCCGATGTTGCCGCCAACAGCTGTTGAGCACGCTCGATGCGTTTGCGCAAAACAAAATCGTGCGGCCGGAAACCGGTCGTCGTTCGGAACTGCTTGGCAAAATACATTCGACTCAGGCCGGCCGTCGCCGCAAGATTCGCCAACGTGATGGGCCCGCCGATATTCGTCTCGATATACCTCAGGACTTGCATCAGTCGCCACTTTGGCAAAGCAGCCACGGCCCGCTTCTTTCTCGTCGCGGGAACGGAAGGCGCCAAAGTCTCGACAAGACTCGCCATAACCGCAAGGCGCACGGCGTTCTCCGCGCTGCGGTCGAGCCTTCGTATATCGATTCCTGCGTTACGAAGCGCTTTCGACAGTTGATCCACTGTCATCGAGCGGTCCCGCAATTTATCGTGACGAGACCCATTCGCCTGTAGTTCGGTTCCCGCGAGTGAGTCGATTGTTGAAGACAATTGCAGCGACATTGTGTCCAGTTTCGTGCTGTTGGTGATGGGCGCTCGGATGGGCGCTTGGGTGGAGGGTTGGCTAACTGAAATTTCGGCGATAGGCGCTCGGGGTCAGGCCGGTGACCCTGCGAAACGCCGTGCAGAAAGCGCTCGTGTCGTTGTATCCGACGGTAAGACTGACATCGGTGACCGACGCGGCGCGTTTTGCCAGTAATGTCTTGGCGCGTTCGATGCGCTGACCCAACTGATAGCGTTGGGGCGGCATGCCCAGGGACTGACGGAAGGCGCGGCAGAAATAGCAGGCGCTCAGGCCGGCCAGCCGCGCCAGTGATTCAAGTGATATGGGCTCGGCAAGATGCTCCTCGATATAAGCGACCGCCTTTCGCCGTTGCCATGCGGCGAGACCACCGTTGGGTTGCGCTTCCGCGCGATTGCCTCCCGTATTGATTCGCACCAACTCATGTGCCAACACGACCCACAGAGCTTCGAGGTAATGTCGATGATCTGATCCGCCGCTCTCGATCAATGTCGCCAGCTTCAACGCCGTCTGCATCAATGCGTTGTCCTCGAAGAATATCCGAGGCGCCAGTGACGATCTCGAGTAACCAAGCTCGGGACTGATTGCAAGTTGCGTGGGATCGAAATAAAAGAACACGACGCGCGAGAGAGTGCGCGGCTCATGCCAGTCGTGGTATTGATGGCCGGCCGGCACAAACACCAGTTTTCGGCTGCAATCCTGCAGTCTCGATTTCGGCAGGCCCTCGACTACCGTGCAGCCATCTTGACGTACGCCGCGTTCATGTACGACCAACATGTGCAGGGGCGAACAATAGCGGTAGTCGATTCTTCCGCGCCGGTTGTCCTGGACGATCTCGACTGCCATGCCGGGCGCGCTCGCGGTTCGGCGGCTGACTGCGTCGGGCGGCGAAACTTGCACGACCCAATCGGCGCCGCGGCTCGCGTTTTGATGATGGAGTTCGCGCCGCCCAGTGCGATCGGCTGGTTCGAATGCAGTCGGCACGATCGATTGGCGCAGTGCGTAACTGCTCGGCTCGAAGGCCGTCGCATGTTCCCCGCGCACTGAGTCGGACATAGATTTCATCCTTCCCTAACTCGATCCTGAAAATGCTGCGTCTCGAAGTGTCAAGCATCCTCACTTCGATGGCAGACTAGTTCGAACGGGGTGGGAAGTCGATTCTACTAAGGTTGGTGCGCACATCCATTGGTTGTAGGACCCTATACAAAGATTCAGCAGTGCGCGCACGCGGCCGCAACGTGGTCGGCAACTCCGGCAAGACGCTCACCGATTGGACTCATCTCCTGCGGCCAATGCTGCTTCGACGCATCTGATCAAAGTGGGTGCGTCGAATGGCTTGGAGATGAAGCAAACTGCGCCGTCCTGCAACGCCCGCAGGCGCGCAGACTCCTCGGGAAACGCGGTGATGAAGATGAACGGCGTGCTGCGGCCCTGGTTGCGGAAGACGGTTTGCAGTTCGACACCGCTCATGTCCGGCATTCGCACGTCTGTGATCACGCATGACGCTTCATCTATTTGGCGTGACCTCAAGAACTCCGCCGCTGACGCAAATGTACTCACTGAGTAGCCGCGCGCCCTGAGGAGACTATCAGTCGCTACGCGGATGGACGCATCGTCATCTACGACTGAGATCAGTGGGCTTCTACGCAAGAGCGGTTCGTCCCTGGGGCAGCCTTACTGGAGCGTGGCACCAATATATCGTGCGCCGCGAAGGAGCTTCTAAGAAGTTATACCTAGGTTTAGCTGCGCTTCGGCTTGTCGCGACGAATTCCGAGAGTGTCGGCGATTCGCGCCAGATCGGCCAGCGACCTGGTCCGCATTTTTCGCATTACATGGCTTCGATGCACCTTCACGGTGATCTCGCTGACGCCCAGTTCCTCGGCAATGAGCTTGTTCATCATGCCGGCAGTGACGAGGGCCAACACCTCGCGCTCGCGGGCAGTCAGCGACTCGTACAACAATCGCAGGTCCGAAACGGTCTTCTCGCGCACCCGTCTTTTTCGATCCACATCGAGCGCTTGCGTCACGGCGTGGAGCATTTCCTGATGACGGAACGGCTTGGTCAGGAAGTCGACGGCGCCGGCCTTCATGGCCTGCACGGACATCGGTATATCACCATGACCCGTCATGAAGATAATCGGGATGTGAATACCTGATTTGGCCATTTCGACCTGAAAGTCAAGGCCACTTATCCCCGGCAACCTGATATCGAGCACCAAGCAGCTGGGGGCATTCGGAAGCCTACCCTGAAGCAATTCGGGGGCCGACGCGAACACCTTGACCCGCAAACCAACCGACTGGAAAAGGCTGGAAAGCGATTCGCGGATGGCCATGTCATCATCAACGACAAGAACGACAGGTTCTTCGCCTCCTGCAACGCCGCTCGGCGGTATCGGCAGTGTGGTCACGGTGCAACCGTTTGATGCGATAGCGACATACCCATCCCAAGAGTCGAACAGCCGCTCCGCACTTCTGCGGAGATCCCGCCGCGGTCCGTCGCCGTGATCCGCACCCCCCCGTATCCATCATACTCCGATCGGATCAGCTCACTAATCAATGCAGATCAATGCGAGTCAAGCGCTCGCAAGCGCCTTTGACTCCGCCGGCGCTACGCTCGGCCAAATGAATGCGATTGTCCTCATAGCCCTGAAGCGGCCTTACACGTTCGTCGTTCTGGCGATCCTGATCCTCATTTTCGGCGGCCGCGCCGCGCTGAGCACGCCGACGGACATTTTCCCGAACATAGGGATACCCGTGGTCGCGGCCGTCTGGACCTATACTGGTCTG
>Ga0210399_10003701_pt1 | contig 11907 bp, 13 predicted proteins | sample IncBWC14MmetaG_FD_150865 | JGI IMG/M metagenome (GOLD analysis project Ga0210399, IMG submission 150865) | Forest soil microbial communities from Barre Woods Harvard Forest LTER site, Petersham, Massachusetts, United States - Inc-BW-C-14-M | ecosystem: Environmental > Terrestrial > Soil >...
CGTCAGTCATAGAAGTCGGCCTCTTTAGGCTCAGGCACGTCTGTCGCAGCTAGTGCCAGGGCATAAACCCCAACGCGCTCGGACGACCCCGCCGCTTCGAGATCAGACCCTCACGCCGCCCTCGGTACGCTCTCAATAGTCGGGACGCCGCTCGAGCCCCCGGGCATGAGGATCGACGTCTGAGGAGGAGCGGAACTGTCGAGCCTACTCTAAGCATCGCCGATAAAGCGCGATCAGCCGCTCCCAGTGGCGCTCCGCGGCCGGCTTGTCGTAGCACCACCGTTGCGGGAACGCAAAACCGTGATGAACCCTGGGATAGAGTTCGATTTCACCGGCAGTGTCGGCCCGCGCGAACAAGGTCCCGAGCTCCTCGACCATCGGCAGAGGCGCCAACTTGTCGTGTTCAGCGCAAGCAATGTAGAGCTCGCCCTTCACCTTGCCCAACGAGAGATGGGGGCTCTCTTCGGCCTCGCTGACGAGCCAGGTTCCGTAGAAGGAAGCAGCGGCGGCGATGCGGTCCGGATAACGCGCGGCCGCGGCGAGGGCGTAGGGACCGCTCATGCAGTAGCCATGGCAGCCGACCGCACCCCTCTTCACCTCTTTCTGTCGCTCAACAAAGGTGAGCATCGCGCTTATGTCGTCCATCACTGGCGGAATGGTCATCTTGGTGCGGACGGCCCGCATGCGGCTGTGCTCGGCGCTACCCTCCTCCTGCACATCGGGTCCATAGATCGTATCGCGGCCCGCACGGTAATAGAGATTGGGCAGCAGCACGTAATAGCCGACGGTGCCGAGCCGGCGCGCCATGTCCTTGAGCTCCTCGCGGACACCGTGCGCGTCCATCAGAAAGAAGACGGCGGGAGACGGTCCGTTGCGCTCGGGATGGCAGATGAAGGTCTCCATCTCGCCGTCATTGGTCGTGATGTCGAGCGTCTTTTCGATCATCGGCGTGCCTCCTCGGTCGCTGAGTTTAAGGTGTATAGCTAAGTCCTCCGGCGCTGCGCACGTCTCCCTCTTTTTGGAGCCGTCCCCATTGTCCCCTCTGCTGATCGCCCTCGGTGCGATGTTTCTGCAACAAACCTTCGCGTCGGTCGGCAAGGTGCTCCCTGCGGTAGTGGCACCGCTCGTCATCGCCGAGTTCGACGCTGATCCCGCCTGGGTTGGCGTCTATTATGGCGTCGCCGCTGCCGCGTCACTAGTTGCGCAGATGGGGTTGCGGCAGCTTCATCGTCCGCTACGGCGCGCTGCGCATGAGCCAGGTCGCGCTGGTGTCTCTAGGCGGTGGCATCGCGGTGGCGGCTGAGGGCTCGCTACCCGGATTTGCTGCCTCAGCAATCATCGGCGGTGGTGGCGCGGCACTCTCGACCCCGACTAGCTCGCAATTGCTTAACAGGGTCTCACCGCCTAGCGTGGCGCCGCTGGTGTTTTCGATCAAACAGACTGCCGTTCCCGCGGGGCATGCGCTGCTCGCCGATCAGCCGGTCGAGGCGTTCCGGCAGGTTCTCGCTGAAGCCGACCCAATTCGTCAGAGATAAGCCGCGAGGCTCTGCCAGCCTGGTCTCCACGGATTGCTATTGGGCACGGTGTCTTCTTGCTCGATCGAGAGGTGTTGCTTACTTGGACACCACGGATCTCTTTGGTCGCGCAGACTTCTTAGGCGATTTTGAACCTGGCGATCAATGCACGCGACGCGATGCCGGAAGGAGGGCGGCTCACAATTGCGACTGGACGGCAGGTGAATACGCCGGATCAAAGTGGCGATGGCGGAGACGAGTTAGGTCCAGGTCGCTATGTCGTAATCTCGGTCGCCGATACCGGCAGTGGCATGCCGCCCGAAGTGCTCGCCCGTGCGATGGAGCCTTTCTTCACGACCAAAGGAATCGGGCAAGGCACCGGACTTGGCCTCTCGCAAGTCTATGGCATCGCCCGGCAGTCCGGCGGCGATGTGCGTATCGAGAGCTCCGCCGGACGCGGCACGACGGTGCGCATTCTGCTTCGCGAGGCAGGGCGGGCAGCACGGCCGGATGGCAACACGGCAATCGATCCGTCCAGTCTTTCTCAGTTGGACCAAGGGCCGCTCGGCAGTGTCCTGGTGGTTGACGATGACGAGGATGTAAGAGGGATCTTCGTCGCAGGCTTGGAAGCTTATGGCTACCGTGTATATGAGGCGGCCGACGGGCCGGCCGCTCTCCATATGCTCGAACAAGGTATGACCATGGATGTCGCGGTTGTGGATTTCGCGATGCCAAGGATGAATGGCGCTGCCCTAGCCCGGGCTGCCCGGCGTCTCCAGCCGGGCTTGCCGATCGTGTTCGCCAGCGGCTATGCCGATACGGCCGCGTTCGAGGCTGTCCCTGATGCGACTATCTTGCGCAAGCCCATTCAGATCGCAGAACTTGCCGACGCGGTCAGGCGCACGCTTCGAATAGGCGCCGCATAGCGCTCAGCCGGCGTCATTATCGGCGGTGATCAGCGCCGGCACGACGTGCACCGCGAGCAAGTCAGAAGATCTTGCTGGGCCAGGATGATGGGGATGATGGGGACGAGGGGGCCCGACGATTAGCGGGAACTCTGAAACTTTGAGGTGAACCTGCCGTTAGTGGTTATAGGCCAGCCGAGGAAAAGAGATGAATAAAGCAATAATTTTCGCCAGTGCAGCAATGATCGGCGTGTTCCTTGTCGGCGGCCGCGCAGAAGCACAGGTCGCGCCGCAGACCGTGGAACTCGCCAAGGTCAATGTGCAGAAGCTAGCGGCCGGCTATCGCGCGTCTAAGGTCATCGGTACCAGCGTTAGCAACGACGCCAATGAAACCATTGGTAAGATCGACGATCTCCTCGTGAGCTCCGATGGAAAGGATCCATATGCCGTGCTCTCGATCGGCGGCTTTCTCGGCGTGGGCAGTCGCTTGGTGGCGGTCCCTTACGACAGTCTGAAGTTTGTCGACAAAAAATTCGTGCTGCCGGGCGGCACAAAAGAAGGCCTCAAAATGCTGCCTGAGTTCAAGTATGCGAGCGAGTAATTCCGAGGCCACGCTGGCAATTTGATGTCGCCCGGAGGCGGTCCTCGAAGAGCCCCGTTCGGTGCTGATTCACACGTTGGCGGTCCGCTCGCAGGGAGCGATGCTGACTCCCGTGCATCGTGCCGGCAACGAACAACGCCCGACGGCTCAACGCGTGAGAGCTTGGACGACGAAACCGCGATAATTGTGCCATTGCCGCCGACCACATCAGCGGCAATGCGGTACTGGAATATGGCCCGACAGAGATTACTCGGTGCGGAGTTCACGCGGGCCTATCGAGAGGCATGGCAGCCACGCATCCGAGCGTGAAACAGACGGCGAAGGCGGTTCTCTGCTACTTGCCATTTAATTGTTCCGGATCGGACCCAAAGCGTCCCGGAGGGTGTTATCCCAAGTGTCTCTCTCAAGCGAACAGGTGGGTCATGTCTATCATCGGGTGGATTCTACTAGGGCTAATCTCTGGTTTCATCGCCAGCAAAATCGTGAACAAAACCGGCGAAGGCTTCTTCCTCGACATCATACTCGGCATCGTCGGGGCGATCGTAGGGGGCTTCATCTTCACAGCTGTGGGCGCGAGCGGGATCACCGGCTTCAATATATACAGCATGGTGGTCGCGGTGATTGGAGCGATCGTGGTATTGGTGATCTATCACGCGGTCGCCGGTCGACGAGCGTATTGAGCAGAGACGCAATGCCATGGGCGGTGCCCGAGACTGTGTCGCCGGGAAAGCTGATGTTTGACGGCGTGAGCCTCGTCAAGACGACCTCGGAAGCCCCCGGAATCCCAGGGCATCCGCAAACGCATCGAGGAGGCCTTCAGCTGGGCCAGAACGGTGGCCCGGTTTGCGCAAGATGCGGCACTGCGGGTAGCCCCGAGGTCGATTGGCAATTCACCCTCGTCATGGCCGCCTATGATTTCGTCCGCCTGCCAAATTGCTCGCCCTGCCCGTGCCGTTAGCCCCTGGACAAGCACCCGGCATTGTCAAGTTGGGCGGTTCTGATAAAGTGCCCCGGTCGGTGGCGGGCAGCTCGGGGTCGAAAAGCGCTAGCGCGTGCCTATCATCTTGCCTCCATCAAGGAGGGCAAGGTTGAAGGACAACAACCCGCCCTCGTCGACTTGACAATGCCGTGGCAAAGTATGACGGGTACCGGCATTCCTGCCGTTTGATCTGCCTGCCGTCAGACGTGCAAAACAGAAGGATATTGTTGAAAAATACGTGGTGTGACCCAACAAGCTCAGTTTGAGCACTCCTCGCGGACCACCGCTCTAGCGATTTCAATCGCTCAATAATACGCGCAGGCGGCCGTCGCCTCGCGAAAAGGGCTGCGAGGTTTCCTCGCATCGTCGCCGTATCGGGATGGGCGGAGCCGAGAGCCTTTTTTCGGGTCGCTGGGGCGCGCTCAAAAGAGTCGCGCGCCCAAAGAGTCGCGCGCCGGCGCGACCCGCATAGGAAAAAATTTTGGCTCCTCGCCGCCGTTAAGCGGGGTAACTTATTCTAATATTTGTTAGAACATCACGACATCAGGCTTAGCTTTAGATTTGCGAAATTTCTGGGAACCATTTAGTAAAAAAATTTGTTTAGGTCGCGTAAGTAATGAGCGAGCTCAAGTCAAGGATAATGAAACGACTTTTGGCTACGGCCCTCCCACGGTCCTGACCGGTGCGCTCTCGCTGTTGGCGCTACAAGACCGGGGTGCCGCCGCGTCGCCTTCGGCGCAAAAGTGGGGGTCGCGTATACGGCGGCCGATAGTGAGGAGCTATCATCGAGGTTGATTGCAACGACAGATCCGGTGGCGCGCAACAGCTGCACGAATTAGACAGCGCGTTGGCGCAACTCCCGGAACAGTAGCCAATGGGATGAGGTCCGGTTTCAACAGGCCTCTGCCCAAAGCAACAGTAATTTCCGCTCGCGCTCTGGCGGCTTAAAGGGACGCGCCCGGGCGGCAGTTGCGTCGCGTCTAACGGAGAATGAGCATGGAAAACAAAAGCGTTCACTCGGGTGTGACCCAAGCGGGAGAGGCAGTTGGGGAGGGGGTCCGGAACGCCACCTCTGCGACCGCAGCCGCGACGGCCCAAGCCGAAAGGGCGGTTGGGGAAGCGGGCGAAGCTGTTCAGCAAACCGCTCGGCAGGCCTTGTCCCAGGCAAGCGATGTCGCCGACGATCTGCTGGCTGCCGGGCGTCACGCGGTCCAAGCTGCAACGCGTCAAGTCGACGAGCAGCCGCTCATGGCGGTGATCGCTGGCTTCGCCCTTGGCTACATCGCGAGCTGGTTGATACACGGGCGCCGGTAAGTCGGTGAAAGCCGCACCAGCATCGAGAGCCGCAGGAATACGGCCAACGACCTGAGATCGGATCTATCGCTTGATTGCGTTCGGCTGACCGAACTGAAGTAAAGGCTTGCGGGATGGAAGCGCCTCCAGTCGAGAGACGTCTCGCGGCAATTCTCGCCGCGGATGTCGAAGGCTACAGCCGGCTGATGCACGGCGATGAAGAAGCGACAATGGCAACGTTATCCGCCCGTCGTGCACTTGTCGACGAGCTGATCGGACGACATCGAGGCCGGATCGCGAACACAGCCGGCGATAGTGTGCTCGCAGAATTCGCGAGCGTGCTTGACGCGGTTCATTGTGCGGTCGAGATCCAAGAGGCGCTTGCAGGTGCGAACGCCGGTGAGCCGGACGGGCGACAAATGCTCTTCCGGATCGGCGTCAATGTCGGCGACGTCATGTTCAAAGAAGGCGACATCTTCGGTGATGGCGTGAATGTCGCTGCTCGGCTCGAGGGACTGGTCAAAGGTGGCGAGATCTGCGTTTCGCGGGGCGTGCATGATCACCTGCGTCATCGCGGCATGGCGTTCGATGATCTGGGAGAGCAGCTGGTCAAAAACATTGCGCACCCGATCCGGGCGTTTCGGCTCCGTATCGGCGGAGATCGGTCCGAGCAAGAGGTCCCGACCCCCGGGGAGTTGGCTGAGTCACCTGGTTCGTCTTCCGTCCCGTCGGCCAACTCCGAACTCTCCGCCGACAATGAGGTCGCCCTCGAGCTCGCGCTTTGGGACAGCGTCAAGGACGGCAGCACTGCCGAGCTCGAATCCTACCTCGAGCGGTATCCGGAAGGTACCTTTGCCTCGCTCGCCCGAACACGGCTTGATGCCGCCGCGCCCTCGTCCGCAGGCCGAGCGGCGCCGACGCCCGAGGAAGTCGCCGCAGAGGCTCTCGACCTTGCCTTCTGGAACTCCGTCAAGGACAGCAATCGACGTGAGGAGTTTCGGGCCTATCTGGAACAGCATCCGAACGGCCATTTCGCCGGACTCGCTCGGGCGCGCCTCTCTTCCTCAGATGTGGCATAGCGTGCATCGCCGGATCGACGGCTTTCCGCGCCGGGGTGATGAAGCGCCAACCCTCGCGCGTGCACAGGGGGCCTACCGATCACCTTGGCGACCGATCCCCAGCGGCGAGCCTATTTTAACGATCGGCGGGGTTGGGGACAGCCAACAGATCGCCGCGCGCCAGAGCCACCCGGTTCGTGGCGCCATCACGGGTCCTGAAACAACAGGGGGCCGAATGGAACCGACACACCCATTGGTGACAGGGCCTCCCGAACCGCGGGGGTCCGCGATGCCCAAATCCGCTTCCGGCCCTCATAGGGTGGAGATCCATGCCTCCCATACTCCCCCTACAAGTCTGGGGACCCTGGCCGTCGGTGTCGTTACCGTTGCTGCGCTGTACTTCGGACGGGAAGTCTTCGTTCCGATGGCCCTTGCGATCCTTCTGGGGTTTGCGCTCGCGCCATTCGTGCTGCTTCTGCGCCGTTGGCACTTGGGCCGTGTGCCTTCGGTAGTTGCAGTTGTCGTCCTCGCCTTCCTGATGATCGTCGGGATCGGCGTATTCGTCGGCAACCAGCTTGCCCACCTAGCCGGGGAGCTTCCCGGATACCAGACCAACATTGCACAAAAGATCCGATCGCTTCGGGACACGACAACCAAGGGGGGCGTTGTCGACCGTACCTCGGCGATGCTGAGCAATCTTAATAACGAGATCACGAAACCAGAGGAAAAGGAAAAAGGCAGCGTGGCGAATCCCGTTGCCGCTCTACCGCGCAACAACCAGCCGCAAGACCCGGTGCCAGTCGAGATACACCAACCCAATGCGTCGCCGTTCCTGCTCCTCCAGCAGTTCGCCGTACCCCTGCTTCAACCTTTCGCGACGGCTGGAATCGTCTTGGTTTTCGTAATTTTCTTCCTGCTACAACGGGAAGATCTGCGAGATCGCTTCATTCGTCTCGCCGGGGCGGGAGATCTGAGGCGCACAACGGTGGCCATGGATGACGCCGCCAGCCGCCTCAGCCGTTACCTCCTGACGCAGACCGCGATCAACACGAGCTTTGGCGTGCTTGTCGGGACCGGGCTGTGGTTCATCGGCGTACCCCATCCGGTACTCTGGGGCATTCTCGGGATGCTGCTGCGGTTCGTGCCCTATATCGGCCCTGTTATTGCCGCCGCGCTTCCGGTGATCGTCGCGCTGGCCGTCGATCCTGGGTGGGCCATGCTGCTCTGGGCGATGGCTCTGTTCCTCGTCGTCGAACTCGCCATCGGGCAGGTTATCGAGCCCTGGCTCTACGGCCACAGCACCGGGCTTTCCGGCATCGCGGTTGTCGTCGCCGCGGCTTTCTGGACGCTACTTTGGGGACCCGTTGGACTGCTATTGTCGACGCCATTGACGATGTGCCTCGTTGTCCTCGGCCGGCATGTCGAGCGTTTACAGTTTCTCGAGGTGCTTCTCGGCGACCAACCTGCATTGGCGCCGGAGGAAGCCTTTTACCAACGAATGCTCGCCGGGGATCCCGACGAAGCAGCGCGCCAGGCTGAGGAGTTTCTTAAAACCGAACCGCTGTCGGCCTACTACGACGAAGTCGCGATCGGCGGGCTTACTCTGGCCCAATTCGACGTGAACCGCGGTGCGCTGGGACATGACCACCGGGTCCGGATCAAAGAAGCGGTCGATGGACTCATTGATAATCTTGCCGACCACGATCCCAAATCTGTCCAGAAAGAGGGGGATAGTGGCGAGGCGGTAATACCGCCGGTTTTCGCTCCAGAGGAACTTGCCCCCCCTTGGCGAGGAACCGTCGTATTATGTGTTGCCGGCCGTGGATCGCTCGACGAGGCATCGGCGGCAATGCTGGCACAGCTTCTGCAAAAACACGGCATTGGTGCGCGTGTGGTGCCGTCCGAAGCCGTTTCGGTACCGAACCTGTTCAGGCTCGACGTGACCGACGTGCAGATGGCCATTCTTTGCTATCTCGAGCCCGGCAGCTTCTCGAACCCGTGCTACCTCGTGCGGCGATTGAGGCGCAAGCTACCTAAGGCGACGATTGTGGCCGGGTTCTGGACGCTAAAGAAGAACGAAATCGAGGAGCGGAATGCAGTGACGCTCACGGGCGCCGACCTCGTCGCCGTGTCGTTACGGCAAGCAGTCGAGCAGGTAGTCGATGCCGTACATGCGAGCACTGACGGCCAGTTGAACGCTGAAAACGGACCGCCCATTCCGCTATCGGCAGCATCGTGACGACGAACAAGGCTGCCTTTACTCGACGCCCAACAATAGAATCATTCACTGGAGATGTGTCATGTCGATATTGGAAACACTGCAAACCGATCACCGCCAGGTTAGGGAACTCCTGAAAACCATCCTCTCTACCGCGGACGCCAAAAAGCGAAGCGACCTTTTCAAGCAGTTCAGAACCGAACTGACGGCGCATAGCCGGGCCGAGGAAAAGGTGCTCTACCGCGGAATGGAAAAATCCGAGGAGGGCAAAGACGACGCGCTCGAAGGCGCGGTCGAGCATGAGGTCGTGGATCGTCTGATGGAAGACCTGTCACGGAGCCGGAGTATCGGCTCAGACAAATGGACGGCTCGTTGCACCGTGCTCCAGGAGCTTCTAGAGCACCACATCGACGAAGAGGAAGGCGAGTTTTTCAAGATTGCCCGGAAAATCTTCGATCGTGAGGGCTTGACCAAGATGGGAACGGCATTCACGGCCGAGAAAACCAAGCTTGCGAGTGCCATAACCTAAAAACGAGCCGCCGCGATTAGGAAAGGAGTATTGGAGATTTCCGTTTTCTAGCTAACTTATTTACTCTTAGGTATTCTATTTATTGAAATTTTATCCGGTAATCCCCAAATACCATTATCCTACAGCTGAAAAGTGGATGTGCACCATGAAAACCGCACGGCGGACTGGCGCCGACCTCCGCAAAGTGACGAAAACCCTGGCTGTTGCCGGCGCGAATTTGGCGAAAGGTGCCGAACTTGCTATGGCCAGTAGCCGTGTCGTTTCCAAGCGAACTGAGCTGGGCGTTGCTGCAATAGCTGATCCACTCCGAGCGGAGCACCGAGAATTGGAGCGGATAATTCCGGAAAAGACGAAAGCGTTCTCCGCCTCCAACGCCGTTCTGATCAAAGGTTTGGGTGAGATGGCCGAACGGGCGGCCGGCTTTGTGATCAATGAAATGGCGATCGCAACGCGCATGACCTCCGAGTTGGCGCTCTGTCGTACCCCGGCGGCCGTGTTGGGTTTGCAGAGCCGGTTAGCGATGGAATGGTATGGGCGCGTCTTCTCTCAATATATTGCATTGGCCGCGTTGGCGGTCCGCTCGCAGGGAGCGATGCTGACTCCCGTGCATCGTGCGGCGACGGACAACGCCCGACGGCTCAACGCGTGAGTGGTTGGAACGGCGAGCGTCGAGGCGATGCTGGACCTGGACCCAACGTCCGACCACCATCGCTCAGGCCAAGGTGGAGGTTTTCGAACGTGCACGCGACACGGTCGTGCCGGCGCTTATGCGAACCTTCGGCCGGGTGGAGATTGAAGTGCCGCGCGACTCTCTCGTTGAGAGCGACGGCGCCCGCCCAGGTCCCATGTCGCACGACCCAAATGGAACCTTAGCTGCAGCCCAGCCGTCAACTCAGTGACGACGTCCCGGGCCTAGCGACCTTAGACGGCGCGATAATCGAAGCACCTCTGCTCGAAGAACCCTCATGCCAAGCCAAAACCATTTCGACGCCATCGCCCTGCTGAAGGCCGACCATCGCAAGGTGGAGGATTTGTTTGACGAGTTCGAAGCCGCCAAGGGCGCAGCCAGAAAGCAGGCGCTGGTTGAGAAGATCTGCGCCGAACTCAGCGCGCACACAGTGATCGAGGAAGAAATCTTCTATCCGGCCTGCCGAGGCAAGGTCGAAGAAGGCTTGCTCAATGAAGGGTATGTCGAGCACGACGGCAGCAAGGTCCTAATAGCTGAGCTACTCGCGAGCGCTCCGAGTGCGGAATTCTACGACGCCAAGGTCAAGGTGCTGTCTGAACAGATAGAGCATCACGTTCACGAGGAGGAGCGGCGCTCGGACGGGATCTTCGCTCAAGCCCGGGTTGCTGGCCTTGATATGGACGAGCTTGGCGATCGCCTGAAGGCGCGGAAGGAGGAGATCCTGGCTGAGTATAAAACGAGCGGCATACCGGCGCCGGAAACGCGCACATTTACCGGCCACGCGCTCGAACAAGGAGAGCCGGTCGACGAAAACGCGGCGCCTGTTTAAGCGCCCATCCTGGTACCGCCGCTAACCGAAGTCTGAAGAACGCTCAACGCCCGATCGCCCAATTCGGCGATCGGCCCTTGCTTTCGGAGTTCTAATGCCCAAGAGATCACGCGGCCGCGCGCGGCCGCCCATAGCTCGCACTTCCGGTCAGTCCGCCTCTGCCATCGATAAAGAATCCCTCCACGGGGAAACCAATAAGACATCCGACCTCGCGCTTGACACCGTCGAACCCGGCGAGGTGATGAGCGGGAATCAGGGCGTCAAGATTTCCGACGACCAAAACTCCCTGAAGGCCGGACCACGCGGCCCCACGCTGATGGAGGACTTCCACCTCCGTGAAAAGATCACCCATTTCGACCACGAGCGCATACCCGAGCGGGTTGTCCATGCGCGCGGCGCTGCGGCGCACGGCGTGTTTCGGGTCTATGAGGATCTGTCGGACCTGACTATGGCCGGCCTCCTGACCGATCCGTCGCGGCAGACGCCTGTCTTCGTGCGATTCTCGACTGTCGCCGGTTCCCGCGGGTCGACCGACTGCGCGCGCGACGTGCGCGGATTTGCGGTCAAGTTTTATTCCGAGGAAGGGATTTGGGACCTCGTCGGCAACAATATGCCCGTCTTCTTCATCCAGGACGCGATCAAGTTCCCCGACCTGATCCATGCGGTCAAGCCCGAGCCAAACAACGAAATTCCCCAGGCAGCTTCGGCTCACGACACCTTCTGGGATTTCGTCTCATTGACGCCCGAAAGCGCCCATATGCTGATGTGGGTGATGAGTGACCGGGCCCTGCCGCGCAGCTTTGCGATGATGGAGGGGTTTGGCGTCCACACGTTCCGGCTGATCAACGATGCCGGCACGGCCCGTTTTGTGAAGTTTCACTGGAAACCGGTCAAAGGCGTCAAGTCCCTCGTCTGGGATGAAGCGCAGAAGATCTCTGGCAAGGACCCTGATTTTCACCGCCGCGATCTCTTCGAGGCGATCGAGCGCGGCGACTATCCGGAATGGGAGCTGGGCCTGCAGATCGTCGAGGAGGAGGACGAGTTTAAATTCGACTTCGACCTCCTCGACCCGACCAAGATCATCCCTGAGGAGCTCGTTCCGGTGCGCCGCGTCGGCAAGCTGACGCTGAACCGCAACCCCGATAACTTTTTCGCGGAAACCGAGCAGGTCGCCTTCCATACCGGCCACGTCGTGCCGGGAATCGACTTCACCAACGATCCCCTATTGCAAGGGCGTCTGTTCTCCTACATCGACACTCAGCTTCGCCGCGTCGGTCCGAACTTCGCCGAGCT
>Ga0210399_10003702_pt1 | contig 11905 bp, 10 predicted proteins | sample IncBWC14MmetaG_FD_150865 | JGI IMG/M metagenome (GOLD analysis project Ga0210399, IMG submission 150865) | Forest soil microbial communities from Barre Woods Harvard Forest LTER site, Petersham, Massachusetts, United States - Inc-BW-C-14-M | ecosystem: Environmental > Terrestrial > Soil >...
CATCGCGGTATGCAATTTCGTCGTAGCGCGTCGGATTACGGCGCAGCGCTTGGCCGGCCGCGCCGACCGGGTGCGCCTGCTGCTGACCTTTGGGGTCGTGGTCGACGTTCTGGTGCTCGGCTATTTCAAATACACCGATTTCCTGATCGACACCGCCAACACCGCATTGCAAACCGATTTTATGTTGCAGCACATCCTGCTGCCGCTCGGCATTTCGTTCTTCACCTTTCAGAAGATTGCCTATCTCGTCGATTCCGCCCGCGGCGAGGTCGCCGAGCATGACTTTCTCGAATATTGCTTTTTTGTGATGTTTTTCCCGCAGCTGCTGGCCGGGCCGATCACCCACCACAGCGAGATCTTTCCGCAGATCAAGGGCCCTTGGGCGTTCGCCGTCGAGCAGAGCAACTTCATGCTCGGGCTCACGATCTTCGTTATAGGGCTGTTCAAGAAGGTCGTTCTCGCCGACGGTTTCGCGCCCTCGGTGGCGAGCGTCTATGATGCCGCCGCCGCCGGCGAGACACTCGATTTCTTCACCGCCTGGCAGGGGGCAATCGCGTTCAAGTTCCAGCTCTATTTCGATTTCTCGGGGTACTCCGAGATGGCCCTCGGAGCCGCCCGCCTGTTCGGCATCCAGCTGCCGCTCAATTTCAACTCGCCCTTGCGGGCACTCAACGTCGTCGATTATTGGCGACGCTGGCACATGACGTTATCGCGCTGGTTGCGCGACTACATCTACATCCCGCTCGGCGGCAGCCGCTGCAGCACCGGGCGGCTCTATTTCAACCTCATGGTGACGATGGCGCTGTCCGGTCTGTGGCACGGCGCGGCCTGGCATTTCGTGCTGTGGGGCTCGCTGCAGGGTGGTGCGATGGTCATGAACCATGCCTGGCGGAGCGTGTGGCGACCGATCAACGCCTGGTGGTCGAACACCGTGGCGCGGTTCGTGACGTTCTTCGGCCTGACCATGCTGCTGGTGACGCACCGCGCGCCGTCGATGGACATCGCGATGCGGGTCTTCCGCGGCATGTTCAACCTGCCCCACTCCTGGCACGACGCGCTAGGCCCCTTGGCTGCCGGGCTCGGCTGGATCGGGGTTCGTTTCGACGGGCCGCCGGTCTCGGCCGATCACGGCGAGCTCGTGCTGTGGCTGATCTTCTGGCTGGCCGTCGTATGGTTCCTGCCGAACACACAGCAGATGCTGGCGCGCTGGCACCCTGCCTTCAACTATGGGGTGGCCGAACGGGAGCGCGATCCGCCGCTGCTCGAGCGGGCGCCGTCGGTGGCGCGGCTCTTGCCGTGGCGCCTTGAGTGGCGCCCGAGTGCCGCCGCGGCGGTGTTTATCGGCCTTCTCGCCGCCCTGGCCTTTCTTAATCTTCACCATGTCAGCGAATTCCTGTACTTCCGGTATTGAGCGCCCGGGGTCGGCCCCGCTCATAGGCGGGGGCGACGATAAGAGGCGCTTCTCATCATAATTCACAAAGCGGGGAGGAGAAGCGTCGTGAAATCCAGACAGCGGTTCCGCTCCTACCTTGGTTGGCTGCTGGCGACCGTCGGGGTGATCGTCGCAGCCTGTTTCGCCGTCAATTGTCTGGTCGATCCCCTCTGGTATCTGAGGGGGAATGTCCTGACCGGGGTCAACTACGCCTTCAACGAGCGCCTAGCCGCGATCATCAGGTTCTTGCCGCGCCGAGCCGATTACGATTGCGTCATCTTCGGAACCTCGCGCGCAAGCCTTTTGCCCGACGAAAAGATCGAGGGATACCGCTGTTATAATCTGTCCGTTTCGGACGGTACTGCGCCGGAATACGTTCTCTACGCGAAGTATTTGCGGGAACGCGGCTATATGCCCCGCCTGATGATCGTCGACGTCAAGCGCGCCGAGTTCATCGGGCCGCAGCAAGCCGTCGAGGTGCCGGACTTCGTCCGCGACGGGGCCTCGCCGCCCTCGATCTTCGCCAGCTATCTGTCGCTCGACGCGCTCGATTTCTCGATCCGCACGTTGAGCGGGGATTCGCCGCACCATCGTTATTACGACGAGGATTTTCACGCCCAGCTCGAGGTCAGATCGAAGCGTCATAACTACAATCCGAAGGGTCCGATCAAGCCGCAGCCGGCGCCGTTCGATGTGCATGCCGAGCGCGCCCAGGCCTATATCGAGCTGCGCCGCCAATTCCCGACGGCACGCGCCATCGGCTACATCCCGCCGGAGTCCGCTTGGCGCATCGCCGCCTTCAGCCTCACCGGCCAACTCGACGCCTATCTCGCCGCGATCGGCCAGGTCGCCGCCGCTTATGACGAGTTTCTCGACTTCTCGATCCCCTCGGCGCTGACCGAGGCCAAGGAAGGGACCTATGACGGCTCGCATTATATGCGGGCGGTCAACGCCCGGGTGCTGGCCGGCCTGATGGCGAACCAGAGCGATATCGCCGTCGATTGGCACAAAGAGGATCTGGCGGCGATCACCGCGCTCTACCATCGCCGCCTGGCGGTATTTATCGAAACGACGACCGCCGAGGCCGAGGCAAGCACGAAGAAATAAGCCGCGCACGCGCCGCTGTCGGGTAGGCGATGCGGACGAACCCGCAGGCGGATTGGACGAGGGCGGTTTAAAATCGAGCGCTCGTCGCGCTCGCCGATCGTTCCGTGGCGGGAAGGACGGACAATGACCTGTCGCGACATGAGCGGACACGGCGCGGTAACCGGTCGAAGCCGCGAGAAGAAGTGAGGAACATCAGGGGGGGTTTGGGTTAATCTCGACTCGTCAACCAAGCACTAGGTCAAAATGAGCGCCACCCGCCGTCTCGCCGCGATCCTGGCCGCCGACGTGGGGGGTATTTGCGGCTGATGGGGGCGGACGAAGAAGGCACGCTCAGACCCCTCAAAGCGCCGCGACGTGCTGTTCCCGGACAATGCCTGCTCAAGAACTGCCGCTCCAGCCGGTGGCCCCAATGGCTTGGCCGAAGGTGCCGAAAATGACCGCGATCAGCGTCATTCCGACTACATGGCGATATTAACCCTGGCGCGGGTCGAGCGCGTCGCGCAGCCCGTCGCCGAGCAGGTTGAACGACAGCACCAGGCTGAAGATGGCCAAGCCAGGCCACAGCGCCATCCACGGCGCCTGCGAGAGAAAGCGTGTCGCCGTATTGAGCATGCTGCCCCAGCTCGGCGCCGGCGGCTGCTGGCCGAGCCCGAGAAAGGAGAGGCTCGCCTCGGCGATGATCGCCCCCGCGACTGCGAGGGTCGCTTGAACCAAGATCGGCGCCAGAACATTGGGTAGGATGTGGCGCAGCAGGATGCGACGATGCGGGTTGCCGACTGCACGCGCCGCGTCGACAAAATCCTCGTGCTTGACCGCGAGCACCTGCCCCCGGGTCAGGCGCGTAAAAACCGGCGTCTGCGAGACCCCGATCGCGATCATCGCATTGGTCAGGTTCGGGCCGAGAAAGGCGGCGAGAGCGATCGCGAGGATCAGGAACGGGATCGCCAGCATGGCGTCGATCATCCGCATCAGGATACCATCCGCAAATCCGCCGAAATAGCCTGAGAGGAGCCCGAGCGGTACCCCGACGGCGAGTGCGATCGACACCGAAACGAGCCCTGCCAGGATTGAGGCGCGGGCGCCCCAAGCGACCCGCGACAGGACGTCGCGACCGAGTTCGTCGGTACCGAAGAGATGTTGTGAGGAAGGCGATTTGCGCACCGCGCGCCAGTCGGTTGCAAGCGGGTCATACGGTGCGACGAGGGGCGCAGCGAGGGCGAGCGCGATGAAAAACACCACGACAGCCGATCCAACAAGCGCCGCACGCCGTCGCATCAGCCGGCGCAGGGCAAGTCGCCACGGCCGCTGGCCGGCATCCGCCGAGCTGGTGTCGAGGGTGTCGGCAGTCATCCGCGCAGCCTCGGATTGACCAGCACATATGCAATGTCGGCAACAAGATTGAGGAGGATGAAAGCGAGCGCCGTGCACAGAACGACCCCTTGCACGACCGCGTAGTCGCGGTTGAACACCGCATCGACGATCAGCTTGCCGAAGCCGGGGATCGTGAAGACCTGCTCAGTCAGCACAGCGCCCGACAGCAGCTCTCCGAATTCGAGCGCGCCGAGCGTGATCACCGGCACGAGCGCGTTGCGCAGTGCGTGATGCAGCACGACCCGCGATTCGCGCAAACCCTTGGCCCGGGCCGTGCGGATATAGTCGGAGTTCAACACTTCCAGCATCGCGCTGCGGGTATGGCGCATCATCACCGCGGCGATCGCGTTGCCGAGCACAAAAGCCGGCATGATTAGGGTCGCGAGGTTGCGCGTTAAGCTCTCGGCGGGACTGACGAAGCCCGAAGCCGGTAACAGCCCCCATTCAACCGAGAACAGCAGGATCAGCAGAATCCCGAGCCAGAAATTTGGGATAGACCGACCCCAAAGCGCCGCCATGGTCGCAGCATGATCGATCGCCGAGCCGTTTTTTACGGCCGCCACGATCCCCATCGGCAGGCCGATCGATAGTGCGATCACGATGGCGAGAGTGGCGAGTTCGCCGGTGACCGGCAGCTTTTCGAGCACCAGATCGCGCACCGGCCGCTTAATGCGGATAGACTCGCCGAGATCGCCCGCGAGCACGCCTTCCACCCACAGCAGATAGCGAACCGGCAGGGGCTCGTCGAGATGGTATTTCTGGCGCAGAAAAGCGACCACCCCCGGGTCGCGATCCTCTCCCGCCAGTGCGAGCGCCGGGTCGCCGGGCAGTAGCTGTTGTAACCCGAAGATCAGGACCGAGACAAAGAACAAAGTAGGTAGGACGAGCGCCAGCCGTCGCAGTAGAAAGGTGGTCACGGCTGCGAGCCCTTCTCGCTTCGGCCGTTTCTTATTTGAGCTGCAGCCCCTGCGGCCGAATGAGGCCGTCGGGGGAGGGAGCGAAGCCGCTGAGCTTTGTCGAGAACGCCCACAGCCACTTGTTATGCCAAAGATAGATTATGGGCAGGTCTTCGATCGTGTGCTTGGCAACATTTCGGTAATGGGCGAGCCGCTCGTCCGGGGCGCCGACGGTTCGTGCGGCCTCGAGTTCAAGGTCGACATCCTGGTTGCAGTAGCGCCCGGTGTTGAGGGCCGGCGGAGCCTTACACGAAACAAAGTTGTAGATATTGCCGTCGAGATCGGTACGCCCGCTCCAACCGATCTGGTAGGCCTCAAAGTCGCCCTTTACGGCCAGCTCCAACGAGGATGCGAACTCGGTGGCCTTGATTCGGATATCGAACCCGCTCTCCTTGGCCATCGCCTGGATAACTTGGGCTGCTTGCAGAAACTCGGGGTTATTTACTGCCATCAACTCGACGACCGGATTGGCCGCACCCGCCGCGGCGAGCAGGGCCTTCGCCTTGGCGATATCTCGCGTCGGGATCGGCAGCTCTTTCACGTAATACGGGTTGGTGGGCGGGACCCATTGATTGCCCGGTTGGAATTCACCGTTGAACACGACCTGGTTCAACGCCGCACGGTCGATCGACAGCTCGAGCGCTTGGCGCACCCGCGCATCCTGCCCCAGTGGCGTCCTCGATCGCTCGCCGTTGGCGAGATTGATCGTGATCCCGGTATAGCCGAGTCCGGTGATGCCGAGGAGCTTCAAGCGCCGATCCTTCCGCACGGCCTCGAGATCGGTCGCGGCGACGCGTTCGATCATGTCGAGCCCGCCCGACTGCAGATTGGCGAGCCGCACCGTCGAGTCCGGGATCGGCAGATAGACGATGCGATCGAGCTTGATCTTGTCGTTGTCCCAATAATCGGCAAAGCGCTCGACGACGATGCGATCTTGAGCGACGCGCTCGACGAATTTGAACGGGCCGGCGCAAACCGGATGGGAGCCGAATGTCTCGCCCGCCGCCTGTGCTGCTTTGGGCGACACCACCATCCCCGCCCGGTCGGTCAGTTGGGCGAGCAGCGGCGCATAGGGTGCCGAGAGCACGAGCTTGACGGTGCGGTCATCGATCACCTCGACGCCGCTGACCGCGCTGATCTCGGCCTTGCGGTTCGAGCCCGGCATCGTCAGATGGCGCTCGATGCTGAATTTGACCGCGGCTGCGTTGAAAGGCTCGCCGTCGTGAAACTTGACCCCGGAGCGAACTCTGACGATCAGGCCCTTGTTGTCATCCGTCCACTCCCAGCCGGTCGCAAGCTGCGGCACGATCTCCAGCTCGGGGCCGATGTCGAAGAGTTTGTCACACAGCGCGGCAAAGACGATGCGGCCGGAGAATGTGCGGGCTTGCGTCGGGTCGAGGATGTCCGGGTCGTCGGCAAGCCCGATGCGCAGCGTCTGCGCCGCGGCTGCACCGGCGACGAGCGTCGATCCGAACAAGCAGACCGCGATGAATATTCGCCAATTGATCATTTCAGGCCCTCGCGCGCCGCAACCTGAGCCCAAGGTTTGGCTCAGTGGCGGCTCTTACCTTTTACCGGCGACACCAGCACCCGTCGACCCGGCGCCCGTCGATCTTGACGACTTCAAAGCGGTAGCCGGCAGCCGAGACCGGTCGGCAACCATCGGGATACGGTTAAGGCGCGAGCGGAACCGCCGTCCGACGTAGCGCCCCGCCCTCCATGCGGCTGGTAGCCCGAGGAGGGTTGGGGCCCAAACGGCGAACACCTCGGACGTTCTGTGGACACCATCTGTGTACAATGCGCCGAAGGATGAATGCCGCGAGGGTGGGTTCAGTCGGGATCTGGAGACGGCCGCCTCCCCCCGCGCGGCGACGAGGTGGCAGGCAGACTCTCCCTGCTCCGTCCCTCAGAGCGGGACTCGGCGAGCTTGACATTCGACTCGTAACTAATTGATTGACAATGGATAATTGGTGATGAACTCGACGATTTTTCGGACGAACTCGATTTTTCTCCCTGAGATGTCCCGTGCGGCAGGGAATCTCGGTCGCGGTTCGCTCGTGCCGAGGGCTGTCAAGTTATCGGAAATGCTGGTGAAAGCCGCTTTCAAAGGGTTCTCTCTTGGTTCGAAGTGCATCCATCGGGCTTCCCTCAGAAAGCACCAATTTCTTGATAATATTAAGGAAATCACCCCATCTGTAGCGCTAGGCGTCGCGGTTCAGGATCTCGACGCGGCCGGCCGTGGGGTCGACCCGCAGCATGTCGCCGGTGCGCAAGAGCTGTGTCACGTCGCCGGTAAAGCGATCGACCAGCGCCACGCCGCCAAAGGCCGCACCTTGGGCGAGGATCGGGTTGACCCGGTTGAAGATCAGCGCCCGCGGCACGATCCCCCGTGCCCTCATGTCGCGCAGCATCCAGGCGGTGGCGACCCCTCCCTTGGCGCCGTCGAGGACCAAGATACGGTCGACATAGCTCTCGCCGGCGAGCTTGTGGCTCGGGCGCGAGAAGATCCCGCGGCTGCGGTCGAGGTCGTAGCGCGCGCTGAAATTGTCGGCAGCGACGAGGGCGATGCCGCTCACCTCAAGGCCGATGCCGCGGTGGCAGCGCAGCAAAATCGGCACTACAGCACCTTTCCTGCCACCGCCGAATCGATGCAGCGCTCGAGGCTCGCCAGGCTCGACCGATAGCCGTAGCCGCCCAGGATATTGACGAGCTTTGCCGAGTTGGTCATCAGGCGCGTCCAGCCTTTGGCCTCGGCCATCTCGCGCGCGTAGCTCTGATAGAAGCAGATCCCCTGCGCGACGACCGCACCCGACGCCTCGATGCGGGAGGTCAGCCCCATGCGGTCGGCGGCGTGCTTGATCTCGGGCGAAGTCGCGACGATCACCGTCGTGCCGGGGTCGACGAGGCGCCCGTCCAAGGCGTCGGCCACCGCCGCGATCTCATAGAGCGACAGCTGCGGTGCCGCGAAGACGACGACGTCGAGCTTATCGCCGGACGCGCCATAACGCGCCAGGAAGGCCGCAATCTCGGGCGGACCAATCTGGACGGGTTTGGGCGGAGAGCCGGCGAACACCGCTCTCTCGGCGGTCATGCCTGGCATGTGAAACAGCGCCACCGAGCCGAAGCTCGCCAAAGCGGCGCCGAAATGCTTTAGCGCATCGGAGCCCGGGACCGTCGTCAGCCCCTCAATCACCGGGACCTGCCAGTAGGATCCGCAGGCCTCGCCGACGATGGCGCCCAACGCCCCCCATTCGCTGAGGTCGCGCGGGCTGACCGCGAGCTCGAACCGCCGGGTGGCGCGACGGCCCTCGTCGAGGTGATAGCCGTAGCGCGGGGTGCGGCCGGTGAGTGCCGCGGCGAGTGCCGAGGGCCCGCCCTCGAAATTGCTGCGCGCGCCGAGCACGCTGTTGGCGTAGATGACGGAGCCGGTATCGCCATAGGCGAGGTGCTCGCAGCGCAGCGGCGCCATGATCGTCTGGTAGTTGATGCAGGTGTCGGTCATCAGCACGCCGCAGGCCGAGAGTGCCGCGATCGCCCGCCTTTCGAGGGCCGCCATCGCGGCGTTCTGTCCGAGCCGCCGATAGATCGCGAAATCGATCCCGCGCGGATCGGTGATCGCCGGGACCCGCACCTGGCGCGCGGGTTGGGGTGCGGCAGCGAGGCCTTCGAGAAAACGCACCCCGGCCTCGCCCAGGGATTCGGTGTCGGCCATGATGTGCGCCTGTGACACGGCCACGAAATCGGCCGCGTCGAAGAACTCGCCGACGGCGATCTGGTGGGCGATCGCCCAGCGCCGCGGTTCACCGAACTCACCCGCCAGCATCGCTCTTTCTTCGTCGTTCAGCCGCATTAACAGAACCTTGATCTGCTCGAGCTATGGTTCGGCGAAAGGAGGGCCGACGCATGACCGAAGTGGCTTCCGCATGGCTTTATCTCGGGTGCGCGGCGTTGCTGATCGCTGCGGTCATGCTGCCCCTTTCGGCCAAGATGCGGGCGGGGCTCTTCACCGCGGTGATCATCGCCGCAATCGCCGGCGGGCAAAGCCAGCCGATCGATCAAGTCGCAACCGAAATCATCGCCCTGAATTAACCAAGCGCTCACGCCGCGGCGATCGCGATTCTGCGGGCGAGGAGGTCGTCGATCTCAGGCTCTCCGAGCCCGGCCTCTCGCAGGATCTCGCGCGTATGCTCGCCGAGCCGCGGCGCCGGGTGCCTCATGGCACAATCGGCCCCGCCGAACCGCACCGGCGGCCGCACCATCCGGATCGACCCCTCCGAGGGATGCTCGGCTCGCGGAAAGAAGTCGACGGCGGCGAGGTGCTCGTCGGCCGGCAAGTCGGCAAGCGGGTTGACCGGGCCGCACGGGATGTCGGCGGTCTCGAGCTGGTCGAGCCAGTACGCGGTCGGCGCGTCGCGCACGCATTCGGCCACGAGCGCGTAGAGTTCGGCGACGTGGCGGGAGCGCGTCTGCGCATCGGCGAGCCGCGGATCCTCGGCAAGCTCGGAACGGCCGGCGATGCGGAAGAAATCCCGCCAGTGCCGATCGGTATAGGGAAGGATGCAGATATGCCCGTCGAGGGTCTGATGCGGCCGCCGATCGGGTGCCAGCATACGGGAATAGCCGGGCGGCCCGAGCGGCGGCTCGAAAGTCAGCCCGCCCATGTGCTCGGCCATGACAAAAGCGGTCATCGTCTCGAGCATCGGCACTTCGACCGCCTGGCCGCAGCCGGTCCGTTCGCGCTGCAAGAGCGCCGCCAGCACCGCATAAACCATGGTGAGCCCGACCGTCTTGTCGCCGATCAGGGTCGGAACGAACCGTGCCTTCCCGCCGGTCGCCATCTCGAGTGCCACGAGCCCGCTGCCGCCTTGGATGATGTCGTCGAAGGCCGGCCGATCAGCGAGCGGGCCGTCCTGCCCGTAGCCGTGCGCCGAGCAATAAACGAGGCGCGGGTTGACCTCGTGCAGCCGCTCCCACCCGAAGCCGAGCCGCGCCATCGCCTGCGGCCGCATATTGTGCATCAGAACATCGCTCTGCCGGACCAAAGCCAACAGCACCGGCGCCGCATCCGCCTGCTTCAGGTCGAGCACGAGCGAGCGCTTATTGCGGTTAAGGTTCAGGAACACATGGCCCATCTCGCGGTGTCGGGCGGGCTCGGCATAGCGCATGATGTCGCCGCCCGGCGCCTCGATCTTGATTACCTCGGCGCCGAGGTCGCCGAGGATCTGCGTCGCGAGCGGCCCAAGTACCACAGTGGTGAGGTCGAGTATCTTGATGCCGGCGAGCGGCCCCGGTTTGGCATCGCTCACCGTACAACCTGAAACATGATCATTCCCTTCGCTGGCCGGCCCCGCGACTTTATTCGGATGAGCGACCATGAAACAGTCCTTGTAAAAGAACGCGTCCATCCGGGGTCGCAACCTACAATCAAAACGCGTATCAAATATTTCACGTTGCTGCACCTGCAGCAGATCTGTAGCAAAATCGCCCGTACAGGTTGCACCAAGGGTCGGGGCCGGCTTATGGCCAGATCAATTTCTGGCCAAATTCGACCCTGTCATTGCGAGCGCAGCGAAGCAATCTTGTCTCTGCGCTATCGTCCATAGTGCGCGGCGCAGCGCGGGCCGCGGCCAAGGTCCGGGCTGCGGCGGCACCGCGACCGTAAGCAATCGTGGGGTTTTCCCCCGTGTCGAGCAAGGCTCCGGCGCTGCCTTTCATCTCACGCCCGAACAGTTGCCGGGGCTCTCGCCCGCAGTCGCAAGAAGGGGATAGGATGATGGTGTTGCAGGATGTCTTTGTCGGGATCGACGTCTCGAAGGGTCGTTTGGACGTGCATGTGCGTCCGCTGGGTGTCGGCTTCTCGGTGAGCAATGAGGCGGCCGGGTATGCCGCCTTGATTGCGCGGCTGCGACCGCTGCGCGTCAAACGCATCGTGCTGGAGGCGACCGGCGGCTACGAGCGGGCGCTGTGGCTGGCGCTGAGCGAGGCGGGGCTGGTCGCGGCGATCGTCAACCCGCGCCAGGTGCGCGAGTTTGCCCGCGCCGCCGGGCGGCTGGCCAAGACCGATCGGCTGGACGCGTGGGCCTTCAGCCCACGGGCTTGACCCGTGGGGGTGATCGCCCATTTCGCCGAGACGTTTGCGCCGCGCATCGGCAAACCCGACCCGGTGGCCGACCGGCTGGGCGAGCATGTGCTGTACCGGCGCAGCTTGCAGGACGAAATCGTCGCGCTTGAGCATCAGCGGCGCCGGCTCGAGACGCCGGCCTTGCGGGAACGTGCGGAACGGCGAGATGCCGCCTTGCGGGCCGAAGTGAAAGAGATCGAAGCCGCGATGCGCACGATCGTCGACAGCGATCCGGCCAAAAAAGCGTTGTTTGCTTGCCTGACCGCGCTCAAGGGGGTCGGCCTGGTATTGGCCTGTAGCTGATCGCCAACATGCGCGAGTTGGGCTCGCTGACCCGGCATCAGGCGGCAGCGCTGATCGGGGTGGCACCGCTCAACCACGACAGCGGCGCCAGGCGCGGCTATCGCGCCATCGCCGGCGGGCGCCGGCGGGTGCGCAACGTATTGGTACGTGGCAACGCTGAGCGCGGTCCGCTGCAACGGTCCGATCAGGGAGTTTTATCGCCGGCTGTCGGCGGGCGGCAAGCCAGCCAAAGTGGCGCTGGTGGTCTGCATGCGCAAGATGGTGGTGATGCTCAACGGCCGGGTGCGCGATCAGCTCGCCGCCACGGCGACCCCTTGAGCCCAGTTTCTCTGTTCGACCGCGCCCCGTTTCTCCGTCCCGACCTGCAATGCCGCAACCGGCGCCGCGCACAGCCGCGGTCAAGACTGGCCGCAGGCCACCGGCGGAGCCGGCGCGCAGCGCCAGCCTGTGTGTCGGACATGTCCGACAGTTTTAGGGGTGCAAGTCCCCTGTGCAACCTGATGGAGGTGAAGCACTAGCAAAGCGCAAGGGCAGAACCGCGAGGGACTGTCTGAAGGAAGCGTGGAGCAAAGTCGCGACCCGACGAACAGAAACCGGATAGGAGGCAGTGCTGGT
>Ga0210399_10003706_pt1 | contig 11896 bp, 9 predicted proteins | sample IncBWC14MmetaG_FD_150865 | JGI IMG/M metagenome (GOLD analysis project Ga0210399, IMG submission 150865) | Forest soil microbial communities from Barre Woods Harvard Forest LTER site, Petersham, Massachusetts, United States - Inc-BW-C-14-M | ecosystem: Environmental > Terrestrial > Soil >...
CCCAAGCCCTTTCGCTGGACCAAAACCGCCGACGACATCCTGGCCTCCATCGAACGGTTTTGTCACCGCACTATCGCGGTCCACGCCCAATGTGGATAGGAACTTCTGATTCAGGACACTAGGCCCAACGCTCACCAAGCCAGCCCACGGTCTCGCCGCATTCGAGCCTCTACAACCTGAAGAGGAACGCCCGCTGTACACCCGCTGCAGGTGCAGCGGAACGTCATTTAAGGGACAACCGCAAGTCGCAGGATCCTCGGGTGCCGGCCTTTCCCCACGCAGGGGTCGGGATCAGCCCCGGCGCTCCACCGGCACGTAATGACGCGAGGCCGAACCGGTAAACAACTGACGCGGACGGCCGATCTTTGAATCCGGATCTTCAATCATCTCTGTCCACTGCGCGACCCAGCCGACGGTGCGCGCGATGGCAAAGAGAACGGTAAACATCGAAACCGGAAACCCCATTGCCTTGAGGATTATCCCCGAATAGAAATCGACGTTTGGGTACAGTTTCCGCTTGATGAAATAATCGTCGTTGAGCGCAATTTTTTCGAGTTCCATTGCGAGGTCAAGCAATGGTTCGTCCTTTATCCCAAGTTCGTCGAGAACCTCGTGGCAGCTTTCGCGCAGCACATGGGCACGGGGATCGTAGTTTTTGTAAACCCGATGACCAAAGCCGAACAGGAGTTCGTGGTCGTTCTTGTCTTTTACGTGGCTCAAAAACTCCTTGATGCCGGACTTGTCGCCGATCCGAGCCAGCATTTTGAGCACTGCCTCGTTAGCGCCGCCATGTGCCGGACCCCACAAGGAAGCGATGCCGGCGGCAATGCAGGCAAACGGGTTGGCCCCGCTCGACCCCGCATTGCGCACCGTCGCGGTTGACGCATTCTGCTCATGATCGGCATGCAAGATAAAGATCCGATCCATCGCCCGCGCCAAGACCGGATTGACTTTGTACTCCTCGCACGGTACTGCCCAGGTCATATGCAAAAAATTTTCTGCGTAACTCAGAGAATTGTTTGGATAGATGAAGGGCTGTCCGACAGAATACTTGAAAGCCATGGCAGCTATTGTCGGCATCTTGGCAATCAACCGGTATGACGCGACCATCCGCTGATAGGGGTCATGGATATCGGTCGAATCGTGATAGAAGGCTGAGAGAGCACCGACGACACCGCAGAGGACCGCCATCGGATGCGCATCGCGGCGGAAGCCGCGGAAGAAAGTCGTCAGCTGCTCGTGCACCATCGTGTGATGGGTAATGTCGTAAACGAACTGCTCCTTCTCCTTGGCAGTGGGCAGCTCCCCGTTGAGCAGGAGATAGGCGACCTCGAGGAAGTCGCTTTTGGCGGCAAGCTCCTCGATCGGGTATCCCCGGTAGAGCAGTATGCCCTCGTCGCCGTCGATATAGGTGATGCTCGAGCGACAGGCAGCGGTAGCCATAAACCCGGGATCGTAAGTGAAATGGCCGGTTTGCGCGTACAGCTTGCGCACGTCGATCACGCGCGGCCCGATCGTCCCGCCCAGCACCGGAAGCTCGACCGATTTTCCGGTTGAGTTGTCGGTCAACGTCATCGTTCCGGTGACCATATTGTTCCCGTCCATCGATCCACCTCTATCGCTGTGCCCGCAGGCGGTTGCCGGATTCGACCAGAAAAATAGGCTTCTCGCACGCGATTGGCAAACCGCCCGCTATATTGTACACGCCGCCTCGGCTACGTCGGCGATCCGGCCGAGGCTTTCCTCTCGCCCGAGCACCTCCATCACCCAGAAGATACCGGGCGAAGCCGCCGACCCGGTGAGCGCGGCGCGCAGCGGTTGCGCTACGGCGCCGAGCCCAATCCCCCTTCCTTCCGCGAAATTCCGGACCTGCTGTTCGAGCGAGCCGGCTTCCCAAACGGCGTGCTCGAGCGCGTGCAGCAGCTCTGCAAGCAATTGGCGGGCTTCTCCGGTAAGCAGCTTCGCCGCCCTATCATCCAAGGCGATAGGCCGCTTTGTGACAAAAAAGAGGGCGTTGGCCGCCAATTCCCCCAGGGTCTTTGGGCGCAACTTCAGTTCTGGCATGGCCAGGTGCAGCCGGGCTCGATCAGCCTCGGACAACGGCCAACCCGTCGTTTTATCGATTCGCTCGGCGACTAAGTCCGCCAATCGACCGTCCTCGGCTACCCGAATATAATGGCCGTTGAGATTGTCCAACTTTGCAAAATCGAAGCGCGCCGGTGCCCGCCCGATAGCATCGAGGTCGAACCAGGCGATCGCCTGCTCGGTCGATATGATCTCCTCGTCGCCGTGGCTCCAGCCGAGGCGGAGTAGATAATTGCGCAGCGCCTCGGGCAGATAGCCGAGCTCACGATAGGCATCCACGCCCAGAGCGCCGTGCCGCTTGGACAGCTTGGTACCGTCCGGCCCGTGGATCAACGGCACGTGGGCGAAATCCGGTACCGGCCAGCTTAGAGCGCGGTAAATCTGCGTTTGCCGAAAGGCGTTGTTGAGATGGTCATCCCCGCGGATCACGTGCGTGACCGCCATATCGTGGTCGTCGACTACGACCGAAAGATTATAGGTTGGGCTGCCGTCGGCCCGCAGGATGATCAGATCGTCGAGCTCGGCGTTCGAGACGGTCACGTCGCCCTGAACACGATCATGGATTGTCGTCGCGGCTTCTCGCGGTGCCTTTAGTCGGATGGCCGGCGGTACCCCGGGCGGCGCTTCGGCCGGATCGCGATCGCGCCACGTGCCGTCATAGCGCACCGACCGCCGCTCGGCGCGCGCCCGCTCGCGCATCGCCTCGAGTTCAGCCGGCGAGCAATAGCAATTATAGGCGCGGCCTGCGGCGAGGAGTTGCCGCGCGATCTCGGCATGCCGCTCGGCGCGGGCGGATTGGTAGAGGATTTCGCCGTCCCAAGAGAGACCGAGCCAGTCCAGCCCGTCGATGATCGCGGAGACCGCCGCGGGCGTCGACCGCGTCCGGTCGGTATCCTCAATGCGCAGCCGAAAGATGCCGCCATGGTGCCGCGCAAAGAGCCAGTTGAAGAACGCCGTGCGGGCGCCGCCGATGTGCAGAAACCCGGTGGGCGAGGGGGCAAAGCGGACGGTAACGGTCATTCCCGGAGGATGGGGAGCGGCCGAGCCAATATCAACGATCGGGCAGCTCGTGGTCCCGAAACATCTCGCGCAGGCGGGTCTTCATCAGCTTGCCTGTCGCGGTGTGGGGAAGCTCGTCGACGATCACCACATCGTCCGGCAGCATCCAGCGCGGAAATTGCTGGCTGAGAAACCCGATCAATTCGCCTCGGTCCGGCCGTTTACCCGGCCGCGACGACACGATCAGCAGGGGCCGCTCGCCCCAGCGGGGATGGGGTACGGCGATCACCGCGGCCTCGGCGATATCGTCGTGCGCGACAGCCGCGTTCTCCAGGTCGATCGAGCTTATCCATTCGCCGCCTGATTTGATCACGTCTTTGCGGCGATCGGTGATCTGCATGTAGCCGTCGGGATCGATCGTCGCGACATCGCCGGTATGAAACCACCCGTCTCCGTCGACCGCAGTCCCGCTCGCTTCAGCGTCTTCAAAATAGCCGCTGACTATCCATGGGCCGCGCACCAGCAGCTCGCCCATCGACTTGCCGTCATGCGGCTGCGCCCGGCCGTCGTCGTCGACGATCTTCAATTGGACACCGAAGGGTGGTCGACCCTGCTTCAATCTGACCGCGCGCTGCGCGTCGGGATCGAGACGGAAATGCTCGGCCTTCAGGACAGCGACAGTCCCGAGCGGGCTCATTTCGGTCATCCCCCAGGCGTGCACCAACTCGATGCCTCGGCGTTCGAACGCCTCCATCAATGACGGCGGCACCGCTGACCCGCCGCAGACCAGCCGACGCAGTGTCGAGCATTGCCGACCGTCAGCCGAGAGATATGCCTCGAAGGCGAGCCAGACGGTCGGCACACCGAGGCTCACGGTCACCCTTTCGGTTTCGAATAGCTCATAGAGGCTGGGTCCATCTAGGCGCGGGCCTGGGAGGACGAGCTTCACCCCGTTCATCGGCGCGGTATAGGCGACACCCCAGCCGCAGGCGTGAAACAGCGGCACCACGGGGCAAACGGTATCCCGCGCCGAGGCCGGAATTACATCCGGCAGCGAAGCACCTAATGCGTGCAGCACCGTGGAGCGGTGGCTATAGAGCGCGCCCTTCGGATTGCCTGTGGTTCCGGAGGTATAGCAGAGCGACGCGGCAGTCCGCTCGTCGAACTCAGGCCATGCGAAGTCGTCTTCCTCGTCCGCAAGCAATCGTTCATAGCACGGAAGCACCGGCAAGTTGGTTTGCGGTTGGTTCCCCTCGTTGGTCATCAAGATGATCCGGCTATCCGCCGGCAGGCTCGGAGCCAAGCGCTCGAGCAACGGGAGAAAGGTCGTGTCGACAAACAGAAGCCGGTCCGCGGCGTGGTTCACGATGTATACGATCTGCTCATCAAACAGCCGCGGGTTGATCGTGTGGCAAATGGCGCCAATGCCCGAAATGCCGTAATAAAGCTCGAAATGGCGAAAGGTATTCCACGCAAGAGTGCCCACTCTGTCGCCGGGCTTGATGCCGAGCCTCAGCAGTGCCTTGGCGAGGCACTTGGATCGGCGCTCGGCCTCGGCATAGGTGTAGCGATGGATCGCCCCCTCGACGGTTCGCGACACGATCTCGGTATCGCGGTGATAAAGGCCGGCATGCGTGAGGATCGCAGATACGAGGAGCGGCCGGTCCGACATCAACCCATGCATCGTTTCCTCCCGCACTCACCCCTCAGCCCGAAATATGAGCGGCTCCCTAAAAGCGCCGCATCAAGGCAACCAGACGGCCCTGCACTTTGACGCGATCGGGTCCGAAAATGCGGGTCTCGTACGACTTGTTGGCAGGTTCGAGCGCGATCGAGGCGCCGCGGCGGCGCAACCGCTTTAGGGTGACCTCCTCGTTGTCGATCAGCGCGACGACAACCGCACCGCTTTCTGCAGTGTCGCTGCGCTGAATGATGACCGTGTCGCCGTCGAGGATCCCGGCCTCGATCATGCTGTCGCCGGCGACCTGAAGAGCATAGTGCTCGCCGCCCCGCCCGAGCAGGCTCGTCGGCACACCGACCGTGGTGCTCTGATCGCGCAGCGCCTCGATCGGGGTGCCCGCGGCGATCCTGCCGTAGAGCGGCAGATCGACCGCTGCGACGTCCGGAGCGACCGGCGCACCCGGCAAAGAGCCGGTGAAATCGCCGCGAATGACCGTCGGCGAAAAGCGCGCCCGTTCAGCCGGCGCCGCGACAGCACTTTCCTCGGGCAGCTTCACCACCTCCAACGCTCGAGCACGATGCGGCAGCCGCCGGATGAAACCGCGCTCCTCGAGCCCGCCGACGAGCCGGTGGATCCCGGATTTCGATTTGAGGCTCAACGCGTCCTTCATCTCGTCGAAGGACGGCGAGACACCCGTAGCGGTCAGCCGTTGATTGATGAACATCAGCAGCTCGCGCTGCTTCTTGGTGAGCATGGCACCCCCAATTCCGCAATGCGGAACGAATCCTAAACGCCAGCCTATGTTCTACTTGCGTTCGCGCCGGCCGTCAAGCATCGGCCGGGTGGCTCAGATCGGCAGCGCCCCACCGGGGAATCGAACGATCGGCACCACGGTCCCGGCTGCGACAGCGGGGGCGTGAGGCGGGCGGACGACCAGGCAATCGGCGGCGGCGAGGAATCGCATCATCGAGCTGTCCTGCACCTCGAACGGGAAGGCTTCGAGCCCGCCGTCGGCAGTCTGGACGAGGCGCGAGCGGAGATAATCCTGCCGCCTGTCGTTCTTGGGGAGTGCGCTGCCGAGTCGAGCGGTGGCCGGTGTCTCCGTCTCAGCGGCCGCACCGCTCAGGCGGTCGAGCGCCGGCCTCAGAAAGAGCAGAGAGCAGACGAGCGTCGAAACCGGATTGCCGGGGAGGCCAACCATCGGCGTTCCGCGATAGCGTCCGACCATCAGCGGTTTCCCCGGCCGCATCGCGATCTGCCAAAAATCGAGCTCGAACCCGTCCGCCGCCAACGCCTCGCGCACCAGGTCATGCTCGCCGACGGATACCCCGCCGGTCGTCACCAAGAGGTCGACCCCGCTCGTCGCGGCGGCGATCCGGCGCAACGCTTCGAGGTCATCGGGGGCATTGCCGGCCGACACCGGCACGCCGCCGCAGGCGGCGACACAGGCGGCGAGCGAGAGGCTGTTGGAGCTGACGATCTGGTGCGGCCCGATGGGGTCGCCCGGCATGACAATCTCGTCGCCGGTCGACAGGATGCCGATGCGCGGCCGGCGGTGGACGAAGAGCCACGGCCGGTTCATCGCTGCCAAGAGACCGATGTCGCGCGCCGTGAGCCGCCGCCCTGCACGCACCAAGGTTTCGCCCTCGGCGAAGTCGAGCCCTTCGCGGCGGACATAGCGGCCGCGCGGCGCGCCCTCCAGCACGCGGACCCGGTCGCCGTCGCGCTCGGTGTCCTCCTGGATGACGATCGTGTCGGTGCCCGCCGGCAACGGCGCTCCGGTGAAGATGCGGGCCGCTTCGCCGGTGCCGACATGCCCGCCGAACCCCGCTCCGGCCGGGACCTCGGCGACGATGCGCAATTCGACCGGGACGCTGGCCACATCCTCGGCGCGCACGGCATAGCCGTCCATCGCCGAGACGGCGAACGGCGGCTGGGTGCGGCGTGCGGCGACATCCTCGGCGAGGACGCGCCCCAATCCGTCGACCAGTGATATCTGCTCGGGCGGCAGTGCGGTGAGCGGCTCCAGCAGACGTGACAGCGCTTCTTCGACGGAAATCACGGCTCTGCCTCCCAATCCCCCGACCGGCCGCCCGATTTGCGCAGGAGGCGCAGATCGGTGACGACCATCCCGCGGTCGACGGCCTTGCACATGTCGTAAACAGTCAAGGCGGCGACAGCCGCCGCGGTCAGCGCTTCCATCTCGACCCCGGTGCGCCCGCGCAGTCGGCAGGTCGCGGTGATCTCGACGGCCGAGCACTCGGGCGCGCAGACGAGATCGACCCCTACCGAACTCAGAGCGAGCGGGTGGCACAGCGGGATCAGCTCCGCGGTGCGCTTGGCCGCCATGATACCGGCGAGCCGCGCCACCGCGAGCACGTCGCCCTTGGCGACGTCGCCCGCGCGGATGCGTTCGAGCGTCTCAGGGCGCATCACGACGCGGGCGCCGGCGACCGCCAGCCGGTCGGTCTCCGCTTTGTCGGAGACGTCGACCATCCGCGCCCGACCCTCCGCGTCAAGATGCGTGAAGACCGGACCGCTCGGCGGAAGGCCCAGCAGACGTCGCGTCGCTGCGGTAAGGTCGGGCTCTCGCATCAGGGTTTCGCCGACCAGAAAACAGCGTGCCCCGGCAGCGGCGAGCCGGTCGAGATCCTCGGGCCGGCGGATCCCGCTCTCGGCGACGACGAGGCGGTCCGCGGGAACCTCGGGGGCCAGCCGCTCGGTCGTGGCGAGATCCGTCCGCAGCGTCTTCAGATCGCGGTTGTTTATGCCGATCATCCGCACTCCAAGGCGCAATGCGCGGTCGAGCTCGGCCCCGTCATGCACCTCGACCAGCACGTCGAGCCCGAGCTCGGCCGCCGTTGCCGCCAGCTCGGACGCCAGCGGGTCGGACAGCGCCGCCATGATCAGCAGGACGCAATCCGCCCCGATATGGCGGCTCTCGAGAACCTGGTACGGGTCGAGGATGAAATCCTTGCGCAGCACCGGCAATCGGACCGCCCCGCGCGCCGCCCGCAGATCGTCGTCGCTGCCCTGAAAATATGGCTCATCGGTCAGCACCGAGAGACAGCTCGCCCCACCGGCCGCATAGGCTCGTGCCAAGGCGGACGGGTTGAAATCGCTGCGGATCAGCCCGGCGCTCGGCGAGGCCTTTTTGATCTCGGCGATCAGACCATAGCGTCCCTCGGCGAGATGCCGCTCGAGCGCTGCCGCGAAAGGGCGCAGCGGCGGCGCCTCGGCGAGCCGGGCGAGCAGCGCGCTCTCGGAAAGCACGGTCTTGGCCTGCGCGATATGGGCGCGCTTTGCGGTGCAGATTTCGGCGAGCACGTCGTTCATTCGGCGCTTGCCTCGGCTTCGACGGGCGCATTGGTGCGGGCAACGAGGTCCTGCAATACGCGCCGTGCCGCGCCGGAATCGAGTGATCGCGCGGCCCGCTCGATGCCGTTCTCGAGGTCGGGTGCCTGCCCGGCGACGAGTAGGGCCGCTCCGCTGTTCAATAGCACGATGTCGCGCAGCGGTCCGCCCGCACCGCCGAGCAAATCCCGCATCAGGGTGGCGTTGTGCTGCGGCGTGCCGCCGCGCAGATCATCGAGCCGTGCCCGCGGCAATCCGACATCCTCGACGACGATTTCGAAGGTCTCGACCTTGCCGCCCTCGAGTGCGGCGACCGTGGTGACACCCGCGGTCGTCAACTCGTCGAGGCCGGAGCCGTGCACGACCCAGGCGCGTTCCAGCCCGAGCCTGCCCAGCACCTCGGCCATCGGGCGCACCCATTCGGGGGCAAATACCCCGACGAGCTGGCGCGGTGCGGAGGCCGGGCTCGACAACGGGCCGAGCAGGTTGAAGATCGTCCGGGTGCCGAGCTCGACGCGGGTGGGTGCGACGTGGCGGGTGGCGCTGTGATGGCGCGGCGCCATCAGAAAGCCGATGCCGATCTCCCATAAGCATTGCCGCACGATCCTGAGATCGGCCTCGATGTTGACGCCGAGTGCGGTCAACACATCGGCCGAGCCCGATTGCGAGGACAGCGCGCGGTTGCCGTGCTTGGCGACCGGCACCCCGCAGCCGGCGACGACCAACGCGCTCGCGGTCGAGATGTTGAAGCTGCCCGAGGCGTCGCCCCCGGTGCCGCAGGTGTCGATCGTCCCCGGGGGTGCATCGACCGCGAGCGCCTTGGCGCGCATGATCCGTGCGGCGCCGGCGATCTCCTCGACGGTCTCGCCGCGCACCCGCAGCGCCATCAAAAAGGCACCGATCTGCGAGGGCGTGGCGTTGCCGCTCATGATGATCTCGAAGGCCGCCTCGGCCTGGCTCTCGCTCAAGCTGCGGCCTTGGGCGACATGGGCGAGGAACAGTTTCAGGTCGCCTGTGTCGCCGGTCATCGGGCGGGCTCGTTATCGATCAACAGCATCTAGTCCATTATACCAGCCCGCAGCGGTGGACGGAAACGCCGCGCCCGGCTCTCCCTGAGAACAGGGAGAAAATGCCGATCCGGGTACCGGAACGGCTTCTGCCGGTGACGATTTTCCATTGATGGCAACGGCTTGCGAGCCGGTCGCGGGGAATAAGCTGCGGCGCCATGAGGGAGGCTCTGAGGGAGGCGAGACGGCGTTTGAGGGACGGAGCAGGGAGGCAGTATCACGGGTGAGAGTAGCCTTTTCAAGTTGCGCATCCCAGGTGATGCCCGCATGGCTATATACTATTCAATGCCTATTTGTCAATACGAAATGTGCTGTTATCGCAAGCCAGCCCGGACGAGCGACCCAGCATCCTTGCCCGGACCAAGGGTGGCGACCCGGATCGGGTAGCCCCGATTGAGCTAGCCTATTAACCACTATGAGGCCGCCGATAAGGCCGAACCCGCCCCGCCCAAATCCCCGGCGCCAAGATCTCGGTCTGCCATGGTGTGGGCGGCACGTTCGCCGCAAGCGGCACTATCATCATGTCGAACGAGGTGCCCTAAGCCGTGGTGTATAAGCGGCATTCCGAAGTTAGCGATTCTCACGTAAAACCGCGTCCATCATTCCTTCATCAGGCTTCTCCCAGATTTTATCAATGGGTGCATCGATCGGCCGGAAGATCCTCCCCCAGTTGAAACTCTCGCTATGCCGATCGCTGGTATCGGCGGCACTTTTAGTGGGGCTTTGCGAGGCGAGCCTGGCGCAAGGCGATGCGGATTTGGAAGCCCCGGGATTGCCCGCCTTCGCCGCTACTTTGGCCAGCGGCTCCACGCTGTTTCAGAATGTCCGTATCTTTGACGGTAAGAGTGCCGCGCTCTCGGCTCCTTCCAATGTTCTGGTCAAAGACAATACTATTGCGCGCATATCTGTGAGTCCGATCACCATCGAGACGAACGCTGATGTGCGCGTGATTCCGGCGGACGGGCGGGTGCTGATGCCAGGCCTGATCGATGCCCATTGGCACGCGTTCATGGCGGCGACGCCACAGATCCTCGCGATGACCGCCGATCCCTCATACCTTCATCTCTTGGCTGCGCATCAGGCTGAGGCGACGCTGATGAGGGGTTTCACCACGATACGCGACCTTGGGGGTCCCGTGTTCGGGCTCAAGCGCGCGATCGACGAAGGTGTCATGATTGGTCCGCGCATCTATCCCTCGGGCGCTTTCATCTCGCAAACCTCGGGGCATGGAGATTTCCGGTTCCCCTTCGAGGTTCCGCGCACGCTGGGCGGGCCGTTGAGCCACTCCGAGGTCGTGGGCGTCGCAGCCATCGCCGACAGCCGCAATGAAGTCCGCCTGCGAGCGAGAGAGCAGTTGAGACAGGGCGCAAGCCAGATCAAGCTGATGGCGGGGGGCGGCGTCGCTTCTCCCTATAATCCGATTGAATCGACCCAGTACACCGAAGCGGAGATTCGTGCCGCGGTTGAGGCCGCCGACAATTGGGGCACTTATGTGACCGTGCACGCATACATTCCGCGAGCGATCCGACAAGCGGTCGCGGCCGGCGTCAAGTGCATCGAACACGGTCATCTGATCGACGAGCCCACTGCCGAGCTGCTGGCGGATAAGGGCATCTGGTGGAGCTTGCAGCCCTTTACGTATGATGAAGACGTATTGGCGACATTGGGCCCGGTGTCCCGCAAGAAGGCGCTGGAGGTTTTCGCCGGAACGGACAATGCATACAAATTAGCGAAGAAGTACAAGATAAAGACCGCTTTTGGCACCGATATCCTGTTCGATGCGAAGATTGCCAGCCGGCAAGGTTCGATATTGGCCAAGATGGTCCGCTGGTACACGTCTGCCGAGGCGCTCAAGATGGCCACCGCAGACAATGGCGAGCTGATGGCACTTTCCGGTTTTATCAATCCCTATCCCGGCAAGCTTGGTGTCGTCGAAGAGGGCGCCCTCGCGGATCTGCTCCTGGTCGATGGCAATCCGTTGGAAAGCATCAAGCTTATCGAAGACCCTGACAAGAAGTTCCTGGTCATAATGAAGGATGGCACAATCTACAAAAATGCGCTTCCCAAGTGAGGACTTGGTCCGAAAGTGCCGGACAGTGAGGTTTGCCGTTGTTCGAGGGATCACCAATTCTTTTGCTACGGTCTGAGGGCAAGGGGACCTCACCGCTGGCATTGGTCGCGAGGTCGATGGCGGTGGAATGGCCGGCGGTGGGTCTGGGTGTCCGGGAGATGGCGCTGAGAACGCGATCCGGCTGTGGCGCGGAGGAAGGTGACGGTGCTGCGATTCGAGCGGCCTAGCGGCCGCTCGTTTTCATTGGGCCGGCGTCGGCGGTGACCCCCGCCGCCCGGCCGAGTAGCCCTCTTGGAAGGCCCTGTCCTGGGCCTGTCGGGAGCGATCGACGAGAAGCCCGCCGAGCAGCCCGGCCCCCGCGCCGGCGGCCGCACCGAGCCCGGCGTTCCCGCCGATGGCGCCAAAAACGGCGCCGACGCCGGCGCCCGCAGCGGTGCCGGTCAGCGCCCGCTGCTGGGTCGGCGTCATATCTGCGCAGGCAGCGAGCGGCACAGCGAGGGCCGCGAGCAGCAGTAACTTTTTCATGGCGTTCCCCAGAGCGGTTGATCAGCGCGATTGCTGACAGGGGTAGCGTTCGCTCAAGAACCGGAACAACCCGTCGGTGGACGTGGCTGCCATGCGGTCCGGCGACGCGCGCGC
>Ga0210399_10003707_pt1 | contig 11895 bp, 10 predicted proteins | sample IncBWC14MmetaG_FD_150865 | JGI IMG/M metagenome (GOLD analysis project Ga0210399, IMG submission 150865) | Forest soil microbial communities from Barre Woods Harvard Forest LTER site, Petersham, Massachusetts, United States - Inc-BW-C-14-M | ecosystem: Environmental > Terrestrial > Soil >...
AGAGTATTCTACCGGGGATTGCTCGAGTTCGCTACGTTCCGGAGCTTGCCTAGCTTGCCTCTCGCCGCCCCGGCGAGCGAACCGAGTCCCGATTGTTTCCGGACGGAAGACAGGCTATAAAGTTCCTGGTGCCAGAAGCCGCGATTAGCGTCGAATCTCTTCTGAAGTCGTTCCCGCCTGCGCGCAGCGGCTGGCGCACTTTTCTCCAGCCATTCGAAAAACCCACGGCCGTCGCGCTGGCGGGGGTGTCGTTCGAAGTTAAGGAAGGAGAGGCGCTGGCTCTTCTCGGCGCTAACGGAGCGGGGAAATCCACGCTTCTGCGAATTATCGCGACGCTTCTTGTGCCCACGAATGGCCGCGCGCGCGTCGCGGGCCACGACACCGTTCACGACTCGCGCGAAGTCCGCCGCCGGTTAGGCTATCACGCGGGCACGGACCACGGCTTTTATGCGCGGCTTACCGCCCGTGAAAATCTGCTTTTCTTCGGCCAATTAAATTTGCTTTCCAGTCCCGCCGCGGCCCAGCGCATCTCGCAACTCGCGGAACAATTTCAGTTCGGCGAAGCACTCGACCGCCAGGTGCGTACGCTTTCCACTGGGACGGTCCAGCGCCTTAGCCTGGCCCGCGCCCTTCTCCACCAGCCCAGTGTCCTGCTCCTCGACGAGCCTACGCGTAGCCTGGACCCCATCGCCGCGGCGGAGTTTCGCCGCTTCCTGAAATCGGAAGTCCTGCGCCATGGCCGGACTTCACTGCTTTTCGCTTCACACACTCTCGCCGAAGTCGAGCTTCTCGCGGATCGCGTAGCGGTCGTGGAAGCTGGCCGCATCCTGGCTTGCGACACCAGCTCCGCGCTTAAGTCGAGGGCCAGCGCTTCCTCGCTGGAAGAAGTTTTTCTTCGCCTTACCGGGCACCAGGCAGCCGCATCCGCTCGGGAGCGCATCCTATGACGCGCATCCTCCGTGAATTGTGGCTTTTCTTTTGGCGCGACCTCAGCATCGCGCGCACCTATCGCACCGTATTTATTCTGGAGGCTATCGAAGCGCTCTTCGGCGCCGCCATGTTTTATTACGTGGCACGTTTCGTGGATACACCCGCGCTGCAGCACGCTTTGCCGCAAGGCGGCAGTTATTTTGCCTTTTCGCTCGTGGGTTTCGTTTTCCTGGATTATCTCAACGCCGCCTTGGACACCTTCGATCGCGGCCTGGAGGAATCACGGGATACCGGGACGCTTGAGCATTTGCTCATCACGCAAACGTCACTCCCGGTCTTCGTTGCGGGATCCGCTATCTATCCGTTCGTCGCCACGACACTGCGCATCGTCATCTATGTCGCCTGGGCGGCCGCCCTCTTCGGTTTTCCTTTGCAGGCAGCGAACTGGCTCGCGGTCTCCGCGGTTCTCCTGGTTACGTTGCTGGCATTTGCCGGGCTGGGAATTCTTTCCGCGAGCTATCTTCTGCTGTTCAAGCGCGGCAATCCCGCTAAGTGGTTTTTCCTGGGAGTTTCCAGTGTTGCCGGCGGCATGCTTTTCCCGGTGAGCATCTTGCCGGACTGGCTGCAACTCGTCGCCCGTCTCAATCCAGTAACCTATGGGCTCGAAGCGATGCGCGCCTCACTCTTGGGAGGAGCAGGCGTGAGAGTGCTCTGGCGTCCTCTCGTCATTTTGCTACTTTTTGCCGCCGTACTCCTGCCGCTTTCGGTGAGCGTGTTTGCCTGGTCGCTTCGCCGCACCAAGATCACCGGTACTCTGACACACCGTTAAAAAGGAAGGCCGGCTCCGCTCCGTGGAACCGGCCAGCACCGATCTTGGTCAGGACTTCTTTTTCTTCAGATTCACTTTGGTGTCGATGCCCGGAGCCATCAACTGCAGCTGCTCGAGCCCCTGCTTGGCCTGCTGGCCCCACGTTCCGTCAGGGTCGAGTTCAACCGCCTTCTTGTAAGCTTCTATCGTTCCCGGAGCGAACTGTACCTCTTCTTTATCGCCGACTTTCTTGGTCGTCATCTTGTAAACCAGCGACGCTCCCAGGAGATACCAAGTCTGCGGATTCTTCGGATCGAGTTCGGCGGATTTCTGCAAGGGTTCGACGGCGTCGCCGAGACGATTGGCGTTATACAAGCTTATGCCAAAGTTGCGCCATGCGGTCGCGGCGTTTGGCGGATCAAGTTCCGCGCTCTTGGTGTACGCGGCCTTGGCGTCCTCGATCTTTCCGGCCTTCGCCAGCGCGTTCCCCAGGTTGTTGTAGTATCCCGGCACGTCGCCTTTGGCGGCGATCGCTTGCTGATACGCTTGAGCCGCTTCGTCAAAGCGGTTCGCTGTTTCGTAAGCCTCTCCCAGCTTGAACCACACTAAATGCGTGTTCGGATCCTTTTCCCCGAGGTTCTTCGCAGCTTCCTGGAATTCCTTGACCGCCTGATCGCCAAGGGTCGCCAACTTTTGCTTGGCCGCATCGCGCTGATCCGGGGGCGCCTTCGCCAAGTCATTCTTCGCCAGTTTCTCTTGATCGATCAGCGCGTTGCCGGCGGTAAAGTGCGCTTTGAGCCCTTCCATCTTGCTCTTCGCCTCTTCCTGCTTTTTCACCTGCTCTTGAGCCGCGCCTCCCTGCTGGGCGACAATGTCCTTGAAGTTGAGATCGACTTTCGCGTCTTCTCCGCTTGTTACCTTGCACTGGGCCTCGTAGGGAGCCTGTTTGTCATTGGGCGGAGGGAATACTATAAAGAGTTTGTAAATGCCCGCGCGCAAGTTCGGAAGACTAAATTTCCCTCCGCTATCCGTCTTGTTCTCCTGCTTGGCGCCCTGGTCGCTGACTGCTCGAACGGTGACTTCGGCCCAGGGCTTCCCATTCACGTCCATGATGGATCCGCTGATCGACCCCATCTGGGCCGCCGCCCGCGGCGAAAATACGCTTGCCAGCGCAGCCGCCAGGATGGCAGCGAGCACCCACGACTTATGAAAACTCTTCATGCTCCATTCTCCTTTTTCACAGGGAGCCCCACCCGGAGTTTCCGGGCTACGGGCGCCCCATTATCTCTCTCAAGCGGGCTGATTCCAAGCCCGCCTCTGGGAGGCAGGCTCAGCGCGTGGCGGAAACGCTTTGACGGTAGGGGATGGGATCCGTCGCGCCGGCCTCAGCAAACGCTCGCAACCGCAGCAAACAGCTGTCGCATACGCCGCAAGCCATATCTTCATTCTGGTAGCACGACCAGGTTAGTTCGAGCGGTGCGCTTAGTTTCATGCCCTGCAGGATGATCTGACTCTTCTTCAAGGTGATAACTGGCGTGACGATTTCGATCTGCGTTTCCGGCCGGGTACCTACGCGAATCAATTCCTGAAATACCCGGTAGTATTCCGGCCGGCAATCCGGATAGCCGGAACTGTCTTCGGCCACCGCTCCGATGTAAATCGCTCCCGCGCCGATCGCCTCCGCCCAACTTACCGCCACGGAAAGAAAATGCGCGTTCCGAAAAGGAACATAGGTCACGGGAATCGCGCTGCCCTGCGGGCCCGGCGCACCTAATTGATTCTCCGGAACAGAAATGCGGTTGTCCGTCAGCGCGGACCCCCCGATTGCGCGAAAGTGATCCAGTCGCACCGCAAGCCGTTCTCGCACGCCGTAGAAATTCGCAATGTCATTGAACGCGCGCTGCTCGCGGTCCTGAGTGCGCTGGCCGTAACTGGCGTGCAGCAAGGCAATGCCCGAGGCACCGTGTCGTTCGCGCGCCATCGCCGCGCTCACGCACGAGTCCATCCCTCCGCTCAAAAGCACCACGGCTTTTCTCTGATCCATTCCCGTCGCCACTCTGCTTCCTTTGCTTCCTTACCTCATTTGCTTCCTATACTTCCTTTGCTCAAACTCCCTTGGTGGCCGGGTCCCAGATAAACTTGTGCAATTGCAGCCCGAGCCGCACTGGCAATCCATCAGCCAGAATCCATTCCACAAGCATGCGCGGCTCAAGGCCCGGCCACTTTCCTAGCGGATCCTCAAATACCGGCGAAAACAAGACTTGCTTCACCTGCTGCGCCAGTCCGTGCTGGGCCGTAAAATCCCGCGCAAATTCATAATCGCGCCGCGTGGAAAGCACGAATTTCACTTCGTCGTTTTCGGACAACTCCTCGAGATTGCGCATCTCGAAAGTATCCGGCTCTCCCGAATCGGGGCACTTGACGTCGACAATCTTAATCACTTCTCCGGGCAAGCTTCCGATGAACCGCTCCCCACTGGTCTCGATCATGACGGCATACCCTGCGGCAATCAGCTTTTCCGCTAGTGGAACAATTTCCTCTTGCAACAAAGGTTCCCCGCCTGTCAATTCCACCAGCGGAACGGACGCTTTTCGGCCGGACAGGCCTTCACGGCGTCCCGCCAATTCATCCACGCGCGCCAAAACTTCCTCAACGCTCATCTTCTTCCCGCCATGAAATGCATACGCGGTATCGCACCAACTACACCGCAGGTTACAACCCGTCAAACGCACGAAGATACACGGCAGGCCCGCGCGTGTGCCTTCCCCCTGAATCGATTTGAATATTTCGGTGATAACCATTTTGGAGTGCGGCGGCTAGCCGCCGCGATCTAAGCCCTGCCAGACTTCGCTTTTCGCCCGCTCGGCTGCGAAAACCAATAAATCGTTGCAAAGAAAAAAGTGATCGCGAAAATCAGCCGCGGATACCCCGGCGCTATTCCCATGGCCCGAAACACAACAATGTAGCCTGCCGCCACCAGCAGCGCCGGAATCATAATGATCAAAAACGCCCGATTCATCGGCTCACCGTTTTCCAGCCAAACTAAACTGCGGGCCGGTACTGCGCCCGGCTGGTGTCCGTTTCCCACAAAATCACGTCGGTAACCCGAGCTCCCGGCGGCAGATCCTTCAATTGCCGGGTCACCTCATCGTAAAAATACTTCGCCACGTTTTCCGCGGACGGATTCACGGTCTTGAAAGGCTCGAGATCGTTCATGAACTGGTGGTCGAGCGTGCCCAAGATCTCCCGGATCACCTGCTTGAGTTGCGTGAAATCTATCAAAAGCCCTATGGCATCGAGTTGCGGTCCCTCCAGCGTCACACGCACGCGGTAATTGTGGCCATGCACGTTCTCGCACTTGCCGCGGTAACCTCGCAGGGCATGTCCGGCCGAAAAGCTCTCTTCTACGCTGACCTGAAACATATCTCTCCAAAATTTCGCAATCGCTCGGCTGCCGATCTCTCCGGGCCTTTCAGGAAGGATTTGCCGAATGGGCCTCCAGCCGTTTGGAGCCAGCCTTGGCGTCGAGAAACCGGGCGACATCGGCGAGTTCGTGCGTCACCCCGTACCGCGGCAGCGACTCCAGGAAAATTTTACCATAGGGCATGCGCTGGAGCCGGGTATCCAGCAGCGCAAGCACGCCACGATCCGTCTTCGTCCGAATCAGGCGTCCAAATCCCTGCTTCAACGCCAGCACTGCCTGCGGCACCTGAAATTCCCCGAAAGGATTGCGCCCATCCTCTTGTAGTGCCTGCACTCGCGCCGCTACGATCGGATCACTGGGCACCGCAAACGGTAGCCGGTCGACGATCACGCAAGAGAGTTGCTCGCCGGGCACATCCACGCCCTGCCAAAAGCTCGCGGTGGCAAACAACACCGCCGCCGCGGTGTTTTTGAATCGTTCCAGCAGTGCAGACCGTGGTGCCGTGCCCTGCAACAACAGCGGAAAGGACACCCGCGAACGCACTCGCTCGAACAAATCGTTCATCTGCGAATAGCTGGTAAACAGGCAAAACGCCCGCCCCTGGCTCAGCTCCAGCAACTGCACGATTTCATCCGCGGCCTTCGCCGGGAATCCGGCGTCCCGAACGTCCGGCATCTTGCGCGGCAGATAAAGCAGCGCCTGTTTGGGATAGTCGAACTCCGGCGGCAGCGCGCGGTCCTTCGCGTGGTCGATTCCCAGCCGCTGGCGAATGTAATCGAAGCGCCCGCCGACCGTGAGAGTCGCTGAGGTCAGGATCACCGTGTCAAATTTTTCAAAAAACCGCTCGCGCAGAATCTGGCTGACGTCGATCGGCGTCGCCGTGAGGAACACGCCTTTGTTTCTCCGTTCGTACCAATAGACAAAATTCCGCTCGTTCGATTCGAACAGGAAAGCCAGCTCCTGGCGCAGCTCGAAGCTCCGCCGCGCGATGCGCGTCAGCTCTTCCGGCTTGGCCGTGAGCGCCGCTAATTCGGTCTCCATGCTTTTCAGTGCGGACACCAGCGCATCGTACGCTTCACGGTTCTGCTCCAGAAATGCTTCGCGCTCGTTCTTCAAAAATGAAAATCGCCCGTCGCGCGGCGGAAACAGTTCGAAAAAGCTGCGGCTGCGTTCCCGGATTCGCTGCGTCTTCCGCAGCAGCAATGGGCTGCTGAGATGCTGCAAGCGCAGCATTTGATCGGCATCGCGCCCCAGCTCTTCGAACCGGAAATTCGAAATTTGCCGCCCGAAATAGTCGCTGGCCACGTCTTCCATCTCATGCGCTTCGTCAAAGACCACTGCCGAGTATTCCGGCAGGATGCTGCCGAAATCGTCCTGCTTCAGAGCGAGATCTGCGAAAAACAGATGATGATTCACAATGATGAGGTCCGCTTCCTGCGCTCGTTGGTGCATGCCGGTCACAAAACAGGGATTAAAAGAAGGGCAATTCTTGCCCGTGCAGGTGTCGCGCCGCGCATCCAGCCTCGTCCACAAGTCAGAGTCATCCGGCAGGAAGGTCAGCTCCGCGCGGTCGCCGGTCTCCGTCAATTTCGCCCAATCCTTGATCTGCCGGAAGGCGTCCAGCTCCTCCATCCCCTTCAGCAACGCTTGGTTGGCCGTTTGCTCGAGCTTCGCTAGACACAGAAAATTTGAACGCCCTTTCATGACCGCCACTTTCAGGTTGGGTGCGAAATGCTTTTGCAGAAAGGGAATGTCCTTCTGGTAGAGTTGCTCCTGGAGCGACTTCGTCGCCGTCGAAATCACCACGCGGCGCCCGCTGCAAATCGCCGGTAGGAGGTAGGCGAGAGTTTTGCCCGTGCCGGTGCCCGCCTCGACGATGGCGTGATGATGCGATTCAAATGCATCGTCGACCATCTCCGCCATTTCCAGCTGTCCGGGCCGATGTTCGTAGTCCGAGCTGACCGTGGATGGGTCAAACCCGCCCTGCATGCACCTTTCAAGGAATCCTCCAGGGCCAAAGACCTCCTGCATGGATGGTTTGGGCGTGCTTTCGGCTACCGTGGGGTCGTCTTCAAGAGGCCCATATTGGCGTTCGGCAGCTTTCGCCGCCCGCTTGGCCTTCGCTCCCGGGAAGTCTCCCGCCGAATTGGTTGTTCGCTTGGCCAGAAAATCCGCCTTTATTGTTTGACTTTCGAGATGGACAGAACCAGCTACGATAACATACCCTTTCGCCTGGCTCGGCCTCCGGCCTAGCCCTCGAGCCTGGACATTGCTATCTCGCTTGATTCAAGGCATTTAGGAGTTGAACACGCTAGCTCCTTTTGACGTGCATCGAGCGTTTTCTCCGTTACATTCGGCAGGGGCGGTGTTAGCGTTCTCCTTTCCAGGGAGGCGAACGTAGGTCTGGCGTGGGGTGCTACATGAATCGCGGCAAGGCTCAGTCTTTTTTTCCTGTTCTCCTGCTCGCCGTCTTTTCCGCTTCCTCCTGCAGCGGCCCGAAAGGCAGCGTTGTTTGCGTTGGTGCCGCTTGCGGCGGCGGAAATGGCACGGTGGCCGTCACCATGGTCGCGGATACTCTCCCTGCCAATCCTTCGCTCCTGACCTTTCAGGTCACCATTACGTCTGTCAAGTTCACTAGCTCTACTGGCACGTCAACAACCGTGAACCTCAGCCCGGCTCTCACGGTCGACCTGATGCGCCTGCAATCGGACACTGTCTTTCTCGGAACCTTTACGAGCATACCCGCCGCTCAATACAGCACGGTCACTTTGGTTCTCACCGGCAACGCCAATATCACCTTTTTGAACGATACCGGCTCCACGCTCTCCGGCTGTCTGACAAATAACATCTGCCCCTTGAGTGTCGCCGCTTCGAGCAACCCCATGGCCACCGTTTCCTTCACGGTTTCACAAAACGTTGTGACCGGCGTCGGAATTGATCTCAATTTCGCCAACGCGGTCTCCCTCTCCGGCGCCAACCTCGCCGTGAACTTCAGCAACAGCAACGTACTTAGCGCTTTCACGCTCCCTCGCGCGAATTCCAATCTGGCCGCTGGTCAGCTTGATCTCATCGAAGACTTCACTGGCGTCGTCAGCACCAATAATCAATCCGTGACCCTGACTTCAGCTCAGGCCACTAGTCGTGGCTCGCTCACGGCCACCGCGAATTCCAACACCGTTTTGAATTCCGATCCTTCCCAAAAACTTTGTCTATCTCCCACTCCAGGGCAGGTATCCTCGTGCGTGTCCATCAATCAATTTGCTAGTATGGACGCGATTCTCAACTCCGACGGAACCCTCTCCATCCAGGAAATCGAACCGTTACTCGGAACCTTGCAGGACACTGTCGAAGGCATCGTTGTTTCGATCAATACAGGCAACACCACGCAGTTCACGCTGATTGTTACCGATCTGATTCCCACAGCCACAAATTCCTTGATTGGCACTCTTCACGTCGGCGACGGATTGACTGTGAATCTCTCAAGCGCCGTCAATCCCTTCTTGGTGGACACCAAAGACCTTCCGGTCGAGAGCAGTTTCAATGGAATTTTCACGAATTTTTCCGCTAAATCGGATACCAGTGCCATCCATCTTGGCCAGAGCGTCGCCGTGCACATCATCGCGCCTTTCACCGCCGCTGCCGGGACTACTCTTGCTTCCGCCACTTCCGACACCGTCACGCTTCGTTGGTCTCGCTTCACCGCAACCACTTCCACTGCCGCCACCCCGCAATTCTCCATTAGCGTCTTTCCTTCGTTCTTCAATGCCACTGGCATCGCCCAAGTGCAATCCTTCTCAACCACAAATCTGGACGGCATCCCCAGCACCGCTAATTTGGTCGTGAACAACCCGCTGGCCATGCGTGCTCTTTTTATCGAGAACACTTCCAACTCGGCGGTCCCGGCCTTCTTCGCCGCCAAAGTTCGCCAGCACTAACCCCAACCATTTCTCCGCCTCCGCAAAAGGCAATGGGCCGGTCTGATATTCTCTAGACCGGCCCTTTCTTTTTTCCTCAATGAAGCTTTCTCTTCCTGCGGCTTCCGATTCTTCTGCTACTAAAACGAAACACTAAAAGCCAGCAACTGTCCCTCACGCCGGCAGCGGCCCACCCACTGTCGTATTGGGCGGCATTGGCGGCGAAAACGGCGTGGCTGGCGCGTTTGGTGCGATCACCGGCTGGAGGCGCCGGTAAAGCGTCAGTGAAATTGCTCCGATACCCCACAGGATCGCGGCAAACTTCACCCAGCCGCCCACGTGCGGAATCGTCGTCGACAGCCGCACGATTGCCAGTCCCACAGCCATCCGCCCGATCAGCGGCCACAACTCACTCGTGCGGCCCATCAGCCACTGCCCGATCACGGCGCCCACGATGATTTGCGCGAAATACAGCGAAGCGTACCAAACGAATAGCGTCGAGATACCAATAAACAGACCAACCACAGTAACGCACGCAATGCACGCGGCGATCGGCACTCCAAACAGCACCAGCACGCCCAACCCGGCAGTCACGCCATACTGTTCCGCCGCCGCTACAGTATCCTGCGCAAACTTCGGCATCAACGCGAACAGCACCAGTCCAAACAATACAAAAGCCGCGGCCCAGATCACTTGCCAAACATAGTAGCCGCTGTCCCGGTATCTCTCCTTCTTTTCCACCTGCTTGAATTCCACCGGCGAAGCCAGCTTGGCGCCCTCGGCGACACTCGCGGGGTGATCACCCTCAAAGCGAATTGGGCCGTCCACTTGCGCGTTCGATCCGATAATGAGGGTATGCCCTTGTTGCTGAATGCCGCCGCCCACGCTGCCATTGACGTTCACTTCTTCGCCAAAAAAGAGAATGTCCCTGCCCAAGTGCCCGTCGATCGACAGCGTGCCTCCAAACATGGTCACGCTGCCGCCGACTTTCCCGGTCGAATCCACAGTCGTCGAATCGCCGAACCACATAATGTTTTTCCCAACCGTCCCAGAAATGACTGCGGTGTTCCCAGCGGAGCGTAGGTTGCCGTCCACAGTCCCGCGAATCCGGAGGAACCGCCCGGCGCTGATTACGTCTCCCGTCACGTGCCCATCAATATCGATGTCCTTGCCGGCGACAATGACGTCACCGTCCACTGTGCCTTCGACACGCACACGGTCGCCCGCCATATAGATATTTCCCTTAATGGTTTCGTCTTTTCCGACCGTCGGGGTTTGTCCACTGCGCTTCTCCGTCGCCGAAGCCCCCGTCGGCAGCGCCAGTAGAGTGCACAACCCCGCGAAGACCAGCGCCAGCGCCGAACCGCGCCGAATCCGCCGGCGGAAGACCATCGCTCCCAGTCCCGCCAGCGTCAACATCGCCAGTACCTCGAGGAGTGTCATCACGGATTGCCATCCTTTCCACATTGCGCCCTGAAAAATCAGCAAGCCCAACAGGTTCGACCCACCGAATCCCGTCTTTTCCAATTGCGTCTGCAAGGGGTAGATATAATCCATATAAAGTGCATAGATTCCCGTCGCCGCCAGTCCGAAAACCAATCCCCAAATCCATTGCCCGGACCGTCGCGCCCGTTCCTGAAATTGCGCCAGCCTTGAGGGCAGCGGTTCGTCTTCTTCCAGCATCGCGCGCGTGAGCAGCCGCGATTCGCGTTCCAGCGCCCGCAGCAGCGTGCGGCACACATCGCATTCCTGTGTGTGCGCGGAAACTTCCAGCCCGCGCGCGCGGTCCAGTTGTCGCTCGATGTAGAGCAGGAGCGTCATTTCGTCCAGATGCTTCATCTTTTCTTCCGGTGTTTCGCTCATGAAGCCCCTCCAGCCGCCAGCGCCGCGTTGCCTTCGAGCGCCTGCCGCAGTTCGTGCCGGGCGCGCAGCAGCACCACGCCTACAAAGGCGCGCCGCACTCCCAGCGCATCCGCAATTTCGTCGTAGCTCATGTCCGAGTAATAGCGCATCACCAGCGCCATGCGCGCGCGCCCGCCCAGTTTGTCCAAGGCCCGGCGCACTTCTTCGCTGGTACGCTGCTCGATCAGTTGATCCAGTTGGCTGGGGTCCGGATGCTCCAGCGGCACATTTTCCAGGTCGTCGGTTTCCTTGTCCTGGCGAATCTTGCGCCGCCGCAACATATCCCAGCAGTGATTTGCCGACACTTTGTAGAGCCAGGCAGAGAACGATCGGGTTGCGTCGTATTGCACCAGCTTGTCCTTCAATTTCATGAAAATTTCCATGGTAGCGTCTTCGGCATCTTCCCGCGTCGGCAAAGCACGCCGGCAGAAACGGAAAATTGCGGGCGCGTACTCCCGATAAAGCTCGCCCCAAGCCTCGGCGTCACCCGCCCTGGCACGGGTGATGGCCTCCGTTGGTTGCGTTATTCCCGGCGCGCTCATCCGGCCTGGTCTCAGCGTTCCCATAGACTAGTACGCGCGCGGACCTGCAAATATTACACATTGCAAATCCCGCCCCGCCACGACTCCTGCCTCTAAACCACTCGTATTTCAGCTCTTAACCCGGTGGTTCAGGCCTCGAGGCCTGAAGCCTCACCGAATCCAGGCTTCTCCAGCAATATTGCTGCAGCGTCTTACCAGGCCCGTAGCTTCGCCCAAATCACGCCCAAAATGACACTTAGTCCTGAAGGAGCCAGACCTTTCGGCAGCACTGTATCCGAAATGGAGGAAGGCCCTGCCTCGGCGCCTACTCTTCAGCGGGCGGGTGCATAGAAATAGTAGTCCGCAGCATACCCAATACCTACTTCTTTGCCCGCA
>Ga0210399_10003709_pt1 | contig 11894 bp, 6 predicted proteins | sample IncBWC14MmetaG_FD_150865 | JGI IMG/M metagenome (GOLD analysis project Ga0210399, IMG submission 150865) | Forest soil microbial communities from Barre Woods Harvard Forest LTER site, Petersham, Massachusetts, United States - Inc-BW-C-14-M | ecosystem: Environmental > Terrestrial > Soil >...
ACCTGTTTCATTTGTACGGCGAAACCCAGGATTTTGCCCATCAGTTGCCTGGCGCGGACGGAATCGGCTTGATTCGCCTCGCATCCCGGGCGGATCACGCCGGTTCTTCGACAAGCGTCCCTGATGAGGCTGTTACACCTCTTTTCGTGTCTCAGTTCATTGAGCCTGCAGAATCCGGTTCCAAAGCGTACGGCTTTGACAAGGCGCTGGATGCAAGCTTACGGGATGCGGCCGCACGGTCGATGAAGAGTGGAAGCGCAACATTGAGCGGCCCGACGACTCTGTCGCTGAACGGCGGGAAACAAGGTCATGTGATGTATTTGATGCTCCCCATCTATGCGCCCGCGGTGGGAACGGGCGGTGCGCGGCGCGAGGAAGCAATCACATTCGGTTGGATCTATGCGCCTCTGCTGATGGAAAATCTGCTCAAGGAACTCCCTCTCGGTGCTGGTACGGTTTCAGTGACGTTGCAGGATATGTCAGCACGCGATACCCCGGTCTTCTTCGCTTCATCGACGAGCGGGTTGCCGGCCGTCGACGGCCCCCAAGTCCTCACCTCCATGAGTTTGTACGGCCGCACGTGGCAAGCCCGCTTCCGGACGCAGCCAAGTCCATTCTTGTTGGCCGGCGATCGAGGTACGCCAAAAGAAATGGCCGGCGGCATGACGCTCACGGTGATTCTGGCCGTCCTCATGTTCATCGTCGCCAGGCGCATCACCCGCCCTCACGCCGGCACGGCCCGGCGCGCATCCACTGTCTTTGCATCCAACGATGCGACCATGATTGAAACATTGGATTCGACACGAAACGATTTGCAGATGATCCTTGACGCGATGCCCGCCATGATCGCGTATTGGGACAAGAACCTGATCATGCTGTTTGCCAATCGCGCGAACGAGGCGTGGTTCGGCGCGGATCCGGGAACCCTTCCCGGCAAACACATTCGCGAACTTCTGGGCGAGGAACAATTTCAGCGCGATCTGAATCACATCGAAGCTGCGCTCCGGGGTGAAACGCAAATCTTCGAACAATCCATAACGAAACCGGACGGCTCCGGATTTCGGCACTCACTCACAAACTATGTTCCAGATGTCGAAAATGGCAGCGTGCGAGGCTTCTATGTGCTGGTTTACGACGTCAGTGAACTCACTGAAAATCGGCTGCAGCTCGCCGTGGCGCTGCGCGAAAACGAGGAATTGCTGCGGACCCTCGATTTGCACTCCAAAGTCTCGATGACTGATGACAAGGGGTTCATTACGTACGTCAATGAGAATTTCTGCAGAATCCTCGGCTACCGCCGTGACGAGGTGTTGGGACGCCCATACAGCATCATCAATTCCGGAGTGCAGAGCCGCGAATTTTGGACTCAAATGTGGAATACGATTACCGCCGGTACGCCGTGGCGCGGCGAGATTTGCAATCGCGGCAAAGACGGTTCATTGCATTGGGTGGATGCAATTATCGCTCCCTTTCTGGGCAAGGATGGCCGTGTTCAGAAGTACGTGTCGATCGGCACGGAGATTTCGGCGTCCAAGGCGACTGAATATAAGCTGCGCAACAATGAGGCATTTCTCGAACGCATCGGCAGCATCGCCGCCGTAGGCGGATGGGAATTCGATCTCGGCTCAGGGGAGGTTACCTGGTCGTCGCAGACCTACCGCTTGCTCGAGCTGGACCCGGCATACAAGCCGTGCGCCGCTACAGAGCTTGCGTTCTACGCCCCCGAGGCGCAGCCCGCCATCGAAAATGCCATCGACGAATGCATCAAGCACGGCACCGCATGGGACCTCGAGCTGCCGGCCGTGACCGCCAAGGGGCGCCCCATCTGGGTACGATCGATTGGATCGCCGGAGCGAGAGGGTGGCCGGACTGTCCGGCTCATTGGCGCCGTGCAGGATGTGACGGCGCGAAAAACCATCGAAACACAATTGAAGGATTCCGCCGATCGATTCTCGATCGCCGCAGACTCGGCGGGTATCGGCGTCTGGGAATTGGATTCTACAAACAATGTACTGACATGGGACTCCTGGATGTACCGGATGTATGGTATTCAGAAGACCCGAAGCGCGGAAAATTACCAGACGTGGCTCGCCGCTTTGCACCCAGATGATCGATCGCGCTGCTTGGCAGAGGTGGAAGCCGCATCGCGAGGTCCGGATGATTTTAATTCCGAGTTTAGGATCGTTAGACCCAGCGGCGAAGTCCGCTATATAAAAGCCGCCTCGCGCTCCGAGCGCGGAGCCAATGGCGCAAGTCTGCGGACGATTGGCGTCAATTTCGACGTAACGGATGCACGACACAATGAAATGATCGCGAGACGCGAAACCGTCTCGCTGTTGCAGACCGTACTGGACTCCGCATCGGAAGTTGCGATTATAGCAACCGATGCAAACCTGATGATCAAAGTCTTCAATTCAGGGGCGGAAAGGATGTTGGGGTTCACCAGCACCGAAGTGGTCGGCAAACAGACTTTGTCGCTGATTCATGATGCGGCGGAACTGGATGAATACGGCGCGTTACTGGGCGTTCCCGCCGAAAGTCCCGACGCAAGCGACCATCAGGTTTCCGCAATGCCATCAGATCGGTCCTGTGAGCGGATTTATATTCGCAAAGGCGGCAGCCGCCTCAACGTTTCACTATTCATCAAAGCGATGCGATCCGAGGAGGGAGGCATCCTCGGCTATGTGTGCGTGGCCCGCGACATCACGCAACAGATTGAGGACCAGAAAGTGCTGAGCCGTGCCATCGCAAAGGCTGAGAACGCCAACAGGGCAAAGAGTCAGTTTCTTGCCAACATGAGCCACGAAATCCGCACGCCGATGAACGCCGTCATGGGGCTGTCCTACCTGCTGAGTCATACCTCGCTTACGGCAGAGCAGTCGAATTTTCTCGCGAAGATACAGATTGCCAGCAATTCGCTGCTGTCGGTAATCACGAACATTCTCGATCTGTCCAAGATCGAGGCCAATGAGCTGTTGGTCGAGTCCACCGTCTTCAGTCTTCCCGACCTGCTGCGCGACGTCGGTGTCGTGATGGCAGTCCAGGCAGAGGCAAAAGGCATCGAATTTGGCATGGACACGCCGAACGATCTGCCCGAGGCACTCGCGGGCGATCCGACCCGGCTGAAGCAAATCCTCATCAATCTCTTGTCCAATGCGATTCGATTTACAAACGAAGGCAGCGTTCACTTTACGACAAGCCGGCGCGAGGACAACTCGGCGGAGGCAATTCTGTCGTTCGCCGTTACCGATACGGGAATTGGTATCGCGCCGGAGGAACAACAGCGGATTTTCGCGCCGTTTGCCCAAGCCGATGCATCGATTACGCGTCGCTATGGAGGCACCGGGTTGGGCCTCTCCATTGTCAAACAGCTGACGCAGCTGTTGCGCGGAACTGTCGAGCTCGAGAGTGTAGTCGGGATCGGCAGCACCTTTAGGGTTGTTCTTCCATTCCCTCTGGCGGCTCGAGCTGCATTGACTGCGTTGAGGGAAGCGACCGCAACACATGTACCAGGCGCGCTGCGGGGAATTCGTGTCCTGATCGTTGATGACAGCGATATCAACCTCGAAGTGGCAAGGCGCCTTCTGGAACTGGACGGAGCGCTCGTGAGTCTCGCGATCAATGGACAGCAGGCGTTCGATCGTCTCAAAGCAGAGCCAGAGGCCTTCGAAGTGGTGCTCATGGACGTACAAATGCCTGTTCTCGACGGATATGAGGCGACACGCCGCATTCGCAAAGAGCTTGGCCTGGCGAACCTGCCAATCATAGCGGTAACGGCAGGCGCGCTCAGCAGCGAGCGCCAGCGAGCCGAAGACGCCGGAATGAATGATTTCATCTGTAAGCCTTTCAGCGGCCAGACCTTGGCAGGCACTATCCTGAGCCACATTCCCGCGGCGACTCTCCGGCGTGCGGCGCTTCACTCAGGGGACACGGGCATTTCGCCCGTACTGAATGTTCCGTGGCCGGACATTGACGGTATCGATGCGGCGGACGCCTACGCACGGTGGTGCGGTGACGCACCGCTGTTCATCACGATGCTCTCGCGCCTCTTCGTCGAATTCGGCGCAGTCCGCTTTCCCGCCGACCTCAAAATCTCGGGTGCGGCTGCGCAATATGTGCGCCAGATGCACAAGCTGCGTGGCGGCGCGTGCATGCTGGGGGCCAAAACGGTATTCACACTTGCCGGCGAAGTCGAAGCCGCGTGTCTCAGCCAAGACATGGATCGAGCGGCAGAATTGACCGCCCGGCTTTCGATTGAAATACAACGGCTGAGCAGGAACGCTCAATCCGCGATAGCCGCCGAACGAATCCGCGCGGAAGAATCGCATTCACCATGCGCGGCGCCGCTTGCGCTGCCTCTGATTCAAGAGCTCAGCGCCCTATTGCGGCAACAAAGTCTGGCCGCCGTGGATTCTTTCAGGTCGCTGTCGCCGCAACTTCGGCAATCCATGGGCCAGGCATTGTACGAGCAGATGCGCGCGCATATCGACAACTTGCAATTCGATGACGCGTCCGATCTGCTGGAGAGCGCGCAGCGGCAAACGGTCGTGACAGAGGATCTCGCGGCAGTCCTATGAGCCCGGCAAACTGACGGAAAAGGTTGCTCCCCGGCCAAGCACAGCATTCGCCCAAATCGAACCGCCGTGGCGCGTGACGATGCGTTGAGCATTGGCGAGCCCGATACCTGTCCCTTCAAATTCGTCCGCTCCATGCATTCGCTGGAAGACTCCAAACAATTTGTCCGCGTAGCGCATATCAAAGCCGACTCCGTTGTCGGAGACGAATATCACGGTCTCGTTGTTGCGGCCGCTTCGAGCGCCGATTTCAATCACCGCTTGGTCGCGGGTTCTCGTGTATTTCACGGCGTTGGACAGCAGATTGACCAGCACTTGGTGCAACAAGATCGCATCTCCGTGCACCTTTGGAAGATTGGTCCGGCGCCATTCAATCATCCGCCCGCGACAGTCAACGTGAAGATCGGCAATGACCCTGTCAATCAGAATATCCAGGTCGACCTCCACAAAATACATTTCGGCGCGGCTGGTGCGGGCAAATGCAAGCAATGCATCGATCAAATGGCTCATCTGCGCGGAGGCGCCGGTGATATTCCCGAGCGTTTCCCGATCGTCCTCATGCATGGGTGACGCGGTGGAGTCGGTGAGCAGCTGCGCGAATCCACTGATTCTGTGCAGAGGCGCCCGCAGATCGTGAGAGACGGAAAACGCAAATGCCTCGAGCTCCTTGTTGGCCGTGTCGAGTGCAGCAGTACGCTGCGCCACACGTGTTTCCAATAATTGATTCAATTCGACAATCTGGTCATGAGCGATTTGAAGCTTCAACAAAGAATCCAGTACCTCGCCGTTGCGGGTCTCGAGTTTGCGTACCAGTACCGCGTTGTATTGCTTGAGCACGTAAGTTTCGTCGGCGCCGGAAACGACCTTGGGTTGACGAAAAGTATTTCTCCGTATCTCCCGCACCGCGGCGATCAATGCTGCCGCGGGAGCGGGTTTGAGTATGTACGCGTCTGCTCCGACGCTGTCCGCCAGAGCGCGATCGGCAAGTGAATCGTACGTCGAGGTATACAAAATGAGCGGAATGTCGCGGTAGTGCTTGGTGCTTTTGCGAATCTCGCCGCACAATCGAAAACCGTCCATCGATGGCATGAGAATGTCGGAGATTACTGCGTCAACGGGCTCGTGTTCGAGCAGGGCCAGGGCTTCGACCCCGTTGGCGGCTTCGACTACCTGATGGCCTTCGGACTCGAGTCCGGTGCGTAGAAGTTTCAGATTGATCGGAAAGTCGTCCGCAATGAGAAATTTGAGCGCTTTCATTCCGGTGCCTGACGAATGCGTACGGCATCGACGATTGCGGTAACCTGACTCGCCAGAAGGCGAGTGTCGATGGGCTTGGTAATGTAGCCGTCGCAGCCGGCTGCCGTAGCCTTCAGATCATCTCCACGCATGGCGTACGCCGTCAGCGCGACAATCGGGATGTGGCACAGGCGCGCGTCAGTCTTGATCAATTTGGTCAGGCTAAGCCCATCCATCCCCGGCAGCGCGATGTCCATCAAGATAAGGTCAGGCATCATCGTGGTCAGCAGCAGCTGAGCCTGTTCCGCATCCACTGCGCCGACAACCGTGTACCCGGCCGCCAGCAGAACCTCTGATGCAAGTTTCAAATTGATTGGATTGTCATCAATGATCAGCACAAGGCCCCTCATGTGATGGCCTCCGGCGCGGCGCTATCAACCGTGGCAGCGTCCAAAAGGGGTAGATAGACGGAAAATGTCGTGCCAATGCCCAATTCGCTCTCTACATTGATGCGACCTCCCTGGAACTCGATGATTTTCTTGGTCAGGGCCAGTCCCAAGCCGGTGCCGCCAAAACGCCGGGCGGCGCCGGAATCGAGCTGCTGAAATTCCACAAATAATTTCGGGAAATCCGCAGGATCGATACCGATACCGGTGTCGCAAACGCGCAGGCGTAAACTGCCTTGCTCTTCCAGATCCACCAAGATGCGAATTGCCCCCCCTTCGTCGTTGAATTTCACGCCGTTTGACACCAGGTTGTACAGCACCTGCATGAATTTGCGCCGATCCAAGGTAATGCTGCGCACACCGACCGTCACTTCACGCCGAATGGTGATGCCCTTGTCTTTGACCAACGGAAACAGGCCGGAGCACACTTCATCGATGGCAAGTTCCGTTGGAAAGGTCGTCGGATGAAGCTCCATCTTTCCGGATTCGACTTTTGACAGGTCCAAGACATCGTTTATCAGTTGCAGCAGGTGGCGGCCGCTGTTCAATACGTCGCCGAGATATTCCTTTTGTTTTGCATTCAGAGGCCCCGGCTTCTGGTCGATGAGAAATTCCGAGAAACCGATGATGCCGTTCAAGGGGGTTCGCAGCTCGTGGGACATATTGGCCAAGAACTCGCTCTTGAGCCGGTTGGCCTCGTGCAGCGCCTGCTCGTAGCGGCGCCGCTCCGTGGCGTCGCGAATCGCGCCCGCAACCAACATGCCGTCTTCCGTGGCGATGGGGCTCAAGCTGATCTCGACGGGAAACTCGGAACCATCCTTGCGCAAGCCGAAGAGCTCGAGGCCTTCCCCCATGGAGCGGGGTCGAGGAGCGGCAAAAAAATGCGAACGATGCTCGGGATGATTCGCCCGAAAGCGTGTCGGCACCAACAATTCAACCGGCTGACCCAGCAATTCCGTCCGTTCGTATCCAAACAGCCGTTCCACTTGCGAGTTGACCAGGGTGATTCTGCCGTCGCGGCCGACGATGACCATTGCATCCGGCGCGGACTCCAATAGTCCACGAAACTTCTGATCCGCCTTTTTCCGATCGGATATGTCGCGCACGGCACTCATGACCATCGTGCCTTCCTCAGTGGCGAGCGGACTTAGACTGATTTCGACGGGGAATTCTTCACCCGATTTGCGCACCCCGTACAATTCCAAGCCTGCGCCCATGGTGCGAGCGCGCGGAGAGCCGAAAAACCTGCTGCGGTGCAAATTGTGCGCGTCCCGAAAACGCGCCGGCAACAGCACTTCGACGGCAGTCCCGATGAGCTCATTCCTGTCATAGCCGAAGACGCGTTCAGCCTGAGAATTCACCAGAACGATGCGTCCGGTGACATTGACCATGACGATGGCATCGGGCGTGGATTCCAGCAGGTCACGAAATTTGGCTTCCACCAACTTGGCGTCGCGCAGCACTTTGAGATGCGTGACATCTTTTTGCGTTGACACGATCATCCGCAGACTGCCGTCCGCTTCCTTCAGTGCCTTACTGGAGACGCTGACATGCACCAGCGAGCCGTCCTTGCGCTGTCGCACAGACTCGTAGACGGCAAGATTCCGCGTCAACACTTCTACGAGAGTCGCCTGCTCCCCCTTGAGGCCATCGGCGGGTATGACGAGGTCAGTCAGTTTCTGGCCGCAGGCCTCGGCGCTCGAGTAGCCAAAAATCACTTCCGCGGCACGATTCCAATACAAGACGGTATCGTCCGGAGCAATCGCGAGAATGGCATCCGGGTTCTCGTTCCACAGCTCCTTAACGAGCGAGATCTCCATAGACTTTCACCTCAGTGCGAAAGCCAGCTTGGCTTTGAGTTCAGATCCATGCCGACTGAGAAGTCAAATCCCTTTGTTTTGCGACGCCCGAGCGTACGCCTCACACAATGACTAAGCAACGTACCGTGTGCTCTGTTACCGGAGAGCAACGTAAATCATAAGTCGGTTATCGCACTTAGTAACCGGGCAAGCGCGCAATTAAACCCTTCGCGGCTTATCAATAGCGCCGGTGTGCGTCAGTACCACGCTTTGGCGCCGATCAAGCGTAATATCGGGGCGGCGTAAGCAATGAAACCCTAGAGCAAGTGTTCAACGCGTGACTCAAGTAGCGCCAAGCTGTGGAATATTGGTTGTGGATGACCACGGCATTGTGCGCGAGGGTCTGATCGCCATGCTCAAGCGCCAAAGCAGCATGCAGGTACTGGGTTCTGCAATCTCCGGGGCAGAAGCCATTATCGCCGCGCAGCGCCTCAAGCCGACCATCATCATCATGGACTTGGTTCTTCCGGACATGAGCGGGATCGACGCGACAGCACGCATCCTCAAATTGTTGCCGTTGACCCGCGTCATCATGTTGTCTGCCCGCCGCACGATCGAACACGTGTATCGAGCATTGCGCGCGGGGGCGCTCGGATATGTTGTCAAGGACGCTCCCGCCGAAGAACTCGTAGATGCGGTGCAGGCGGTCAGAGAGGGTAAGCGTTACTTGAGTCCGCAGGTCTCATCTTCGGCCAATGACGGCGCGACCTGCTACTCCTTGCCAAAAAGTCCTTTGGAACGCTTGAGTATGCGAGAGCGCGACGTATTGCATCGCATCGTCGCAGGCGGTTCCAGCGCCGCCATTGGCCAGCGTTTGTCCTTGTCGCCCAAAACAATCGATACGTATCGAGGTCGCTTGATGGCCAAGCTCGGCGTTTGCAATCGATCGGAGCTGATTCGCTTCGTGATCGAGAACGAATTCACCGCTTGAGTCTTGCGGTCGAGCCTGCGGCGGCTTATGACAAACCACCGCGACCTACCAGGCGCCCTGATTGTCACAATGTCCTTACAGAACCCGTGCTCATATCGAGGTACTCTTTCGTGGACGCGCGCTGCGCGCCATGGACAAAGCGAAGAAATTCCCAGTGGAGTACGTCATGCAGATCCGCGGTCTCGATAATTTCCTGCAGATTGCCAGTGCCATCCCTGCCGCCGTGCCCGACGGCGATCTTCAGCTGCCGCGGCCTTGCCGCGTGCTTGTGGTAGACGACGATGAGCTCGTGCGCGCAAGCCTGACCACAATGTTGCGGGCGCGCGAATTTGACGTCGAGTCAGCCGCATCCGGCGAGGACGCCTTGCGCGTCATGGCTGCGACCCCCTGCCAGATTCTGCTCACCGACTGGCAGATGCCAGGCATGGATGGATTATCATTGTGCCAAAGCGTGCGAGACAATGGACCTGACAGGTACGTCTATGTGCTGCTGCACACCGTGCGCGATGGCGAGGAGGCTCTACTCGCGGGACTTGCGGCGGGCGCGGATGATTACGTGGTCAAGGGCGCTCCCGTTGCAGAGTTGCTGGCGCGGCTCGAGGTCGGACGGCGCGTCACCGGCTACCCGGCCTGGAAACCTCGCCGTGACAAGAAATGGCGTTCTTCTTTCGCCGATCCGCTCACCGGGGCCAGAAACTTACGCTATCTCGTGAGACATTTGCCGCGTGAGCTGGCTCGTTCGCTGCGCTATGGCCACGCGTTGGCAATCCTTGGCTGCGCCGTCGACGGTTTCAAGCACATCAATGACCGCTTTGGAGTCGAGGTTGGTCGTGATGTGCTGCATGCATTTGTGGGCCAGGCGGAAAGATGTCTACGCCCGGGAAGCGATTGGCTTGCTCGCGTCGCCGCAGATGAGTTCATGATTGTGCTGCCCGAGGCCAACGTGCACCGCGCGCACGGCATTGCGCAGACGATGCGCGAGGCATTCGTGCGAGACGGGGCGGCTACTGGTGCCGGCCCCGTGAGTTTTACGGTCAGCATTGGTATGACGGCGATCGAGCCGAAGTACCGCGGCAAAGATTTGCCCAAGCTCGAGGATGTACTTCGGGCCGCGGAGCGTGGATTGCGCGCCAGCAAGCAGTGCGGCGGTAATCATGTGACCGCAGCGGCGGTATCCAGCCGCATCGCGATCGACGTAGGTTCCCTGTCGGACGGCAACTGTGCTATCCACTAGACATCGATTGCATGAGACAATTCCCACGGGCGCGCAGGACGGCATTTTCGAGGATTTGGGAGTGGCCTTTCGTGCCCGACTACAAAGCGAGCGCGTGCGGTTTGTTACCCTGAGCGCGGCACTCGCCCGCGCGGAAGACGATCCCGCCCGGATCTTTCATGATCTAAGTGCCCGCGCGCATAAAATTCGCGGGGGTGCGGCTGCTTTAGAGATTGCAGAGATGGCTTCGGCGGCGTGTGCATTGGAGCTTGCGGCGACTACCGCATCGGCTTCGCGCGCCGACAATACGGACGCTGCTGTGTGGAGCGCGCTGGTCGCATTGGTTCGAATTCTGGGAACTCTCGACGCCGGTGATCGAGCCCTCATGGCCGCGCTCACCAGCTAAGCCGCGCTTAGGCTCCGCCACGCTGCCGCCGCCGGCAATACTCGCCGATCTTGTCGAGAGTCCGTCCCTAAGGCGAGCAAGGTTTTCCCCTATAGAGGAACGCCCGGCGGCTCTGACCCACATATCAGGCGAAAATCTCGCACGCTTCGGCGCCGGCGGTCGCAGCACTCGGAGCGATCGCTGATGCGCAATACATCACAGTTAGGTGCGAAGTTCCGGTACCCACGCACTGCCAGAATGGGCAGTGCTAATTTACCTTAACGCAGTTAAGCAGTGCGCGATGCGACGATTTTCAATGGAACACTTTCCGCGGAAGCGCAGCCGGCACGGCAATCGAGTGAGCAAGGAGCAACACGATGTTTCTGGGGCAGTTGAAGATTGGCACGAGATTGGGGCTGGCGTTTGCCGTCGTTTTGATCATGGTTCTCGGCACCGTTGCGCTTGCCGTGTCGCGCCTGGCATCCCAGGATAGATTGCTCTCAAAGTTCGCCGACGAGCGCGTACCGCAGGTGGTGACCGCACATAAGTGGGCCATCTCGGTCCTGGAATCAGCACGGCACACGCGCAACATATTCATTCTGGATCACGACAAGCTTCCCGAAGAGATCGCCGGCCTGCAGGAGCAAAAGAAACAGCGCATTGTTGACATGAATACGATGGAGCGGGAAGTCGATCCGGGCCATGGCAGGGAACTACTGAAGAATGTCGAGGATGCCCGCGCGACTTACGTCCCCGATGAGGACGAATTCATCCGGCTCGTGCTGGCCAATCGGTTGGACGAGGCAAAGAAATTGTTGATCGAGAAAGCGCGTCCGGAGCAACTGACGTATCTGGATAAAATCTACGTCCTCATCGACTATCAGATCTCGCTGATCGGCAAGGAACGCGACGAGGTGAAGAATGGGTACACCAGCGCGCGGTCGGTGATCATCGGCATCGGCGCTCTGGCCGCTCTCGCCAGCGTCGTGTTCGCCTACTTGATCACGCGCAGCATCACGTTGCCTCTGCAGCGTGCGCTGCGGACTGCGCAGCGGGTTGCGGGCGGTGATCTTGCGGCCCACATCGACGTCAACAGCCGGGACGAGACCGGACAGTTGCTGGCGGCGCTCAGGGACATGATGCAGGGTCTCGCAAAGATCGTCGGCGAAGTTCAGAACTCGGGCATCCAGGTCAACTCCTCGGTGACGGCGATCGCCGCCACCGGCAAAGAACAACAGGCGACCGCAACC
>Ga0210399_10003710_pt1 | contig 11892 bp, 11 predicted proteins | sample IncBWC14MmetaG_FD_150865 | JGI IMG/M metagenome (GOLD analysis project Ga0210399, IMG submission 150865) | Forest soil microbial communities from Barre Woods Harvard Forest LTER site, Petersham, Massachusetts, United States - Inc-BW-C-14-M | ecosystem: Environmental > Terrestrial > Soil >...
CGCGACCTGGATTCTGGCCGTTCGAGCGCCTCGGGATCCGTGAGTGATGCGTCGTCCGCAAGTTCTGCGTCCATCCCGGCTGACTCCGCGCCCCCGCGTTCACACAGATACTCGGCCGTCGTCGTCGCGGCGATTGTGGCAATTGCCATTGCAGCTGGCTTGTACTTTCTGCGTGGAAAGTCTCGAAGCGATAAGGTCAACTCAATTGCCGTGCTTCCCTTCGTCAATGCAACCGCGGACCCCAACAACGAGTACCTAAGCGATGGCTTGACCGATAGCTTGATCAGCACGCTCTCGCAACTGCCTGACCTTAAAGTCATGGCGCGAAGCACCGTGTTCCGCTACAAGGGAAATCAAGAAGTCCCACAAAAGATTGGCCAGGAGCTTCAGGTGAGTGCCGTCTTGATGGGACGCGTCACCCAGCATAGCGACGAATTGGGCATTCAGACCGACCTGGTCGATACGTCGGATGGCACTGAGCTTTGGGGCTCTCATTATGCTCGCAAGATGGCCGACATCACGCAACTGCAGAGCGACATCACCCGCGACATCTCCAACAGACTGCGAATCCGCCTTAGCAGCAAGGAACAGCAACGATTGGGTCGCGCCGGCACTACCAACTCGGAAGCCTATCGGCTGTATTTGGAAGGACGCCAACTCTGGTATGGTCGCACCTCGGAGGGCCTTAAGAAGAGTATTGATGTGTTTCAGCAGGCGATTGCCGCCGATCCCAACTATGCCCTTGCCTATGCCGGACTCGCGGATACCTACAGCGTTGCTTCCAGCTACGGCATTGGCTTCACCGGTCGGCAAGCTCATTTGCTGGCGGACGAGGCTTCTCGCAAGGCGCTCGAAATGGACGACTCCCTTCCCGAGGTACATTCCTCGCGGGCCATTGCGTTAGCCATGGCATGGAGATGGAGCGAGGCGGAGCCGGAGTTCCGGCGTGCACTTGAGCTAAACCCGAATAGCGCCGCGGCACATTATTTTTATGCCTTCAACTTCCTCACTCCTGAAAAGCGCATCGATGAGGCGCTGAATGAATTCCGGATTGCCTTGTCGCTCGACCCGCTTTCTCCGATCGTCAATGCCAACTATGCAGTGACCCTTATGACGGCTCACCGCTATCCCGAGGCTCTTGCCCAGTTCCAAAAGACTCTGGAACGCGACCCCAATTTCGGACCGGCCCACCTCAAGTTATCGCACTTATACGCCACGACTGGACAATTCGCAGAGGCCATCAGCGAAATGCAGAAGTTCTCTCCCACCCCTGGCTCCTGGAGTGCAGACGCAACAGGCTACAACAAACTGTCGCTCGCCAGATTGCCCAAACAAGAAGATTGGCAGGCTTATGTTGCTATGACTTTCGCACTTAGCGGGGATCGTAATAAGACGTTCGAGTATCTGGAGAAAGCATCTTCCAGCCAAGAGGCCAACCTGATTTTCTGCATCCGTTCCCCTGCGTTTGACCCCTTCCGCTCCGATCCCCGCTACGCAGACCTCATGCATCGTCTCGGATTGCCTGAGTAGCGATTCCAGATCACGCTTGAGCCTGAACTCTCATTGACCTGATGCGCTTGATGTCTGCTATGCACAGCCTGTCTCCACACGTATCTAGACATTGCTCCCAAGGCCCGACGCACTCGGAAGTCTCCCATTTGACGTTCGTAAAACACGAACTTGCAGACAGGTGTAGATAACAGGGAACCACCTATCTCAGAACGAGACACTTTCCCACGTGGCCGTGCGGAAAGCATGTGGTTTCAGAACTCCGATAGGTCTCATCTTGGACATAGAAGAATCGACTATTTCGAGACCGAAGCGATCTAGGGTCTTTGGGACACCCTCGGAAACCGCCTATTCGCGACAGCTCGGTCTCGTGTTGCGGACGAAGCTTGCCCGCTGTATCCTCTCGTGTTGATCACACCGGAATGGATCATGAATCACTTCAATCTGTCGTCTCTCGGTGGGAGTCCACTGTCATCTTTCTGGCGGTATTATCAGCCATCCTTACTAGCGCGGCCGCTCTATTAACCTATCTCGCCTATTACTGGAACAGACGCCGTCGAGCAGCTCTTTCAACGGGTATTGAAGTCTTCAAAAGCCTTGATGCTAAGAGTTCCGCTTTCGAAAAGGCTTCACAGGTGACCTCGCTCATTGCGGCCACTAGCACTCTGGCAGGGGTGTTCGCGTCAGTTGAGTACACTGTCAAGAATCGTGAACTCCAGCATCTCCAAGATTTGGATCGCATCACTTTGCTCGGTCAGGTCCGGGAGGCAGCAATTCAAGCAGCCACCGCCATGAAGCAGAACGAAACAACCGCCGCAGAACTGAAAACGACCTATGAGCAATTGGCAGATGCAAGGCTGAGACTCCAGAAGGTCGAAAAAGAAGAATCGCCCAGAAACGTTACTGCCGAACAACGCAAGCGGATGAACGAAATTATCTCGAAGTATGCGAGGCAAGCTGTCCGCCCATTTACGCGACGGGGCGTCGGTATCAGTCCGCTGGAAGGCGACCCAGAGACACACGATTTCGCGGTTCAGTTGAAAGCTGTTTTCGCACAAGCAGGCTGGTCAACTGGCTTCACGGAAATCATGGAGCTTGGCGAAACCGAACAGGCGCGACCCCCTGAAGGATTGTTGCTTGAGTTAAGGGCACCCGATGATGATCCTGCGCTTAGGGATGCCTTATTATCGGCCCTCCGCATCGCGAGCCCCGTCGTCAACATCGACTACAACCCGACTCGCCCGAAGAATGGCGTCTGGGTGGTCGTAGGCAAGAAGCCGATTCTCAAAAAATAGAACCTCTGCTGACTCGTGCTGCGCCGGGTCTAGCATCCTTCGGGACAAGGCGCAGTAGGGTAACTGGTTTTGTGCCGAAAGCCATCCAACTTCTCCTTATCTAAGTTCTGGTTTTCCAAGGAGAACCATCGCATCGAGAGAGGCTGCGGAAATCACATGGTTTCCAAACACAGTTAAATTTCCGGTGGGCCGAGGTTTTTGATTACTTCCCACAACGCCGTTTGTGGACCATGAGGGAGGTGAACAACATGTCCGAAGTGCCGACCATATCCGACCTACAAGGTCATTCGGTGGGAAATCGGTGGAGGCGGGTGATGACCCGGAAGAAAAAGTGTCATTCAAAATCGAACCCCGTCCCCGATTTGACTGCTCACTGACGGACTTACTTCTTCGCCGACAAGATGGGTAATGAGCGCTCCTGCCGCACTTCCTGAACGGGCCCCTTCGCCAAAGTTGGGTCATAAATCAGCACCATACCCAGATCGGCAAGAGCCAGGGAGTGCACAACAACTTGCCCCTCTTTCTCGTGGAGGAATAAAGCATTTTCATTATTCGTGTGTGTGCTGATGGAGCCATTCATGACATAGGTGACTGCATTCCCATCCGCGGTGCGGACCAGGGCGATCATCGGGGATCCCGTGGATTTAATGGTGACGCTATATTTCCCCGGTTGAAGGACGCTTCCGCCCCAATGAACCTGGTAGGGTAACGTGAACATTCCGAAAAACGCTGGGTGTTGTGCTTGCGCCTCTACGGAGCGAGTAAAAAACAGGCTGCTCGCCAGGAACGCTATTAACAGTATTGTCTCGGCCATTCTTTGAATTCTTCTCATCATTTTTCTCCTTTTGTTGCCGTCTTTGGGGCCAAGTATCTGACTCCTCCAGCTACTGGCCCGCTCTGTCTTTTTCCTTCGCGCGATGGGTCACTTCACCTCAACTTTCATCCGCATCCAAGGATGGATGCAGCACTGAAAGCGATGTTCGCCCTTCGAAAGACCCGTGACTTGCAGTTGGCTGCCTTGAAGGATACGGGTTCTGGCTACCGCAACACTCGAGAAGCCCGCAGCACACTCGGGAGCGACGGTCTCTCCCCCATTGAGCGGCGGTATGAATCCGCCACCAAAATTCGCAACTTCGGTGAAAGTGTGGGGCTCGCCGCCCTGGTTCACCGCGATAATCGGGGTTCCTTTCTCCACTGTTAGTGTGTCGGGTTCGAAGTCCCACTTCATGTCCGGGTGTCCAGCAGCGGCTTCCGTGAACAAATCGGAAAACTTCGTGGTGTAGCCAAGCGTGGTGTAGCCAAGCGCGACGTTCTTGCAGAAGCCCGGCCCCACCGCGCTTGGGAGATTGAAAGTTGCAGGATCGCATTCGTCCAACGCCACGACCTGAGCAGGAGTAGCGTGATGGTCGCCGTCTTCCATCAATCCACCGAACATCAAACAGCTAGCGAGTAAACCGAACTTCACTACAGCAGTTTTCATCGTGGTTTCTCCTTTTGCTGCCGGCCATGTGTTCCTTTAGGCCGTCGAACGAGCGGAGAATCCAGGAACCGTGCGCGTACCTCAATAGACGCAAACTCAAATCTTCCTCTTTCCATAATCGGCTGACACACAAGGAGTTCTCGGAAACCCTCGCAGGTCAAGTTTCGCGCCTCTTTGGGGCAGTGATACACTTTGCGGTAAGAAATCCTCTCAATGGCAACCGAATCGAACACGAGGGCCCAGATTCTCCGATTTGCGACTTTTGAGATAGATCTAAGGGCTCGCGAACTCCGTAAGAACGGAGTGAGAATCAAGCTCCAGGGTCAGCCCTTCGAAGTTGTAGCGATGCTGCTCGAACGGCCCGGCGAACTGGTAACCCGTGAGGACCTGCGTCAGCGTCTTTGGCCGACAGACACTTTCGTGGACTTCGACCACGGAGTAAATACGGCCATCAACCGGCTGCGGGAAGCACTTAGTGATTCAGCCGACAATCCTCGATTCGTCGAGACGGTGCCTCGCCGCGGATATCGCTTCATCGCTCCGGTCGAATCACAGGCTCAAGAGGCACCGGAACCAAGTGTCATTTCGCCTGGAACTTCATCTCCTATAGCAACGCCAGATACAGCCCAAGTTGTCTCCGGTGTTCACCGTACGCGCGCGAAGGTCTTGATCCTTGCGTGTGTGGCGGCGATCGCGTTACTTGCCCCACTGAGTCTAAGCCGCATCCGCGAACGCTTATTCGCGCGCCCTAGCCCCCCTCACATTCAATCCCTAGCCGTTCTCCCGCTCGTGAATCTTTCCGGCGACAAGAATCAGGACTATTTTGCCGACGGAATGACAGAAGCTTTGACCACCAATCTCGGCAAAATCAGCGCTCTACGCGTGATTTCGAGAACTTCTGTCATCCAGTACAAAGGCACGAACAAATCCCTTCCGGAAATCGCGAAAGAGTTGAACGTCGATGCCCTTGTCGAAGGCACGGTTTCGCGATCGGGGAATCATTTGCGTATCACCGCCAACCTCCTTCAAGCCTCACCCGAAAAACATCTTTGGGCCGAAAGCTACGACAGTGAAGTGGGCGACATCCTCGTCGTCCAAGGACAAGTCGCGCAGGCAGTCGCTCGCGAGATTCAGGTGAAACTGACGCCGGAAGAGCAAAAGCTGCTGGGCTCTAGCCGCGCAGTCAATCCCAAAGCCCACGATGATTATCTGAAAGGTCGTCGTTCTTGCGACGAACAGACTCGTCAGGGGTTGGAAGAGTCGGCCCAATATTTCCAACAAGCGATTAAAGAAGCTCCGGATGAACCACTCGCCTATGCCGGCCTGGCCAATTGCTACGCGATCTGGGCATGGGCAGGCGATCTGCTCGCAGGGGATCCTTCGCCTAACGACGTCCTGCCGAAGGCGAGGGATGCGGCATTAAAAGCATTGCAGTTGGATGAAGGCATCGCGGAGGCACATACAGCGCTGGCGGTGGTCGAACTGATTCTCGATTGGAATTGGTCCGGCGCTGAGCGGCAGTTCGAACGGGCGATCGAGCTGAACCCCAATTCGGCATCAGCGCACGTGTACTACGAGCACTATCTGGTTGCAATGGGGCGTATTGACGAGTCCGTCGAAGAGGTCAGACGGTCTGTGGAGCTCGACCCTTTTTCCGATTTTTCGAGGGATTTTGGGGCTTGGGCTTTGTACTTTGGCCGCCGCTACGATTCGTCGCTTGAGCAAGCCCAGAAATCGCTCGAGCTCGACCCACGTCGTCCGTGGGCCCACTACAACTCCGGTTTGGTTTATGAACACACCGGACGAGGTGGTCAAGCCATCCAAGAATTTTCGAAGGCCGAGGAACTCTTCGGGATGACTCCGGACCGGCTAACTCAATTGCACAATGTGTATCAACAGTCTGGGGAAAAAGGCTATTGGCGGAAGATCCTGGCGTTCAGCCAGGAAGCGGCACAGCACCCGCGAAAATTCGCGAGTCCTTCAGGGTACGGTTGGTGTGATTACATGCAAAATGCGGATGTGGCAGCGGTGCAGGTTCGCTTGGGCGAGTTCAACTCTGCTTTCGAGTCGCTTGAGAAAGGATATGCAAATCACGGCAATGCGCTCGTCTACCTCAACGTGGACCCGTACTGGGATGATATCCGCTCCGACCCCCGATTCCGCGACCTGGTGCGCCGCGTGGGTCTTCCGCATTGATGCCTCTCTTCCCTCCGGAAAGACGCCGGCCCGGACTTCCCCATCCTGAAGAAAGCCATGGCCGAGTACGCCGCTGAAGCTGGCGCAAGCAAATAAACACATTGCTACGATTTCTCTGCATCACTCCCAAGAAGTCCCTTGTGGGAAGTAACTACTGTTAGTCACCTGAACGGGGAGCCCACTAACGTGCACCGAGCCGAAAACATTGCCTTTCGGATCGATTGAGCCGCCCGAGTGGATCGCTTCCGAGTAGCCCGTCATACGTCCGGCTGAGGGCCGAAGGTACTAGACGAAGTTCACCGAAGGTATAATGGCGGCCATTATGGCGCTGACTCCAGGTGCGCGACTCGGGCCTTACGAAATCCTTGCACCGCTCGGCGCGGGTGGCATGGGGGAAGTCTACCGCGCGTGCGACACGCGGCTGGATCGCACCGTGGCGATCAAGATTCTCCCCTCGCAGTTTTCCTCTGATCCAGTTCGCAGGCAGCGCTTTGAGCGCGAAGCCAAAACCATTTCCAGCTTGAATCATCCGCACATTTGCATTTTGTATGACGTGGGCAATCAGGAAGGCGTGAACTATCTGGTCATGGAGTGTATAGAGGGGGAGACGCTAGCGAAGCGGTTGGAGAAAGGACCGCTGGCACTGGACCACGTGCTGATGTACGGAGCGCAGATCGCGTGCGCACTGGATAAGGCGCACCAAAATGGAGTGGTACACCGTGACTTGAAGCCGGGAAACATCATGCTGACGACGACGGGAGCGAAGCTGCTGGATTTTGGACTGGCACGGCCGACGGCGACACCGACCACGCTTGCGACGATGACGACGGTGGCGCCTGTGCAGGCCCCGATGACGCAGGAAGGGACGCTGGTTGGAACGTTTCAGTACATGTCGCCGGAGCAGATAGAGGGGAAGGAACTCGATGGACGGAACGATATTTTTTCGCTGGGTGCGGTGCTGTTCGAGATGTTGACAGGAAAGAAAGCGTTCGAAGGGAAGAGTCAGTTGAGCGTGGTGTCAGCGATTCTAGAAAAGGAGCCACAAGCAATCAGCTCGATGAAGCCATTGACCCCGCCCGTGCTCGACCACGCCATCCAACGGTGTCTTGCGAAGAATCCGGAAGAACGATGGCAGCGGGCCCTGGATTTGGGGCTTGAGTTGAAATGGTTAGCCGAATCTGGTTTAGGGGGGCGAGCGCCGACATCGCAAGAGCGGCTGAGACCGGGTTGGGATTGGCTCGCCTGGGCCCTTGCGGCAAGCGTGGCGCTCATTGCTGTGGTTCTCGCGCTTCCGCACTTCAACAACAGGCAGTCTCCCGGAGCGCACGTGGTTCGCTTCACGATTTCTCCACCGCAGAATGGAACGTATATTTTCAACGGAGTGGAAGGTGGTGCAGTGCTTTCGCCCGATGGGCGAAGTGTAGCGTTCATTGCCAGAGTGGATAAAGTCACGCAGCTCTGGGTCCGGGCGCTTGATGCATTCTCCAACCGACCGTTGTCTGGCACGGAAGGTGCGGTGTCTGCATTCTGGTCTCCGGACAGCTCGAGCCTCGGCTTCTTTACGCAGGATAAATTGAAACGTATCGCGACCAGCGGCGGCCCTGCTCAGACCCTCTGCGAAGTCCATGACAGCCGCGGTGGAAGTTGGGGCCAGCTTGGTGTGATCCTCTTCAGCAGGGTGGTCGGTGGGGTATATCGCGTATCTGCTTCCGGAGGCATCCCGGAGAGAGTAACGACTCTGAATACTGGCCGACTGGAGGTAACACATCGCTGGCCGTTTTTCCTTCCTGACGGGAAACATTTCTTTTTCATGGCATCCCCACTCGGAAGCGTGAGCCCAGAAAACTCTATCTATGTGGGTTCGCTCGACGGGAAGGACAGCAAGTACTTGTTTCACGGAAGCTCGCCCATTGCGTATGCGATGAGCCACGTGTTGTATATCGAGGATAAGGTCTTGATGGCGAGACCGTTCGACCTCACGAGATTGGATTTCAGTGGAGACGCTTTCCCTGTTGCAGAAAACATCCTATTCAATCCAATTATCAGTAATGGAGTCTTCTCGGCCTCACAGAATGGCATGCTCCTTTATCAGCAAGGAAGCCTTACCGGCTTCGTTTCACTGCTGATGTTCGACCGAGAGGGGAGGCAATTGTCCAGCATTGGTGACCCCGGAGCATACACAGGGCCGCGTCTGTCTCCTGATGGGAAGCGGCTCCTCTACGTTCAGATTGACACGCGCGGTGGCAAGAGCGATCTCTGGATTCGGGATCTCACGTCCGGCCAACTCAGTCTTCTGGCCAGCAATCTGCGGCCCCTTGGCCCGACCTAGTCGCCGGATGGCCAGCGCGTCGCCTATTCGGGGGTGAAAGGCAGTGCGCCTACGATCTATGTTAAGCCGGCCAATACCGTCGGAGCGGAGCAGGAACTGTGGAGACCTACCGATTCGTTCGTTTACTCGATTGCATGGACATCCGATGGGAAGTTTTTGATATTTACAGAGCTCTTGTCCAGCACCGGCAAGTCGCGTATCGCGAAACTGTCCGCTGACGGCAATGCTAGGCCCATACCCGTTCTGGAGGCGGCAGGCGCGAACTTCGGATACGCCCGCGTCTCCCTGGATGGCAAGTGGATCGCCTATCGCTCGGACGAGTCAGGAACGGATGAGATCTACGTTTCGTCGTTTCCGAATGTCGCGGGGAAGTTGCAAGTGTCAGTTGCCGGTGGCTCAATGCCTTGCTGGAGGGGCGATGGGAAAGAACTTTATTACCTGACGCCAGACAACAAACTGGTGGCTGCCGAGATGAAAGACGCCAATGGCTCACTGCAGGTCGTGACCACGAAAACTCTTTTTCAAACAGCGGCAGCTCCGACGAGAACGGGTGGCAGCCCCTATGATGTGACTCCAGACGGCAAACGATTCTTAGTGGACACACAGACATCGGATCAAACGTCCGCGCTGCTTAATGTTGTGGAGAACTGGACGGCCGACTTGAAGAAATGAGTCTCACGGCGGGAAGCAAGCTCTGGCCGTATGAGATTCGGGTGCTGCTGGGCACAGGGCACACATAAATTCGTTCCTCTTTAACCATAGGCGACGCGTCTCTGGTGCGGCCTGCCTTACTGCTTCGAAGGCCCGTACTGAAGATTCTGTCCGGATGGTCGGCTATCCGGAAACTGAAGCAAAAGAATTCCCTTTTGACATGTCGAGTTAGCAGCATTGTTTTTCGGGTGCCCGTCGCATCGCCCCGGCAGGAGACATCAAATCCCGGCGTGTGATTGTACGCACAGGCGCGCGGAGAGGTATTGTCCGTATTCGTGCATAAGATTCAAGAAATTCTATCTTTTCACAGCGAATCGAATTTTTTAATTCGGATTACAAATAAATTCCACAATTCCTCAAACTTCGCGCTTCTTTATAATGCAAGAAGAGCATATCTATCGACAATGTTTTGGAAGGTATCATACACTAGCAGATGATCAAGATGATTAATGACAGAGGTTCTTAAGTCTTCATCCCTACTGCAAAGTTAGGCACGAGCCATGACGAAAGCGGAAGTTCTATCGATTTTTGATCGCGTCGGGGGATTTCTCACCCCCGACCAGGTGTCCGGGAAACTCCAACCGCGCCCAGATCGCCGATCCGCGTACAGCTACCTGCTCCGACTCTCCCGGCAGGGGCTCTTAGAGCGGAATCATGCCGGGAGGGGCCTTTTGGCCTACCGCTTGAGTGATAGGGGACGCCAACGACTGGCATATCTACGACGGACTCGGTAGCACATCGTTCGAGGTGCAGTCTTCTCTATAGTCGTGCGCTAGGTCGGGTCAAAAAGTGCAAGCGGGATTTTGGCACGCATCGACAGAGTGCGAGTCGCCCGGCAACTACGGAAAGCTGCAATTGACCGGGGACGCCAGATTAATCTACTTTTTTAGAACAGCTTGATGGTCTTTGTCGTCAGAGGTTCGAAGTCGAAGCTAGCCAGATGCCCTATGCCATAAGACATCGGTTCGTTCTCAACCTTTTTTAACCAGTCCTTTTTCCCGTAACAAGATTCCTTTTCCTGCGGCGTAAGCTTCGGAGTAAACCACCGGCTGAACGGGAAGCGATTCCAAAACATGTGCCGCATGAAATGGCGATGGCTTTTCTCGACGAAGCGGGGCAGGCTTTCGAGAACTCCAGCAAGATTCAATGCTTCATCCCGATTTTGATTTCCTTGCCAACCGCACATTGGACACGTAAGCACTTCCTCGACCTCGGCCCAAGCCCGTCTTTGCTCATCTGCAGGAAGCTTTAATGCCGTCGCCAAGATTCCCTGCAACTTCTTGAGCGCATCTCTCATGATGTTGTCGCAAGAAATACAATACTGATCGCGAGGTTTCTGACTACGGAAGCTCGATTTACAAGCCCTGCACTGGTGCCCGTATGGGTATTTTTGGATTATTTCGAGCGATGGCCTGAAATCCCGTGGCGGCCTGACCCACTGCCCTGAAGAAAGCTCAACGAAGCCGAGAGATGTCGCGATCTGCCTCTCTTCTTCGGTTTGCGGCGGGTTTTCCAGCGGCCAACCCTCGAATTTGGGCTCTAACTTCCTCATTTGACTGGCAATTCTACTTTCACCCCCCCTCGGGAACAAGACGTATGCTGGCCCGTCTTTAGAGATCCATCTCTAACAGGAGCGGGGATATGGATGAAAAGCGAAAAAACCTCAGTTGGCTAGGTGGGTTGGCAAATTCGAAGCCTGTATCACACACACCCGATCATATTAAGGAAGAAGTGGTCCTCCGACCCGCTCTGCGGCAGCTCGGCACCGCACCGTGTCCGGTCTGTCAGCGTGAGACTGCCGTCTTTCTGACCCGCACGAGCAGGCCTTTTCAAAATTGCGGATTCTGTTCGGCGCGCGTTTTCTTCAACGGTCACGAATCGATGCGGTTGCTGAAGAAAAAGCTAAAGGCCATCGAGCCTGAATAAGGCGAAGCGATGCGGACGGCACCAACTTACGGCAGATCGCCTTCGACGGGAGGGCCGCATGAACGAGGCAGCGATTGAATTCGAACCATTGTTGGACAGCGAAGAAGCTGCCAAGTTACTTGGCAACATTCACGTGAAAACTCTCCAACGCTATGCGCGTCAAGGAGAACTGCCCGGTTATAGAGTCGGAGGCCGCTGGTTTTTCCGGGCGTCCGAACTGGACGCATGGCTGCGTTCTCGTATAAATTCGTCACGCCATCCGCGCCGCTCAAACTAGGAGGCAACTGCTAATGTTCAAGCGGGCCCGGTATCAGTTTGGGTGGTTGCGTAGGAAATCCCGTAAGCGAGGTCCAGATGTCTGGGTGTGGAACTATCGGTCAAATACGCCGGACGGAAAGCGGAAGGAAAACTCGGTGATTGTGGGAAGCGTGCAGCAGTATCCCTCA
>Ga0210399_10003711_pt1 | contig 11892 bp, 12 predicted proteins | sample IncBWC14MmetaG_FD_150865 | JGI IMG/M metagenome (GOLD analysis project Ga0210399, IMG submission 150865) | Forest soil microbial communities from Barre Woods Harvard Forest LTER site, Petersham, Massachusetts, United States - Inc-BW-C-14-M | ecosystem: Environmental > Terrestrial > Soil >...
GGGGAGCGGGAATAGGGTGAAATATATATAGGGGGATATATTTACTTGGGTGCTTGTAACCAATCATTGTGCCCGAGCCGATGGCTGCACTAGCTCTGACACCTGTCGGGGGGTGCCAGCCCCCTCCGAAATCGTCAGAAGGTACCGGTTGCTCTCTCCTCCGTGCTGAGCGGAGCAACCCCCAGGTGTCAGCCAAGGCAAGACGAAGCATGAAACGCTTCTCGGGAGATGGTGGCAAGACAACAGGATTGGATTAGCATAATATCTGGCCGGGGAAACGGCCTTCCCGCTCCTTACTGATTATGTTTCCTTTTACGGCTCTGTGCAGGAATCTGAAAGACTGATCGATTGACGGGGGTTTTCGAGCAGCGGGTTTTTCAGTACGCTCAGCAGGATGAGCGAGAGTGAGTGGACGAAGATTCTGGGGTGGCCGGGCTACCGGGTCTACCGCAGCGAAATCAACGAAGATTCTAAAACCGTGCGCCTGTGGAATCCGAACTTTTTCGCAGAAGCTACTCCAGGGAACCTCGCGCCAAATTCATTGGCGTGTGGGACACAGTTGGTGCACTAGGTCTACCCGTCGGCGGACTGCTCCAGTTCATCAATAAGCGCTGGAGTTTTAACGACATGACATTAAGCAGTTGGGTTGACAATGCTTTTCAGGCACTCGCCATTGATGAACGTCGCAAACCATTTCGTCCATCCATCTGGGAAAAAAGCCCGAATGCAGATGGCCAGGTGCTGGAGCAAATCTGGTTCGCCGACGTGCATTCCAATGTGGGGGGAAGTTACCCGCGGGCTGGGCTTTCTGACATCACTCTGCTATGGATGATCGGGAAGGCAGAGGCGTGCGGGCTGGCTATTGACCGCAGCTGCGTCTCCACAGTTGACAATCCCAAACCCGACCCACTCGGAACGCTCTACGATTCACAAACGGTCTGGTACAAAATCACGGGCCTCGGCGACTACGTCCGTCCTATCGGGCAGAAAGACAAGGAATCTGTCGCTGATACGGTTATCGATCGCATGGGCAACAAGAGCCTTGGATACGAACCGACAAACGTTCAGGATTTTCTTGCCCGAAAAGGAAACGTGGCTCGGATTGTCCAGACACAAGTACCCGGAGGGTTCGACGGGCTACTGACTGACAGCCCCAGACCGCTGGAGCCACAACGCCCCGATGAATCCCGAAACGGTTGATCCATCCGATTTCCTCAGTGCACAAGAAGCCAAATCGCCGAAGAACGAAGGCGAGGCGAAGATCGTTACTAACGGGATCGTTGGGTCATCCACCCAACGACACAAATTACGACTGCTGTCGATAATGCGCAGAGACAGAGGTTGCCGTTGCGAGCTCAGCTTTCCGTAAGCTCCCGATCGGATCCCCATACGTCCAGGCCTCCGGGCGGTACTGATTTTGCGGCCCCGAAAGTTCAGATGTTAAATCACCTGGTCACATCCGTCTGTTGATGCCTGCGGCGGCTTTTTCGCTGATCGCTCGTCGATTACTTTCGAATTTCCGACAGGAAACCAGCTTGGTTACTGGTCAAAGCGCATTGTCAGAGCTGCAGTTCGGGATAGGGAGGCGCACGGAAGCAATGCAGATCGTTGCGGACGAGCGTCTAAAGCTCCCCAGACCCCTACAGAAACTTCTCGCTACACCCCGATCACAAGCGCGGATGTTGCAGTCCGAAGGCAAGAAGTTAGCAGGTCCCTTTTCAACGAGGTACTTCTTGGTCAGGGCCTGTAAGGGGATTCCAAGGTACGGGAAGGCGGACGGGGACGGGATCGACAGGTACTGGAGTACTATCAATCTGCTTTAAGCTTGAGGCCCTCTTTCGCCCAACCCGGATCCTGATATTCTTCCGGCACTATTCGCGGGGCCGGACCTACATGAAACATGACAGAACTTTCGCGGGAGGATCGCTCAAGAGTGGCGCCAAGCTGGGAGGCTACGAAATCCGTGCGCTCCTGGGCGCGGGTGGAATGGGAGAAGTGTATCGGGCGTCCGACAGTAAATTGGGGCGCGATGTCGCAATCAAGGTCTTGCCGACAGCTTTCGTAAACAGCCAGGAACGGCTGTCTCGTTTTCAGCGCGAAGCGCGCTTGCTGGCAGCCCTGAACCATCCGAATATAGCGACCATCTACGGGCTGGAGCAGGAGGGGAACGTCCAATTTCTCGTCATGGAGCTCATCGTTGGCCAGACCCTGGCGGAGCGAGTGAGCTCGGGGCCGGTGCCTGTAAAAGAGATGATTGATTTAGGCATCCAGGTTGCTGACGCGCTTGATGCCGCCCATTCTCAAGGCATCATTCATCGCGATATCAAACCTGCAAACATCGCCGTAACCAAAAGAGGCCAGGCCAAGATTATGGATTTTGGTCTGGCGAAGTTGGTGGATTTTTTGGATGAAGAAGTTTCCACCTCCGCGCCAACCGTCACTCGGGAACACCCTCTGAGCCGGACCGATGCGATCCTTGGCACCGTCCCCTATATGTCGCCAGAGCAGGTCCGCCGGGAAGGCACGGACGGGCGGAGCGATCTCTTTTCCTTCGGATTGGTGCTTTATGAGCTGGCCACCGGAACCCGGGCGTTCACAGGGCGCAACGATGGCATTATTCTGGATGCAATCCTGAATTTTACGCCCGTGTCAGCCACGAAAATGAATCGCGCCGTGCCCCCACAGCTTGAACAAGTCATCAACCGCGCCCTGGAAAAGGATCGAACGTTACGCTACCAGACAGCGCGTGACCTGAGGTCCGAGTTGCAGCGTGTAAAGCGTGACGTCGACTCGGGGATCTCATCAGGAACCTCGATTGTGCCGGCCCCTCGTCCTCCGGAGCGCAAGAAACTATACAAAAAGGTGGGATTGCTCGCCGGGGGAGCAGTCCTGTTGGAGCTGCTGTTGCTCGTGCTTCTGATGGTGCCCTCCCCAGTCCCGGTACCGACCGGCTCCTACCCCGTCACCAGCGATGGTCAGCAAAAGGAGTTTCCCGACTCGTTCTACCCGGTCGTCACCGATGGTGCTCGTCTTTACTTTACGGAGACAGGAAAGGGTGACCTGCGATTCGCCCACGTCTCAACCGCGGGGAGTGAAACCACGCCGATTGAAACGCCTTTTCGGTTTCCCCGCATGGCGGACATTTCCCCCGATCACGCTCGTCTGCTTGTCCTGGGCTTTAGTGGTTCGGAGTTAGAGGCTCCACTCTGGGCCATCCCCACGCTGGGCGGAACACCGCGGCGTATTGGCGAAATCCTGGCGCATGATGCCGCCTGGACGCCGGATGGCGATGTTGTGTACGCCCATGGCTCCGACTTGTACTGGGTGAAAGAGGATGGGACGAATGCCCGTAAACTGGTGACCGTAGCGGGCGTCCCTTTTTGGTTGCGGTCGGCCCCGGACGGCCGGGTGCTGCGCTTCTCGATAACGGATCCTGGAACCGACGCGCTGTCCCTGTGGGAGGTGTCGGCGAACGGCAGCAATTTGCATCCCCTGCTGCCAAGGTGGAATGAACCGGCCGCCGAGTGTTGTGGAAACTGGAGCCCGGATGGGAAGTACTTCGCATTTCAATCGTCCCGCAATGGACGCAGCAACATTTGGGTACTCACGGAGAAAAGCAATTTTCTGCGTTTGCGGCATGGACCGAGCCAGCTGACCGCAGGTCCGATGAACTTCACCACCCCGGTTTTCAGTGGCGACAGCGAGAAGTTGTTTGTTCTGGGGGAACAACGCCGCGCCGAAGTGGTGCGCTACGATGCCAAGGCTCGCCAATTTCTGCCGTACCTCTCAGGAATTTCCGCCGACCGTCTGGCCTTTTCGCGCGACGGACAGTGGGTGGCTTATGTCAGTTATCCGGATGGCACTCTTTGGCGAAGCCAGCTAGATGGTTCTCACAAGCAACAGTTGACTTTCCAGTCCTTCGCCGTGCACCTGCCGCGATGGTCTCCGGATGGAGATTACATAGTTTTTGATGGCTCCAAGGACGGTAAGACCAAAAAGATTTTCATGATTTCTGCGGCCGGCGGCAGTCTGGTAGAAATGCTGCCCAATGACCTGCGACAGGTCGATCCCGGCTGGTCACCCGATGGCAACTCTGTCGTCTTCACTGGCTCCGATCCCAAGAAAAACTCTGGGGCGGTTACGAGCATATTTGTGCTCGATGCAAAGACCCACAACGTCACAGCTCTGCCGGGCTCCGAGGGAATGATCTCACCACGATGGTCCCCTGATGGGCGATATATCGCTGCCACTACCATGGACTCCCAGAAATTGCTGCTCTTTGATACGCAGACCGGGAAATGGAATGGACTCGCCCAGGTGGCAGTCGGGTACCTGTGCTGGTCAAAGAACAGCAAATATCTCTACTTCGATACCTTCGGAACTCAACCCTCCATTGAACGGATTGGAATTCACGACACGGTGCCGGAAAAAGTGGTCGGCCTTGAGGACTTGCGTCGTATCTGGGGCCCTTTTGGGCCCTGGTTTGGACTGGGACCGGACGACTCCCTGCTGGCAACGCGGGATATCGGCAGTCAAGAGGTCTACGCCGTGCAGTGGCCAACGCCGTAAGCGAGATCACCGAATTGAGCTTCCATCACGCAGTCCGCGTGCCTACTCCTACTGCGTAAAGCGGGACCTCACCAGCATTCAGATCAAGATCAGTTTCAATCTTTTCATCGTCGAAAGCCGCAGTACAAAAAGGAGCCAGCCCGAGCCAAGTTGCCACCAGGCAGAAAGTCTGGCCGAAATGGCCTGCCTCGAGCAGAATGACCCGATAGGCGCGAGAAAATCGATAGCGCCATGTCACCCGGGCCAGCACGGTAGTCATCACAAACAGGGCTGAACAATCTCGAACCCACGCTTGATGTCCGCAAAGCCGCGACATTTGCTCTGTTATTTTTCCTGCCTTCAGAAGTTCCAGCTCGTGCCGGTCCGGCCGGTAATGATAGATGCCCGGCGCCAGGCCGTTCACGCGTGAGCACCACATATAAGCTTCAAGGGAATGACGAGCTCCTCCCGAAGGACTGGTCTTCACCGGAAGGATGCCCAGGCCAGGCCAGCGGATCTGACTCGTAAAGCCCCATGTGAGCCGAAGCAGGATCGAGAGTTGCTCGAGAGAAACCCGATCTGTTCCAAAATAGCGGTGAGTGCGGCGGCTGAGCAGAACTTCCGGCAGCTGGCCACGCAGGTGGGTGCTGGGATCTGAGAGGCCGATCCGCGGCCGGGCCGGATAACGCTTTACCGGCGGAGGCGGGGGCTCACGCCGCTTGAGCGCGCGGTTGAATTGAGCCTCATCGATAGTGATCGGGGCGGTATGCAGGTTCTTGCTGGCAAGGTGGAAGAAGCGAGCCTCTACGCCCCAGGTCTGCCAGGCTGACAGTGCAGATTCCCGCTTCGATTGCGCACTTCCTCTGACCAGCACCGCTGTACTTCCGATCAGCTGGCGCAAGCTCTGGCGAATGGACGCAGCGGAGTACTCGGGAAGCAATCTCTCGATTCCCCGAAAATTGCGCCATCGATCCAGCTTGTCCAGAATCGGAACCAGAAGCGGCGCGGCCTCAAATTCTTTCCCAGAGAGGTAGTTCTTGCAATGCAGCGAACCGCCCTGGAAGAAGAAAATCAAACAGTCCGACCGCTTCACTAGCATGCCGCGACGGTTCGCTCCCAATGGCATTTCCTCGACAAAGCAGCTTGCGTTATTAGTGGCAATGCGGACCGTAGTGCCAGGGCGGATGCTCGAGTTTTTTCATGCACTCTTTCAAGCAAAGAAGCAACCTTTTCTTGGCTTCTTTCACTTCGCGTTTTTGTTTGGCTAACTGTTTCTTGAGTTCCTTGACCTGTTTAACCGGGTCCTGCGGTGGGCGTTGTTTAGCCATCGTGTTCCTCCGTTCCAATCTTCCGTTTGCAGAAGGGGCGACGTGCGGAGTTCTTGTTCCTTGTCAAACTGTTACGAATCTAAATACCTTACCGAGCAGCGAATTGTTGCCAAGGGGCCCGTTTATGATCGGCACATCTTGCACGAGGGCAAAGGGACTGTCAAGGACTGGCCAAAAATGGACACGAACTCTTTGGCCGGGTTCAACCTGAGAAAAAATGATGACGAGTCAAGAGTGGCCAACTTCGCTTAATGTACCGTACCGGTCAAACCGGTTGGCGGATTCGGCGTGCTTTCGTCCTGCACCATGTAGAAGAATGCGTCAACCGACTCCGCGACCGGTAGGCCATTCGAGCCCAGCAACCGCCAGGGAGCGGCCTTTGTGGTATTCCGAAGAAACCTGGCCCCGTTGGGGTTCGAGGGCGAGGCTGGGGTGGCCGGGAAGTTCGCGGGGTCGGGCGTGTTCCAGGCGGGAAAAACTCCGTAGAAATCCTTGGCAACCGCGATGACGCGGGAATAATCGGCAACCTCCCCGGCGGTTTGAGTTCGAGCCAGGATGATGTCATCCCAGTTTTGCCCCGTATTGTCCATAGTGCGGCGGAAGTGAGTCTCCCACAGACCCGAGACAAGCTGCTGATACACGAAGGCGACCCTGCCGTCGCTGTTGATGGCAAGGCCTGCCAGGTTGGCATTGGCGACGGTCAATAAATCGCTCGACCAAGTGTTCCCCCTGTCAAGCGATCGATGCACCCGCAGCGTGTACTGCGGCCCGGCATTGTCTCCCCAAACTATATACACCGTGGCGCTGTTTCCCGGGTCGACGGCGATGGAGAGGTCGTTGTCGAGGCGCTGTCCGCCCAGATCCTGAGGATCGTTAATACGAACATTGGTCGCTACCAAACGTCCGGGCTTGCTGTCGGATGGATCTGTGAGGTCGACAAATCCATCCGCTCCCCAATTGTCGTCGCGCACCACAACGATACTGGTAATAACGTTGTTGCTGTTCCATGATTTCCAGCTCTTATACGCCACGTAGACGGTGCCGTCGCCGTGCGCGACGGGTCGCACTTCATACCCGTCCAGCGGCAGCGAAGCGCGGAATTCGAGGGGTGTTTGCGCGAAAATCGGCACGGCCGCCCGGGCATCGAGACAAACATCAACAGTCGCAATTGCCGAGTCTCCCATGTTGTGGCTATGGTCGACGTAACCGACATACAGCCGGTCCTTGTCGGGCGGAGTGGGCTCGCCGTGGGTGAAGGCATGCGCGTAGGGCTGGTCTATCTGGGGCCGCGGCGTGTCGATGTCGGGAAGCGGTCCGGCCGCAGAGGGATTGGGGGTCCGCAAAACATGCAGCGTGGGAATATCGCTTGCCGGATCGAAAGCCACTGTCCAGTAAAGCTCACCCGACCCTCCCAAGCCCGCTGATTGATCCAATTGCTCACCGGGCTCGCTGAAGTTCAGTTGCCAGTTCTGGCCGCGGTCATAGGAATAGCTATAGCCAACGTTGTTTGGAGGCTCCGTGTAAGCACTGACCACGATCTCATCAGGATTGGCGGGATTGATTGCGATCGAAGGCTGCCAGTTCAGATCAGTCTCATCGCTGCGCTCCGCCGGCACCGTGTTGACCACGCGCACGACCGTCATCAGACCCTCCGTTGGCCAAACAGTTTTTCCACCAGAGGCCGCTTGGACACGGGCTCGACATCCGCCGGGTCCAGCACGGTGAAGATCGCCGAGGTGAGGTTCGGTCCCAAATTCGGGAGAGGTGGCCAATCCGGGGGGCGGTGCAACAGGAAGATCGCACGCTGGCCCTCTTTCAGGCGCGGCGCGCGCGCCCACATTGGCCGTCCGCTGGTAGGAAACAAGACCACTATGTCCTCGGTTGGGTCGCCCTGCAACGCTTCGACATTCCGGAAGGAGGCTGTCGCCCACTGGGGAGCGTTACGCCAGCGGATGTCGAAGGGTGTGGACCGGGTCTCCGCCACCTCCGCGAGCACGACAAGTGTGGAGTCGGCCAGACGCTCCACCAAATGTCGCTCCGGCAGACGCGCCACCTCTGCGGCGACTCCATCCTCTTGCTGTGTCTCCATGCGAGCGACCTCACGCGCGGCAATTCCCCCGCCCTGGATCCAGTTTAAGGTGAAGAAGAGCGCCCTCTGATCTGGCTGCAGCCCGTTTTGATCGAGCAACTCCACCGTTATCTTTTTTCGACGGAGATCCCCTAGTGCCGCGTCACATCGCAGTGAACGGTCGACGCACACTACGGCGAAGTTGTCGCGCGGCGCCAGGTTGGCCACCGACGAGGCGCCCAGCTCAACCACCGTCCCGGAAAAAATGAGACTCGAGTCGCGGACGAGTTTTTGCAGTTCGGGTCGGCTATCTGGCACAGTTCCGTCTCACTTTTAAGTACAAGGTGGCTGACTTAACTCCTCATAGACGGCGACAACCGCGGCCAACAAAAAGATTCGGAAATCTGCTCGATCCGTCGCTCAGTCCGTGTCTCGTCATGCCCAAAAGTATGCTGGGTAGTTCCCCAATCCTTGTAAGTACCTCGCGACTGAGAACGCACTCGCCGTTTCCGGCTGTGCCATCGGGTACAATGCTTTGCCGATATATATCCTCGTTCTCGAGAGTAGATTCTCAGGTCTGGCTACTCGCGGACTAACGGGCAGAATGATACAACTATCCGTACTAAACTCGCTCAAAAATTCCCCGGCATCGCGAAAATTCCTGGGAATCCACCTCGCAGGGCTACGGAGGCCGATTGGAAGCCTCCGAATGTTTTTCTGCGGTGATGGGGAGCACACAATGTACGGCCCAGTGACCTGGTACTTCGGCACGAATGACCAGCCGATCTGGTTTTGTGAATACGTAGACTGCGATTCAAAGTGTCATTAGGCCATCCACCCAAAGAGCATTTCAGCTATTCCAATCAGGTCAGGGTGTTTGAAACAATCGTGCTCCTGATCATCTCCTTTCAAGACTGGCAGCACTGCTGTCGGATCCACGGCTCTGGCTCGGTTCGATTCCGCGCGAAGTCCCCGAGCTCTCCGGCCCCCGGTCGAAGGCTGCCTGTTCCTGAAACGGCTACACGCAAGCCGCTGTGTTTGATCTGCTATTCTTCGGCGCATGCGACCTCTGGGTTGGTTTTGTTCGCTGTTGCTTCTGGCCTTGACCGTCCCGCGGCTTGACGCCCGGGTCGTTCGGATCGAGATCGCTTCGCGAGACCAGAAGCGTGCGGCGAACAGCAAGGTGGTCGAGATGGTGCTGCCACGTCCGGTGGTGAACGCAGAGTCGCCGGAAATGGCGTCGCAGCGGGCATGTGGAACGAATGGAATCGAAAGGGAGTCAGCTGCAACGCCGTTGCAGTTCTCGCGATCAGTTTCAAGTGATTAGCGTGTAAGTACTTGAGGTTGGTTGCGGGGGGTGGATTTGAACCACCGACCTTTGGGTTATGAGATTCATGTTCGATTTTCTCCTCTGCAGTAACTCGCATTCACCAGCGTTCAAAATCTAACACTTCCGGTTCTGCTTGTCTCCGCTTACCTTCCATGAACACCTGTAAGCGTGGATGATTCCTTGTGCCTTTGTGGAAGTTTGTGTGGAAGTATCCGAGTAATCGTAGGCTATGCTGCTTTTGGTCCGGCTATCCTCAGGTCTCTTCAGCAGCACGGGTTGGATTGGAAGCTGCCTGGGTTCCCCTGGGAGTTAAGGGGCCGCCAACGGGGATATTGCCCGCGACGGCGACGGTGCTTCTGTCTTACAGGGGTACCAATCATTTCTAACTCACTCCGGAATCGTGAAATCCCAAACTCTCCCGGAGGCCGATCCTCCCGACCTGTTCCCTCCTCGTGCACCTGCCATCGTATTGCTCTGGCCCGTGCCCATGAAGAATGCGTATTCACCCGGCTTCAAGGCTTCGTCCAATAACGTGATTTTGTATATCCTGATCCCGATGTGTTCGGCGCGGAACGGGACTTCCTTGTCCTTCTGCACGCCGGACTTGCCGCCCGTAATGCCGCCGAAGGACCCGATCTGGAATTCCCTGTGATCGCTTTTCTTGTTCAGCTTGATCAACACGTAGTCCGATGAGTCGTCTCCATCGGGAACGTACAGGTAGAAAATCGGCCGGCGGTCCCGGACAACATTTCTCGACGTCTGCCCTTCGATAGTCGCATCCCAGTGCTGATTCCTCAGCCCGTTCGAAAAAAAACTGCCAGCCTTGCCGCCCGTCTTGGTGTTTGTCACCGCCTGGCCCTGAACCAGCACAAACTTGCCTTCGTCCCGCCAGTACACCCCCACCTCGGGCGGAGGGAGATTCGGATCGACCGAGATCGGACTCGTACCCGCCACTACCGTTGCCGGCGGAGGAGCGGGGTTGATCATGACTTTAATGACCGAGTCGGGAACGTTTGCGGCTTTGAGCGCCTTCAATCCATCGACGCTGGTATCAAAGCTGACCGCATCGGTTCCCGCCTCGTAAGCCTGGCGAATCTTTGTGATGATCACGTCGTCGGACAGACCCAGCTTCGCCATCTCGATGACGTCCTGGTTGGTGAATCGCTTGCGCAATATCGCGCCTTCCTGGCCGCCCGCAACACAAACTGCAACGAACAAAACGAACACAGCGAGCAGACCCGCCATCGCATCCCGATGGGCAGTTCTCATTGTTGATCCCCCCAGTACAGCTTCTGCCCGGCTGTCCAGGCCCGAGCGGCAGGGATTATACCCCACGCTTCGCGCTGGACCTATCCAGTCGCGCCAGACCAGTCTGTTTCTCAATCCTGATGATTGGAGCGCCACTCCGACGTCCCTTTAGAATTGTCGCGGCGCCACCTAGCTTTGCTTGTGGCGGGTTTTGGGATAGTCCTGAGGGGTAGGTATAACCCAAACTCTTGATTTGCGTTTTGGGGCTTTATTCCAATTCCGGAAACTGACCTCAGATGAACGCTTAAGGAAAGCGCGTGATCCCTTGCTTTTTTGTGGAAGTTTCGGCTGCGCCGATGTACAGACCCTGATTCGAAAAGCTGGAGTCAACGCTCGCCTCTACTTTAACCTGGCCTGGATAAATCTGCCTTCACTTGCTCGTCTTCGCTCCAGTCGACCAAGAGTCGAGAAAGTACATTCCCATTTCCTCTGGCTTCCCGCCTCCGGCTGGGACCAGAGCGATATTTTCTCCCTTCTTGTAGGTGACTGACCAATCCTGCAACCACGCCAATGTGGCGTAATCAGTCGCACCGGGGAACTTCCATTTTGTAGTCTTGGTGAAAACGTAATAATCCCTGCCCGGCTCAAGCGTGACGCAGTTACTCGCTTCCATATTGCAGGACAGCACGTAATCACCCTTGTCATTTCCCACGGTGAGCGTCTTGATGCCTCGATCGTCGTTCTGTACTTGCTTTGAACGAACTATTTCCGGGATCGGCAAATCATATCCTTGCTCATCCTTGGCGACATACGCCTTCACGGGAGTGGGACTCGCAGCGGTTGCTGCTGGTTTGCAAGAATGGCTGATTTTGCGTTAAGTGAATTGGTTGCAGATAAGCTACCCTTTACACCCAGCCGGTTGAATGCCGCGCCGCTTGCTTCCCGTATCGTGTCGGGTGCGATCTGCGGGGCGACGATTTATGGTGTCGTGAAACGACCTCTTACGGAGGGGGCAGTCCTAGGCGGCCCGGGAGCGATTGGGGGAGCCTTTGCCGGTTATCACATGCGCAAGAGGCTCAGCCGTGACCGGCCTGATCTGGGAGTTGCAGTTCTGGAAGACGCCTTTGCGATTGGAGGAGGCGTTCTCATTACCGTCCTGACTGCGGCTAGCAGCTAGCTCATTTCCGAGTACGCCAGCAGGTCCGAGGCGTAACCCGTGTGTACCTCGCATTCATCAGCGTTCAAAATCTAACACTTCCAGTTCTGCTTGTCTCCGCTGACCATTCATGAACACTTGGGAGTGCACGTGATTCCTTGCGCCTTTGTGGATGTTTCTGTGGAAGGAGTCGGCTGCGGTCGATGACCCAACT
>Ga0210399_10003712_pt1 | contig 11890 bp, 9 predicted proteins | sample IncBWC14MmetaG_FD_150865 | JGI IMG/M metagenome (GOLD analysis project Ga0210399, IMG submission 150865) | Forest soil microbial communities from Barre Woods Harvard Forest LTER site, Petersham, Massachusetts, United States - Inc-BW-C-14-M | ecosystem: Environmental > Terrestrial > Soil >...
TGTGGAAGAACATCCCATCCCAAAAGGAAAAGGGACAAGATGTTCCTTCGGTTTCCGTTCAGATTCAGGATTTGCTCCCGAGTGATCGCGGCTACTTCACTTATGCCGGGTCGTTGACCACTCCCCCTTGCACTGAAGGCGTCACCTGGTACGTTCTGAAAGGCCATACCACGATCTCTCCCGAACAAGTGGCGGCGTTTGCCAAGATTTACCCGACGGATGCACGACCCATCCAAGCAACCAACGCACGCGAGATACTACAATCCAAATAGTGGTTTGCCACCCAAAAACAGAGAAATACCTTTATCTGGAGTTGAGCTTCCTTTCGGGTATCTCCTACTCTCTTTTTCAGGTGCTTACCCGATTGTGAGGCAGGTCTTCTGTACTTGAAACTCCCCATGAAGGAAATACATCTCATTACAGGGGCTCCTTACCCAGGGGGGGCCGGTATGCCGTGCAAGTCGTGCGGGTCAGTCAATCAGAGCAAGTTTGCAGGGGAGATAGGCATCCATTTTCTCGGACTGCAAAATCTTGACAATTCTGTCGTGTGGGTATTTCCAGAGCTTGTTGTCTGTTTGGATTGTGGTACTGCGGAATTTGCTATCCCGAAAGCTGAACTGCGCCAACTTGTGAAAGGTGACGCTGCTGCGGGGGGTTAACCTGGAATTGAGCCTTACTATCTCACTGAGAATAAACGGCTGAGTGCTCCGCACAGATGCTCTGGAAAACGTGCTTGTCTTCCTCGCCGTGAAAGCTGCTCAAGGCGTACCCACAGAGGATATCCACCCCCAGTGTTTTGCCTACCTCGTCCCAGAGTTGTTCGACACGAATCGCAGCGTCGGCCTTACCTTTAGCCCACAAGAGAGATGTACCTTCTCCACATACCACAACGCCGTGATGCGGTTGCCTTGCTGCTTTGGCTGCGGCCTCAATAAGACCATTTACAGCCTGGAAAAATCGGGCTGAATCGGGCATATCATTGACCATAAACGCGGAGAATGTTTTGTCAATATCCAATTCAATGTAAGTCCCCTGTTGGGTGCTGGCGTCAACATCTATGCCTTGTGCCTTCAATCTCGAAACAAGACCGTCTCGGTGTGACTCAGTAATGATAACGATAGCTGCGCGCCCAGCCTTGATCGCAGCAGTGATAAAGTGAGCAAATGTGTCCAGAAGAAGTGCGTCATCGGAACAGAATTGAACCTCATGGGGGTGAGCGGCTTTCCGTACTGCGGTGTCGGTGAACTGGTGATTTCTTAAGCTGCTGCTGATGAATTGCTTACCCAGAAGAACCGCATCCATGGCAGGCAGTAGTTCCTGTTTGACGTCTGTCTTACGAACGTAACCCAGGGCGCCCTTGCTCAAACCTGCCTGCACGACGTCTGGTGAGTTGTACATACTTAGGAACAATATTTTCGAGTTGGGGGAGAGTTGCCTTATCCGCCGGGCGGCTTCGATTCCACTCAATTTTGGGAGGCCGATGTCCAGAAGAATTAAGTCCGGTTTCAGTTCATCGGCCTTCTGAACGGTTTCCGGTCCATCGGCAGCTTCGGCTATGACTTGCCATTCTAGCCGCCCCTGAAGCAGCGAACGGACTTGGCGCCGCCAGCCTTCATGATCATCAGCAACTAGAATGCGAATCGTCGACAAAAGCGCCAGCCCCATTACATCAGAACACACCGCGTGCAAACTAGTTGCACAATCCTCTAAGCCCCCATGCCTGTTGGATTGGCCCCGAAATCTGTAGGCTGGATCGCGGCGCAGAGCGCGCCGCGGTGAGTCCAACGCTACCTCATTTCACCGTTTCCAGCAACAGGGTTACGGGGCTTGACTGGCAATTATTACACTTCCCAAAACCAAAACAATAAGGTACAACCCACCCTCAAAGAGGCGATGGCTTGCAAATAGGTGACACGATGAAATATTCCAATTCTCGATCAATGACTTTCGCCACCCCGAAAAAGATGCGCGACAGTCTTCCACCCGCGAACCGGTTGCGGCGGGTGGGAATGCTTATTGCCTTTTGCGCGTTTACCTTGGTTGCGCTCGCCAAAACAGACGAGCCCAAGCTTGTGCGTCTCTCGAAGCCGCAAACGCTTTCCTTCGCGGAGCTTGTTCTGCTCTCTAAAGAAGAGAAACCCGAAGCATCTGTGGCAAAGAAAATGGAAAAGCTTCTCACTACACCATTCGTGAGTAACGAAGCTTCTCTGGATGGCGCGAAACCCCGTCGCCCTTCTTCGGATGCACTTGGCCCGTTCATTCGTGCCACACTCTGGAATATCGAGCGCGGAATCGAACTGGACGCGATAAAAGTCGCTCTGACCAAGCCGGATCAACTCGACAAAGTAATCGCTGACAAAAAGGATCCAAAGGCTAAACCTCTCACCGCTGAAGAACTAGCCGCTGCCAAGGAGCAGATTGCCTTTCTCCAGCCTACGGACTTGTTAATCCTGAACGAGGTCGACAACGGTGTCACTCGCTCCGATTATCGGGACGTTGGGCGCGAGCTGGCTCAAGCCCTCAAGATGAACTATGCGTATGGAGTTGAGTTCATAGAGGTGGATCCCCTGAACCTGGGTCTCGAAAAAGTGAAACTGGACGACAAGGCCGCGCAGGAGGATATTCAGAAGTCATTTGTCGCGGACAAAGACCGCTACCTCGGCCTGCACGGCACGGCCGTCTTGAGTCGATATGCAATTCGCAGCGCAACAGTGCGAGCCCTGCCCGTGTGCCACGACTGGTATAACGACGAGAAGAAAGAAATTTCCAAGCTTGAGTCGGGAAAGCGGGCTTCCGCCAATCTGGTATTTATGGAACGCATCGCACGGGAAGTGCGCCGTGGCGGACGCATGGTCCTCGTTGTCGAATTGGCTGTCCCTGAGTCTCCCTCCGGCGCTGTAACGGTGGTCGCGGCGCACCTGGAGAACAAGTGCAAGCCGGAGTGCCGGCGCAAGCAGATGCAACAGATTTTGGACTGGGTCAAGGCTGACGCAAATCCGGTAATTCTTGCAGGCGACATGAACACTACAGCCACGGATTCGTCGCCAACGTCCATTTCAAAGGTGCTCAAGGATCGCCTCAAAGATCCCCACGCGTGGGCGAGATCCGCGATCAAGTGGTCCACCGGCGCTCCCACCGTTTTGCTCATGCCCGTGAACTTCATGCGCAGCAAGAACGATCCTACCGGGTTCGACGTGCCCGTCCTCTCCCGGAAAAAAGAGGCGAAGCTGTTTGGCGATCTGGAGGATTTCCATTTTGCCGACGGTCACACATTTGACTTCCGCGGCGAAGACAAGCGAAGCGCTGAAGACAGGGGCGGAACGCTCAGCGATTCGAATCAGCGAGCTGGCAAGGGATTCCGTCCCACCTTTGCGATGGCACGCACCTATGGCGGGCTCGTCGGACAATTCAAGCTGGATTGGTTTTTTGTTAAGGGCTATGCCACAGATTCAGAAAAGCCTGGCGGGAATTACGCATTCGCTCCGCACTTTGCACGTACTCTCCAAGAATTGAATGCTGCCCCGGACGATCCAATGTCTGACCACTCTCCGATGACCATAGACATTCCGCTTTCGGAACCTCCCCTAAAACCAAGCCAGAAATAGCGCCCGGCATCTGTCTAGGAGCAACGGGGCTCGCCGCTAGTAAAAACTCGCCTATGCCATGGGTACTTTTGCCAATTACGAGACCGACTGAACTCGACTAGTCTCCGCAGGGGCAAAGTACGGGGGTACAGGTGAAACATCACTTTCTACCAGATGGAGATCCCTACGCGTTCCAGTCTTTTGCTCGCCGCGAGAAGTAGAGTGCGGCGCAATCGCTGTCAGCAACATTTCCGCAGTACAGGAGAGATTCATGAAAGGCAATATTCTGCTATTTCACCTCAGCTTGTTCCTGGGGCTGTTGTTCGCACTCTTGCTCCCAGCTGGCACTCTGGCCCAAGAACCCTCTCCCTCGGCGCAGGAGTTGGAAAAAGTATTTCCAAAGAAACCGCCCTATTCGCCGTATGCCGACCGTAAGTTCCCAGAGCGTGTGTACTGGGGGGATACGCACCTGCACACCGCGATTTCTCTGGACGCCGGCGCTGCCGGTTGCCGGCTGGGCCCACGGGAAGCCTATCGCTTCGCGAAGGGCGAGCAAATCACCGCCTCCAGCGGCCAGCAAGTGAAACTTTCGCGTCCGCTGGATTTTCTAGTGGTCTCCGATCACTCGGACAATATGGGTTTCATTACCGATTTGTTTGCGGGCAAGCCCGAATTGCTCGCCGATCCCACCGGACGCCGCTGGTACGACATGATCCAATCCGGCCAGGGCGGTGTGGCCGCTGTGGAAATCGTCGGCGCCTTTTCTCAAGGAAAATTCCCGAAAGCGCTGGTCTACGCCCCAGGTACCCAAGGATATCGCTCGACGTGGGAAATCATTGTCAAGGCCGCGGAAGAGGCTAACGCCCCGGGTCGCTTTACTGCTTTCATAGGGTATGAATGGACTTCGCTCGCGGCTGGCAATAACCTCCACCGCAACGTAATCTTCCGTGACGATGCAACCAAGGCCGGCGTTGTCGAGCCGTATACGACCACTCCTCCCTACGGCAGTAACAACCCGCGCGAACTCTGGAAGTGGATGGCGGCCTACGAACAGAAGACCGGTGGACAAGTATTGGCTATCGCCCATAACGGAAATCTTTCGAATGGCACCATGTTTCCCATCATTGAATCTTTCACCGGCAAGCCCATTGACCGCGAGTACGCGGAACAGCGGGCGCATTGGGAACGCATATACGAAATGACCCAAATAAAAGGTGATGGCGAGTCGCACCCCTTTCTTTCTCCCAATGACGAGTTCGCCAACTACGAACGCTGGGACAAGGGCAATCTGGACATGAGCCAGGCAAAGAAGAAGGAGATGCTGGAATACGAGTACGCTCGCTCGGCTCTTCGCAATGGTCTGAAACTGGAACAAGAACTCGGTATCAACCCATACAAATTCGGCTTGATCGGTTCTACGGACTCGCACACGGGACTAGCCACTGCCGACGAAGATAATTTCTTCGGTAAAGCTAGTATTTACGAACCAAGCGCCACCCGCGCAGACCATGCGTTTATGAAGGGTGCGGGCGGGACCGTAATGAGCTGGGAACAGACGTCCTCAGGTTATGCGGGTGTTTGGGCCACAGACAATACCCGCGAAGCTTTGTTCGATGCCATGCAACGCAAGGAGACCTACGCCACAACTGGCCCACGCATGGTTGTGCGCTTTTTCGGAGGCTGGGAGTTCGAGGCGGGAGACGCTGGTACTCGCAGCCCCGCTGTCATTGGCTACACCAAAGGCGTCCCGATGGGGGGTGACCTCTCGAATGCCCCCGCCGGCAAATCCCCGACATTCCTCGTTGCCGCTCTCAAAGACCCCATCGGCGCCAATCTGGACCGCGTGCAAATCGTCAAGGGTTGGCTCGATTCTAAGGGCGACACTCACGAGAAAGTTTATGACGTCGTTTGGGCCGGCGACCGGAAGCCCGACTCCAAGAGCGGCAAGCTTCCTCCCGTTGGAGACACAGTCGACGTTCCAAACGCCACTTACACCAACAGTATTGGCGCATCGGAACTGATCAAAGTCTGGAAGGATCCCGAGTTCGACGCTTCACAGCGCGCTTTCTACTACGTCCGCGTCCTGGAAATTCCCACGCCGCGTTGGACCGCCTATGACGCCAAGTACTTCGGAATCAAGATGCCTCCCGAAGTCCCGATGAAGGGCCAGGAGCGCGCCTATACTTCGCCTATCTGGTACACCCCGGCAAAGTGACCGGTGACTCTATGAAAATTCTGCGCGAACCGCTGTTGCACTTCATCCTGCTGGGGGCCGCAATCTTCGCGGCCCACGGTTTTGTTAACAGACACCGAACCGATAAACCCGGCGAAATTGTCGTCACCCAGGGCACTCTGGAAAATATCATCACGGGTTTCACGCGCACCTGGCAACGGCCCCCTACGGAAGAGGAACTCCGCGGCCAGGTTCGGGATTATATTCGTGAAGAAGCGGCTTACCGCGAAGCCTTAGCCATGGGCCTCGACCGCGACGACACCATCGTCCGCCGCCGCCTCCGCCAAAAACTCGAATTTCTCTCCGATGATCTCGCGACTCGCGTCGAACCCACCGACGCCGATCTGCAGACTTTTCTTAGGGCGCATGCCGACCTGTTCCAGTCCGAGCCCCTTTTCACGTTCCGGCAGGTCTACCTCAATCCCCAACTACATGCCGACAACCTCTCTTTGGACGAAGCTCGCCTTCTCGTTCACCTGCGGCACACCGGCCCCAATGCTGACCTGAGTTCTCTCGGCGATCCTTTTCTTCTTGCCCCGAGCTTCCAAAATGTTTCTCTCGCGGAGGTAAAACAGGTATTTGGCGACCAATTCGCCTCCGCTCTTGCCGCCCTGCCCATGAGTCAGTGGCAAGGCCCGGTAACCTCCGGCTACGGCACGCATATCGTTTTTCTATCCCAACGGACTGAACGCAGCCTGCCTGCGCTCGCCGAGATCCACGATCAAGTTCGGCGTGAATGGTTTAATACGAGGCGCAACGATGCCACCGAAAAGTTCTATCAGGCGCTTTTGAAACGCTATACCGTGAAAATCGAGCCGCCCGAAGAAAAGAAAGTGGCTCAGGTGCACTAATGCATGCGTAACCTAATGCAGGGATTTACAAGCGGGGTGTCACACAAAGCTACGCGGAGCGCGTGGTTCGCGCTCCTCCTTCTCGCTGCTTGCGCGGCCAACCTTAATGCTCACGAAATGCGCCCCGCCTATTTGCAGCTCCAGCAAACCGGTGCCGAAACCTACAATGTCTTCTGGAAAGTTCCTGCCGTCTCGGACAACATGCGCCTCAGCCTGTACGTGCAACTTCCCGACGCCTGCTCCAATCTCGCCCCGCCGCGCGCCTCTTTTGCCAATGGTGCCTATACCGAGCAATGGAGCATCAACTGCCCGGGCGGGCTTAGTGGCTCCACAATCCGCATCGACGGCCTGAGTGCCACGCTCACAGACGTCCTGGTGCGCGTCGAACGCCTCGATGGTTCCGAGCAAGTCACACGCCTCGCCTCCTCTTCTCCTTCGTTCATCGTCGAGGCTGCGCCCCACCGCCTCGAAGTTGCCCGCACCTACTTGCTGCTCGGCGTCGAGCACATCCTCACCGGCGTCGATCATCTTTTATTTGTGTCCGGCCTTTTGCTTCTGGTCACCGGCTTCCGGCGCCTGCTTCTCACCGTCAGCGCGTTCACGCTTTCTCACACGGTTACGCTGACACTCGCAACTCTGGGCTTCGTTCACGTTCCGCCCGCTCCTGTCGAAGCCGTCATCGCCCTAAGTATTTTCTTCGTTGCTTACGAAATCCTGCGGAAAAAAGAAAATCCAGACGGCTTGGCCCAGCGCAAACCGTGGCTCGTGGCTTTTTCCTTCGGCCTACTGCACGGCCTGGGTTTTGCGGGCGGCCTCAGCGCAGCGGGTCTACCCGTCGCGCACATCCCCCTCGCACTCGGATTCTTCAGCGCTGGCGTGGAAGTCGGCCACTTTTCTTTCGTCGCAGTAGCGGTGCTTCTCCTCGCTGCGGTCCGCCACTGGACTATCAGACTCCCCATCTGGTCCTGGCGCCTGCCGCCCTACGCCATCGGCGGCGTAGCCGCGTACTGGCTAATCGTGCGCCTCGCCGCATTCTGAGAGGGCGGTCATATAGGACTGAAGGCCAGGGAAAAAGGTACCGTGCGCACGCAGAACTATCAGCGGCAAAAGTAGCACCTTGGCCGTGCTGTTTCGCGATAGCGCTGCCGGATGAGGATTATTTTGACTGCAAAATTTCGCGTCCGTCGGCCGGCATGGGCTGGAGTTCTTATTTCACGGAGTAGTTGCGTGAATCCATGCATGCGGCGAATGCCCGCTGAAAGGTGTCCAGCCCCTCCTGATGTTCGCGCAGCAATTCCTCATCGGCTTTCTTCTGGGCCGCGGCAGTCTGCGTTGCTGCTTGCTGCTTGGATTGGGCGTTGGCGGAACGCTGGGTCATGCCGCCTTTCATTGTGCCCGCGACTGCACCGGCCGCAGCACCCTTGCCGGTGTCGCCTGCGATTGCGCCGATGGCGGCGCCCCCCGCGGCGCCTCGCGCCGCCCCGCGTACACGCCCCCCTTGTGCTTTCGGTGCGTTGTCCGCCGCTTGCTGTTGAGCGGCCTTTTTCTCTTCTTCACTCAATCCTTTTGGCGGCGGGGCTTGCGCGTCGATGCCAGTGCGCTGTTTGGCCATGCCATAACACTCGCTCTCGTCCTTCAGTTGCTGGTCAGCGCTCTGCCCGTTCTTTGGAAACGCGAACATTCCAATGCTCTGTGACGGCGACCAGGCAGGGGCGGCCTGCGCCGCGGCAGGTTGAGCCGCTGGCGGCGCTTGGGCCGACGCGTAACACGTTGCCACCAGGATTGCCGATATGCTGATCACAGTCTTCACAGTAATAACCCTTGCTTCCATGGAATAAGCCCTCCTGGTGAATTCTACTGCTACTACATGGAGATGTCCTACCTTGAATCACTGCCGGTTAAAATCGGAGAAAGTAGCAGCCACAATGAGAAAAACTACTATGACCCGACACAGCTACCGCGCCATCATTCGGGCGACTGCCAAGCGTCTCTAAAAAGCTTAATTGTAGGCCGGTGATTTCCCTAACAAATAGCTGTGATGTAGACTTCCTCGCATGCAAGAACCAAACCCAAACTACCAGGACTCCCACCTCGAAGAGAAGAAGGCACCGGAGTGGTTGGCTTCGAGTCAAGACTCGACCTCCAAAAACAACGGTGTTGAAGCTGAGGGACTTCAGTTGCGACGGATTCTGCAAGAATTCTGCGCAGAATCGAGTCTTAATGGCCGCCTTCACTCATTTTCCAGGCTGGTAAATTGGACCAGGTTTGATGGCAAGACGACTTCGGCGTCCGAGCGCATCGGACGCTTGAACGAACTTTTGTCTTTGCTTGAAGCGGAAGCCCACCTACGCGTGCTGTTTCAGACGGCATTTCACGCAATGCTGGGAGAAACCCAAGCTATAGGGCTATTTGCGGAGGCGGGGTTGCACCCGCGCGAAAGTCTCTGGTCCGAATTGGCGCGAAGAATTGTAGAACGAATCTTACCTTCTGCTCGCGCGGATACGGATCTCTCGAAACTTGTTTTTCGGATACATCCCGACGATCGCTATGCCTCCGGATTTCTGGATTGGCCAGAGGAACTCTTTCAGCGAACGGTACGGGCACTCTCGCCGGACAATGACCCATACGTATGGAATCGGCAACGGGAAGATCTTCGGCAAGCCGTCGTTCTGCTGGGCACTCACATCGCCGGAGTGGGTTTGTCGCCCGAAGTTCGAGAGCGGTGCCACCCTTATATCGTGGAAGTCTCCCCATTTTATCGGGTCCAGCGCCTGGTTGGTGAACTTGTCCATAGCAGTTCAACTTCGGAGGCGCGAGGCTTGGTGGAGGCATTGCGGGAAGAGACGATCCGGTGCCGTGCCGAACTCGAATACATGCATGAGCGGATGGAGGAAGCCGGCGTCAGCACTGCACTCGAATTCGACATGTTTACGATCGAACGAGGGTTGCGGAGATTAACCTGCATAACGGACGTATTATTTCCCGAGGGTGTGGATAGTTATCAGGCTGTGAAAAAACTGATTGACGACGTACTGCGCGCCCGATTCGAAGACCTCAGCTTCTCGGCGCTGGTTCGCGAAAATGCGGGGCTGTTGGCGCGAAAGATCGTGGAGAGGACTGGGAAGACCGGCGAGCACTACATTGCCAACACGCGGAACGAATACTGGGGCATGTGGACCGCGGCGCTGGGGGGAGGATTGCTGACGGTTGCAACGGCAGCTACAAAAATAAGAATCACGATGGCGGGCTTCCCGCCGTTTGTTGAAGGCTTGTTGGTGGGCACGGATTACGCGGCTAGCTTTCTCATTCTGCAAACTTTTGGTCTGGCGCTGGCAACAAAGCAACCATCGATGACCGCTGCGACCTACGCCAAAATTGTCCGCACCACGCAAGGATCGGAACGCTGGGAAAAACTGACGGAGTTCATCAGCCGGATTACCCGTACGCAGCTCGCCGCCGCGTTGGGAAATCTGCTCACGGTTACCTTCGGAGGCATAGTCCTAGCCACATTTTGGTTGCACTGGTTCTCTGCGCCATTCGTCCCTTTGACGACCTCCCAATACGTATATCGGACGCTCAATCCTCTCGTCTCGGGAACCTTTTTCTATGCGGCGTTGACCGGAGTGATTCTCTGGATATCGGCATTGGCCGGCGGCTGGGTCGAAAATTTTGCGACGTATAACCGGTTGGCGGAAGCTATCGCTGACCATCCCGTGGGCTTCCGCGTCGGATTCGATCGAATGAGGCGCGTTGCCGATATTTTTGAACGTAACATATCCGGATGGAGCGCCAGCATCGTACTCGGTTATTCGTTGGGATTTATCCCGACATTAGGGCACTTCTTTGGCGTCCCTCTTGAGGTGAGGCACGTCACATTATCTACTGGAACTCTTGCGCTGGCGGCGACAAGTCTGGGGAAAGACTGGCTATATCGGAACTGGTTCTTCGACACCCTTTTTGGAATCGCCGGTATCTTTGTACTGAATCTCGGAATCAGTTTCGGGATCGCTTCCTGGGTGGCGTTGCGAGCGTATGACGTTCCTCCTGGCGATCAATTGCAATTGCTAAAATACGTTATGAAGAGTTTCTTTCGCTCTCCCTGGCGCTTCTTATACCCGACGCGGCAAGGTCGTGATTCTGCGGGATGAACATATTCCGAGTGGCCGCTTGCGGATAGTTCTGGATGAGTGGCGCGTTTCGAGCCGAGTCGATTTGATTCCAGCAAACCGCCCCACGAATTGACCATCCGCTGAGAGGCGCAATCAGACGTTCCTGCATACGATGACTTCAAACCCCGGCTACTAGGGTTGAGTGGATTTCTTGGCGGCGTCTTCTTTGGCGGATTTGCAGGTTCATAAAATCCTGTCCGTTCGAAGAATCAACAACTTGTGAAGTTTCAACAGCGCTTTTGGTTCGATCCCCCCGCCCCTACCTGGAACTCCAATAAAATGAAATAAATGCTAAAAAGTCTTCTAATAACCCGATTCCCCAAAACCAACTCCGGCGAAAAACCTAACGATTTTCTTGAAACAACAAAAAACGCCGGAAAGGGCCGAACTTGCTTACCTTGAAGGGAGAAGGTAGGCTCCTGCAGGAAAGGAGTCGCGCATGGTCTTTCCTCGCCGTGTTCAGGCCCCTTGTTTTTTTATGATGAGTTGGCTGGCAGTTTGGGGTTCCCTGCCGTTTGCCGCGCCTTTGCTTGGTCAGCAGCCGTCCCGCCGCTGAGCGCTACTTTCGCACCAGCGCCAACTGCGGCAGCACCGCACCATTCGAAGACACCGCACCATCCGCATTGTGCGCGGCATTGTGGTACGTCAGCGTGCACGTATTCGAGGCTTATCTCTCTTCGTTCTAAACTTCCCGATCGAATGCTCAATAGATTTCAAACCCCGCACACATTGCTCTGGGTGCGCTGTATGCCTGCGTACGTATTCATTCGTGCTGCCGGCCAACACACGACTCCTGGCCGATGCAGGAGAGAAGGCGGAAAAAAAGGGAGATTGACAACGGAAGTAAATGAAAGTAAAAGAAAGGAATCGAAAGTTATCGGAATGCGCCCCATACCTTCCCATCGGGGCGCACCGGGGGTGATAGATGCGATTGGCAATTCAAAGCTCTCGGATTTTGCATGCACTGCTCCTCGCCATCCTGTTCTTCCTATCTGGCGTGGGAACGCGGCTCGCCGGACAGTCCACATACACGGCCCAGTTGACGGGGGTCGT
>Ga0210399_10003713_pt1 | contig 11890 bp, 15 predicted proteins | sample IncBWC14MmetaG_FD_150865 | JGI IMG/M metagenome (GOLD analysis project Ga0210399, IMG submission 150865) | Forest soil microbial communities from Barre Woods Harvard Forest LTER site, Petersham, Massachusetts, United States - Inc-BW-C-14-M | ecosystem: Environmental > Terrestrial > Soil >...
CCCGCGCCGTCAATACCGCCGTGATTCCCGTGATTCCCGCGCCCACTGCGTGCTCGATCTTATTGCTCGGATCCAGCACCGCGCCAAGTTCGGCAATCGCCGCATGATCGGGACTATACCGCTCATCGCGAATGACCAGCGTCATAGGTTCCACAGGCAATTCGCAAACGTAGGTCGTCTCGACCACGTGTTCGCGCAGGCACACCTGGCGCAATCGGGAAATCGCTTCGGGATGCTGCAGCGCCTGGTTCCAGTCTTCGGCCGGCGTCATGAAAATGGTGACGGGTTTCTCCGCCTTGATGTCCACGTGATTGTTGGCGCCCGGCGCGTTCGGGCGGTAAGTACGCCCGGTGTGGTAATTCGCGGGATCCAGCCGCACGCTCTCGTCATTGGCGGGCAGCCAATTGAAAACACGGTCCTGGCCAAAAGACGGCCCGGAGAAAGCAGCCATCAGCAAAATCGCGGAAATAAACGGCAGTTTGGTGTTTCTCATAGTAATTCTATTGGACCGCTGCTCCGCTAGACGCGCAAGGATTCCGCGCGGAACTGTCTACTGGAAGTATCCTGACCCTTCGTACAGGTGACAACCCTCCGCATCGCGCAAAAGTTCTGCTAGAATCCCTGGCATGAAAAGACGAACTTTGCTTCAATCACTACCCGTAATGGCACTGCTCCCAAACGCGAACTGGCTGGCCTCGGCTCAAGAAAAATCGGGCGCTGGACCGTCCGCCACAACCGTCTATGAACTCCGCATCTATCACACTTATGAAGGGAAGCTGGACGTTCTGTTGCGCCGCTTCCGCGACCACACCACAAAGCTGTTCGAGAAGCACGGAATCAAGAACGTGGCGTACTGGACGCCAACCGACGATCCCCTCAAGGGCAAAACGCTCGTCTACATCCTTGCGCATCCCAGCCGAGAAGCCGCCACTGCTAATTGGCAGGCTTTCCGGGACGATCCGGAATGGCAAAGCGTTCGCGATAAATCCGAAGCCAACGGCAAGATTGTCGAGAAGGTGGATTCCACCTTTATGGTGATGACCGACTTTTCCCCCAAGCTGCCTTAGATTGTTGCGCGAGATCTACGAAAGGGCTTTCTCATGACGCAAGCGCAGCCTGCGCGTCGAATTGGTCGAAGCATTTTGGCCGTGCTTGCCGGAATGGTCGTGGCGATCGCTCTCACGCTCGGCAGCGACAAGGTGCTCCGGTTGACCGGAATCTTTCCGCCGTTGGGCCAATCAATGGTCGGCTACGATGGAGCCTTCCTGCTTGCAACGGTCTATCGCACTGTCTATGGCGTCTTGGGCAGTTACCTTACAGCTTGGCTGGCCCCCGCCAGGCCCATGAAGCACGCCCTGGTAGGCGGCTACTTGGGAGTGGCGGCAAACGTCGTTGGCGTCGTCGTTGCGTTTATTAAGGGGCCTGCTCTTGGACCCCTTTGGTATCCGCTCGCGCTCGTCGTGCTTGCACTGCCGACCGCCTGGATGGGGGGCAAGCTCCGCGTGAGCCAGTTGAGCACAGACGCACCGCGATAAGAACTTCATCTCGATTAACGGCGGATGCCGGCAAAACCGGAGATGGTTATGGTCCTTACGAAGGACGAGTTGATCGGTTGCCTCAAGCACGAAGTGCGCATCCTGGTGCACCTGGCTTCGAAGGTAGATCCCGCGAAGCTCGACTATCGCCCCACACCGAAGCAGCGCAGCACCCTGGAACTGTTGCAGTACATGGCCATCATGGGCCCGACTCAGATTGCCTTGATCAAGGCCGGCACATTTAACCGGCCTGCCTTGAGCGCTGCTTGGAGCCCGGCGGAAGCAATCGCGAAAACGATGAGTTTCGAGCAGGCCGTTGCCGCCATCAAAAAGCAATCTGACGAATATGTTCGTCTCCTGGGCGATTGGACTGAAGCCGATCTCCGCGGCGAAATCGATATGTTCGGCAATAAGACCACTCGTGGGCGGCAGTTGGTGAATCTGGTGCTTGGTGGTCACGCCGCCTACCGCACGCAGCTTTTCTGCTACCTGAAGTCCTGCGGACGGGAAGAGCTGAGCACGATGAACCTGTGGGGCGGGATGGACCCAGCGTAGCTTGCGCTGCGCAAACCGCCAGAGCTAGGGCCTGGACTTGAAGTGCGCATCTCGCTAGGACCACGTATATGAGAAAAGCAAAAGCCAGCGGTGCTCCCAAGAACACAGATGAATACCTTGCGGCCGTTCCAGAACCGGCGCGCAGCACTTTGAAGAAGATTCGAGCAACGATCCGGTCCGTAGTGCCAGCGGAGGCTACCGAAGCCATCAGCTATGGGATGCCCTCGTTCAAGTACAAAGGGGCGCTGGTATGGTTCGCCGCTTTCTCCGACCATTGCAGTTTCTTCCCCGGGAGCGGGAGAGTGATCGCTGCGTTTCAGGACGAACTCAAGAAGTTCCAGACCTCCAAAGGCACCATTCGCTTCCCCGTGGACAAGCCACTGTCTGCCGCTTTGGTGAAAAAGATAGTGAAAGCCCGCATCGCCGAAAATGAACGCAGGAAAAAAGGCTGATTCGATAAAACGCACGGCCCAAGGCATTTTTGCGAAACGCAGGTTGGGTAAGTAAGCTAGCAGGCCATGGCGACTCCGCAGCTTTCTGCAGGGCAAATCGAACAAGTATCTCGGGTTGTCGCTGAATACATCGCGAGCCAGCGCCAGCGTTTTCTAAACCGTTCCGCTAAATTATCGGGCGCGCAGAAGGCCGCAATTGGCGGATTTTTTCGTGCCGATCTGCTGGAGACAACTCAGATCGTCGTTTTGGAGCCGGAGAGAATTGGAAACCCTGAATTCTACACTATGTTCCAGGGCCTGGGCTTTTCCAACTTGCCGAATTTCTCGCAGATGGCCGCGGTCACGTTCAAGGATGTTGTGGTTTCTCACGAGCCTTTTTCAGACGGGCTTTTATTTCACGAATTCGTGCACGTCGAACAATACCGCCAGCTCGGTGTCCCGCGCTTTGCCGAACTTTACGTACGAGGCTTTCTCGATGGCGGCGGTTACGACGGTATCCCGCTCGAAATCAACGCTTACGATTTGGGCTCGCGATTCGAGGAGTATCCTGACCGCGCCTTTTCCGTGGAGGCGGTGGTTTCGTCCTGGATTCGACAAGGGCGGTTCTAGCTGAACTAACTACCTGCTCCTGGAGGAAGCTCGATGGTCACGATTCGTTTTCTGATACCCTTTTTCACCCTCTGGTTGGGGACGAGCGCATGGTGCCAGGCGCTGCCGCAAAGCGCTCCTGCGGCATCCAGGCCTGCACCTGGGGCATTTGTAGAGGTCGAGGCTGGAAAGCTGTACTACGAGGAGTGCGGCACCGGGCCAGACGCCGTCATACTTATTCATGACGGCATCGCGCATTCCGCCGTGTGGGACGATGTCTGGCCCACTTTCTGCAAGAAATTTCACACCATTCGTTACGACCGCCGGGGATATGGACGATCTCCCGCTTCTACCAGGTGGTACACGGAAACGGAAGATCTCGCCGCGCTTCTCCGCGATCGGAAAGTGAATCACGCCATTCTCGTTGGCAGCTCTCATGGGGGAGAACTCTCGATCGATTTCACCCTGCAGTATCCGGCGTTGGTCCGCCAGCTCGTCCTAGTGGGAGCAGTGGTCAGCGGCCTGCCTTATACCGACCATTTTCTCGATCGCGGCATGAGCAATTCCCAGCCGTTCGAGAAAAATGACGTTCCCGGGGGACTCGCCAACTGGGCCAAAGACAAGTACCTGCTTGCGCCCGGGCACGATGCTGCCAAGAAACGTCTGCTCGAATTGCTCACCGCCAATCCGCAGGATATGACGCACTCGGACTATGCGCGGCCCACGCAGGCCGCGTTGCATCGGTTAACGGAGATTCGCGTTCCCACGCTGATCCTCGTCGGGGATGCGGATATTCCTGACGTGCATGCTCACGCGGGCGCTATCGAAGCTGGCATCGCCGGCTCCAAACGAGTGGTCATCAGCGACGCGGGTCACTTGATGTATCTGGAAAAACCGGAAGAGTTCAGCCGCGTCGTGATTCGTTTCATCGAGACAAACGGATCGTAGGCAGGGCGTTGCGAAAGCGATGGCAGTAGGAAGGGGAGAAATTCAGCTATTGGCGATTAGCTCAGTACGTCAGCGACCAGCCGACCACCGTCATCGTCAGCACGACCAGCAGCATAGCCGTGCTGACGATGCTCAGCGTCCGCCCGTGCCCAAGCAAGTAGTCGCGCGATTCGGGATCAATGCAGAGAAGAATGGTGACGACCAGCACCACACCCCATGCCAGCAGAACTGGCACGCCCTGATGCCGGCTCATCATATCGAAGAATTGCGCGGGAGGCTGCCCTGCCGGAATCCACCAGGGCAACAGCGGCGCTACACCAGCCGCTAGTGAGAAGGTCAGCAATTTGCGGGTAAACCAGCCTTTGACCTTCGGACGGGCTTCTTTCCAGATGAAGTAATCCCAAGCCAGCAGACCGATCGCCAGGGGCACCCAGCCGTACAGAGCGAACTTCTGATCAAACCAGTACCAGCCTCGGAACAAGCCGCGCCCGTGTTGCGCCATGGCCAGCCGGGGCAGCAAGAAAAGGCCAAGGACCGTATTGCATAGCACGGCCACAAAAATGGTCATCAAACTCATGAATTGGAACCAATACCGCGTGGGTACTCTTTTACAACGAGTACACACGGACTGTTTGGGCAGGAAATTCAGTCCACAACGGTCGCAATACACGGCGGCTCTCCCAGGGGCACAAATTCAACCCCGCCAATCGCCGCCAGCTTACAGCGTTTATGTTTCCAAAAACTACTGGTCAGAGGGTCAGTTTTGGTATCGGTCTAATTTGTTGCACAAAAGTTTGTTTGCCATGGCAAGAAGGATAGCGCGTCTTTTTGGGCGCTCCGGCGATCAAATCTCGGGAGAACGCTCAGCGGAACCAGGAGGAGGGCACTCCCGCTTTACGGCCTTCGTCTTGCAGTTCTTCAAACTGTTTTTGCAGGTCGGCTTTGTGAGCTTCCAACTGTTTCAATTGGGCATTCCGGTCGTTGATATACGCGATGTTGTTCTTCATTCCGGTGGTAACGTCAAAACCGCCGCTGCCGAATTTCTTGATTTCCTCTTTTTTCTGGGCAATTTGCTCATCGGTCTGCGAGATGGCGTCCAGAAATTGCTGCGCTCTGCCGCGCCAGTAGGCTTCCGCATTCGCCCCGTTATCTTCATCCGGGTCAGCCGGCTGTGCACGACGAGAGCTCTTCTTTGGTGGATCCCCGACTACGGAGACACCGGGGCCTTTCATGCCCTTCAAGTCGTCTTCGGTGTACACCTTGCCTTTTGATGCCTCCGGCTTGTTGGCTTTGGCTTTGCGCGCCGCTTCGGCGAGCGAATCTTGTTTCTGTGGGGGCGTGTCGACGCTTGCGGGCTGTGCCTGGGGCGGCGTTTGAGCTGGTGCGGAAGATTGCTGGGAGGAAGAAGATGATTGCGCTAAGGCGGCCGCGAACGGACTTGCCAGCACGAGCAGGCCGCAGAGAATTCTCAAAATTCGTCTTGCGATGGGGAGGGTCATGAGTGACTCCGGTGTTCCGCGGGGATAATTAGAAGCTACGCTCGCGAGCAGCACTGGTCAAGGCGAATACGGGCCGCGGATGCCCTCGAGTCATCGGGTCGGTCACGGCATCGGGCGCGCTAATTGCACGACGGCGCGGAGTTGCTCCGTGGCGACGGCGTTTGGTACAGTGCCAATTCACGCAATCGAAGCCCTGAATCCCGAATGGAGAGATGAATGACGATTCCGAAATATGCTCTCGACATTCTGGTTTGTCCGGTTTGCAAGGCGCGAGTGGAGCTGCTCAGCGATGAGTCGGGGCTGAAGTGCGTCTCCTGCCGCCGCGTCTATCCGGTACGCGATGAAATTCCCGTTATGCTCCCAGAGGAAGCCAAGATCGCTGAGGAATAGACGTCTGGGCAGTAGAAAATTCAGAGAGACCGCATGTCCACCAGCATTGCCGATGCCGTTCCCCGTTTGAAAAGACTGATCCCGCGGCTGCGCGGCAAGCGCATCGGCGTGCTTGGCGACCTGATGCTGGACCGCTATCTCTGGGGCACGGCTTCGCGGCTTTCGCCGGAAGCACCTATACCGGTTATTGATTTTGTCGAGCAGAACGAATGCCTCGGCGGTTCCGGCAATGTGGCGGCAAACATCGCCGAGCTCGGCGCGAAAGTAGAAGCGTTTGGCGTTATCGGCAATGACGAGCCAGGGCGCGCGTTACAGAGATGTCTTCGTGAGGGCGGCATTGGGGAGAAGGGAGTCCTCACCGATTCGCAGCGCATCACCACCGTGAAAACGCGGATCATAGCGCGGCACCAGCAGGTGGTTCGTGTTGACCACGAACGCCGCGAGCCAGCCCGCGCCAAGACGCAGGAAAAACTCCTTCAAATTTTGTTTGCCGCACTCAAGAGGCTTGACGGGCTGGTGCTTTCCGATTACGACAAAGGCTTGATCACCGACGATTTCGCCGATCGCGTGCTCAGTGCCGCGCACCAATTGAAAGTTCCGGTTTTTGTGGGCGTGAAAACCCGGAAGCTCTATGCATACCGCGGATCTCGACTGGTCACCTGCAATGCGAAAGAGGCGGGCTTACTCGTGAACCGGGTGCTGGGCGACGAAAAATCGTTCGAAGAAGCCGGACGCGCGCTGCTTGCACATTTCGGGTGCGGTGCGGTGGTGATCACGCGCGGGGAAAAAGGCATGAGCGTGTTTGAGGAATCCTCGCCGGGCCACCTGCATGTGCCGGCAACAAGTTTTGAAGTGACCTACGCGCGCGTTGGCCGGGCCGGAGTGGAACGTGGCGCGACCGGGCGGCAGGTTTTCGATGTCACGGGAGCCGGTGACACCGTTCTTAGCGTTCTAGCACTTGCCTTGGCTGCCGGAGCGCCTCTTGCAGAAGCGGCGATGCTAGCCAACATTGCCGCCGGGGTGGTGGTCGGCAAGCTCGGCACTGCCAGCGTCAGCCCGCAAGAACTCCTGCACGCCCTCGACGACGTGCGCGGTTAATTCGCCCTTGGTGGACCATAAATAAGCGCGGTTGTGTGTCTAAGTGGACAGATTGTTTTCTTAGACGCTTCTAAGATGCAACGGTAGGAAAAAACAAAAAGACTTTCGCGCGGCCCCCAGAACCCCACATCAGATTGTCTCGGCATGGTCCTACGCAGGAAAACAGCAGAAAAGAAGTCCAAGTTTCAGGAGGAAATTCGGATGAAAAATGTAAAAGCAGTATTTTGTTTGCTAGCAGTCACGATGTTGGGCGCTACAGTGCTGCCCAGCGCGCGTGCTGATGAATGGAACAAGAAGACCGTGGTTACTTTCAGCCAGGCTGTGGAAGTTCCCGGGAAGATTCTTCCCGCCGGGACGTACACGTTTGTCCTTCTGGATTCACCAGCCGACCGCCACATCGTTCAGATTTTCAACGCGGACGGCAGCCAACTGATCACCACCGTCCTTGCTATCAATGACTATCGCTTGAAGCCGACCGGCGACACCGTCATGAAGTTCAGCGAGCGCCAAGGCGATGCTCCAGATGCTCTGCGCGCTTGGTTCTATCCTGGCAATAGTTTTGGACAGGAATTTGTGTACCCCAAGGTTCGCGCAATTCAGCTTGCGCAGACGGCACAAATCTCGGTTCCAGCCGTTGCGGTTGAAACCCTTGATGAAACTGTGATCAAGACTGCTCCGATTGTGGCCGTAACTCCCGACCAGAAAGAAGTAGAAGTAGGCACGGTCATCCAGACCGCGCCGCCCGTCGCCGCCGTCGTCGCAACTCCGGCGCCAGTAGCTGTCAAAGAAACCGAAGAACTGCCGCAAACGGCAAGCTCCATGCCGCTGATCGCACTGCTGGGTGGATTGTCCATCAGCGTTGCGCTCGGACTGAAGCTTTCCCTCAAACGCGCTTCGTAAGCGAGTGTGATTCTGCGCGCCGCGGACGTGATCTCCAGGGTCACGTCGCGCGTCGCGAGAAAGCATGGTCGTGGTCCTCACTTCCAATTTGCGCAGCCGAAAAGCGGGCAAAGGACATTTGTTCCTTGCTCCATTTTTGTTTTTCGCCAGCATTTTCGGGTTCTCACCTTATCTCGGGAACGAGCGTTTGCAAGCGGATCAGGAAGCCCAGGCGAAGATTGCTGTGTCTGCGAACCTCGTCCTGCTGCCGGTGAGGGTCACCAACAAGCGAGGAACATTCGTCGCGGGCCTCAAACTTCAAGATTTCCAGGTTTATGAAGACCGGCAAATCCAGGAACTCACGGTGTTCGAAGAGGGAGACACACCTGTCACCGTGGGGCTGGTCGTCGACCACAGCAGGAGCATGGGTTCCAAGCTTCGAGATGTCATCGCCGCGGTGTATTCGTTTGCGCATTCCAGCAATCCGCAAGATGAAATGTTCGTGGTGGATTTCAACGATGACGTATTGATTGAACTCATGAAGGGCAAAGCGTTTTCGAATGATCCGAAAGAACTCGAAGAAGCGCTGAGTGCCGTGAAGGCACGCGGACGAACCGCGCTCTACGATGCCGTCAGCGAAGGCCTGCAGCACCTACAGTACGGACATCTGGGAAAGAAAGCGCTGGTCATCATCAGCGATGGGGGAGACAACGCCAGCCACCTAAAGTATTCGCAAGTGCTAGCGCAGGCCCGCCAATCGCAGGCATTGATATATGCCATCGCCCTGATCGGAGCGGAGGACAAGGAAGAAAACCCGAACTTGCTGCGGAGGCTCTGCAAAGACACCGGAGGCATCGCCTATTTTCCGAAAGAAGGCGAACCCGTCGCACAGGTATCGACGGAAATCGCGCGCGACCTTCGCGAACAGTACACTCTGGGTTACAAGCCACAGAACCTGCAGCGCGTTGATGCATTTCGAAAGGTCGAAGTAAAGGTCACGGCCCAAGGCCATGGCAGCCTGCGCGTGCGGACCCGCGAAGGATATTCGCTCGCGGCGGAGAAGCCGGCTACTGCCAAGTTGGGATTGGGGGCGAGATGAGCTCGCAATGGAAAGCGACGAGGGCAATCCCATCAACAAAAACCCATCTCCTGCGCGTTGCTTGCTACTTTTTTTTCAGCTTGGGAATTTTCGCGTTGGGATATGCGGGCTTTGTGTATGCGGATTCCCACAGGTATCAAGCCCTCGAAATGGAAAAATTCGAGCTATCCAGCCGGCCCTCGGGAACACATCTCTTAGCGGCAGGTGATGTGATTGGGGAAATTCAAGTGCCGCGGGTGGGGCTGAGCGCCATTGTTGTACAGGGCGACTCCCCTGCGAACTTGCGGAGGGCTGTAGGCCACCTTTCGAAATCGGCTTTGCCCGGAGAATGGGGCAATGTTGCTTTGGCAGCTCACCGGGATACGTTTTTTCGCCCGCTCCGTAATATTCAAGTGGGCGATGAAATCCGATTCAAGACTCCCAAGCGCAGTTTCCAGTACGTAGTGGAATCCATCGAAGTCGTCGCTCCCCGAGACGTTCGAGTCTTGGAACCATCCAGCGGTCACGAACTAACATTCATTACCTGTTTTCCGTTCCACTACGTTGGGCCTGCGCCCAAACGGTTCGTGGTCCATGCACGCGAAGTCGATCAGATCACGCGGGATGAACTTGCGAGGAATTGAGACCCGGCGCAGGAGCGTAATGTCGCGGGGCGTCCATTAGGGAGAAAGCACTCCCAAGGGCGATAACCGGGAGACTGTGCTTAAGCGGACAGACAGGCAACTTGAGGATGCCTACTATGAGTCAGCTGAAAGAGTGAAAGCGAAGGCCAGGTGGGTCACAAGCGCCATAAAGAAGGGTTTCTTGTGAGACTGGAGCAACGATGCTTTGGACGATTCTCTTGGTGTTGTGTGTTCTTTGGCTCCTCGGAGTGGTGACGTCATACACTCTCGGAGGATTCATTCACATCCTTTTGCTCGTCGCTTTGGCCATCTTCGTAATCAATTTGATTCAGGGGCGAAGGCGAGCGGTTTAGCAGCGAAAGCGAAAAACATGAAACCAATTGTTTTTGCAGGGATTTTGTTGGTAATTCTGGGCGGGCTGGCGCTCGCGTATCAGGGATTCACTTATACCCATCGAGAAAATGTTATCGATATTGGGCCGATCCATGCCACCAGGGACGATCATGAGCGAGTTTCAATTCCGCCGATCGTAGGCGGGCTGACTTTGGTCGGAGGAATTGCCTTGCTGGTCATTGGAGGCAAAAAGAATTCTTAGAATGAAACTACCGAAGCAACCCGCCTGAGAGCCGGGCAACGTATAACCCTCTCCAGACTAATAGTGTTGAAAGTTCTTCAGCCAAGCATCAATTGAGAAGCAAATCGACAGCAAAAGAAGTTCAGACCTTGGAGGTCAGCAATGAAGAAATTCATGGTAGCAGCAGCATGTCTCACGCTCGCAGCGGGCACAGTATACGCGGCGAAGTTGAACAAAGAACAAAAACGCCTCGAAAACTGTGGCGTGGTCATGCAGGAAGTCCTCAATGTCCCAGAAAACATTCCCCATGAGCTCCTGGAAAAGGCCGAGTGTGTCATCGTGATTCCTTCCGTCAGGAAGCTGGCGTTTGGAATCGGCGGAGACTACGGGCGCGGCGCGATGGTTTGCCGGACGGGCGAACATTTCCGTGGACCTTGGGGAGCCCCAGCCATGTACGCTTTGGAAGGCGCCAGTGTCGGCTTCCAAATCGGCGGCGAAGCAACGGATCTAATCCTGCTGGTGATGAATGACCGAGGGATGGAGTCCATTCTCAGCAGCAAGGTCAAGCTGGGGGCAGATGCTTCCATAGCCGGCGGACCCAAGGGACGTGATGCTTCCGCAGATACCGATGCCTGGATGCGAGCTGAGATTCTCAGCTACTCGCGTTCACGCGGATTGTTTGCAGGTGTTTCGCTCGAAGGCTCCACGATTCGTCCGGATGACGAGGCCAGCGAACAGGTATACGGCCACGCCATCAAGGCAAAACAGATCGTGCGAGGCGAACATACAGGCGTACCCGGCACGGGCCGCGATCTCGTGAACGCGTTGCAGAAGAGCGCACCGCACAACGAATCGGAACACCACGTTGCTTCGAATCAGTAGTTGGAATTCACCCGCTTGCCGGGATTTTTCATAGCCCGGCGAGTTGGCCGTTTCCGGAAATAGGGTTCAGCGGAGTGCTCCGCTGAACTTGCCTGAGAGGCCATCTGCAAGGGTCGCGTTGCCTAAAGCGCCCTTTGCAGTGTGGCCTCTCATTTTTTGATTTGGCCCGAATTCGCGATGCGCGGAAAAAATCGGCGCACGGACATCCGATGGCGATTCGAGCTGGAGCCGGTTGGCGAGTATTCGTCTGCTGAATCCTGAAGAGCGTTCCAGTGATCGCAGAGCGCGTAGCAGTGCTACTTGTGCAGAACCGCTGTCAACGACTGTGCAAAATTTCACAGTCCAGTGGTTCGGGCTGCCTGTGCTATTTAGAACAGACAGATAATTTCCATGTCCGTATATTCCGATACTGGCTCGAAGCAGGGATCGCCTTGCATGTGTGTACACAGGAGAAGCTAATGCGCAATTTGAAGATGCGGAAAAATTTGATCCCGGCGTTCCTGTTGGCGGCCGCAACGGTCATTGTGATGGCTGGGTGCAGCGACTCGGATAAGGCGGGGGGTGCCACCTCCCCCCTGAGCGCGCCTACAGTGCTCTCTGTCGTTCCGCTGGCCGGCTCCACAACCGCTTGTTCCAGCACAGCTGTGAGCGTTACGTTCAGCAAAGCAATGAACCCTGCAACTATCAACGCTACAACCTTTACCGTGACGCCCGGCGTATCAGGACCAATCACCGCTGATCCAACAAACACAATTTTTACCTTAACAC
>Ga0210399_10003715_pt1 | contig 11887 bp, 12 predicted proteins | sample IncBWC14MmetaG_FD_150865 | JGI IMG/M metagenome (GOLD analysis project Ga0210399, IMG submission 150865) | Forest soil microbial communities from Barre Woods Harvard Forest LTER site, Petersham, Massachusetts, United States - Inc-BW-C-14-M | ecosystem: Environmental > Terrestrial > Soil >...
GCCTTCGCCATTGGTTCCTCCTCTTGTCATTGCGCAATGCACGACGGACATTGATGGTTCCGGCCCTTCGGAACGTTTCGACCCGCTTGGCTTGAATCCTGTCAGTCGCGTGGAGTTAGGGCGTGGCAGTGCAGCGCAGGAAGGTCCTCGGCATCAAGGCGGCTTATCCCGGCTTCATCGAACCGGCCTTGGCATCCTCTGTCGATAAGGTCCCCGATGGGGCGCGCTGGATTCACGAAATCAAGTTCGATGGCTACCGCGTCCAGGTTCATCTCCAGAACGGCCGGGTCAAGGTTTTTACGCGCCGGGGCTACGACTGGACCAAACGCTTCCGCAAGATCGCCTCTGATGCCTCTGAGAGCGATGCGGGCTCCGCCATCATCGATGGCGAAGTGGTCGTCCCATCGGCAAGTGGCCTCACCGATTTCCCGGTGCTTCAGAACGAGCTGAAGGGCAGATCGACCAGGATCGTGCTCATCGCCTTTGACCTGCTTTGTCTGAACGGACAAGACCTGCGAAAGCTGCCGCTGCTCGGACGGAAGGCGGAGCTCAGAAAGATCGTCGATGGTACGCCAGTCCAGTTCAGTGAGAGTTTCGAGATCGACGGCCGCGAGATGTATCAGCACGCCTGCAAGGTCGGGCTTGAAGGGGCGATAGCGCTAGATCGGTCGATGGCCCATCGCACGAGCTGCGCCATAGCACAGGCGACGAGCGCCAGGATCGAGGGCACGAGCAGCCATCATCGCGCGCAGCAGCCCGGCGCGGCCGAGCTGGCTATCGACCACTCGAGATTGAATACGCCGTCGCGGACGAACTTTCCGGATCGGTACCGATCGGTCCCGACCAAGAGATAGGGTGACGGCAGACCGCGCTCCACTGCCGGCCAGGAACGGATGGCGGTGTACCAGCGTGTCACTAGCGGCAGATCGTCGAGACTTTGATTCGGCATCTTATGGATGCGAACCCAAGGGAATGAGGCAATGTCGGCGATGAAATGGGTCCCCCGTCAGGTAGTCTCGCCCGGCGAGCCGTCGTTCCATTCCGGACAGCAGACGCCCGGGCACGTTCTCAGTTGCATACCGGTGAAAATTCTGTGCTGGACCGAGCCCTCCGATCTGCCGCATGGGCGATTGCACCCCGAGCGTCCTCGGAAGCTCGTTGGCATGAATTGCCAAGTCATTTCCGCTAGATAAGTCAGGATCGCACCTCTCTCGAAGATAGTGAGAGTGGCACGAGCCGGCCGTCCGGCTTATGATGATCTGAAAAGCAATAAGCAGTATGTAAGGAGGGGACTTGGATGTCGACAGCCCTGCGCATCGCGCACGGCGCCTTCGGCAGGGTCGCACTGCTCGACATGGACCGTTCGCTGGTGCGCCATGCGCATCACCATTGTCATGTCCTTTTGAAGGTCGAGGGCGCCGATACGCAGTTCGTGGTTGGCGACCGCATCACGCCGCTTACTGACAAGGCGGCCGTACTTGTCGACGGCTGGAAGCCGCATGCCTATGTCCATATTCCTGACCGGCCGCGCACGCTCATTCTCGCACTCTATATCGAACCGCAATGGCTGAAGGAATTTCGTCCGGGTTGGGCTGCCAGCGGTGCGCCTGGCTTTTTCGAGCAGCCGTCAGGCGAGGTGTCACCGCGTATCCGCGAGCTCAGTCTCGGGCTTGCGGCTGAGATGATGGCGCATCCGGAATATCTGCGCGCTCACGAGCAGACATTGTCGGACTTGATGGTCGCGGTGATCGAACGTTTCACGCCCTGGCGCGGCTTCCCAAGCTCGATTCGCGGCATGAATGCGATGACGTGCGACTGGCGGATCAGGCGGGTCACGGAAGCGATGAAGGGACAACAGGGGGCATTCGCGACAGTCGAACAATTTGCGAAAGGCGCGGGACTGTCACGCGCGCAGTTCTTCCGCCTGTTCGAGGAGTCGCTCGGGCTCTCCCCCAAGGTCTATCTGAATGTGGTGCGCATGGAGCGTGCGCTTGACGCCGTGATCCACCAGGATGCGCCGGTCAGCGAGCTAAGCGCACGCTTTGGTTTTTCGGAGCCGGCGCATTTCACGCGCTTCTTCCGCGATCATGCCGGCGTTGGCCCGCGCGAATTCCGCCACGTGTCGCGGCTCGCCGGCTGACGTTGCGCTGCACGGTTCGCCAAATCCGGAGCAATCGTTCCCAGCATGTGCGCGAAATGAGACGATTTGGCAAGTCGTGAGAACGGCCGGTATGGCCCGTCCACGACATTCTGACGAAAGTCCTCCCGCGCCGCGAAGGGACGTGATCGGGAGGATCTCCGGGAATGGCGATGGCCGCTGTCCGATCCGCAGCCAATATCGATGAGGACCAGCGCGATCTCTGGGTCGGCCGATCGATCGCGCGCGTCGAAGATGCCGCGCTGTTAAGCGGCCGCGGCCGGTTCATCGATGATCTCGGCATACCGCCCGGAACCCTGCATGCTGCGATCCTGCGCTCGCCTCATGCCCATGCGGATATCGTGTCGATCGATATCGAAACCGCCAGGCAGGCATCAGGTGTCGCTGCGGTTCTGACCGGCGCGCAGGTTAAGCTGCTCACGACGAGCCTCGTCGTCGGCGTCAAGGCGCCGGTCGAGTGCTGGCCGATCGCGGCTGAGCGCGTTCGCTATGTCGGCGAACCGGTCGCTGTGATCGTTGCGAGTGATCGCGCGCTGGCCGAAGATGCGGCGGAGTTGATCAATGTGACCTATCGGCCGCGCGCTGCCGTGGTCGATCCGCTGGCCGCGCTCGCGGCCGATGCACCGCTCCTGCATGAGGGTTTTGCCGGAAATCTCGCCAGTGATCGCAGCTTCCGTTATGGCAACCCCGAGCAGGCATTTGCAGTGGCCTCGCATCGCTTCGCAATCGATACCAGATACCCGCGCAACTCCTGCACGCCGATCGAGACCTATGGCGTGATCGCCACTTACGATGCGGCCGAAGACGGCTTCGATATCCTCGCCAATTTCCAGGGCCCCTTCAGCATCCATACCGTGATTGCGCGGGCGCTGAAGGTACCGGGCAATCGCTTGAGGCTGCGCACGCCACCGGATTCCGGCGGCAGTTTCGGTGTCAAGCAGGGCGTCTTCCCTTACATCGTATTGATGGGTGCGGCATCGCGCGCCGTCGGGCGGCCGGTGAAATGGATCGAGGATCGGCTCGAACATTTGACCGCCTCGGTGTCGGCGACCAACCGCGCGACAACCTTGACCGCAGCGGTCTCCGCGGATGGAAAAATCCTCGCCCTTGATTGGGACCAGGTGGAGGACTGCGGCGCGCATCTGCGCGCGCCCGAGCCGGCGACGCTCTATCGTATGCACGGCAATCTCACGGGCGCCTACGACGTCGCTCACGTAACGGTGCGCAATCGCGTCGTGGTCACCAACAAGACGCCGACCGGTCTGAATCGCGGGTTCGGCGGTCCGCAGGTCTATTTTGCATTGGAACGCCTGGTGCAGCGGATCGCACTGGGGCTCGGTCTCGATCCACTCGATGTCATCAGGCGCAATCTCATCCAAGCGGAAGCGTTTCCCTATCGGACGGCGACCGGCGCGCTGCTGGATTCCGGCAATTACCAGGACGCGGTCGGGCGCGCGGTCGAATTGGGCCGGCTTGATGAATTGAAGGTGCGCCGCGACGAAGCCCGCGCGCAAGGGCGCCTGTATGGCATCGGCTTCGCTGCGGTGGTCGAGCCCAGCGTCTCCAACATGGGTTACATCACAACCGTGCTCACCAAAGAGGAGCGCCGCAAGGCGGGACCGAAGAACGGCGCGCAGGCGACTGCGACCGTTGCGCTCGATCCGGCGGGCGGCGTGACCGTCCATGTGGCGTCAGTCCCGCAAGGGCAGGGCCATCGCACCGTCCTCTCCCAGGTCGTCGCCGATGTGTTCGGACTCATGCCGCAGGACATCCGCGTCAACACCGAAATCGATACCGCCAAGGACGCGTGGTCCATCGCGTCGGGCAACTATTCCTCCCGTTTTGCACCCGCGGTCGCCGGTACGGCAAGACTCGCGGCCGAACGGATCGCGGCCCGGCTGGCGCGTGTCGCGGCCGGCCAGCTCAATGTCGAGACAGCCGATATCGTGTTTGCCGGCGGCTTCGTTGCCTCCAGGCACAATCCGGAGAACCGGATCGCCTTTTCGCGTATCGCCGCGCTCAGCCATTGGTCGCCGGCCTCGTTGCCGGACGACGCGGGCCAGGCGATCCGCGAAACCGTGTTCTGGACGCCCCCGGAGCTGACCGCGCCAGACGACGAGGACCGCATCAATTCCTCGCTGTGTCACGGCTTCATCTTCGATTTTTGCGGGGTCGAGATCGATCGCACGACTTTCGCGACGCGCATCGACCGCTATGTCAGCATGCACGATTGCGGCACGATCCTGCATCCCGGCATGGTCGACGGCCAGATCCGCGGCGGCTTTGCGCAGGCGCTGGGTGCGGCGCTCTATGAGGAATATGCCTACGCCGCAGATGGGAGTTTCCTCACCGGGACGTTCGCCGATTACCTGTTGCCAACGGCAGCCGAGGTACCGGAGCCGCAGATTATCCATATGGAGACCCCGTCGCCTTTCACGCCTCTGGGCGCGAAGGGAGTCGGCGAAGGCAATTGCATGTCGACGCCGGTGTGCATCGCCAACGCCGTCGCCGATGCCCTCGGGCTGCGGGATATCAGCTTGCCGCTCGTGCCGGCCAAGCTCGCCGAAATGGCGCTCGGGCCGGAGCCGGCGCCGCCTCCGGGATGTTCGGCCGTGCCGCCAGCTGCGCGCAACGGAGATCGCGACCTGCACGGTGAGGGCAGTGCCTTGGTGCGGGCTGCGCCCGAAGAAGTCTGGGCGATGCTGCTCGATCCTGAGGCGCTGCAGCACGTGATCCCCGGCTGCCGGCGTGTTGAAAAGGTCTCGGAAACCAATTTCCGTGCCGACGTCGTGCTCGGCATCGGCCCTGTCACCGGCCTCTATCGCACCGAGGTCAGGCTCTCCGACCTCGAGCCGCCGCGCGCGGTCACGCTGCGGGCGCAGGCCGAGGGCGCCCTCGGATTTGGTCGTGCGGAGGGACGCATCACGCTGGTGCCGGAAGGGCCACGCGGCACGCGGCTGCACTACCACTATAACGCCACGATCGGCGGCAAGGTGGCCAGCATCGGCGCTCGCCTGCTCGACGGTGCAACGCGCCTCATCATCGGGCAATTCTTTGCCGCGCTCGCCCGCGAGGCCACCGGTGGAGCAGATGCCGGCCGCACCTCGTGGCTTGCGAAGCTGGCCGGCCTATTGGGAGGCCGACGATGAAGCCGGTGCCGTTCGACTATCTGCGCGCCGGCGCGGTCGGCGAGGTCCTCGACGCCCTGGCGCAGCAGGGGGGCGATGCGCGTGTGCTCGCCGGCGGTCAGTCGCTGATGGCGATGCTCAACATGCGCCTCGCCAAGCCAAGACTCCTGATCGACATCATGCGGCTGAGCGAGCTCGATCGGATCGACGAAAAGGTGGGCCGCGTGACCATCGGCGCCGCCGTGCGCCAGGCGTCGCTGCTCGATTGGCCCCGACTGAGCGAAAAGCTTCCGCTTGTCGCAAAGGTGCTGCCATGGGTCGGACATGCGCAGACCCGCAGCCGCGGCACGGTCTGCGGATCGCTGGCGCATGCCGATCCCAGCGCGGAAATTCCGCTGACGCTGGTCCTGCTCGGCGGCGAAGTGCATCTACGCAGGGCCAAGCGCAGCCGTACCCTCGCGGCCAAGGATTTCTTCGTCGGCATGATGGCGACTGCCCGCGCCGACGACGAGTTCATCGAAGCCATCTCGCTTCCGTCGCATGGCCTCGGGCGCTGTGCATTTCGCGAAGTTGCCCGCCGCCACGGCGACTTCGCGATCGTCGCCTGCGCTGCGCTTGAAACCGCCGATGGCGTCCGCCTTGCAGTCGGCGGCGTAGCCGATATCCCAATGGTGCGGCAGTGGCCGCGGCTCGACGGCAGCGCGTTGGACGATGCGCTAAACGAGTTTGCTTGGGATCTTGGCGCCCGCGACGATTGGCACGCGACCGCGCGCTATCGGCGCGACCTGGTGCGGGCCATCGGCCGCGATCTGGTGCGGGAGGTGCTGCGGTGACGCGTTTCTCCGCCCAGACCAAAGTGCCCGTTTGCTTCACGCTGAACGGAAAGGCGGTGGAGGGCGAGGCCGAACCGCGCATGCTGTTGTCGGATTTTCTGCGCCAGCAGATCGGAGCGACCGGAACGCATGTCGGTTGCGAGCACGGGGTCTGCGGGGCGTGCACCGTCGTTGTCGACGGTATGCTGACGCGGGCCTGCCTGACGCTGGCGCTGCAGGTCGACGGCTGCGATTTACGCACCGTGGAGGGTCTCGCGCCGTCGCCGGACCGGTTGGGCATTCTGCAGCGGGCCTTTCGGCGCAACCACGCCCTGCAATGCGGCTTCTGCACGGGCGGCATCCTGATGTCGCTCGACCATTACCTGCGACGGCGGCCGACGCCCCGCGAGGAGGACATCCGGGATCTGCTCAGCGGTCATTTGTGTCGATGCACCGGCTATAGCCCCATCGTCAGGGCGGCGCTGGAAGCGGCCGCCGAGCTCGCCACAGCGAGCGAAGAGAACACCCATGCTTGATCTCGGCAGCAGTTTCGTCGCAAGCGTCGCACGCGACCCGGACGTGATGGCGCTGGTCGATGGCGACGTCCGTCTCAGCTATCGGCAATGGTATGCCAGGATATCCTCGCTGATTGCGTCCTTCGATGCGATCGGCCTGAAACCCGGTGACCATCTGGTGACCGTGCTGCAGAACCGCTGGGAGGCGGCGACGTTGCACTGGGCCTGTCAGCTTGCCGGCATCGTGATGACGCCGATCAACTGGCGGGCCAAGGCCGATGAGCTGGACTTCTGTATCGAAGACGCTGAAGCCAGTGCCATCATCTACCAGGATATCTCGGCCGAGGCCGTCAAAGGGTCGCAGCGCGCCCGCCGGCTGAAGCGTATCGCGATCGATCTGTCGGCGGGCGATGCTTTCTCCTTCGCCGATATGATCGCACGCGATGCGCCGGAAGCGACGCCTCGCGTCGGCGCCGATTCCTGGTCGATCATGCTCTACACATCTGGCACCACATCAAAGCCCAAGGGTGTACCACGCCGGCATCGGGCAGAGCGTGCGGCGGCAATCGCACATGTGGCGCAAAATCTCTACGGCCGCAACGAGCGCACGCTCGGGGTCATGCCACTGTATCACACCATGGGTGTGCGGTCTCTGCTGGCGATGTCGCTGATCGGCGGCACTTTCATTTGCCTGTCGCGTTATGACAGCAGTCAGGCGCTTGCGCTGATCGAGGCCGAGCAGATCACGAATCTCTACCTTGTGCCGACGCTCTATCACGACCTCGTCTGTCACGAGGCGTTCAGGCGAACCAACGTGTCGAGCGTGAGAAAGCTCGGCTTTGCCGGCGCGGCGATGACCGACGGCCTGCTCAAGCGGCTCGACGCGGCCTTCAGGCCGGACCTCTTCGTTAATCACTACGGCAGCTCGGAGATCTACACCTTCACCGTCGACCAAAATGCACCGGCAAAGCCGGGCTCGGCGGGCAAGGCCGGCATCAACCAGCACATCCGGGTGGTGCGGATCGGCGCGCGTTCAGTCGTGGAGCTGGCGGCAATCGGCGAAGAGGGCGAGATCATCGCATTGCTCGCCGGCGACGAGGCATTCGAGGGCTATTGGCGGCGCGCGGAGGCAGACGCCAAGGCGCTCCGAGAAGGCTGGTACTTCACGGGTGACACCGGTTTCATTGATGCCGATGGCGACCTGTTCGTGACCGGTCGCATCGACGACATGATCATCACCGGCGGTGAAAACGTCTCACCGGTGGAAATCGAAAGCTGCCTCTCGCTGCACCCGGCGGTTTCCGAGATCGCGGTGGTGGGGCTTGCCGACGAGAAGTGGGGCAAGATCGTCGCGGCCTTCGTCAAGCGCCATAGGTCGGTGTCCGAAGCGGAACTTGAGCAATTCTGCCGTGCCTCGGGACTTGCCGATTTCAAGCGGCCGCGGCGCTACGTCTTTGTCCATGCGCTCCCGAAATCTCCGGTCGGCAAGCTGCTGCGGCGCGTGCTGGTCGCGGGAGACTATGAGGCCGAACGCATGCCGCCGTCGGATGCGGTTTGATCCAACCCGTCAAAAGGAAGAAGGAAGAACTAGATGCCGTCGCTGTACAGATTTACTGATCCTCGTCTGGCCACGCTCGACGGGTTTCAGGTCGAGATTGATGAGGCTCATGAACGCGCCGACATCGTTCTTGGCCGTCCGCCCTACAATGTCGTCTCGATGCCACAGCGCGACCAGCTGCGCCTGACCTTCGAGGCCTTGGATGAAGAGTCCCGGGTCCGCGTCATCGTGCTACGAGCGGTGGGGGAGCATTTCTCCAGTGGAGGCAACATTGGCGGCTTCATGGAGGCGAGTCCCGAGCATGTCTCTAAGTTGGCGTGGAACATCGCGGCTCCGGCGCGCTGCGCGAAGCCGGTGATCGTGGCAAATCGCGGCTACTGCTTCGGCGTCGGCTTCGAGCTGTCGCTCGCCTGCGATTTCCGGATTGCCTCGGAGACCACGCTGTATGCGCTGCCAGAGCAGAAGCTCGGGCAGATCCCCGGGTCGGGCGGCTCGGCCCGGCTGCAGAAGATGGTCGGCATCACCCGCACCAAGGATATCGTGATGCGCTCCAAGCGCATCACGGGGAAGCAGGCGCTGAAATGGGGCATCGCAACGGAATGCGTGCCAGATGTCGAACTGGAGGACGCGACCGACCGGCTGGTGGACGAACTGCGGGCGTCTCCGCCGCTTGCGCAGCGCACGGCGAAGAAGCTTCTCAACGACACGGAAGACTCCACGCTCGCGATCGCGATCGAGCTGGAGGGGCATTGCTATAGCCGGCTGCGCCAGTCGGATGATTTCAGGGAAGGCGTCGAGGCCTTCAACGCCAAGCGCTCACCGAAGTTTGTCGGGCGCTGACCAACACCAGGGACAGGATCGAAAGCCGCAGGCCGCATTCCGCCGCTGCGCGTCATTTTCCACCACGAGAATCCTGTCCCTCCACGGAGCGTGATGCGTTGGATTGGGAAAAGACGAACCCTAAGTCAGGCGTATGTCGGCGCCGACCGGTATCGCCGGATCACGCCGATGATCACGACGACGAAGAATACCAGCACGATGCCCTGGACGATGGCGCACGGCAGCTCGGCCGGTGGCACGCTTGGCGCCTGCGCATGCAGCGCCGGCACTTTCACGAAGGACTGGATCACCAGCACGAATACGTTGAGATGAAGCGCGACGAGCGCGGTTAGCGCGTAGATCCAGCGCCAGGCACCGGCGAACTTCATGCCGTAAAGCGCAAAAAAGGCGATCGTCAGCAGAACCACCGAGAGAATGCCGATCATATGGGAAGGCAACGGTTTGTCGAACAGCAGTGGTGGAATCAATAACCCTGAAGCGCTGGTCACGGAGTCCGCGGTCGCAGCCTCAGATCTCCCATCCGCAGCGCGCATGGGGAGTGTCGGGTACAAAGAGTAAGAGTGCCGGTCGGGAATGGTGAGGGCGATTTTTGGTGTTTGGTCGGCGTCCTCGTGACAATGACGGGCTTGGCTGCTGTGCGTTGGCCGGAGGACTAACACTTGTTCATTCTTGGCCTGCTGTCACTGGCGGCGGCATGCCTTGGCCGCTAGGCTCGGCGGCAACGCTGGGTCAATTGGGTTAGACTGCGCGTCACTGGTATGGGGACGTCCTATATTTTACTCCTGACCGCCTTCTACGTCGACAATGGGAAGAAACTTGCCGGTCCGGAACCAGCTTCCGCCGATTGCGTATTGGCTGATCCCTGCGGCCGTCGGAATACTGCTCATCTTCCGCGCTCTGTTGTGGCACCCGCTGGCGCGCGCCAGTTTAGCCTGGCTCGGTCAAGCGAGCCCGACATCTGCGAACGCACGATCAGGTGGGTTGGCGACTGCTTGGCCGCGTCGGACCGCCGGCTTGACGATCCGCCGCCGCATGTCATATTTTAGCCGTCACTTTCGTTAGTCTATACTGTCATTCTGTTTCGGATGGCTAAATTTGTTGGTGCAATAGACGACTGCGATGGTCAACGCTGAACGCGCCCTTGATGCGCTCGGAGATCGAACCCGCCGCCGCATCTTTGTGCGACTGCGCAATCGGCCCTGCTATGCCGGAGAGCTGGCGCAAGGGATGCGGGTCACGCGCTCGGCCGTTTCCCAGCACCTTCAGGTGCTTCGGGCGGCGGGCCTGGTCGCGGTCAGGGCCGAAGGCACGCGGCGCCTTTATCAGGTTGATACGCGCGGCATCGAAAACTTGCGCCGATGGCTCGACGGATTCTGGAGTGAAACACTAAGCGCTTTCAAAGAGGCCGCCGAGCGAGCGGCAAGCAAAGCGAGGAAGTCATGATGGCTGATCAGATTATGTCGAGCGGCTTTGACCCCAATAGCGTTCGAAAGACCGTGAACGTTGAGGCGCCGCAGAACGTCGCCTGGCAGGTCTTCACCGAACAGATGGGAACCTGGTGGCCACTGGCCATGTACAAGATCGGCAAGGCCAACGCGGTCGACGCGATCATTGAGCCCCGCATCGGTGGCCGCTGGTACGAACGTGGCGAAGACGGAAGCACGTGCGATTGGGGCAGCGTGCTCGCATGGGAACCGCACTCGCGACTGGTACTCTCCTGGGATATTACTGCCGACTGGCAGTACGACCCGGCTCTGCAGACGGAAATCGAGGTGCGCTTCATCGCGGAGGGGGCTTCGCGGACACGCGTGGAATTGGAGCATCGGCGGCTCGACCGCTATGGCGAGCGCGGTGATGAGATGCGGACGATTTTCGACAAGACAGGGGATTGGGGGCGGCTTCTCGCGGCATTCGCGCAACGCGCTGCGGCTTTAGCAAGGCCGTAGAAGGCGCGCCGCTATTTCCAGTCGCCAGATGATCTTCGGCCTAGGATGTCGCCATGCCGCATTACACCACGTTCGTTACATTGCTGGCCGTAGCTTTCTATTTCTTTCTTGCGACTCGCGTCGCCGTGGCACACGGCAAGTTCGGCATTCAACTCCCGGCAACAACGGGAAATCCAGACTTCGAACGCATCTACCGCGCGCATGTGAACACGCTCGAATGGATGCCGACTTTCTTGGTGCCGCTTTGGCTTTGCGCAATATACCTGAACGATGTCGCCGCGGCCGTGCTCGGGCTCGTCTGGATTGTCGGCCGCGCTTTGTATTTCGCCGGCTACAGCAAGGCCGTGGAGAAGCGGCTGCCCGGCTTCTTCATACAGTCGACTGCGTGTTTTCTGCTGTTCATTGGGGCGGCCGTAGGTACGTTCATTCACTGGGCAAATACCTGAGAACCTGTACGAAACGCCTGTTCAACCAATCGTAGGATAAGAACCGGCTGTCGCGAGCCGGAGATTTGAACTTGCGCGCGCCGTGGTGGCGTTCTGACGATCCCGGATCGGCCTTATGTGTAAGCTCGAGCGTCCCGTTGACGCCAGAGCGATAGAGTGAAAGCCAACATTCCAACTTATTGGAGTGGTCACTCGTCGTGGACCGTCTAGACGAGCTTGTGCTAACCACGATCCTCGACGCCGGCGGCCGCAGATCGAGAACGCTATCATTGATTTTGCTGCATTTTCGTCAGAGACTGATCCCGTTCATTGTGTTCTAGTGACGCCGCTTTTGCTGCGAAACGACTGCGGTCCAAACGGAACGTCTGTATCACCTTGGATTGGTTCATGAGGACGACCGTTGAACTCAACGCCGGCAGCAAGACATTTGCTTCTGGCCTTCTGCCTGATTTGATAGCTGCGCTTCGTCGTAGCCGTAAGGGCG
>Ga0210399_10003717_pt1 | contig 11886 bp, 11 predicted proteins | sample IncBWC14MmetaG_FD_150865 | JGI IMG/M metagenome (GOLD analysis project Ga0210399, IMG submission 150865) | Forest soil microbial communities from Barre Woods Harvard Forest LTER site, Petersham, Massachusetts, United States - Inc-BW-C-14-M | ecosystem: Environmental > Terrestrial > Soil >...
CGCTGGCAAGACATTTGCGAAGGAAAAAGCAATCATGAAAACAATGAAGCTCGTCATTCTGATCGTGATGATCGCAGTCGCCCTGTTCCTGATTCTGCCCAATCTCTCCTGGGCGCAGGATACCGCTAGTCATGAAATGACCGGGCTTTAGCCCCTGAGGGTTGACGCTCCTGAAAACGCTGAATGACTCAGCTCTGTAGCAGCATTGCTGTTCCGTGAGGCGAGGTCGCGCCATGCAAACAGGCAGGCGTGACCACAGGAGAGTGAGTGATCCGCTCGCCGGCACATCTGGCACATTGCCGGACCGCCGGGTTTCCTCTCCATACGCGCGGAACAGCCAGCCCGGGTCTCGGTGCTCACCCCCAGACCCGGGTTCTTGTTTGCGGGCGCACCTACGGCAGATCGACATCCAGCGCGTAAACGTCCTGCGTGCTCAGGTCGCGTGTGAAAGTGCGCGAGCCATCCGGTGCCTCGCCGCTCCAGGACCCGAGGATTCCGACATAGCGATGGAGATCTTTTATGGCGAACACGTCCTGTGCCTGGTGTTCGCCGACTTTGATCCGGCGGCAGGCTGGGTGAGCTGTGCCGAAATTGTCCCAGGAGAGATCCTGGCTATCAGACGACCATTCTAAATAGGTGATGTTGTTCGTCTCTGTGAACCAATCAGACCAGTGCTTGGCCCTGAAATCGTAGAGCATCAGCTTGGTTGACCCTTTCACTCCGATCACCGCTAAATAACGGCCATTGGGAGACCAGCGCGGCGAGAAGAGTCCATCGGATCCAGGAAGAATTGACGCCGTGTGGCTCTTGACATCTGCTACCTGAATGTTCACGCCCTTCATATCCCCGATAGACAAGCGCCCGAAGGCAATCTGCTTTCCGTCCGCCGACCAGGTCGCGTCCAGCTCTTGCGCATACTCAGGCAGCAGTTCCTCCGGTGTCCCTCCTTGTGCGGAAATCAGAAAAATCTTGAACGGCTTTCCGAGATCTGCAGTGCTGTAGGCGATGCGTGTTCCGTCCGGCGACCATCGGGGCAGGACGGCCGCCATCGGCGGATACGTCAGTTGCAACCGTTCGCTTCCATCCACACGGCTCCGCCACAGTGTGTAGTCGGGAACCGACACGTAGGCGACCCATTGGCCATCCCGCGAAAACACCACGTCGGTCGCCGATATCCCATTAAGAAAAGGAAGGTACTGCTGGCTTCGCGGATCGTAACGCACCAGTTCTCCGCGTTGCTGTGAGCCCTGCACGAAGAGCTTCCTGCCAGAGAGGTCGGGCAGAATCGTTGTGTAGAGAAGAGGGCCGTTTGTCAGCTGCACCGGGGCGCGAGACCGTTTGGGGAAGAGACCGGTCGACTCCGCTACAGCAAAGAGGTTGCTCTCACGGCCGGTACTGTACTGGAAGAAGTAATAGCGGCCATCCGTTGACCACATCCCACAGCACTCCTCAGGCGGGTTATGCCATCCCGCAAACAACTGGTGCAACCCCGAGCCATCCGCTTGAACCTCCCAAATTGAGATGCTTTGGTTCCCCTCCGTGACCGTGACGCGGATGCGGCGTGAGTCGGGAGAGAAGTGCGGCCCGAACGGTGTGCCCTTTATTGTCACAAGACGGTGCGGAGAACTGCCGTCGGCCTTCGCGAGGTAAAGGTCAGATCCAGTCACAAAGACTATGCTTTGTCCATCTGGGGACCAGGCACCTCCGCTTGCCAGAATGTTTCCCAACCGCCGCGGCGAACCCGCAGGCAGCGGCACCGACCACAAAGGTGCGTCCCGGTTGCCGGTGACTACGAATTTTCCGGCAAGCAACTGCGAATGGTCAGCCGAGATATCCAGGAGCGTCATGGATTCGATGGGAACGGAAATGAAGGAAGTCTCCCCGCCGCCCACTGCGACTTGGGCCAGCCCCAGTCCTTCGGGGCGCAACTGTGTGAGATAGATGCGTGACCCATCCGTGGCCATGCTGCCGATCGGAAAGCCGTCGCGCGTGATCTGGGTCGTCCTCTTTATCCTCGGGATGCTCACCGGCATCACCAACCAGGCGAGGGCCGCCACAACCAGCACACCGGCAGCAACCACAGGCCACAACCACGGGCGCCGCGCTCCCTTGCTCGACTCCCGGGTCGCGGTAACCTACATCGACCCCGAAGTTGTATCGCGCTTCAGCTCGGCCCGCATTTCGGCGGCACTTTGATAGCGAACGTCGCGATCCTTTTCCAGAGCCGTACGGATAATACGCTCGAGTTCCGCCGGAACGTCCGGATTCAGCCGCATAGGAACAGCGGGCGTCTTGTTCAGAATGGCGTCGAAGATTGCCGCGGAGGTCTCGCCGCGGAACGGCAACACCCCCGTCGCAGCCTCGTACAACACGGTGCCGAACGAGAACAAATCGGCACGGGCATCGAGTTCTTTTCCCAGGGCCTGCTCGGGCGACATATAGGCCACGGTTCCCAGCGTGCTCCCGGCGGTGGTAAGGTGCTCTTCGGTTACAGTTGGCGCCGAGTTGGCCTTCTCCGGTGCCAGCGGATTGATCTTCGCCAATCCGAAATCGAGGATCTTGGCGTGCCCGCGATCGGTGATAAAGAGATTCGCGGGCTTGATGTCGCGATGAACGATGCCTTTGGTATGCGCCGCATCGAGCGCATCCGTGACCTCGATGCTGAAGTCAATCAGTTTCTGCATCTCGAGCGCCCGCCCGAAGATCGCCTCTTTCAGCGTCTTGCCTTCCAGAAACTCCATTACGATAAACGGTCGCCCTTGGTGCTCGCCGATCTCGTGAATGGTGCAGATGCTTGGATGATTCAGCGCTGACGCGGCCCGCGCTTCCCGTCGAAAGCGCTCGAATGACAACTGGTCCCCCGCGACGTCATCGGGGAGAAACTTGAGCGCGACGAACCTCCCCAGCTGGGTGTCTTCGGCCTTGTACACCACGCCCATGCCGCCACCACCCAGCTTTTCGACCACGTGGTAATGCGAAATGGCCTGCCCGATCATCCGGTTGCCATGTTAGGGAAGGTCGCTCGGGCAAGTCAATCGCACTGAGGGGGATAGATACCGGGCCGGGAAAATCCGCACACCTGGCCCGAATGTCGAGCGGATAACTAGGGATTAAGATTGATGTGTGTCTATGTAGTGGAGGAGCCGGAGACCATGGAGCCCGGGAATGTCCACTGGATCACTTGGGATAGTGGGCGTTGGCAAAGAAACTTCGCGTCATTGGGAACAAGGGGACGATGTGGATCTAGTGGGCTTTAAATGCATGGAGTATCACAACGGCAAAATTATCGCGAACAAAGAAACACGAGAGCGGATTGCGAAATTCGGAGTCAGAAAGATCGAACGCGGGACCCGCATCCATCACGATACGATCATTCTTATTACCAAAGGTAAACCAGTGAAGCCTATCACTCTCTCGAAGGTCATCAAATTCCTGGATGAACAGAATCCCAGAGAGAAGCCCTTCAGCACGGATACATTGAACGACCTGCCAGACCTGGAGGATTCGCGCGAGAGGCTAGACCCGAAGAAACAAAAGAAACTCATATCTCTGTACGGGCAACGGATCAAGAGACTCGAATCACTCAAGGAACAGAAGGCAACGAAATGATCGGAGTGTCTCGCTGGTACGCGAGCCGGATTCGCCCAGGGTGCCGCCCGCATTTGTGGCGCTGGCGGGGCTGGTTGGGGTGTCGGCGGACGGTCAATGAGAGTAATGGGAATTTTGCGCCAACGACAGTCTCGTATACGATTGACTTCCGAACGATGAAAACGCCAGTTGGAGCAACTAGAGCGGCAAAATTACTTTCGGCGGTCATTTTCGTGATTGCAGTTCAGGCACAGACAGCCTACACAAAGTTGACCCCTACCTCGTTGAAGTTGTCTCCCAACGGCCAGGGAGAACTCACCGGCACAAGCATGTTTTCGTTATCGTCTACGCCCTTGCGCGCAGAAAAGACGTTTGTCGTTAACAGCGATGCGGGGCTTTTGCATATTCTTTGTACCTGGGAATCCGACGCTCCCTTAACCGTGTCTTTGGCCCGGGCAGCGGGACATGGACTGCACGGGACCGTCTTCTTAACCAGCCAAACCGCGCAAAGCCCGATCACCTTAGAGGTACGAATAGAACCGGAACAGGCTAGCCGCGGTCCAATATATGTTGAGGTAAGGGCACCATTTCAGCACGGAGGCCGCGAAACGGTGCATGGAAGCATTTTCGCAACCATAGGCACGACTGTATTTGAGAGGGCAATACCGTACCGGCAAAGTGTCCGCAACGATTTGCAGGAGGGCAAGCTACTCTCACCTTCTGAAGTCACCGCAATGGAAGCAAAGCTAAGGGCAAATCCACAAGACTGGACCGCCCGTCTGTCCCTTCTGGGTTATTACTGGTCGAGTGCCGACCTGCGGATGAGTAAATCCCAAATCATTGCGGCCCGCCTCCGACATATTCTATGGACAATCGAGAACCGACCGACCGACAGCGATATTTTTGACGCATCTGAGCTTAACCTCGCTATCAGTGGGCCTCTCGCCGATCCAGATGGCGCGAAAAAAGCGGAAGATGCTTGGCAGAGAGCAATCGCGAAGCATCCTGAGAACACTCAAGTGAGCCTCAACGCTGCACTATTCTCGGGAACAACAGATCCAGCATTTTCCGAGCGGGTGTTACAGCATGCAAAATCGCACGCCGACGATGATTCCTGCAACCGAGCGCTAGGCTGGCTTTACGCGATGGTGTTGGCTTCTGGCTCCGACAGAGCTTTTGCTGAACATGCACAAAGCACGCTGGCGACATCCACTAACCCGGCCCTGCTTGTTGGGGCAGCACCGGTCCTCGCATTTCCTGCATTCAAGGTCTCGACCGAACAATATTCGCGGGCAAGACTCTCCCGGCCAAAATACCTCGAATTCTCAGAAGATCTCGCGACGCGGGCAATTTCTTCCCAACCCGACGATCCCTACGTCGTGTGGACGTACCTCAATGTCTTGAGCGTAGATCTCAATACGGCGAGCAGTACCGATCAGAGACTCGCGGCAGAAAAGAAGATCTACGAACTTTTCCATCGCTTCGATGAGACGTCTGAGGATCCTGGACACCGGTTGTTACTCTTGCCTGTACTTGCAGGTCTTGCTTTCGATCTTGAAAACTACGAAGCCGCGCGAAAGTATGCCATTCAATCTCTCGATGTAGCTAGAGAGCGAGAAGACATAGTCGCGGGTGTGGCGATTGGTCCCCAAGCAATTCACGATTCAAATGATGTGTTGGGACGCATTGCGCTACACGAGCAAAAGGTAGAAGAGGCAAAGGATTACCTCCTAAAGGCGGCCGCGACCCCTGGTGGTGGAATTCTGAGCACAGTCGGACCGAGAATGCTCTTGGCTCAGGCGCTTCTTGATCGTGGCGAATGCGAGGTTGTCATCGAATACCTGCAAAAGACTAAGTCTTCGTGGCGGCACGGGGCTGCACAACTCGATCAGTGGATCGCAGTCGTCCGAAAAGGCAAATCTGAGAGGCTAAATCTAGTAGACGTTCCCATCTTAGCGTCTTACCGCTAGACGTTATTGGCGCGATGTATCAACAGCTAACCACGTGACGCGGATCCAACGGACGCGGAGTGATACCGTTGGGCTTTGCTTACAGGTGAATGAGCCGCGCTTCAGTGCCTATTGGACTTAGCTTTGCCTTCGGATTAAAGCTGGTCGAGAATCCCGCTAGCAGTTCCGAGTAGCGCATAAACCCTGGGATAAGCAGCCTCTTCCTGGTACGCAATATCGAAGGCCTCTTGAGCATGGCCCTTATTGACCAAGAAGCTCGTGAGATTCCATAGAGGCCACACCCGGACTTCGGGCTCTTGGATCGAGCTCAGGATGCGCTCCGCACTCACGAAATCACCTAGCAAGCCATAAGTGACGGCTGCGAATTCACGCGCCCTTCCACCGTCCGCAATACCGCCACCTGTCGCTCCCTCCCAGAGTTGAAGAGTCGTGTACGCTCCGGGGTCTTCAGCTTCTGCTTGCTCCAGGGCCAAAACGCCAACAGCCTCAGCTCGGCTTGAAGGATTGGTCATCATATCAATGGCTTCCAATGAGTCATCCGAGTGCCCAGCTCGTCCTCGGATCATGGCGATTTCACGAAGCGCAGAGTCCCTCGTGCTAAGTGCGGAGATGTTCGAAGCAACCTCAAGTGCTTCGGTCATCGACCTTTTGCGCGCAACCTCCTGCGAAATAAGAATTAAAACATAATCGGCAGAGCCCTCCGAAAGTTCCCCAACAATATCCGTTGCGTCGGATATGTTGCCTATACGTGCTTCTGTCGCGGCAAGATCTTGCAACAGGCTTGTGTCTCCCGACCCAACTTTCCTCTGGTATGCAATGGCATACAGGCGGCCTAGAGCGAACGATGTTTCCGGCGTCTCTCCGATTTCCGCTTGGGCGCTGGCAATCTCGCCAAAGATCGTCGTGTTACGGAAATCCTTCGTGGTCGCGTCGTTGGCCACGTCCAGGGCCGCATCCAAGGCCCGACTGGCTCCGGCGCGGTCTCCATCCTTTGCTCGCAGAACAGCCAGTCGCACAAGTGTGTCAGCAAGCGGCTGGGGCTCAATGATCAGATGTGCGATCCCCAGTCCTTGTTCAAAGTCGCCCTTCTGAACGAGCAATTGCGCGAGCTGTTGAAAAGAAGAATTTGTACTTGGGCCTTTTGTTCCTTCTATTAGCGATCTCGCCTGAGCTGCATTCCCAGACTTAGCAAGCTGCCAGGCAATACAGCCGATCGCGAGCCCTTGCTCCTCTTGCTTCAGCAGACGAACCACCGCTAGCGCCTCAGTCAAATCACCTGCTCGCGCCAGTTGAGAGGAAACGTTCGCAACCGCACTCCCTTGCTGAAACTCTGGAACATCTTTGATAAGAGTGCCGGCTTCTATAAGAAGCTGGCGAGCTTCAGAAAGTTGATCCACCTGAGCAAGAACAGAGCCCCGAAAAAGGGCGCACGGACCGGTGGCGATTAGAAGCGTGAGGACGAGCGTTGCGTGACGCATATTCACACCTCAACATACGAACGATCCAGCGGTCTTAATGTTGCATAAACATTTTATCGGCAAGTCAACTGACGAGAAGGCCATTACGCTCAAAAACCCCGGCTCAGGCATTTTGAGTGATATGAGGATGTTTCGCCAGCAATCCACCACCACCCACATCGTATGGGCTCACTTGTCCGCCTGAAACAATTGACAGTATCCAGTTCTTGCAAGAAAAGTAAGATCGTCCCCCAAAGGCCTCCTCTCCGCAAGCGGCTTCGGGTCCCGTTTGAGACAAGAGGATTTCAATTCAAAAGGAGTAGTTATGAAGAAGCTCTTTGCAATGGTGATGGCTGTTTTGATTTTCTCGTGTCTTACCCGGGCACAAGCATGGAATCACGACCCCGCTTCGCCCATCGGTCCCCTTCACTGGGGTACTGTGGCGCCGTCGGATGCCACGTGCGGCGACAGCAACACGGGTGAGGTCGGAATGAAGCAGTCACCGATCGACATCGTTCCCGGCAACGCACTTCCGGCGAGCTTTTCCCCACCGTTGTTCAAGTATAAACCGACTCCGCTGACGATCGAAAACACCGGCCACTATGTCGAGGTGCCCTACAATCTCGCCAGCTACCTTTACGTCGGATCGCAACCGACCGACGTCTACCAACTAGTGCAGTTTCATTTTCATGCACCAAGCGAACACACTATCAACGGCGTCCGATACGACGCGGAGCTTCACCTGGTGCACACCAATGTCATTGGCGAAACCGCCGTCATCGCCGTGCTTCTGTCGAGCTCCGCAGCAGGGTTGCCGATATTCGATACCATCATGGCCGACTCTCCGACATCGCCTGGAGGAATTGAACTGTCAGAGGAGGTCAACGTCTTCGATTTGCTGCCGTTCCGCAAGGGGTTTTATCGCTACGCAGGTTCACTCACAACGCCGGCATGCTCGGAAAGCGTGCAATGGTTCCTGATGCAAGATCCGGTTCCCATCACGCCCAGCGCCTTGGTTAAATTGCATAGCGTGATCAGCTTATTCCCCAACTACGGCGGATACCCGAACAACAACCGGCCCATAGCCAATCAGAACGGCAGGTCGGTGTTGAAGAGCGTGACACGAAGGGATGACAATCAATAGCACGACAATTCGAGGGATTTCTCGACTAGGTGGCTAGTCATCCGGGACGAATATCGATTCAAGGGCCTTCATGGCTCGACTCTCATTGTGCATGGGTCGGTGGGTGTTGTAACCAGGCCATGTCACAAGCTTGCGCCGTCTCTTCGCTCTTCCGAGGGGATTTTGAGTGTTATGGGGATGTTTCGATGTTTCGACAGTTGTCTCGTATCAACGACCGAGACTCTTTAGCCACGGCTGCGGGATGGCCAAGGTCATTAGCAGCAGACCGAGTATGGCCATGTTCTTTAGGAAGTGGGCCATCTCCCCTTGCTTTGCTTGTTGGTCTTGAATCGTCCAGAAATTATGGATGCCGAACGAGGCGCCAAGAAGAAAAATCACCAACAGGCCTACTCCGATCGTTGGGTGATAGCCGAGGAGCAGGCTCAGTCCACCTAAGAAGAGAAGTACGCCCGAACCGCCGACGGCGAGCTCGGGAGCGGGGACGCCTTTGCTCTTCGCGTATCCGGCCATGATGTTGAGTTGCGCGAAGTGGTTGAAACCGTTCATGAGGAAAAAACCGCCAACGATGACCCTCCCGACCAGGAACGCAATGTTGTGGATGCTGAGTGGCATAATCCCTCCTCACCATTTCGTGAACGCAATCATACGATGATTAACGTAATCACGCCATTTGGCTCATTGAGGGGTTCTGATCCGTTAACCGGCCAATCGTTACTTCACCAAAAAGAGGAGCGAAGCGATTGAAAAGACAAGTCGATTGGCTGGTTAACGCATTATGAAAGAACGCCCGCCCGAACATCGAAGCCGGATGAGGTGCCGGTGGTCTCGGGCGGTGCCTCTAGGCAAATCGGCTGGAGAATGGCACTTTACTTAGAGGGAAAGACAAGCGTTGGCACGAATGATCTTTCCCCCCAAGGAGGCAACTCAAATGAGTCACGACGTCAAATATATCGGAATGGACGTGCACAAGGAAGCCATTGTGATCGCCGTCCTGAATGAGAGCGGGAAGCAGGTGATAGAGTCGGTCATCGAAACCAAAGCCAGCAGCATTCTGCAGTTTCTCCACAGTCTACGGGGCGAGTTGCATGTCACCTGGGAAGAAGGCACCTGGGCGGCCTGGCTGTATGATCTGCTGCAACCGCAGGTGCAGCACATTGTGGTATGCAATCCGCGGCGCAATGCCTTGTTAAAGGAGGGCAGCAAGAGCGACAAGGTGGATGCGCGCAAGCTGGCCGACTTGTTACGCACCGGGATGCTGCGACCGGTCTACCACGGGGAAAACGGACTACGGACGCTACGCGAGTTGGGGCGCAGTTATCAGACCATCAGCAAAGATTTGACACGCGTGATGAATCGACTGAAGGCGCTGTACCGCGGTTGGGGCATTCCTTGTGCCGGCACCCAGGTCTATGCTGCGCGCACTCGAGAGGAATGGTTAAGCAAGCTCCCACAAGCCGGCGTGCGGCGCCGCGCGGAGCTGCTCTATCAACAACTGGATGGATTGCAGGCCTTGCGCCGCGAGGTGCGACCCGAGTTTTTGACGGAGAGCCGGAAACATAAAGCTGCGAAACTGCTGCGCCAGATTCCCTGCATCGGTCCGATTCGAGCCGCCCGTTTGATCGGGCTGATGCAAACCCCGCACCGGTTCCGCAGCAAGCGACAACTGTGGACCTATAGTGGGCTGGGCATTGAGACCCACGACAGTGCGCAATACCGATGTGTTGGCGGACAAGTGCAGCGTTCCAAGAAACCGCAGCAGATCCGTGGTCTCAATCAGAACCACAACCATGAGATGAAAGAGATCTTCAAGAGCGCGGCCACCCGGGCCAGCTGTGGCAGGGGACCGTTCTACGATTTCTACGCGGCTTTGCTGGCCAAGGGCATGAAGCCGGAGATGGCGCGTCTGACGCTGGCGCGCAAGATCGCGGCCATTACGTTGACACTTTGGAAGAAGGAGGAACGTTTCGACGCAGAACAACTGAAGACGCAAGCAGCTTGAGCATTGAATAGAACCCCGGTGATCGCCCAAGGTCTTCATGCCTCGGTGGTAGCCAATCGGTTCTTGCGATGCTCCGGTTCGAGGGAGAGTATCCATACGCTCATTCAGGCACTCTGTGTGCTGTAGTCCAGCACCGAGTCTCCGGGTCAATCCTATGCCCCCTTGGATAACCGAAAAAAGCTATAGGCCTCGAGCCTCACATAGGATCATGGTTGGCACTAAGCCAACGTTTAGCTTGCGTAGCTTCGGAACCGAACGGCGTCGTGCGCCACTGACTTTATGAAACCGTCGAGTTGGGACAAGCAACTGGGGTTGGCATTGCCGCTGAAATCTGCGGCGAGCCAAAGCGACGAAACCAATAACCCCTCTAAGAATGAGGTGAGATATGAGGTGGGGCTGGATGTAAGTCACCACACCCGCATCTCACGGAGGGGCGGGGAGAAGTTTTTTTCCTTGACATCCTCTTTCATAGGATGAGCGTAATTGGGATATTACATCAACTGACGGTACAGTTCCGCCTGCCAGATGTAACATGGTTGCAATAGGATGGGGGCACGTATGAGGATGCTCAGCCCACTACTGGTCGCGTCAGCGATCGCGTTGCTTTCACTCTCCCTCCCGGCCCAGGAACGTCTCCCGGACTCCTACCTTCAAAAACTCGCGACTATCGATCGTTTGCAGAAACTTACATCGACTGATCTCGCAGTTCTGACATCCCGTGCACAATCGGGCGCAGCGGAGGCCCAGTATCAGTTGGCACTGGTCTATGGAGCAGGTCGAATCGTGCCGCGCGCCGAGGTTACCTCGCAGCGTTTGATGATGAAATCCGCGGAGCAAGGGTACATACCCGCAGAGACAATGATCGGCTGCACGTATCTCGACAATCACATCACTGGTCCTGTCCCAAACTATGTGGACGCCGAAACGTGGCTGCGAGCTGCGGCAAGGCAAGGAGATCCTGAGGCACAGCTCTGGCTAGGGCTCGGCTACGCGAGAGAGTATTTTGGCCGCATCGACTATGAGGAGTCGCTCAAGTGGCTGCGAAAATCTTCAGCCCAAGGCCTACCAGACGCACAGTTCGCCTTGGGACAGATGTACGAGGAAGGAAAGGGCGTTCCCAAAAGCAACGAGAGAGCAGCCTATTGGTTTAGAAGGGCAGCGGACCACTTCTCGGACATTAGCGGAGTTTTCAGCGCGATCGGCGAGTTAGCCTACATGTATCGCGATGAACGCTTGAATGGAAATAACATCGATGCATATATGTGGCTAGCTGTGGTCGATGCCTCAGTCGATCCACCAATTGATCAGGCAACCGACGACGATTTGGAACGAGTTGCCAAGCGGATGACGAAGTTGGAGATCGTTGAAGCACAGCAAAAGACAAGAGACTGGACAAACCATCACCTGAGGCTACATGAATTACCTGGGCTCCTTAATCGGTGACTGACGTTATCAGATGTCTGAGTATGTTTGTCAATCATTTTTCGACCCGCTCAGTTTCGATATTCACTTAGAATCCACAGCCATTTCACATAGTTACTGCTGCAGCGGCGCAGGCGGAGGTTAGGTGCGAACCGCGCTTGGCCAAGGCCGCGAGATATCTGCTCTCGTCATAAGCCACCCGATCTTGCCAGCAGCGAAACACGATGCGAATCCATTTGAAGGCTAAAGCCCTGACCGCGGCATGGTGTTCGTTGCCACGCTCGCGCTGTTGCTGGTAGTAGGCAC
>Ga0210399_10003718_pt1 | contig 11886 bp, 8 predicted proteins | sample IncBWC14MmetaG_FD_150865 | JGI IMG/M metagenome (GOLD analysis project Ga0210399, IMG submission 150865) | Forest soil microbial communities from Barre Woods Harvard Forest LTER site, Petersham, Massachusetts, United States - Inc-BW-C-14-M | ecosystem: Environmental > Terrestrial > Soil >...
CTGGCTGCGGGAGGGAAACCGTTCATTCTGGCGGAGGACAACCAGTGGCTGCGGCTGATGGCGCTGAGCAAATTGCGCGACCCGGTCCATTTCTGGGCGAAACTCACGCATCTACCGGCGTTTACCGCGAACCCTCCCAAAGAAGTACGCGAATTGCTGGAGGAATCGCTGCCGACGAAGAGCGTGTATCAGCTGAAAAAGCGAATCGCGGGGCTCGGCAGTTTGGGGCATCCGCGGATCTTGGCGATTTCGTCCGCGGGAGGCGCTTTTATTGCGCGCGAGGCCAAGGCGATTCGGCCTTCGGCATCGGTCTGGCACAACAAGGCATCGTCGGCGGTGGTGTACGGACCAAAGCTAGTGGCAAGCTGTTTGCGCGTACCGGATCCATTCGTACACTTTCACGACAGGTGGGTGGTGCGGCGGCTGGCGCCAGACTGCTCGCGGATCGAATTGGTTTCCCTGACGGCGGAGCGGGATGAAACGAGGCTGCTCTATTCAATGGGATGGGAGACCGCCAATATGCACTTCGGTTCTCCGCAAGGGATTCCACTGATTAAACGTGATTTGGCGCAAAGGAAAAACCGATGGCTGCACAAAGCGGCCAAAGCGATGTGCAAGGCCACGCTAAAAGATTGGGAAGATTGGCGCAAGGGGTGGAAGAAGCTGACGAAGTAATTCCCGTGCAAGAGCTCGTGCGTCTACCAGCAGTCTTGTTGAGCAGACATTTCCGAAAGTCAAAAAAGGGCTGTTTTGGCGGGATTTGGCATACTGTCCTTGCCAGGCCGCTCTTACCTGAGTGCGGCTGAACCAAGACTGTCCCACGGGTCAGTAGATTCATAGGCATAGAGCGCGTAGGTTCAAGAAGGACTGGGATGGGAACCGTAAACGCGACACTGCTTCTCGCCGTACCAAACACCAACTGGGTGATTGCAACATTATTCTTGGGTGACCGCGAAGCGGTTAATCCAGCTAAACCCGGCACCCGGGCGGATTGTGTCCTCTGTGTTGCAGCGCGCGACGAGTTTCCTGCTTCCCGGGGAGTCCTATCTCTTACCCTTCCTGAAGAGGTCGGGGGCCACGAGGTGAAACAATGATGGACACGGAAGCCTTCCGCGAATTCAAGACCGGGTTAACGCTCCTGCGAGACAACTACGCCAACAAAGCGCTGCCGCACATGAAGCGCGCAGTGGATCTCGATAAAAACAATCCGTACTACATGTCGTATCTGGGAGTGGTGCTGGCGCGCTCGGAACAGAAGTGGGGCGAGGCGGAACGGCTGTGCGATACGGCCGTACGTATGAAGCGGAACCAGGCGCAACTCTACTTGAATCTGGCGGAAGTGTATGCAACAGCAGGGCGGAAGGACGAGGCTGTAGAAGCCCTGCAGTCCGGGCTGAAATTTGCTCGACGGGATGTGCGCTTGACGATTGCGATGAACCGGCTGGTCGAGCGGCGGCCCCCGGTACTGACATTCCTGACGCGGCAGAACCCTCTAAACAGGCAACTGGGAATATTGCGGCACAAGACCCTACAAATGTTCGGACAGGATTAGTCTCGAGTTTTCTCCACCCCCCCAATACCAAAAACGGCGGATGGCTGCACGCCATCCGCCGTTTTTGTTTTTAAACTGACTCGAATTGCGCTGGACGCAAGGGCTACCAGGCTGATTTGGAAGAGCCGTGCGGATTGGGCCGCTGCACGCCCATTTCCATGAGAATTTTCAGGCCGATGCCGAACATGCCGGTGGGAAGAGGATCTCGCCGGACAACTTCCGCGAGATATTCGCGATTGAGCGACATAGGGTCTTGAGAGTAAGGCAAGGTCAGAAAAAGGCGCATGCCGATCTCGTAGCCAGACTCGCTGGTCTGGAAGAAAACGCCGCTGCGCGAGACGCTGAGGGTTCCGCGCATATCGTCGAAGTGCTCCTTCTCCGGATCGGAAGGGCGGATGCGCATGAGCTGGGTGATTTTGCAGCGGCGAGTGCCGCGGCGTTCCGAAGTTGCTGGTTTCGAAGTGCTTTTGCCACCTGTGGTAGGTGTCTTTCCCATGATGTCTTGCTGGATCTCCATGAAAGCTTGGCCTCTCCCTGAAGGGACGCTTCAAGGGAGAGTATGAGGCCTGCACAACGCTAAACCTATAGAGAAAACGTACCGGTTACAGAGTAGGACGCTTCAAATGGATGATAGTACGGAAGTACTGCGAAAGGAAGAGAGCGAGGGTGACTTTTTTCGCTAAAGACAAAGAAATAAGAAGGAACTAATGGAGGAGTTCCGAAGTGAAGTGGCAGATCGGGATTAGTACCGATGTGGGGCTAAGTACGAATACGGTCCCAACGAAGTCCGGCCCTAAGAGATAGGTACGATGGGAGATATTTAGGGACTGCCGATGGAGGAGAAAAAGTAGCACGGCTGTGGAATTGCAGATGTGAACTAGCTGCCGCCATAGCGGATTCTCCGAGAGGAATGCTTTCGCGGAGGCGCAGCAGAGTTCCCGGGAGGATAGTCCATCATGAATGGAGCGGCGCGCCGAAGCGCAATTTCGTCAGGTCCAGGTCCGCACCATGAAGTAGTGCGAGGAGTTCGGGGACGGAATCTCCCCCAAGCGGAAGATGCAGCGAGGATAAGAGCAAACGGAGGAGCGGAGCATAGGGCGCGCGTCTACATTGCTGCAGAGAACCGGCTGATGCGCGAAGCACTGTCTCGGATGCTAATAAAGCAAGGCGACATCGAGGTCGTGGGATTGAACTGCGCGGGGCCCTTTCGAGTGGAAGGATTGCTCGCGGAGAATGCCGATATTTTGCTGCTGACCTCTCGCGGGAGCCTGCCGGAAGACATTTTCGTGATCCGGCAAGTGCGATTGACAGCGCCGGCAGTGCGTATTTTGCTGGTGGGAATGACGGAGGACGAAACGGAATTTTTTCAGTACGTGCGGGCAGGAATCCGAGGGTACCTGCCACGGGACGCCTCGGCGGAGGACGTGCTGGAAGCCATGCAGGCGGTACATGCGGGCGAGGCGGTTTGCCCTGGATCGTTGTGCGCATTGCTGTTCCGGTTTTTTGAGCGCGAGGCTACGTCGGTGCATTCGTCGGCCATCCACCCGAGGCTGGGCTTAACGAGGCGCGAACAGCAGATTGTTCCGTTGATTGCGCAGGGACTGACGAACAAGGAAATCGCGAACCAGTTCTGCTTGTCGGAACAGACGGTAAAGAACCATCTTTACCGAATGAAGCACAAGGTCGGAGCCGGCGACCGATTCGGGATTGTACATCTTTGCCGCACGCAGGGATTTTTGGTTTAGCGCGTTGCTTGGTAGTTCCGATTGCTTCTTTGCGAAAGGCAACTTTGCCTGGCGTCCGTTGCGGTACCCGTAGAAAAGCGCACAGCCAAGAGTGGCTGTGCTACGGGGCATTTCCTACCTGTAGGTGACTTCTTTCTATTGTTTGTGCGATTCTCTTCCTCGACAAAACGCGAGGAATTGCCGATGCTCAAAAAATTCAAGGAATTAACCGAGAGAGAGATCCTGGCGCTAGCGATTGCGTCGGAAGAAGAGGACAGCCGCATCTTCGGCGAGTTTGCGGACGCCTTGCGGGAGACGTACCCGGCGACGGCGAAGATGTTTGAGGGGATGCGCGCGGAAGAAGTCGTGCACCGGGACCGGCTGCTGGCGATGTTCCGGCAGCGCTTTGGCGATCACATCCCGCTGATCCGACGTGAAAACGTGAAAGGGTTCTTGCAGCGGAGGCCAACGTGGCTGATGCGGCCGCTGGGCGTAAACGTGGCAAGGAAACAAGCGAAGGTGATGGAGATGGAGGCGGCGCGATTTTATTCGCGAGCGGTCAGCCGCATTACGGATGCTCCGACGCGAGAATTGCTGAACAAACTGGCGGATGAAGAGCGCAAGCATGAAGCAACGGCAGACGGCCTGGAAGAGAAACATTTGACGGAGCCTGCGCGCGCGCAAGAAGCCGAATCACACCGCAAGCTGATCCTCCTGCAAATCGTACAGCCGGGGCTTGCGGGATTGATGGACGGATCGGTGTCGACGCTGGCGCCGCTGTTTGCGGCGGCGTTCGCTACCCACCAGAGCTGGGACGCATTTCGTGTGGGGCTTGCGGCCTCGATCGGCGCGGGGATCTCAATGGCCTTTTCGGAGGGGCTTTCCGACGATGGGTCGTTGACCGGTCGAGGGTCGCCGTGGCTGCGCGGCACGGTGACGGGAGCGATGACTACCGCTGGAGGAATCGGACATACGCTTCCATTTCTCATTGCTAATTTTCACATCGCGACGATTGTTGCGGTGATTGTTGTGTGCATCGAGCTGGCCATCATCAGCTACATCCGCCACCGGTACATGGATACGCCCTTTTTGCAGGCGGCGTTTCAGGTGATTGTCGGGGGCGTTCTCGTTTTCCTCACGGGATATTTGATTGGCAGCTCCTAAAACAGGGGCGAGAGCTGGTCTCAGTGTCCTGCTGCTAGAAGAAAAAACCAAATCAAACAGAGCACGGAGAGATCGCGCTCCAGATTAGTCCGCCTGAGCAGCCACAGGCGCGTGTGCATGTCCGTGTTTGCGAATTCCTTGCAGCCAGGACTGCAAGCGATCCATGTAGATGTAGACGATTGGCGTGGTGAAGAGCGTCAGCATTTGGCTGACGATGAGCCCGCCGATAATGGTGATACCGAGCGGCCGGCGAAGCTCGGAGCCGACGCCCGTGCCCAGAGCGAGAGGCAACGCGCCGAAGAGGGCAGCCATGGTGGTCATTAAGATGGGCCGGAAGCGCAGCAGACAAGCCTTGTAAATAGCATCCAAAGGCGAGGTTTTCTCTTCGCGCTCCAACTGCACCGCAAAATCAATCATCAGAATGGCGTTTTTCTTGACGATACCGATCAGGAGAATGATGCCGATGAGCGCAATCATGTTCAGGTCGGTCCCCGCAAATTTGATCGCAAGAATGGCGCCGATACCGGCAGAGGGAATGGTGGAAAGAATGGTGATGGGGTGAATGAAGCTTTCGTACAAGATACCAAGGACAATGTAGACGGCGACGAGAGCGGTGATGACCAGAATAAGCTGCGAAGAGCGTGAATCTTGAAAGGCCTGCGCATTTCCCTGGAAACTGGCGTGGACCGTGGGAGGAACGCCAATTTCATGAGTTGCGGATTCGATATCCAGAACGGCTGGGCCGAGAGAGGCTCCCGGGGCAAGATTGAAGGAGATGGTGATAGCCGGAAAGATACCCTGGTGATTGACGGAAAGCGCGGTACTGGAAGGCTCGTAGCGGGCGAAGGCGCTGAGTGGCACGAGGTTGCCGGCTTTTGCGGGCACATAGATGGACTTGAGAGCCGCAGGATCCTGCTGGGCGCTCGGCATGACTTCCAGGACGACGTAGTACTGATTGAGGCCCTTATAGATGGTGGAGACTTCGCGCTGCCCGAAAGCGTCGCTCAGCGTGTTGTCGATGGCTTGCATGGAGACGCCGAGACGGCTAGCGGTGTCGCGATCAACGATCAAGGCGCTCTCCAGACCGTGCATCTGCTGGTCGGAGTTCACGTCACGGAGTTCGGGGATCTTGGCGAGCCTCGCCTGAAGAATCGGAGCCCAATGGTTTAGGTCGTCGAGATTGTCCGCTTGCAGCGTGTATTGGTATTGCGCGGCACCGAAGCGGCCGCCCACGCTGAGATCCTGCACGGCCTGGAGAAAGAGAACCGCGCCGGGAACATGCGCCGTGGAGTCGCGAATACGGGCAATGACCTCGTCGGCATTTATCTTCCGTTCGCTGAGGGGCTTTAGCTGGGCAAACACGCGGGCGGTACTACCGCCACTGCCGCCGCCCGTGAAGGAAGTGACCGTATCGATGGCCGGATCCTTCATTACGATATCCGTGAACTCACGCATCTTTTGCGACATGGCGGTGAAGGATAAATCCTGGTCGCCCTGAATGGCGCCGTTGATGCGGCCCGTATCCTGCTGCGGAAAAAAACCGGAATTCACGTGAGCAGCCAGATAAACGCAGAGCCCCGCCGTGAGGAAGGTCATGCCAAGGATAAACAACTGACGCCGGAGCACCCACCTGAGCGAGATATCGTAGAGATGAAGGAGCCGGTTGAACGCGTCTTCAAAGAAGTTGTAGATCCAGTTGTGCTTTCCGCTTTCGTGCTTCAGAAAACGCGCGCACATCATGGGCGTGGTGGTAAGGGAAACGAACAGCGAGACGACAATGGCCACACTGAGCACCACCGCAAACTCGCGGAAGAGCCGGCCGACAATGCCGGGCATCATCAAAATCGGGATGAAAACAGCAATGAGCGAAGCGCTCATGGATAGCACGGTGAAGCCAATTTCGCTGGCACCCTTCATGGCGGCTTCAAAGGGCTTCATGCCGTTCTCGATGTGACGGGTGATGTTTTCAATGACGACGATGGCGTCGTCCACGACGAAACCGGTACAGATCGTGAGAGCCATCAGGGAGAGATTGTCCAGACTGTAGCCGAAGAGATACATGATGCCAAAGGTGCCGACGAGGGAAAGCGGAACGGCAACACTGGGGATGATGGTAGCCCAGGTACTGCGGAGAAAAGCGAAGACCACGAGGATCACGAGAATGATGGAAATGATTAGAGTGATTTCGACGTCGTGAACGGAAGCGCGAATGGTCACGCTGCGGTCGATGGAGACGGTTAGATGGAGCGAGGGAGAGATGGACGCGCGGAGAACCGGCAGGATCGCATTAATGCGATCGACCGTGTCTATCATATTTGCCGCTGGCTGGCGGAAGATGGCCAGCAACACGGAACGCTTTCCGCCGAAAAGACCCAAGTTGCGCGTGTCCGCGACGGAATCGACGACTTCGCCGATGTCTCGCAGCCGAACGGGGGCGCCAGAATGACCGGCGACGATGAGCGGCATGTATTCGTAAGCTTTGAAGAGCTGATCGGAATCGCCGACATTCCATGTTTTGTGCGCGTCGGCGAGAGAACCCTTGGCTAGATTGGCGTTGGCGGCTTGCAGAGAGCCACGAATGGTTTCAAGACTGATGCCGTAGCTGTTGAGTTGGTAGGGATTCGCTTCAATCCGAACGGCCGGGCTCGCGCTTCCCCAAACGAAAACCTGTCCGACGCCCTCTACCTGCGCTAGCTTTTGCGCCAGGATGGAGTCGGCGGCGTCATAGATTTGAGATGGCGGAAAATTGTCCGAGGTTAGAGCCAAAATCATGATGGGAGCGTCCGCAGGATTGACTTTGCGGTAGGTAGGCTGGCCGGGAAGGTCCACCGGGAGCTGGTTGCGCGCGGCGTTAATGGCGGCTTGCACATCGCGAGCGGCGGCGTTGATATCGCGATTGAGATCAAACTGAAGCGTGATGCCGGTGGATCCGAGGCCGCTCGAGGAGGTCATTTGCGTGACGCCTGCAATGCGGCCGAACTGACGTTCCAGTGGGGTGGCAACGGCGGAGGCCATCGTTTCCGGGCTGGCGCCGGGCAAGCTGGCACCGACAGAAATCGTGGGGAAATCGACTTGCGGCAGAGGCGCCACAGGAAGAAAACGGAAGGCCACTGCGCCGGACAGGAAGATGGCAATGGTGATCAGCGAAGTGGCGACGGGGCGACGGATGAAGGGTGCGGAGAAATTGGTCGAGGAAATCATCGTCTAGTCGCCGTGAGCCGGCTCCTCGATGGAATTGCCAATTTGAAAAGCGAAGCGGTGGGCCAGCCAATCAAAAGCTAGATAGACTACCGGCGTCGTGTAAAGCGTGAGCAGCTGGCTAAGGATAAGCCCGCCAACGATGGTGATGCCGAGGGGGCGGCGCAATTCGGAGCCGACACCGGTGCCGAGGGCAAGGGGCAAAGCGCCAAGGAGAGCCGCCATCGTAGTCATCATGATCGGACGAAACCGGAGTAGGCAAGCTTCGTAGATGGCGTCGAGCGGGGTCTTGCCTTGCTTACGCTCCGACTCGAGAGCGAAGTCAATCATCATGATGGCGTTCTTTTGGACGATGCCTATGAGGAGAATAATGCCAATGAGCGAAATGACGCTGAACTCCATGCCAAAAAGGAGAAGCGCCAGAATCGCGCCGACGCCCGCGGAAGGAAGCGTAGAGAGAATGGTGATGGGGTGAATGTAACTTTCGTAGAGGACGCCGAGAACAATGTAAACCGTGATGAGCGCAGCAAGAATGAGTATCGGTTCGTTGGCAAGCGATTTGAGAAAGGCGGCCGCAGTGCCCTGAAACGTCGCCTGGACGCTGACGGGCATGTTCAAGTCGGACTTCGCCTTGTTGATGGCGTCAACGGCATCGCCGAGAGCGGCGCCGGGAGCGAGGTTGAACGAGATGGTGACGACGGGAAATTGTCCCTGATGGTTGATGGCCAAGGCGGTCGCGCCGGGCTCAAAACGCGTGAAGGCGCTCAGAGGAACTTGCGGGCTGGGAGCAGAAGTAATGTTGGCTTGCGCATTCGTTGAAATATTGGCGGTGGCTCCGGAGGAAGCCTGCGGATTTCCCGAAGACCTGACGTAAATGTTTTTGAGAGAGTCGGGATTCTGGTGGAACGAGGGATCCACTTCCATCACGACGCGATACTGATTGAGCTGAGTATAAATGGTGGAGACTTGGCGCTGGCCAAAGGCGTCATAGAGCGTGTTGTCGATATCTGCGGGAAGAATCCCGAGACGGGAAGCGGTGTCGCGGTCGATGATAAGCGTAGCAAGGAGACCCTGGTTCAGCTCGTCGCTGGCGACGTCGCGCACGACGGGGATAGACCTCAGTTTGTCCATGAAGCGCGGCGTCCAGTAAGCAAGCTCTTTAGGGTCGACATCTTCGATGCTGTATTGGAACTCCGTGCGGCTGACGCGGTCTTCTACGGTGAGGTCTTGCACCGGTTGCATGTACAGAGAAATACCATCAACTTTCGCAAGCTGAGGCTGAAGACGGCGAATGACGTCAGAAGCACTGATCTTGCGCTGCTCGAGCGGCTTGAGATTGATCTGTATGCGGCCGGTGTTGAGGGTGGTGTTGGTTCCGTCGACGCCAATGAAGGAAGAGAGATTTTCCACCGCGGGGTCTTTCAGGATGACATCGGCGAGCGCCTGCTGGTGCTGGGACATCGCGGCGAAGGAAGTATTTTGCGCGGCTTCGGAGACTCCCAAGATTAGGCCCGTGTCCTGTACCGGGAAGAAGCCCTTGGGGACGTAAATGTAAAGAAGGATGGTGCCAACAAGCGTGCCAACGGTGACGAGGAGCGTGATGGCGCGGAACTGAAGCACAAATTTCAGAGTGCGTCCGTAGAAGGCAATGATGGAATTAAAAGCCAGTTCGGACTTGTGATAGAACCACGTTTGATCTTCTTCTTTCTGATAGCGAAGAAGTTTGGCGCACATCATGGGAGTGAGCGTGAGCGAGACAAAGGCCGAAATAAGAATGGTGATCGCCAGGGTGATGGCAAACTCGCGGAAGAGACGGCCGATGATGTCGCCCATGAAAAGCAGCGGGATGAGCACGGCGATGAGAGAGACGGTGAGAGAAATAATCGTAAAGCCGATTTGTTCGGAGCCTTTGAGCGCGGCGTTAAGCGGCGTATCGCCTTGTTCGATGTAACGGCTGATGTTCTCGATCATGACGATGGCATCGTCGACGACGAAACCTGTCGAGATGGTGAGAGCCATGAGAGAAAGGTTATTAAGGGTGTAGCCGCAGAGATACATCACGCCAAACGTGCCCACGATGGAGAGCGGCACGGCGAGCGCGGGGATGATGGTGGCGCGCAGGCTACGCAAAAAAAGGAAGATGACCATGACCACCAGGGCGATTGTGAGCATCAACGTGAATTGCACGTCCTCGACGGAGGCGCGGATGGTGCTGGTGCGGTCGGTGAGAATTTGGATCTTCACGGAGGCAGGGAGCGATGCCGAAAGCTGTGGGAGAAGCTTCTTCACACGATCCACAACGGAAATGATGTTGGCACCCGGCTGGCGTTGAATGTTCAGAATGACGGCCGGTTTCTTGTCGGCCCAGGCCGCTTGGTTGACGTTTTCCGTGCCGTCGAAAACCGTGGCGACATCGGACAGACGCACGGGAGCGCCATTGCGATACGCCACGATGAGGGGACGGTAACTCGCGCTGGTAATGAGCTGGTCGTTTGCACCGATGGTGTAGGCCTGATGAGCCCCATCAAACGTGCCCTTGGCTTGATCGACATTGGCGGCGCCGAGGACAGTACGCAAATCTTCCAAACTAAGACCGTAAGACGCGAGCGCCGTGGGATTTGCCTGGACGCGCACGGCCGGGCGCTGTCCTCCGCTGATGCTTACAAGTCCTACTCCCGTGAGCTGGGAGATTTTTTGTGCCAACGTGGTGTCCGTAAGGTCTTCGACCTGGGAAAGGGGCATGGAATCTGAAGTCAGCGCAAGAGTAAGGATAGGGGCGTCGGCCGGATTGATTTTGTTGTAGATCGGGGGATTCGGAAGGCCTTGAGGGAGAAGATTGGACGCGCCGTTGATGGCGGCTTGAACCTCTTGCTCGGCGACGTCAATGTTGAGATCGAGATTGAATTGCAGTGTGATGATGGAGCTGCCGAAGGAGCTCGTCGAGGTCATCTGGTTTAGGCCGGGAATTTGGCCGAATTGGCGTTCAAGCGGGGCGGTGACGGAAGAAACCATGACGTCGGGGCTGGCGCCTGGATAAAACGTCTGGACCTGAATGGTCGGATAGTCGACCTGGGGAAGCGCAGAGACAGGAAGCTGGCGGTACGCGACGAAACCGACTAGTAGTACGCCGACCATCAAAAGAGTGGTCGCAACTGGCCGCAAAATGAACGGCCGGGAAGGACTCATCGAGACTTTCCTTCCGACTGGGTGCCGGCTTGGTTGCTGGATTTAGCTCCGCTCGGAGCGCCGGCCGGTGCGCCGGTTTGCGCGGCGGGCTGCCCCGATACTCCGCGCCCCGCTCCCCCGGTTGGCAAGGCGCTGGTGACGACATTGCTGCCGTCTTGGAGCTTGTCCTGGCCGTCAATCACCACGACGTCGCCGCTGTTGAGTCCGGAGCTGATGCCAATGTTGTTGCCGGTGGTCTGCGCTATGGTAACCACACGAATGTGCGCGGTATCGCCGCCCGAAACCACGTAGACATAGGTGCCTTGGGGCCCGCGCTGAATCGCAGCGGCGGGAACGACGACCAGATTGTGTTTCGTATCCACAAGCATGTGCACGTTCACGAATTGATTCGGGAAGAGAGCATCGTTCCCGTTCGAGAAGATCGATTTGAGCTTGTAGGTTCCGGTGGTGGGATCGATTTGGTTGTCGATCGTGGCGAGCTTGCCGTCGGCAATTTTGGTGGTGTCATCGCGATCGTAGGCTTCGACGGGAAGCTGGCCGCCGCCACGCAGTTTGACAAGGACTTGCTGAAGCTGGTCCTGTGGCAGCGTGAAGATGACGGAAATGGGCTGGAGCTGAGTTATGACGAGGAGTCCAGTCGTGTCGGCGGCGTGAACGATGTTTCCGATATCGACCAGGCGCAATCCTGCGCGGCCGCTGATAGGCGAAGTGATACGGGCGTAAACGAGCTGCAGTTTTGCGTTATCGATGGTGGCCTGGTCGGCCTTGATCGCGCCTTGGAACTGCCCGACCTGCGCTTGCTGCGTATCCACCTGCTGCTTGGGGATGACCCCTTCGCTGTAGAGAAGCTGGTAGCGCTCGAAATCGACTTGCACGTCGTGGAGCTGCGCTTGGTCTTTGGCGAGCTGGCCTTCCGCTTGTTCCAGCAAGACTTGGTAAGGCCGAGGATCGATTTCGATGAGCGCGTCGCCTTCGTGGACGAATTGCCCCTCTGTAAAGTTGACTTTGACGATTTGACCGTCGACGCGGCTCCGGACAGTCACAGTGTTATAGGCTGTTACG
>Ga0210399_10003720_pt1 | contig 11880 bp, 11 predicted proteins | sample IncBWC14MmetaG_FD_150865 | JGI IMG/M metagenome (GOLD analysis project Ga0210399, IMG submission 150865) | Forest soil microbial communities from Barre Woods Harvard Forest LTER site, Petersham, Massachusetts, United States - Inc-BW-C-14-M | ecosystem: Environmental > Terrestrial > Soil >...
CGTAACCGGAAGAAGTCTCTTAAGACTGAATAACTAATGGGGAAAAGAGCGCAGCGCATTCCATCCTGGCCAGGAGTGATTCACTCCAACAAAGGCCGTATACATTTGCGCAGACCAACTTGTGACATCCTCACATTTCGCTTGCGGCGAAGCGGCGGACCATACATTCCGGTTTGCCGACCATCCGTGAGTTGTCAAGTCGCAGTTCGAATCGAATCACAGAATGCGACAATTTCTACCTCTGGCGCGCCATACGACTACTAGCCACCAATTTGACGATTAACTGCAAACCGCTCGATTTGACCGGCAGGACTTAGTGTAGAATCGCTGCCAAGGAACCCACCACCTGCCCGCGAGTGCCATGGCACAGTTGAAAAAAGACTGGACTCTGAATCCACAGGCATTTCGTCAATTCCTCAATTGGCTGGATGAAGGTGTGGACTCTGGGGGCGAGAGATACCTGGAGATGCGCCGCCGACTGTTGCATTACTTCGACCGGCGGAATTGTTCCCTCCCCGATGACCTGGCCGACGAAACACTGAATCGCGTTGCGCGCAAGCTCGAGGAAAAAGGCGAAATCGTCGATGCTTCGCCTGCCCACTATTGTTATATCGTCGCTAAATTCGTGCTCCTGGAATTCGGCCGCCGATCCGAACACAATCAGACTAGTCTCGACGATAATCCGGGCACCAGCCGAGTAATGGCCGGTCTAGCAGCGCCTTCCCGGCCGGATGAGGACGCTATAGCCAAAGAAAGACTCTTCGACTGCCTGGAACGATGCTTGGGCAAGCTTCAACCGGAGGATCGAGAGCTGATCCTCGACTACTATCGTGGTGAGCAGCGGGCAAAGATCGAACGGCGCTCCAAACTGGCTGCCAGATTGAGCCTTACTATGAACGCGCTTAGCATCCGGGCTTGCCGCCTCCGTAGCAGGCTCGAAATCTGCGTGAGTGCGTGCGCCCAGCAAAAATGAAGGATTTTCCCAGATTCTGTCTTATATAAGAGGGATCATGTCTTCCGCAGAACAGCAACGATTCGATGATCAAGTCCTGATTCGCTATCTTCTCGGCACTCTGCCGGAGGATGAAGCCGAGCGCCTGGACGGGTTGAGCATCACGGACGATGCCTTTGCGTGGCAGTTGAACGCTGTCGAAAACGACCTCGTTGATGGGTACCTGAGAGGCGAGCTTTCCGGTGACGATTTGGCTCGATTCAAGAAATCCTACTTGTCCTCGCCCAAACGGCTTCAAAAACTGGAATTCGCCGAAGCGCTGAGTTCATTCGGCGCGAAGTCGGCAAACGCGGCAGCCCAGGCAGTGTCAGCAATGACAGTGCCTGGCTCCAAGTCGAAGCAAGAATCTTCGAGAGATTTGCCCGCACGGCACTGGTTTTCTCCCCCGCACTTCGTGCCCCAATGGGGATTCTCGGGGGGTGCGCTGGTGTTGCTGTTCTCGGCCGGCTACCTGCTCCTGGATAACGTCCGGTTGCGCAGACAGACGACCGCGGCGCAAGGATCGCACACCGCATACGACCAGCACGAACAAGAACTTCAACGGCAGCTCAACGACGAGCGTGCCTCCAATGCTGCATTGGCCAAGGAATTGGACAGACTGCGCGAGTCGCAGCCGAACCTCGATCATCTCAAGACTGTTTCTGCCCTCCTCCTGCCTCCTACAAGGGGCGCCGGCCAGGTCCCCACTGTTTCCCTGGCCGGTGGGATCGAATTTGTAGTTTTGCTCCTGACGCTGGAATCCGATGACTTTCCCGCCTATCGCATCAGTTTGAATGACTCCGCAACGAATCAGGCTGTGTGGCTCAGTGCGAATCTGGAGCCTGCGTCCGGAAACTCCAACAAGATCGTCGCCGTCAGCGTCCCAGCTCATTTACTCAAGCAGAAAAACTACGTCCTGGAACTTTCAGGAGTTTCTTCCAAAGAGGGCCGCGCCGAATTGATTGGCGGTTATCCTATTCGCGTTGCGATAAAGTGAGTGTTCCCCGCAAGAACCGGTCTTTGAGGCCAGATCGGCAGGGTGCCCGATGACGTGCCGTGTTCGCCCTCAATGCTCTCTCCGTAGCGTTGTGCCGATTCTTTGCGCACTGCTGGCAACGATCTCCGCGGCATTGGCAAATGCAAGAAGTACAGCTCCGCAGTACCACGCTCAAACGCCTGGGTCGCAGTCGCCGGCTCAGGACCTTGACGAAATCATTACGCTCGAACCGGGCAAACCGATCGAGCGCGAGCTAGCGGGCGGCCAGCGACACAAATATCAGATTGCGCTCTCCGAAGGGCAGTACATGAAAGTGGAAATCAGAGAGAAAGGAATAAGTGTAGGACTAGCGTTTCAGTTGGCCGATGGCACGACGATTCATCCGTGGCTGCCGCTTGGAGGAGGGCAGGAAGTAAAAGCGCTCGGCCAGGTAGCGGAATCGCCCGGCAACTATCGGCTCGACGTTTATGCGGGGACAAAGGCGCCTCCCGGCCGCTACGAAATCCAGCTTGTTGTACTGCGCCCGGCGACCGAGGACGATCGCGCATTACATCAAGCGCGCAAATTATTCACGGAATATATACGCCTCCGGGATCAGGGTGGGTGGGTCGAAGCTCGCCCACTGCTCATACAGTCAATCGAGATCCGCGAAAGAGTGCTGGGCCCGGACGATCTATTGGTCGCGAACACACTCGGATTTCTCGCGGATAACTATGATTACACCGGTGATTACGCGAGTGCGGAACCGATCAACTTACGTGTTCTGAAAATTAAGGAGAAGGTACTGGGTCCAGGTCATCCGGACGTGGCTCACGACTTGTCACAAATTGGCATCGACTACCAGTACAGAGGCGACTATTTCAAAGCAGAAGAAATGCAACAAAGAGCATGGAGCATCTTCGAAAAGGCGAATCTGACGGAGACCGCCGACGCCGGGGGTGTACTGGAAGCTCTGGCGAACACTTACTACGGCAGGGGAGACTACCAGCGCGCTGAGGAGTATTCACAAAGAAGTCGTGCCGTCTGGGAGAAACTTCTCGGCCCGGATCATTTCCACCTCGCTCCTTCATTCACATTTCTGGGGCGCGTTGCTTACGATGCGCTTGATTATTCGAAAGCCGAAGCGATGTTTCAAAGGGCGCTGACTCTGAGTGAGAAAGCTCTTGGGCAGGATCACCTAAAGGTTGCACCCTACCTGAATGACCTCGCCATGGTTTACTGCACTACTGGCCGTTATTCGGAAGGCGAGGCCTTGTACCAGCGGGCGCTCGCCGTCCACGAGCAGAAGGCCGCGATGAGCTATCCCGCGGCGCAGGAGACTTTATCTAGCCTCGCGCGTTGCTTTGCAGCGCAGGGCAACTCGGCTGAGGCTGTTAAGTTTCAGTCGCGCGCGAGCGAGATTGAGGAACGCTTCCTGGCAGTGAATCTCGCCGTTGGTTCCGAGCGGGAAAAGCAGGCCTTTGTGACCAGCCTGTCTTCGCGCTCATCCAGAAATATTTCATTGCATATCCGTCTGGCCCCCAATGACCCCGAGGCTCTTCATCTGGCTGTCACTACCATTCTCCAGCGCAAGGGACGCGTCCAGGATGCCGTGTCCACAAACCTTTTGGCACTGCGGCAGCGCTTCAGTGCGGAAGACCAGAAACTTCTCGACCAGTGGAACCAGCTCACCTCCAAACTTGCAAGGCTTGTTCTCAATGGCCCGCAGAAAATGACCGCTGCCGAATATGCCGAGCAAATCAAATCTCTGGAAAAACGACGAGAAACACTGGAAACGGAAATGAATCTGCGCAGCGCGGGCTTTTACCCGGGTTCAAAGCCCGTAACGCTCGCGGTCATCGAAGCGGCGGTCCCGGAGAATGCCGCGCTGATTGAGTTCGCCGTCTACCGCCCATTCGATCCTAAGGCCCAGGACAACGAAAAGGCTTACGGCCAGCCTCGCTACGTTGCTTATGTTGTACGCGGTCAAGGGGAAGTTCAGTGGAAAGATCTAGGCGAGGCGCGTTTAGTCGATGAAGCCATTGGACGGTTGCGCATGGCTTCACGCGACCCGCAAAGTAAAGACATAAAACAACTCGCTCGCGCGCTCGACGAAAAGATCATGCAGCCGATCCGTGCATTGACCGGCAATGCTACCCACCTGCTACTTTCGCCCGACGGTGAGCTCAATCTTGTTCCTTTCGAAGCTTTGATGGACGAGCAGGGCCGTTACGCGCTCGAACGCTACTCCATCAGCTATCTGACTACCGGACGCGATTTGTTGCGTATGCAGGTGGCGCGAGAAAGAAAGAGTGCGCCACTCCTCGTCGCCGACCCCTTGTTCGGCGAGCCCGGGAGTATGCGGATTCCCGAGGCCGGTCGAGCCAGCGGGAAGCCTGCGACGTCCATCACCGTCCGGCACAGTATCACCACGGGAGAAGACCTGTCCGCCGTTTATTTCGCCCCGCTTGGCGGTACGGCTGAGGAAGCCCGCACGATCAAAGCGCTCTTTCCCGATGCTCAGGTCCTCACGGGTCTGCAAGCAACGAAAGCCGCGCTGAAACGAGCCGAAGCTCCGCGCCTCCTTCACATCGCAACACATGGGTTCTTCCTGCTCAACTCAACCACCAGCGCAGCCTCGGAACCTTCCAAGACTGGAGTCAACGGCACACGCTCCATCAGCGCAAGTGCCAAGATCGAGAATCCGCTCTTGCGTTCGGGGCTGGCCCTGACTGGCGCAAACCTCAACAAGGGTGTTGGCGATGACGGAATTCTCACCGCCCTGGAAGCGTCGAACTTGAACCTTTGGGGAACTAAGTTGGTCACCCTCTCCGCTTGCGACACGGGAGTAGGCGAAGTGAAAAACGGGGAGGGTGTATACGGCCTCCGCCGCGCGTTCTTCCTGGCAGGCACCGAAAGCTTGGTAATGAGCCTCTGGCCCGTCAGCGACTTCGTCACGCGAGAACTGATGACGGATTTCTATACAGGTCTGAAGAGCGGCCTGGGACGAGGTGAAGCCCTTCGCCAGGCGCAGTTGGCGATGCTGAAGCGCAAGGGCCGCCAGCATCCCTTCTACTGGGCCAGCTTTATTCAATCCGGCGAATGGACCAGTCTTGACGGCAAGCGATAGCCGGAGGTCCTGATTTCATCCGGCGCCTGATTTCTACAAGTCTTCGCGTTGCGCTCTGCTTTCTTCATCGAATGCCGCCCTGTTGTCTCGCGACTCACATGAAATGTTTCCGCATTCTGCTCTTATGTCAGTAAGGGCGCCCGGCGGCAGGGATTCCGCCTAGGACAGCCAGGGACGTTATTCGTTCCTCCAAGTCCTCTCTTTGAAGTAGTCATAGGAGCTTCTCTCCTTGTGCGGGCGCTGCGGCCGATCTAAACGACATTGTAACTTGGTCGTCCCTGACTCTAGACGCTCAAGGAGGCACCCATGGGCCCATTGCGTAATAAACTTGTAAGTTCACTCTTGACCCGCATTTCAAAAAAAATCGAAATCGCTCATAAACACCGTTACCTTTCCCTTGCATCTGCCTTACTCTTATTCAGCGCGGCGGGATTAGTGCTTGCAGACAGCTCAAATCTTTTCGTGCCTCGTTTTCAGGAGTTTTCCGATCCTGACGGCCGCTTCGCGAATCTGAATCTTGGCGGGCCTACCGACACCACGACGAATCCTTTCTTCCAGGACCTTGGCAGCAATGGCCGCCGCTGCGTCACTTGCCACCAGGCCAGCGACGCCTGGTCCGTGACCCCGCCGCACATTCAATTTCGTTTCGACGCCACTCGTGGCACGGACCCCATTTTTCGCCCCGTTGACGGCGCGAACTGCCCGACGGCGGATGTTTCTACAATGCGGGAGCGGCGCGAGGCCTACAGCCTGCTGCTCACCAGGGGCCTGATCCGCGTCGGAATCAATGTTCCCGCAACCGCGGACTACCAGGTCGTTAGCGTCTACAACCAGTACGGATGCAATGCGACCGACGTGATTTCGATGTATCGCCGGCCACTGCCGACCACCAACCTGCCATTCCTGAGCGCTGTAATGTTCGACGGGCGGGAATCTTCGCCGGCCACCGGCACAACGAAAATCATCTACAACAACTACCCGAGTTCGCTCATGGCCGACCTGGCACACCAATCCGTAGACGCCACCGTAGGCCACGCGCAAGGGGACGGGACGAGGCCAACTCCCGAGGAACAACAACAGATTGTGGATTTCGAGACGAAAATTTTCACCGCACAGACTCGCGATCGACGCGCCGGCGACCTCGATGAAAACGGCGCGAACGGCGGTCCTACACCTCTCTCCACCCAGCCATTCTTCATCAGCGTCAACTCCAGCGTCCACTTTCTGCTCCCCGCTTTCGAGCAGCCGGGGGGACTGCTGACCCCGGGCGACGGCCAGTTTACTCCCAGCATTTTCAACCTCTACGACAATTGGGCGCAGATCAAGGACAGAGATGATGAGGGGCGCAACTCCGCCCGGCGTTCCATCGCGCGCGGCGAGCAGATCTTCAACACTCTGCAAATCCCCATCACCGGCGTCGCCGGCATAAATAACGATGTGGCAGCAGGAGGCCTGGTTGCCGGAGGCATTCCATCGCTTCAGGGTAACTGCGCTACCTGCCACGACACGCCGAACGTCGGCAACCACTCCTTCCCCACACCCTTGGACATCGGGACTGGCGACCCCAGCCCGAGCAACCCTTCGGTCAATTTGGGGGGCCTCGATCTGAGTTACCTGCCGGAGATCACGGTGTGCAGGAAGGACCCGAGTTCGGGAGTGGCAACTAGGGAATGTAAAACCACAACGGATCTCGGCCAGGCACTAATCGATGGCAAGTTCGACCACGTTGGGAAGATCAAGGGCCCAATCCTGCGCGGTCTCGGAGGCCGAGCGCCCTATTTCCACAATGGCTCCGCCGCCACATTGATGGACGCGGTCAATTTCTACGACACGCGTTTCGCTCTGCACCTGTCGCAACAAGACAAGGACGACCTTGTCGCGTTCTTGAAGACACTGTAGGTACCGCACACATCGCACACGGTGAGTTCGCAGATCCCTGCTTGTACCATCGGAAGAGTTGAGGCGCCCACTGCCTCTGCCAAGTTAGTCAACCAATTAAATATGTCGTCCGCCTTGGCACTTTGGGAATTGTGCCCGGATGACGGGCAAGCCAGAAGTAATCAGGGTCAGAAGGCCGATTGTGCGAAATCGCGACTGTCTCAGTCCACTTGCCTGTGTAGTCGGGTAACCGGACATGTTCAGATTTCAGAACGCTTTGTTCTGTTCTCGGAACGGCACTTGTCCGGTTTGCGCTTTTACCATTACATAGGCCAGTGGCCGACCAGCGGAAACGACTACATTCCTAATTCCCAAAAACCGAGGGGCGGTTTCGCAGTACCAAATCTGAAAAGGATTATCGTGCGGCAAAGGGCTTGCCGCGCACCGCTGTGTAGACGGCATCGAAGACGCTCAGTTCATGGATATTCGTAACGCCGCCAACGATGATCGGATCGCCCAGATACTGAACCTTGCTCTCAGTATTGGCGAACGGCGGCCACGAGGGAAGGCCCGGGCCGTTTGGATCGCCGGATCGCGCGAAGTTGACCCAATACCTGGACATCTCCTCAGCCAGCTTCCGATCTGCGGCAGTCCAATTCCACGGCGACTGGTCCAGGTGGTCGAAAACATACCAGAGCTCGGCGAAGTGGCTCGCGCCCCAACCCGCATAGACGGAGCTGGCCGGGAACGGCGGCCGCTGCCGAAATGAGTAGTAAAAGACGTGGCTCTGCCCGGTTCCGGCTTGCAGCCGCGCCCACGCCCACATGTCCCAGCCGAAGCGAAGATCGCGTTCCAGGCCGAGCCGCGCCTGGCGCGCTTCTTCGTCCGTTGCGTGGGGATAAGCTGCGACCAGCGGAGCCGGAAGCTGCCCCCAACTGTGCTCCAGGTCGCTATCGAATGTTGCAGCCTTCATGTGGGAGACATCCACTAACGCCCGCGCTTCCTCAGCGTTCGAACCTATCAGCAGCGGAACATCATTCTGTTTCCCGGTATTGAACGCTTCGTAGGGCGCCATGGGAAGCACATACGGTTCGATGACTGGATGGCTAACGTTACCGGCTTTCCCGCCGAGCAGAGTAGCCACCGGAAGTCGCCGTAATTCCTGAATCGACGTAACACCCAGTGAAGTAGCGTACTTCTCCCCGTCGCTTTCTGCATTGGCCAGCAGATAGTTCGGTGCCAGCTGGAGCGGCTCAAATATCCCACCGCTCTCACCGATAGCGCGCTGAAACAAGCCTTTCGCCTGCGGCGAGGCCATCAACATGCTCACCGCCATTGCTCCGGCGGATTGACCGGCGATTGTTACGTTTTTCGAATCGCCGCCGAACGCAGCAATATTCCGCTGAATCCACCCAAGTGCCGCAAGCTGGTCCATCAAGCCGTAATTCCCGGATGACCGGTGGTAGACTCGTGTGTCAGCTCCGGATGCGCAAGAAAGCCGAGCGGGCCAAGGCGATAAGCGATGGTGACAACGATGACACCTTTTTGCGCGAGCCGGTCACCCCAATACAGGGGCATCGAGGCCGACCCAGTGGTGTATCCGCCCCCATATATCCAAACGATTACCGGCAGGCGCTCATGCGCAGTGTTGGCCGGTGTCCAGATGTTAAGGTACAGGCAATCTTCGATCACTGCCGGAGGCGTCTCGCCCAGCATGGAAACTCCAACTTGCATGCACGCCGGAGCAAACCCATCTGCTTTACGCGTGCCAGTCCAGGGTGCAGCATATACCGGAGGGCGCCAACGCAAGTCACCCACAGGCGGGGCAGCGAATGGGATTCCTTTGTAGATACTCAATCCATTGGCGTGTATTCCGGATAATGTGCCGGACTCCGTCAGGACCTGCTGCGCGACAGTGGCACTAGCCAGATGTGCCGCCGCTGCAAATACACACGTGAGCTTCCATCGGTTCCGCACTTGGTCCTCCACCTTGGCTCTTCAATTTAGAGAAGATCGGAATTGCTCTTCTTGAATTTCGAGCCGCCCTTAAGCTCATCCTGAAGCCCTCACGCAATGATTGTCTCCCTTCCGGTGTGTTGGTACTGTGCTCTATTGCTCAGTTTGCTGAGAATCGGTGCCCATCAGTTCTCGGCCTTGGCAGCGGCGGGCTAACTCCTGATTAGTCGGATTACCGTACAAGAGGATTTTGGTCGATTTTCACTTCTCCGATAAGAGCGTTTATCAGGACTTGAGTCGGTGCCCAGTTCAAACGTAAGGGTACTTACCTTGAATGGTGAACCATAAATCGGTACGCTGGCCCGCTTCAACGAGTCTTGTTTTGTTGAGCATGATCTGAGTACCTTCAAGGTATTCGAAAAGCCGCTGCCCCTCACCAAGCAAGATAGGCATAATGCCGATTTGCAATTCATCCACAAGACCAGCCTTTAACAATTGCTGGCCAACGTTCGGGCCGCCCACCACTGCGACGTCTTTTTCTCCGGCGGCTTGTTTGGCTTGCTGAATAGCAGCTTCGACAGTATCTACGAACGTAAAACGTATACGGCCATTTTCTTTTGGTTTTCTCTCTGGCGCTTGCTCAGTGATGACAAAAATTGGTACCTGAAACTCATAGGTATCGGCGTAGGAATCAGGATCACTGGCCATTTCAAAGGTTCTACGCCCCATGACTACCGCACCGGTTGTCCGGATGGCCTCTTGCATCAGCTCGGTCTGGTCAAGCTCCTTCAAATCGGGATAGAGCAAGGCCACACCGCCGCTCGCGTCATTAATGAATCCATCGAGCGACATAGTCATGCCAAAGATTACTTTCGCCATACTTTTACTCTAGCAATTTTTCAATCCAACGAGTCTGGTATGTCGGATACCCGGACGTTTGACGTACTAGCACTTCACTTCTCCGGTAACGGCGTTTACCAGGACTTATGCAGTTTGCCAACCATCTTGGCGGCCATGTAAAGCAGCAAGGCTCTGTCAGGTACAGACATTTTCTGAAGTGCGTTTTGTAGTTTTGAAAAAATGCGCCTGCCCTTTCCCCGAGACGCCCAATCATCTATCTCCTGCGCTTGCGTTTTGTGCGATTTAGGCGGTTTTTCTCCCTCGTAGAGAAGTTGATACAAGGGCATTTCTAATGCACGTGCGAACTTCTCAAGGGTCTCGACGGAGGGAACGGAGTGTCCGTTCTCCACCCGCGAGATGTAGCAACGAAGCAGCCCTGTGCGTCCTTCCATCTTGCCTTGGGACAGCCCTTTCAATTCTCTAAACTGTTTAAGTCGGTTTCCCACATCCATATCCGCAGCACCTCCCCCTTTCTAGGCCATCGTGGCTATTCTTGGAATGAACATAAGACGACGCCGATTATCCGGGTCGTTTGACCGAACGTCTTTGCCGGAACCGGGTTTAAGCTCAATCTCTGTCTCGAATGCCTTAGGACGAAGCGCTGCCAAGACACAGAATTATGGGCGGAAGTCTCCCGTAGTATCGTTCCGGGCACCACCGAATGGGACTACGGGTGATTGCTGAGGCAGCTAGCCAAATTCTCCTGCTCGCTACCCACCGTCGAAGGTGAATAGATCGGCAACCGGCAGCTTCAAGCGCTTGGCCAGTTTGTCCAAGGTCTCGAATGATGGAGCATTTCTGCCCCGCTCCATCAGACTGAGAAAGTCCACTGATATGTCGAGCGTTTCGGCGAATTGTTCCTGGGTCATCCGGCGCTGCACCCGAATCTGCCGCAAACGTCGCCCGAATTTCTCTCTCAGAGTGGTCACTTGGACCCTATTTCCAAGCCACAAGAATTTGTTACAACGGACATTCGCCTTCGCTTTTCTGCCGGAGCACGCTATTGGAAAAGGCCAGAGCAGCCTTTTTCTGTGTTCCTACTTTAGGGTTTCATGAACCGGCTTGAGCTGTCGCTGCCCGAGGACATTCACGAAATTGTTTTGGAGCAATATGAGTGGCATCGCTGCAGCATCACTTTAAACAAACGGAGATATGAGATTGATTGGCAGGACGACGAAGCGCTGTCTGCGGCAAGAGGCCTTTGACTGGTACAAGAGTCGAGTGGACGCAGCGATCCGGCTTGAACAACTCTTGAGCCAGCTAGCTGCAATCTACGAGTTTGATCTTCTTTGCGCGCATGCGTTGAGCAGCTTTCACGGGAAGGAAGACGAGCACGTTTTCCAAAGCATCTGTGCGGAACACTCGGCCGTTTATTCTCGATGAGAGAGTAAGACTCAATTCTAGGTTAACCTGCCGAAGCAGCGTCGCCTTTCGCAAGGAGGCGCAGTTCAGATTCAGGCACGGCGAATTCGGCGGTTCTACAATCCAGACAGACAACAATCTCTGGAAATACCCACACGACGGGCTTGTCAAAGTTTTTCAAACCAGGAAAATGGATGGCTATCTCCGCGGTGAGCTTGCTCTGGTTGACCGACCCACACGACTTGCACGGCATACCGACCCCCGACTGGGAAGCGAGGCCCGTCCCCACTGAGACGTATTTCCTTCATGTGGAATTTACTGCAGATAACCTGCCTCACAATCGGGTGAACACCTGCTTCCACAATCGGATGAACACCTGAACATAGGAAATCGCGGGTGCTTGGGTGCTACAAAGTAGAGCAGGAGAGACACGAGCGAAAGCTCAAGTCCCGATTAGTCGCGTTACCGGACAAGTGCGGTACCGGGACTTCACTTGTCCGGTTAGCGTCGCCCCCATTGGTCAAATCTCGTCATTCAGTTTTCATTTAGGACAAGAGGGGCGGCAAGCCGGTTGTCGTCCTACGTTGACAGCGCAACAATCGAGCAGATGTTTGGGAGCCGTGCCATGAGAAAAGTCAGTGTTCTTCTGATTGCCATTTCCCTAACGTGTTCCACATTCGCAGCGAA
>Ga0210399_10003723_pt1 | contig 11876 bp, 10 predicted proteins | sample IncBWC14MmetaG_FD_150865 | JGI IMG/M metagenome (GOLD analysis project Ga0210399, IMG submission 150865) | Forest soil microbial communities from Barre Woods Harvard Forest LTER site, Petersham, Massachusetts, United States - Inc-BW-C-14-M | ecosystem: Environmental > Terrestrial > Soil >...
CCGCCGCGCAGCAGGACAGCAACCTCTTTGTCGAACTCCACCTCGAAGTGGATGAAAACCTCAGCCTGAGCGAAGCCCACCGCCGCGCCACCGAACTCGAAGATGGCATCCGCGAACTCGGCAAGGGTGATGTCGACGTAAACATTCACATCGAGCCGCTCGGCCGCCATATCGCGACTCCCGACACCCGCGCCGGCGAGATGCGCCAGTTGGAGATGTCCGTGGAAACTTTCCTCAACGGCATGCCCAGCACGTACGACGAGCTCATTAATTGTCACGATGTTCGCGTCCGCCAGGTCGAGCATCACATACTTGTTTCCTGCCACTGCGTCATGAAGGGTGAACTCTCCATCACCCGGGTCCACGATGTCACCGCCGCTCTCGAAGACAGCGTCAAGGAACACTTTCCCCAGGTCTCCCGCGTCACCATCCACCCGGAACCCCCCGACGCCTCCTGAACCCCAAACCTCGATTTCAATCAGGCCGTGAAATACGCCCAGTTCGCTTATCTGTGCGGCTGGCTGATTACGCAAGACCCACAGCGCCCCGCCTGGAACCCCCACGATTTCTTCGGCGACCACTACGCCAAGAAAATGTAAGACAAGGATCGCCTTACAAGGCGGTCTCCATTTCGATGATTGGGCGGCATGTTCTACAGGTGCGTGCTCCAGCAGGTTAAAAAACGCTTATTCCCCAGTGTGCTATACAGGGCATCTTTCCAGCCTCGCAACGCTCATAGTGATGTCTACCGTGATTTCAAAATCGTGAATCCAGGGATTGCGGTCTGGAGACCACATCATGCATCTAGCACGTATATTGGTAAGCGGATTTTTCCTGACGGCCGTATTTGCGGCAAGCGGAACTGTCGCGGCCGCTGCAACAACAGACGACGAGCATGTCCAGGTTCGTTACTACGACTCGTCACATCATGACTACCACAACTGGGATGAGCGCGAAGACCGCGCTTACCGGAACTACCAGCACGAACGCCACGAGACCTATCTCGCCTACGAGCGCCAGAAACATAAGTACCAGCAGAATTACTGGCACTGGCGCCACAGTCACCCAGATCGCGATTAATAAACAGCTCTCGCTCGAAACGAGAGAATCGCCGGCGCCCCATATGCCATCCTGGCCTGCGGGGCGCTTTCTGTTGATTTTTCTTCCGCACTGCGGATTACTGCGGTTCTCGGGCCCACAATCTGCTTCTCAGGGAACGTTGCGGCCTCTTCGCGACGTCCGTACTCAGACTATTCACGCCGCTGTTGCCTCACCCGGAGATTACTTGGGCGTGCAGTCTTGTGCCGGCGGCACCGCGGAGGTAATGGAAGTATTCAGCGAGGGAGAACCCTCGAAGTCAAAGAGATCCTCCAGCGTATGCGCATGCTTGTCGCGCAGCGTCAGGAACTGCCGGGTGACCTCTCCGTTGTCCTTGTCTTCACCGCCATCTGCCGCGTTCGTGCTCAAAAACCTCTTTTCGATGAACGCCAGGATGGATGTGTGATCGCCGACCGTGTGGGAAACGTAGTGCGGTTTCGAAAACGGCGAAACGGCCATAAACGGAACGCGCACGCCCAACTGGTCAAATGACGCGCAGTCTGCCGGAAACGGTCCGGTCGGATCGGAAGCGAACTCCGGGCAAAGCGCCGCGGCATCCTTCACGGTTGTATCGCTTGCGCTCAGCGGATTCTGCGCGCACTCTGCACCGCCGCCGGGCATAAGGCTCAGCGGAGGACTCGAGAGGTCCGCGCACTGTCCCGGGAAAATTCCGTCGGGCGTCCGCGAAGACTCCTGCCGTGCCGCCGGCGGAGCCACATGGTCGAAGTAGCCGCCGTGCTCGTCATAGGTGATGAAGATAACCGTGTCCTGCCAGTACGGGCCGTTGCGCAATGCGGTTACCACCTGGGAAACGAACGCTTGTCCGCGCTGAATATCCGTTGGCGGATGTTCGTCGTTTTCCTGCGCGATGCCGAACAGGCCAAAGTTCGGGTCCACAAACGAAACGCTTGGCAGAGCCGGCAGGTTGGGCGCTCCCGCGGCTTGCTGCAAAAACACCGGCAGGGGAAAAAAGTGCGGATCGATGCCGGTTGCTCCGAACAAACGGAAGGTGCCTGCCTGCGGGGCGTCCTGGAAATAATCGGCCCAGCTCACGTTGTTTTTCTCCAACAGGTCCAGAATCGTGCCGGTGACGGGTTTGTAGCCCCCTGGAGGTGCAAACGTGTCGCTGGTCGTCAGATGACCAAAGGAAGTTGCCGCCAGGAGGTACGAGCGGTTCGGAAATGTCGGCCCGAGCACGGAAGCGAAATAGCGATCGTTGATCGCGAACTTGCTGGCCAGGCTGTAATAGAACGGAATGTCGTCCTGGGTATAAAAGCTCATGGTCTGGTCATCGGTGGGATTTTCGATCCCGTTGTCAATCTGTTCCGTTTTGTCATTCACTCGGACAAATCCGTCGCTCAGCGAAAACTGGCGTGTGCCGTTCGGGTTGAGAAAATTCATTTCCTGATGCGTTCCCAGCCACGAATGATCCAGGTCGGGTGCAGCGCAGCGCCTCCCGTCGTGAAAAACAGAAACGAGCGAGCCATCGTCATCCCGGTTTGCGTTGAAACAGCGCAGGCCCCCGTTGTTGTCCGGCACGCAGGCCAGGCCGTCGACACAGCCGTGGTCTCCGTTTCGGCATCCGAACAGGCTGCTGTGATATGGGCTGCCAGGCGCATAGGCCAGCGCCCCGAAGTAATTATCGAACGAGTGGTTTTCCTGCATAATCACAACCACATGTTTTACTTTCTTCAAGTTGCCGTCGGCATTGGCAGGCTTCGCCGCCAATAATCCCGAAAGCAGCGGCAAGAGGAGTGCGGCCCGGAAAAACTGCCTGAATCGCATGGATGTTGCTCCTTGAAGTTGGCTTTCTGGCCCTGGCGTGCGCGGGTGGGGGCACCGAATAAGGGAACATATCCTTCGTAAATTCTTCGTCAATCTTTTAAGAACATTTCGTGATGCGAGCCGCATCTAACCCATCCGAAAGTGCAATCCCCTCCCGGTTGTCGGGTGGGGCCACGGGTGCAGCGAGCAACGGCGTGCTAAGTTCGCCCGTTAACTCTGAAAAATTCGCCTTGCGGCGGAGCATGGAGGATGGAACGGATGAAAAAGCAAAAGCCGTTGCCCGAACATTTGGTGGAGCTTCTCACGGGCGGCCACGCCCACGTTGATTTTGAAAGCGCAGTGAAGGACTGGCCGGCGAAACTGCAAGGGAAAAAGCCGGAAGGTGCCGCGCACACGCCATGGGAAGTCGTGGAACACATGCGCCTCGCCCAGTGGGACATCCTGGAGTTCACCCGCAACCCCAAACACGTCTCGCCCGAGTTTCCCGCCGGATATTGGCCGAAAACTCAGGCTCCACCCGACAACAAAGCCTGGAACAAAACCCTCGCTGCATTTCGCGCCGACCTGAAATCGATAATCAAGATCGTGGAAAACAAATCAACGGATTTCTTCACCCCGCTTGCCCACGGCGAAGGCCAAACCGTCCTGCGTGAAGTCCTGCTCGTGGCAGATCACAACGCCTACCACCTCGGCGAACTGCTCCTGCTGCGCCGGCAACTCGGGGCCTGGAAATAACCCGGCGCGACCGATGTCCCCCAGTTCCGCGTTGACTTCTTATTGAACGAGCGGCGGTGCCCATCAGCACCGCGCGATCTACATGCGTGCCTCCGAACGGCTGTTCCCAGCCGTCCCACATCAGCGACCCATAGCCAAACACCCACATGGTCGGAACCTCCCCAGCCAGAATCCTCTCCGCTGCGAGAATTAGGCGAAATCAAAAAAATCAGCCAGCAGCAAACCATTCACCGTTCGATCCCGCGCATCAATCCAGCAAACCTCTACGGACTCAATCGTCCGCAGGCCATCGACCAGCTGCATGTGCTCTGTTTCCTGCAGACACGCGCCGTGCCTGTCCGGGCTCAGGAAAACAACGCGCGTCCGTTCGGGATTGAAGTACCGCGCGAACGCGCGGCATGTCGCAACAACATCCGGCATGTGATTCCCGGAGTATGGCTGGAGCGCGCCCGCGAAGTTCCATCGCCTCCCCAACCGGGGAGTGTTCTCCTCTATTTTCTCCGCTGTCTTTTCCAGGAAATTCGTGGGGCCATTTCGTCCGCGCCTCCGGCCAATGGATTCCTTCAGTTCATGGGGCGAGGTCAGTCGAAGATACAGGCATCGCTCGTTCGACAGCCGGTAGAAGTCAGGCAACTTCCTGTCCGTGGGAATGTTTCCCCTCGTGCCCAATCGGACGTCACGAAACATGCTCCGCAGCTGATTGCTTTTCCCCGAATTTGGCTCGCCTACGACGAACAATGCCCGTTCAAAATGATAGGCAGCCATCGTTCCCTCCATTTCTCAAGGCAGCCCTGGCCCAATCCCTAACCCTACAGCTCAAGCGTCCTGATGAGAACAGAGCCATCCGGCTCCGTCTGTCCGGCAAGATACTTGCCGCGTGCTATTTCCTCGATCGCCTTACGGTTCGCCCTGAATACTTCCAGTTTGTCCTTGTTATCCCAATGGAAGTGATCGTCGAGGGCTTGTTTGCTGATTTGGCAGCGCACGCGCATGCTTCCGTCCTGTCCCCAGAAGACGACGACCTCGCGGTCAAAAATATATCTCTCCTCCGGCGCCGGGAATTCCAGTTCACGCCCGCGCATGTCTCCCTCCCCCATGCGGGCATCGCCAAATCCCTCGAAGGCTTCGCCCACAACCGCTTCAAGAGAAGCGACCTCGGCGTTCGTCAGTTTCTCGAATTCGCCCGTCCGCCGCCTCTTCGGCAATTTCCCTTTGTTCTGCCGTATGAACATCAGAAGATTTTCAGCCACCCAATCCGGCATTTCGACTGTATTCATGATGCGCCGCAACGCCTCGTCATGACGGCGAAGATAGTCGATTTCGCGCGGCAAATCCTGCTCAACCGTCCGCTTGACGCAGGCATAGAGAAATTCCGCCGCCTCCGTGGCGTCAAAATACCGGTACAGATCGGCAGTATCGTTCAGCACCTCCACATTCCGCTCCGGTGTCGGTCGCCATTCGATGAAACTCATCAACGGTCCTGAATGGCTCTGAAGCGTCTTTCGGTATTCATCGATCCGGTCAAACATGACCGAGGACACGGGAAACACCATGCCCGGCGGCGTGAATTTGCGCTCCGCAAGCACATGATGAACCAGGCAACGATGCAGCCTGCCGTTTCCGTCCTGAAAGGGATGGACATAGATAAATCCGAACGCCGTGGCCGCGGCCTGCAAAACCGCGTCTACATCATCCGCGCTCATCCGGTCGTTCGTTTCCAGCATTTCCGTCATCAGGTCTTCCAGGTCTGAAGGCCTCGCGCCGATAAACTCCGGCAACGGCTCGCCGTTGTGATCGCGCTCGCCCATGAATACGCCATCCGGCCGCAGGCCGACGCGCACAAACCGTTGGTCCTCTATCAGAACCCCTTGAAGCCGAACGATCTCATCAAGAGTAAGTTTGTTTTTACCCGCCTGCAGAACGGCCCGGCCCCACCGCTCCAGCCGATTGCGCGGAGGCCGTTCGCCCTCGATTTCAAAACTCGCAAGGCTATCGGCCAGAAGCAGGAAACTTGCCGCACGGGAAACCAGATGCGCGCCCGTGCGCCCCAGGGTTTCGGCGGCCCTTTCCGCAAGTCCGCTTTGCGTGAACTCTGTCAGCAATTTCGTCCGTCGTATGGTCGGGCAAAATCCGCCGCTGCCGAGAAGGTTGTCCCGCACGCGGTGCCGCTTCGAAAGACGCGGCTTGCCCGTGAAGTACGCCGCCGGATCAAGGACGTCCACAGCCGGAACCCCTGGATCGTCCGGCACATCCAGTTTGCGTCCTGTCATCAGCTCATACAGAAACCAGGCGCGCCGCGAGGGGATTCCGGTCGGGGTCGCCTTGACAAGCGCCTCCAAAACCTTCGGGTCCACCGCATCAAAAATCCGCTTCAGCAGAAGCATGTCGAGATTTTCGTTACGAAGAGCAAAGCTTAGGTGGTCTGCGAAGCTTTCCCCCGGCCAATACCTTTTGTCGAAAACGCGCCAGGCCCCTTCCTCGCGTATGCTCCCGCTGACGTGCTTGTCCGATACGCACGCAGGTTTGCGCACCGGCCCCTTGACCGCGAGGGCCTGCGTCAGCGCCGCCCAGCCCGCGAGGCGACTTTCCTCTGGAACCAATACACCCTGGAAGATATTTACGCCTTTGTTTTCAATACGCATCGTCGAAATACACCTATCGACTGTCGAAAATGACCGCTCATGTCTACCAATCGTCGAAAACAATATAACTCGGTAAAACGTCGAAAATCAACTACCGTGTATCGAAAACACCCGGCAATCTAGGAAATCCGTCGAAAAACGTGTTTTTCGCCATTTGAAGGACAAAAAGCCTCCTGCTCCTGCTGCTGCTCCTCCTCCGCCTCCACCGCCGTCGCTTCCGCCACCGCCTCCTTCTCCACCGCCAGCGCCACAGCCAGCACCAGCGCCAGCGCCGCGGCTCCCTCCTCCCATCATCATCATGATCGCGCCATCGTGGCCATGGCTATGGCCATCATCGCCACCGCCGGCGGCACCATTATCATGTGAGGGGGAGGTCCGCTGCCTAAGAAGGAGCGGCACTTTACTCTTGCGAAAGACATGTCTCAATGCGACGAAGCCATCCCAAGTACGATGATCGAGCTCAGGTCAATCGCTTCTCGGAAAATGAGGGGGCCTAGCGTGAGAAGCCGGTTGAAGAATAGTTGTTGCAAGGCGCGATGCGTGTATCTTAGCGGTTAGAGCAGCGGTCTCATAAACTGCGACCAGGCACGTCAAACAAACGAGATAGCTGAAGACTCGAGAGTTTAGCCCCCCTTTACAACCCATCACTGCCCATCATTTCCGATCCTACAACGCAAAAAGAACGCAACTGAATTCGCAGTCGTTTATCCTCGATTTCTGGGAAGTCAGTCGTTTTCACTTGTCCGGCTACCGCTTAATCAGAGTTGAAGCGTCCTGAGCTGCCATGAATCGCTGTCTCAGAGCAGTTAAGCTTAATGGGTTGGAGGCGTCGAAGAAATGTCCTGCTTGGTATTTATGCATTGAGGGGCGAGCAGCTTTAAGTATTTCTCCACAGAAACCGGATAGATACCAAGTTCGCTTCTCCGTTGCTCAAGGTGGGTGGAGTCATCCACAGGTTCGAGGGTTGCTTTTCCATCTTCACACTTCCCCTGAGTTCCCCAGTGCTGGGGTTTTCCTTCTCCAACCATGACCCGGTCATAAAGGTAAGCGTAGTTAATTTTGGATGCTTCCAGTTTAGAGACAGCTTGCTCCATGGCGGGTAGAACCATCTTCTGGAAATTCAAATCTTGGTGTTGCACGAGTAGCCAATAATCTTGGGCTGCCTCTTTTCCGACCATGGAGAAAGTAGGCCAACCGTACTTTTCATAGACCCGCAACAATTCACGATAGTTCTTCTTGTCAACTTCCTCCATTCGCTCGACAGAAATCGGGTCAGCCCCTCGCACCTCTTGGTCTTTCACGGCCATGTTGTGAAGTCTTGCCACAAGAGCGGCCATTTTGGGAGATGACGATGAGGTTGATTCAACCTTGTGCTGCGCGGCATCTTTCGCATTACCGTTTTGGAGGAACCCGTCCACCTCTGTTGCCAGCAAAACCAGTATGGCCAAATGGATGAGAAAGCGCATATGTCAGAGAATACCACCACCAAAAGTGCCAAAGTCTTGGTTAACGCCCTATCGGAGAAGTCTGATCGAATCTAGCCCGGAGATAGCGTAATTTGCCTTCCAATCCGCCATCTTTTCCGATTCCTCGATTCGGGACAACTGCGGGATATTTAAGAGAGCGGAGATTTTGCTGATTGTCCGTGTAAGCGACACCTAGCAAAGCTGTTAGTGGTTTGCCCTGCCTTGTTTGCAAGCACGCCTTCTTCTCACCTAAGTGGTTGAATCGGCGTCTGTTGAGTGTGCAAAACCCGCTGTTAGTTGGGCTACTGATTGTGCTACACAAATTAAAGGGTCTTTGTCCAAGTTTGGACAAACACTCTGAAAAAAAATGGGCTCGGTTCGACTCGATACCGCTTAAGACACGGCCGCCCGAAATTCCGGGCCGTTTCATTTTGTGCCGGTCTCGCCTCAAAAACAAAAAAGGAAACTAGCGAGCTGGCCCGCCAGGATTCGAACTGGCCATCCTTCTCTCGACAGGTGCGGCGCGCAATTCTGCGACCGAGCATGATGGTTTGCTACCGTGTTGATTTTTCGCTCCGGTACAGTCGATTCATACCTCGCCTGATAGTTACCAGTTGCGACCGATTTTGAACAAGGGTGGGCACAGTCCACTGGGGTGAACCGATGGGGTGCGGATTCCTGAGAGGTGGGATTCGCTAGTGTCTCACACCTCCTTTCGGCAAAATCCTCTCTCAACACTCATTGCCCTACCCGCCGCGCGCGCGTTATGCTCACTCGCCGTGAATTTGCCAAAGGGTCCACTCCGAGGAGGCTTCATGCTTCGCTCATTTCGTTTTTCACTCGTTTCTCTCATCACCCTTGCACTCTGGCCAATCTTTGCCTCAGCTCAAGGATCGTCTTTCGCCGTCGGCACCGCCTCTGCCGCGCCAGGCCAGAAAGCGACCGGTTACCTCGAAGTCCCCGCCGCCGTCGATGCCGGAACGAACATTCCTGTGGTGGTTGTGAATGGCGCCAAGCCTGGACCCGTCCTCGCTCTGGTGACTGGTGCCCACGGGACGGAGTACGCTTCTATCATTGCTGTCGAAAGGTTGATCGTTGATCTCGACCCCGGAAAGATTTCGGGCACGATTATCCTGATTCCGCTGATCAACATCGCTTCGTTCGAACAAAAAGTCCCACACGTCAATCCAGTAGATAACAAGAGCATGAACCGTTTCTATCCAGGCAAAGCCGATGGAACGCAAACGGATCGCGCTTCGTTCCTCATCACGAAACAGGTCGTGGACCGCTCGGACTACTTGATCGACTATCACGGCGGCGACCTCGACGAGAGCCTACGGCCGTACGCTTACTGGGGACCCACCGGCAAAGATTCACAGGACCGCATCTCAAAGGAGATGGTTCTCGCTTTCGGCCTGGATCACATCATCATTTGGCGCGACCGCCCCACCGACCTTGCCGCCAGTCGGTACCTTGACAACACGGCTTCTCTACGCGGGAAGCCTTCGATCGTTGTGGAAGCCGGGCATGCTGGCACAGTCGAAACCGACGATGTTGCGCTGCTTGTGAACGGCACTCTGAGCACCATGCGCGCCTTGAAAATGCTCCCTGGCCAGCCACGCTACATTGAAAATCCAGTGTGGCTGGAGAAGATCGTTGACATCATTTCCGACGGCCCCGGCATCTGGTATCCGCTGGTCAAGCGTGGCACGTACGTTCAGGAGGGCATGAAGCTCGGTTATGTCACCGACTATTTCGGAAAAGTCATCCTCGAACCCCGCGCTCCCGCCGCCGGTGTGGTGCTTCACGTCAACGCTGTTCCCTCACTGAAAAAAGGCGATAACATCGCCAATCTCGGCGTCGTGGCATCGAAGGCGCCGCTATAACCCAGCTTGCACGTCCACCGTTTTGTCCGCCAGTAATCGCTTTAGCTTATTGACCTCCCGACGAAGTTTGCTTTCGCGGGAATTCTGTGTCGACACTGTCCCTTCGACTTCAGCATCCGGTGGCTCCAGTCGGTATCGCCACGTGTACAGCAGACCTCGGCTCACGCCGAGTTCTCTTGATAGCCTGGTGATGTTCTCGCAGGCATTCATCCGCGCGACAGCTCTTCGACGGAACTTCTGCTTGTATCGCTCTTTCCATTTTCGATTGGGGCTGGCACGAGATAACTCCCGGATGGTCGGCTAGAACGAAGCAACCCTTACCTAATCGCGTTACGTCAGAGTTGTCCGTGATTCGACCCGAACAGGCGGTAATTGCCCAGGCGCTTTGCGGGTCTTGGCAAAAATCCTGGCAGGCACCCGAGCACCTCTTGTTCCTAGGGCTTGCTTTTAATGAATTCGTGATTTTACGCAGCTCTGGTCTAGAGATCGAGCATTATCCATGTTGGCGCATGGTCGCTGGCGTTTACCTGTCCACGCGCCCATCGGTCTACACCACCGTCCACGAGCCGGTCCGACACCTTCGGCGAGAGCAGAAAGTGATCGAGTCGCATGCCTTTGTCCTTCGGCCACCGTTCATATTTGTAATCCCAGAATGTCCAGAGCGGCCCGTCAGGCTGTAGCCTCCGCATCGCGTCGGTCCAGCCTTGGGCCAGCAAACGCGCAAAGGCTTGGCGGCTTTCGGGTTGGATCAACGCGTTGTTATCCAACGATCGAGTCGGATAGATGTCCTGCGGTGTTGGCACGACGTTGTAGTCACCGGCCAACACCACCGGAGCGCCGCTCGCCATGAGTTCGGCGGCATGGGCAATGAAGCGCTCAAACCAGGCCAACTTGTAATTGAATTTCGGTCCAGGCTGCGGATTCCCGTTGGGGAGGTAGATGGAAGTGATCAGGACTCCCTGAACAGCCGCTTCGATGTAGCGGGCTTGGTGATCTTCAGGATTTCCCGGCAAGCTTGCGCAGGTCAGCACGGGAGCGTGGTTTCGCGCGAGAATGGCCACGCCGTTCCAGGAACGCTCCCCTTGCCAAACTGCTTCGTACCCGAGAGTTCGAAGGGCATTCACGGGAAAGGCTCCCTGCTCCGCCTTGAGCTCTTGGAGACTAACCACGTCCGGCTCAGCCTTGGCTAACCAAGCCAAGAGGTTATCAAGCCGCTTATTGATGTTGTTAATGTTGAAGGTCGCGATTCTCACCAAGTCCCTCTCTGTCCCTGTACGTGTGGGTACGCCTAGAGGAGCAACCGAGTTCCTTGTTCCGGCTGGCATTATTTTACCGGTGGAAAGAAATGGCAAATCCCGAACTAAAACGCATAGCCTATTTCTGGAGGTCCTCGCTCTCCTAAATGGCTGGCCACTAAAGCTTTTATCGATTCGACTAGGGATTGTGGGCGGTTAGTCGGCGACCCCTACCTTGGGGTTATTTCAGGTTGCCCGTCATCCACTCGCAAGGTGGGCGTCAGCGGAGTTCCCAATTTCCCGCACCGTACCTCGCCGGAGCCAGCGGGATTTTAGCTGTTCGTTTAAGCGCGTCCAACCAAGAACTGTTGTTGGGCGACGGGGACGTCAACCGTCTGGTCCTGAGTGCGAATTTAGTGTCTTGTCTAGGCTCGCTGCAAGCTTCGGTTCCCATGTGCTGAAGAATTGATTCGAATGCTGGGCGAAATATGTGCGTCTCCCGGAGTTTAAAGGGTGCGGGGAAGACGGGCTTGGAGCACCTTCGAAATAGTAGAGGTACCTGCCATCTTCCCGTCGCTCGCTAGGTCGAACGGCAAAAACCCCCTCCTTTGGCAAAAACAACGCCTCGAAATCGCCGCGATTTGTTCTGTAGAGTGCGGCTCCCTTCCGGCCTTCGAATTCCCGAATCACTTTCGATTGAAGCACGTGATGATCGAAAAGCGAGGGAATGGATTTTGGAATTCGCGGAAATGCTTTAGAATAAAGGTAGTTCCCGCTGTGGGCGTGTAGCCCACGAGGATTTGCCGCAGAAAACCTCGCATCTCACTGAATCGACGCCACATCTCGTCCTTCCTGATCTCTCAAAACCCACCAATCATGGACTCTAATTGGACTCTATTGGACCGACTGCACCCCTCTGATGAGACAGTTTTCGATGGGCACACTTGCAGTTCTTTGAGTTTTCTTCCTGTCTTCCGAGGAAGCCGGGGATCTGGGGGAGGGGGCGACGTCGCCCCCTCCCCCAGAAAA
>Ga0210399_10003725_pt1 | contig 11871 bp, 10 predicted proteins | sample IncBWC14MmetaG_FD_150865 | JGI IMG/M metagenome (GOLD analysis project Ga0210399, IMG submission 150865) | Forest soil microbial communities from Barre Woods Harvard Forest LTER site, Petersham, Massachusetts, United States - Inc-BW-C-14-M | ecosystem: Environmental > Terrestrial > Soil >...
CGCGTGGTAGGATTCCGGGTGTGAGCGATTCTGCTTGCGTTCCTACTACTGCTGTTTCCGCGCCGGTGACGACGGTTGCGTCGCGGCACGCTGCACTTGTCCGCGTCACTCATTGGATCACTACTTTGTGCTTTTTTGCCCTGCTGGTTAGCGGAGGCGAAATTGTGATCTCTCACCCGCGATTCTATTGGGGTGAAACGGGCACCGATTTAACTCAGCCTTTGTTCAAAATTCCGATTCCTTCCTCGCGGGCATTGGTGCCCAGCGGATATGGTTACGTGCTGCCCGACCAGAACGGCTGGAGCCGTTATCTTCACTTTCAATCGGCATGGTTGGTGGTATTCACCGGCTTGCTCTACATCATCTTCGGTTTCTTCTCCGGACATTTTCGAGAAAACTTGCTTCCGCCGGCGCGGGATTTTTCCTGGCGGGCATTCGCCAGTACCATTGGTGGCCATTTGCGCTTCAAGCGGCCGAGTGCGGAAGAAGCCTGGTCCTATAACCTGCTGCAGCGTCTTTCCTACTTGTTCGTGATCTTCGTTCTCTTCCCTTTCGAAATCTGGACTGGTCTGGCAATGTCTCCCGCGTTTGTTTCCGCGGTTCCGGCGGCGGTGAATTTGCTTGGCGGCCAGCAATCCGCGCGTACGCTCCACCTCTTCGTCTCACTCGCTCTCGTGCTGTTCGTCCTGGTCCATGTTTTTATGATCTTTCTTGCCGGATTCCGGAGCCGCATGCGCGCCATGATTACCGGGGCAATGATTACGGGGCGCGGCGGCTCAGAAACGGAGCGCACATGAGCGACTCTTTATCCAGCAAACCTTCTTCCAATAAACTTTCACGCCGCAAACTCATCACCTCTGGACTCGCAACAGTAGCGGGTGTGACCGCGCTAGGTGCGGCAGCGAAAGTCGCGCAGAAGTATGGTCTGGTTCCTCCCGATCACGCCGGATTCTGGGGACCCGGCGAGACCCTGAACTATGCTTCGCAGCGGCTGCTGACTCGGCATTCGCTGGCCCGTGAGTTTTCCCGCAGCCAGATTTCGAAGCCTCCGTTCCCGAACGAAATCCCGCCCTTCAACGACGCCTTCAAAAAGCTTCAGGCCGCAGGATTTGCGGACTGGCGGCTTACCGTCGATGGCATGGTCGCCCGTCCCGCCTCGTTTTCGCTCGACCAACTCAAAAGCTTTCCCTCGCGCAGCCAGATCACCATGGTGCAGTGCGAAGAGGGATGGTCTTACATTGCCGAGTGGATCGGTGTGCCGCTCTCTCACGTGCTGGACGTTGTGGGAATTCTTCCGCAAGCTAAGTACGTGGTTTATTTCTCCATCGATCGCGATTGGTGGGACAGCATCGATATGGCCGATGCGCTGCATCCGCAAACTTTTCTTACCTACGGGATGAATGGCGACACGCTCCCCGTGGGCAACGGGGGGCCGCTTCGCCTGCGCGTGCCCCGCCAGCTCGGCTATAAGAGCGTGAAATTCATCACTCATCTCACGGTCACCGACAATCTGAAAAGTTTCGGCAAGGGGCTGGGCTCGGCGTCTCCTGAGGGCGGCTATGCCTGGTACGCGGGCATCTGACCGGCTTGGCAAGAACCTAGAGGCGGATCCGCCGTCCGTTGCTGTGAATATGTCTGCAAAATAAAGTTGGGGGCGCGTGCATCCGTTTGCGAGGGTGGGCGCTGGGTATTTACTACTTCATTGCAGGGTACCACCCCCCCCCCCCACCCCCCTTGATCTCTAGAATCATGGAGTTAGAGTAGGTTTTGCCGGTAAAATCTTGATGTCAAAGAACTTAGAGGTCAAAATCTAGACAACAAAGGAGTTAGGGCCCGATTCTTGATCGGGAGCCTACTCGTCGCGCTACTTCCTTTGCCGGGATAATGATGAACTTAATTCTGGGCTGACGCAAGGTCAGATGTCACAAGGGAGCTGTGGAAAACTCTTGGGAGCGGTCAACTTGCCCCGATCAAGCTTCACAGAGCCCGCCCCAGGCAAAGCTTGGACGACGGGCCCCCACGCTAGTCTCCGCGACCCCTCGTCAATCGCCTTTGGCGGCGGCAGCTTTGACGGGTTGTGCTAGGAACGAGGAGAGTTTCTTCGCCGTATTGTCCGCAAAGCTCGACGACGCACTCCGAGCGAGAGGACTACTATAAATGGTCGATGCCCAAACGACGGCGCCGTCCTTATCTACGAGACGCATTGCCCCTTGTATCCGGCAGTGGTGATTGTCAGGACATTGAACAAGAACAGTCCCGGTCAAGACCGCGTCTGCGGTATCTTCGCCGTTGTTCCCATTAGGGCCGATGGCTTCGACGACTGAACAATTGGAGCCGCATCCTTGAACCAAGGAACTTATCAACTTCGACCTAACGAATCCATCCCAATCTGGGTTACTAGGAAAGTGAAGCTCGTCCACATAGATCCGATGTACCTGCGTAGGGGACTGGGCGTTTGAAAGAGCCGCTCCAAAGAGCACTAGCGCAACCAATACCTTCTTCATAGGTGTATCTCCTCGGGGAACTTGAATTATCCTTCGAATAAATTGCAGAGAATAGGTTACCTTCGTCAGTAAGAATGTCACCTGTTCGTTGACACACAGTAAGCACCAAACTACCTTTGCGGCTGGGGGACGTTATGTTTTGCCCTAAGTGTGGTACCGAGCACCCCGACGATTCGCAGTTTTGCCGTAAGTGCGGACAGGGTATGGTTGTCACGGTAATATCGACCGGAAGCGGAGCAGCTGCCGCGCCCGCACGGATTCCAGAAAACAAATCGCAAGAGCCAAAACCTCAACGCAAGCTCGTCCGTACCCCCTACGCAATTGCGGGAGCCCTGCTGATCATTTTCATGATCTACGGCTATAACGCCAGTCAACGAGCCAACCCCAACCCGGCTGCGAATCCGATTGACAGGATCGTCAAGCAACAACGCACGACGACCATCAACAATCCTGCTCTGCACATCAACGCACTCAGTTCATCGTATTTCAAACTCGTCGTTCCACAAGGAGCAAGTAGCGTTCTCCTTCATGGAAACTTCACCGCAAGCGGGGGATTGAGCAACGATGTCGAAGTGTTCGTGATGCCAGAGAATGATTTCGTCAACTGGCAGAACGGACACGCTGCAAAGACGTTCTACAACAGCGGGAGGGTTACGGTCGGAACTCTCAACGTCAATTTGCCTGCCGACGCAGGAACCTACTATCTCATCTTCAGCAATAAGTCGTCGCTGCTTACTCAGCGAAATGTCCTTGTTGATGCTGCACTGACCTACTACCAGTAGCCCACGTGGTATGATTCTGGCGTTTCGAGGCGGTCATGGAACGTCTCTTCATCGTTGCGATAGCTCTTGTCATCTACTTGATTTATCGTGCTCTGGTAGGCAGCGCTCAAGGGTCAGGGACGAAGGCCACTGGCTTCACAGGCAAGTCCTATCTGTTTTCCGAAATCCTTTCTGATACAAAGTTGCCGCGAGTCCGCTCCATCCGATCTAAGATTCGAGGTGTCACCAAGACAAACGCTGACGGGTCAGGTCGTCAACGGATCATCCGCCAGTGGTGTCATTCGGGCGATGCTCTGTGCTTCGTCCGGGAGCCAAACAATCCTGTTGACTCGAACGCTATTCAAGTGCGACGAATCGTCTGCTCAGACGTTCCCGACAGGCCCCACATTGGAGAGCAGATAGGCTATGTTTCCCGTGAGCTTGCCGAAGAACTGGCCCCACGGGTGGACGATGACGGATTCGTGCTGATGGCAGAAATTCTCGACGTCAGCGGTGGTCACGAGGGCGAGAGTGTAGGAGTCAACTTTGAGATGTCGGTTTATATGCCCGTATCGAAGGACACGCCGCCTCGGAAGAAACGAAAGCCTCACAAGAAGGCCAGGCGGAGTAGCGATTCACCTTGCATCGACGTCGATGATACGGCTGCACCAGAACATTGAAGGGTTGGATCACCAAGTAGGCTTTAGTCTTTGAAGTGATCTTCCCAATGGTATTTCTCACGTTCTTCCTTCGTTTTCTTGTAAAAGTCATCCGCTGCATCTTTGAGTTCGTCTAAACACTGCACCGCTAATTCCCAGTACACATTGTCTCTCTCGCTAGCCGTGAGTATTGGCTGTATCTTTTGAGCAAACCATCCGAACATGTATATACTGAGTTGCTGAGAGACTACGCTGGATTTCAGTAGCAATGCGAACTCCTCCAAATCACCAAGAAAGCTGCTGAAATCATTCTCCATTGCCTCATCCCATGACTTGCGGCTAAAGGTGCCGAGCTCCATTGCACGACGATTTTTCTCAATAAAGGGAGTCTTGGATAGTCGCTGATGTACGGCGAGAAAACGCAGTGCGTTCTCGATTCGCCTCTGTCTTCGTTGCTGAGCCGAGTTTGTTATGTAGACGGTCAGGGCAATTGCCGTCCCCAAGATGGTTGCTATATTTCGTCCATCCTCTAGTGTCACGTGTAGTGCCTCCGCCTCAGCGTTCTTTGGTCAAAGCGTATTGCCCTTCAGGGATGTTGTCGAGTCCCTGATCGGCTACCGGAATCTTCTGTCAGCATCGGCTCGTCGAGCAGGGTCGTCAACCAGAAATTGTTCGGGGAATTCGCACTCATCTTCAGCGGGAATGGCCGGTGGCCCACTCAAGCCGTCTTTTGGCTTGAGTGGGGCACTTCCACTGCTGTCAATATCCCGCTGCGGTTCGCTGAGCAGCAGATGCACCTGCTCCGGCATGACCACATACCCGTAAACCTGAAGCCTAAAACTGCGCCGCACCCGCTCCAAGGCTGCCTCGAATATTCGCCGGCTTTCGTCGTTGGTAAGTAAACGGCGGCGATGGTAACAGCAGAAGGTGACGAAATGACTCTGCCCGCTGTACCGAAATCGCGTGAGTCCCTATGGCATGAGGACACTCTAGCTCTTTCGCCGGACTAAGTCTGTGACACCTGAACATCCCCACTCAAGCCAAAACCTGGCTTGAGTGGGCCACCGACCTCTTCTGGGACAGAACAGGATCGGATTGGCCCTTCGGCGGCTCAAGTCGCTGTTTTATTTTTTTTGCGCCTAAATGCAGCGCTGAAGCCGCTGCTCCATCCAAAGGCCGCTCTCCAGTCGAGTCCAGGACAAAATCAAAGTCAACATCAACATCAAAGTCAAAGGCAACGGACAGGAGTGTCCGTTCTACACGGGCGTCGCTCCTTGCGGCGTTGAGAGAGTGGATGGGAGTGCAGGGGTCCTTCAGTCGCGCAAAAGGCGCGCTCCTTCAGGATGACAGTTCTGGGATAGGGCTCTCTTCGGCGGCTGAAGCCGCTGTTTATTTTTTGCGCCTAAATGCAGCGCTGAAGCGCTGCTCCATCCAAAGGCCGCTTTCGGCGTGCCTGAAGGCATGCCCTGATACAAATCGCCCGGACGCAGTGCGTCCGGCTACGGCGTAATCTTAAAAACCGTGCCGCCGCCGGTATGGCCGGCTGTGAACGTTGTGCCCAGGATGTTTCCGGACGAGTCCAGCAGCAAGTCCGCGTTGGGCTGCGAGCCGTCATCGCTTCCTTCGAATGAATACAGAATGGTTTCCGACCAGGTTCCGCCGGAAGGGGACAGCTCGTAGACGACACCAAAATTGTCGGTGCCTCCAATGAAGGTGGATCCATAAATATTGCCGGAAGAATCCATGGTGAGCGAGCCATACTCGGCGGGATTGACGCCATCGCCGGCGGCGCCGAAGGGGTGGATCACGTGCTTCAACCAAGTGCTTCCGGAGAGAGACAGACGAAATACTGTGCCGTTGGAGCCGTCCGTTGTTCCAAACAGATCACCCGTTGGAGCGAGAGTCACACCGTTCAGAGGAAAGAATCCATCGGTAGTGCCACGAAAATTGTAGAGGAGTTTCTCTTTCCAGCCGCCGGCCGCGGGAGATACTTCATAGACCGTGCCGTTGCCCAGGCCACCGTACGCTGTGGTGCCGTAGATGTTCCCCGTGGAATCGAGTGTGAGCGGGCCGGTTGCGTAGGTGCCATCTCCCGTGTGGCCAAAGGTGTAAATGATTTTCGGCACCCAACCTCCGGTGCCGCTGGGCTTGAGCTGGTAGATCTGGCCGTAGCCCTGCGTCCCGCCAGAACCGAAAACTCCGTAGAGATTGCCAGCTGAGTCCATGCTGAGGGGAGAATTGGGTTGGCCGGCGTTGGCCACTGCGGGAAAGGCATAAATTACGGCATAGGCATACTTGCCGCCGCCCGTGGGAGACAACTCAAATACGCCGCCGTTTGAATGCGCGCATCCGGCTTGCGCCGCGCCATAAAGATTTCCGGCTGAGTCCTGCAACAGGCGGCCCATGGGGCCGTAGCAGTCGTGGTTTTGAAGGAAGGAGTAGAGAACGACCTCTTTGTAGGTTCCGGAAGCTTGCGGCACAAGTTCGAAAACCACGCCCACGTAGTCTCTTCCGCCGTAAAGCGTTGTGCCGAACAAATTTCCGGCGGCATCGGAAATCAGACCGGCATAGGGGCCCGCCCCGCCGGGGAATGTGCCTCCGTTATTGGGGAAAGTTAAGATCGTGGATTCAGTGCCGGCCCAGCAGCGGCCCGTGAAGGAAACGACTGCGAGCGCGAGCAGGACTACGAGAGAGGGGGACATCCGAAGGAAGCGTGGCATTGGCGTCTCTCCTATGCAACAAGTTAAGTCGCTATGGCCCCAATCACTTCGCCTTCGGAGTCGACTGAGTGAGCCCTCCGAAGGCGTGTGATGAACTACTTGTCCTCTTGCTGATCTAGCTACGGGTGCAAGAACCACGGCGTCGTCGTGTCGTCGGTCTTGAAGAACGTCAGAATCTGGCTGGCCACTTTCAGATCTCCTGAAGTCGTGGGATGCGTGCCGTCTTTCTGCAGGTCCTGGCAGGTGAAGTTCCAGCCGTCGCTGCGGGCGAGCAGGCCGTTGGCCCAGTAGTACGGGCCCCAGGACATCCAGGGAGAGTTAACCGGCGAGCAGCCATTGCCATCGCACAGGGTGGATTTGCCAGTAAGTTGGTCGTTAATGGCATTCTTCACGGCGAAGCCGGACTCATACGCGTACGGTTCGGGATCGATTTTCGCCGCGCCATTGGAATAGCCGGCGTAAATGCGGCTGGAGAAATACACCATGGTCAGCTTGGGGAACAGTGTGTACATGGTGCCCATCATGCTTTCGTATTGACCCTGCATTGTGGTCATGTCGGACGGAAAGGTTCCGGTGGTGATGCCGTCGCTGGTTTCGATCCAGGCAACTTGAATTTGGTTGGCGGTCAGGCCCTGGTCAGGAATGTAGTTGTTGAGAATTGTGTTCCAGTACACGGAAGTGGTGGAGGTCAGAAGTTTGGGTGTGGCGCCGCCTTGCGCTCCGTCCACGAAAGTGATGTTGGGATTGATTGCCGGGTCATGCGTGGCGATAGGAATGAAGCCCATGCCGAACTCATCGAGGGCCAGAGATTCGCCGATTCCGAGGAAGCCAATCTTCCCGGTCGGGCTGGGATTGCCGTTGGCATCGAGAGGCTGAATGTTCATGGCGAGACCTTTTCCGAAAGAATCCTGCGATGAGGGGCGCACGTTGCTGCCGCTGGGATACAGGCCGCCTTCTTCGCCGCCGTAGGTTCCCGTTCCCAAGTCGTCTAGAGAAGTCATCGGAGTGCTCGTACCCGGAACGTTAAACGAAATGTTATTGCACACGGAACCGGTGACCTTGGCCACATTCATGGTGAACAGCTTGCTCGTAACATGGCTGGCAGAATCGGTGACCTGAGCGGTGAAAGTGTAGTTGCCTACGGCGACCGTAGAGGCAAGAGTCCCGTTGAGCAATCCGGTGCTGGAGAGCGTAAGGCCGGAGGGCAACGTGGATCCCGTCTGCAGGGCGAAGGTGTAGGGCGATGTGCCGGACTCGCCGATGAATTGCACTTGATAGGCGGAGCTCTGGGTCGCTTGCGGCAGGTTTGGAATGTTGGTGATGACCAGCGAAGTGGGGGCCGTGCCGTTACCGGTGACGTCGACCACCTGCTCGGCAACCTGGTTGTAGCCGAGTCCGATCGTGCCAGTCTCGGAAATGGCAAACTGCGGACTGTAGGTTACGGGGATCGTCAGACTCCCTTTTGCCGCAATGCTGAAAGGCAGGGTCACGGGGCCAATGGAGAATGTCGCAGGCTGCACTGTGATGGTATTGAGCTTAATCGTCGCCGTGCCGGTGTTGGAGATGACAATGTTCTGCGCGGCGCTGGAGGTTCCCACGGTCTGGTTGGGGAAGCTAAATGTGTTGGTGTTGAGGCTGACGACGGCCTTGCTGGTGGCGCCGGTTCCGGTGACGGGGATGGCGAGATTGCTGGTTCCGGTTGCCGTCAGCGTGTAGGTGCAATTGAAGGCTTGGTTAAGGTCGGGTTGAAAGATGAAGGAAAAAGAAGTGGTCTTGCCCGCCGCTAACGTGATCGGCGTTGTGCCGGCCGAGAGTTTGTACTCTTTGCAGTTGGAGCTGACGGCGGTGATGGTAGCGCTGGCCGTGCCGGTATTCTTGATGGTAACGCTCTTGGAAGTGGAGATGGTGCCCAGATACACGGTTCCATAGGCAAGTGAAGCTGGGGTGGAAGTGAGTTGCGCTGACGCGCTGAGGCTGAAAAGTCCCGCGAACAACAGGCAGGTGGCAAGGCAAAGGTTACGGCGCATCGCGGTCAGCATAAATAATCGTCTCCCAAATTGTTCTTGTCGGAATGTCTGGTAATGCTCGGGGGGAACTCAAACGCAGGTCTCTCCAAAGGGAGAAAGACCGTTACGGCATTCTTAGCTGACGCCGCCCGCCTGTCAAGATTGAAAATTCTTGCATACTCCGGGGCTTTGGGTCCGGAAGGGCAAGAAGGTTCTCGGGGGCGCGCTAGGAGAAAACCCATTTAGCCTCTAAACTGGGTGTTCTCAAAAGGGCTGATCGTTCGAGAAACCGGAGGAACCCTTGGTCGTTCTGGTCATTGGAGGAGCGGGATACATCGGAAGTCACGCGGCGCGCACCCTGCGGCGGCGCGGACATGAGGTGGTGATCTACGACAATTTGTCGACCGGACATGAATTTCTGGCCAAGGGATTTGAATTGGTGCGGGCCGATATCGCGGATGCCGCGACTCTATCGGCCGCGTTGCGCCGGGTGGATTCGGTCATGCACTTTGCGGCTCATGCTTATGTTGGAGAATCAGTCACCAATCCGCGAAAATACTTTCGCAACAACGTGGAGGGCGGGCTGGTCTTGCTGAACGCCTGCGTGGATTGCGGTGTGCGGCGAATTATTTTTTCCTCTACCTGCGCCGTGTATGGTGTTCCCGCCAAAGTTCCGATCACGGAGAATATTCCGCGGCAGCCGGTGAATCCTTACGGCGTTTCGAAGTTGTTTTTCGAGTATGCGCTGGAGGCATACGACCGCGCTTACGGCCTGCGCTACACCGCGCTGCGCTACTTCAATGCTGCCGGGGCAGATGAGAGTGGAGAGATTGGCGAGCTGCACCAACCGGAAAGCCATCTGATTCCGTCAGCGTTTCTCGCGGCGATTGGAGCGCGTCCGGAGCTTGAGTTGTTTGGCACCGATTACCCGACGCCTGACGGAACCTGCGTTCGCGATTACATTCACGTGAACGATCTGGCGGATGCGCACGTGTCCGCGCTCGAGTGCCTGGCAGGCGGAGCGAATTCGATCGCGGTGAATCTTGGGACTGGGACCGGGTACTCGGTGAAAGAAGTATTGGACAAGATCGAGCAGGTGACGGGCCGCAAAGTTCCCTTCCGCGTCGCGGCACGGCGCGAGGGAGATCCTCCGGCGCTGGTGGCTGATCCGCGGCTGGCTGAGCAGGTTCTTCGCTGGAAGGCTACGCGGACGCTGAATGACATTGTGACGACGGCGTGGAACTGGATGCAAAAGCAAGGCGCAGAAAAAGCGCTGAGAAAGTAGCGCTGGCATCTTGCCGGCTGTCCCGACGGCGTCTCGCCGTCGGCGCTGCGGGCGAGGACGCCCGCCGGACAGCCGCCGGGACGGCGGCGCTACTGACTACGCGACGCCAGTTTCTTGTAAGCTTACCGATGGTTCCGAAACCCGCTCTGCGCCCAATTTGTCTCCCGTACCCTCGAGATACTCTTTCGGACAAACCAAATTCAGCACAGGCGTCGTCATGAACGTCGTGACCAGCGCCATGATGACCATCATCGAGAAGAGCGCGGGCGAGATGATCTTGATATCCAGGCCGATGTTGAGGATCACCAGTTCCATCAGGCCGCGAGTGTTCATCAGAATGCCGAGGCCGGCCGCCTCGCGAAAGGGCATGCCGCTCATCCATGCAGCGACGGTTGATCCGCCCAGCTTGCCGGCGGTCGCCACAAGAATGATGAGGCCGCAGTACATCCACATCTCATGGCCTTTCACCAGGCCGATGTTGGTGCGCAAGCCGGTGAAGGCGAAGAACAGAGGCAGTAGAAGCGTCACCGTGATGGTTTCAAAGCGGTCGAGCACGTAGCGGACGAATTTGTCTTCCTTGGGCATGATGGCGCCCATCAGGAACGCACCGAAGAGAAGATGGATGCCCAGCCTCTCGGTGAACAGCGCAGACACCAGAACCAGCAGCAGCATGAAGGCCATGCGGTTCTCGCTGAGATGGCCCCACTTCTCATACGCGTTCAGGAAGACTTTCTTCGCCAGGCGCTGCACGCCGAAAACCATGACCAGGCCGAAGACAACAATGCCGCCCAGCGTTACCCAGATGGAAGCGTCGGAGTGCGCGGCGCGGATCAGCACCACGATGTAGGCGAGAATGCACCAGCCGGTAACGTCATCGACGGCGGCGCAGGCAATCGCGACTGTTCCCAGGCGGCTGCTCAGCATTCTGCGCTCTTGCAGGATGCGCGCCAGCACCGGAAAGGCCGTGATGCTCATGGCCGCTCCCATAAACAGGGCGAAGTTGCTGAAGGCTACGTGGTCATCGGAAAGCCGCGGATACAGATACAGTGAAAGGAACGCGGCCAGGACGAATGGTGCAGTAATGCTGACGTGACTGGCCAGCACGGCAGCGTGACTTTCCTTCTTCAATTCCGCGGGATTGATTTTCAGCCCGACCAGGAACATGAATACGATCACGCCAATCTGGCTCAACGCGTTCAGAAAGCCCAGACTCGATGCGGGAAAAAGATATGCGGAAAAGTTAGGAGCAATCCAGCCCAGCAACGACGGCCCCAGCATGATTCCGGCAAACATTTCGCCAACCACGCGTGGCTGGTGGATTTTCTTGAAGAGCGCGCCGGTCACGCGGCAGGCAAACAGAACCACAGCAACCTGCAATACTAGAATGAAGAGATTAGGCATTAGCGCGTCCCTCCCGCTGGGCGTGGCTGCTTTACAGCGCGAAACTCCACCGGCGCGCACGACGTGCAGCCTTCTACAGAGAGACGACCGCTCAGCGTTCTCGGTTCAGTCTGCGGATCGAGTGTGGCGGTCAAGGTCAGGCTGCGATCGCTGCAATCGGTTGCGTTCGGGTTGGCGGCGCCGGCAAATTGAGCCTTGATGGTTTTGCCTTCCAGCGTCCCGGTAGTTAACTTGCCGCCGCCAAGGCCGATGACGAGTGACGTACCGGATTGCGAGATCGATACTGGAGAGTTCGAGACGGAAGATAGAAAAGCTGCGCAGGGCGCAGACGAAGTCTGGAGCGCTCCAGCGTTAATTTTCCAAGCACCGTCCACCGAGAACGGAGCATTCAGACTGCGACCGCTTCGCAGGACCCCCACAAGCCCGACCAGTGGCAGCCCCACGAGAAGAATGTACGCAATTACGAAGTTGCGGTTCGTGTGCGCCATTGCTTTCTCCCCTTAGAAACTGAACTCCGCGGCGTGAGCGTCTCATG